>Ga0326727_10011787_pt1 | contig 20171 bp, 17 predicted proteins | sample MB2enrmetagenome_FD_207643 | JGI IMG/M metagenome (GOLD analysis project Ga0326727, IMG submission 207643) | Lab enriched peat soil microbial communities from McLean, Ithaca, NY, United States - MB29MY | ecosystem: Environmental > Terrestrial > Soil > Wetlands > Peat | place: USA: New York...
AGTTCACCCAGCGCGCATGAGTCTCCGTTCTGGGCTGCGGTGACAAGTTCTTCATCGCTTAGCTGACGGTCGCCACCCTGAATGCCCTGGGGCCGAGTCCCAGGACTTGATTCAGTCGCGTGCGCCGACTCCGGTATGTGTGCTAATTGCATTGCACCCCTCCAACTGCGCCCGGAATCGGCGCATCGTGACTGTCATGCAGAACAAGCCGCGGCTGTTCCGCATTCATCTGCTGCGCGCAAACACTGCCTGGCGCGGGTTTGACATCCCTCCCGATTCGCCCTTGGGCTGTTACCGATGCTTCAATCAACCGCACCAACTCCCGGGGCGAGATTCCGCCCCTCTCTCTGTCGTCGTAGAGCGGAGCTTCAAGAGAATCTGCATTCCAACCGAGCAGAAGAATCTTCGCCAGAGGCCAGCGCCGGCGGATGTATGCGGCGGCATGGCGCAAGTCATCCTTCGCAAAAGAGCGATGAAATATCGCGACGTCCGCTGAAACACTCTCGGGGAGAGCGCACAGCTCCCAGTAACTCTCCACGCTTACAAATCCTTCCTCTTGCGCCTCGGTCAGCGAATTGCGAACGCTGTTGCTCCATTCCTCAGACCCAAGCGAAAGCACCTTCGTAGCCCCTCTCATTTCAGCTGCTCCCGATGTTGCACGCCTTCTTGTCCAGACGTGATGCAAGGAAGCTGCCAAATCTCGCGAAGGCCTATCTCATTTGTTATCAACGGCCAATTCTGCAAATGGAGCGCAGTGTCGAAACTGTCGTCGTCAGTTTCGCGTTTTCACGACATTTTCGCGTTTCAAAACATGCTCGCCGGGTGGTCCGGTGTACGACGACCCTGCCTTGTGCGCAACATTTTTTCGCATGTCGCTGCGGTTCTTGAAACGAGGCAAACTCCGTCTGCTTTTAATGAGATAAGTCATTGGGTTCGGGATTGAGAGGGTGGGCACGAGTTGAAGCGCGCATGCGCCGCGCGCCCGGTGGCTGCCCATTGCATGGCTGGAAGAGGATGCCATTGCAGTTTGGCATGTTTCTTGCTTGAGTTCGAAGAGGCGCCCAGTGTGGACGACACAAGGATCGGTCAGGAGTGAACATCGCGCCATGTCTCCACGCTGGGATAACGGATGGATACCGGACGGCGGATTATTCGAAAGAGAACAATTCCGACAGGCCGGAGATATCGAATTACTGCTCTGCGCTGCGAGTAATGAATAGGTACTTTTTTCTGAGAGAAGCTCAGGAGTCAGAAAGCGAGGAATGGGAAATGGGTTCACGAAGTCTGAGGTTGATCTGTTCGAGTCTGATGGTTATGGGCTTGGCCATTGCTTCAGTCGGATGCAAGAAAGTGCAGCCGATCAAACTGGATTGCAATGCCGCTCCGCCCTCCATCTACGCGGGTCAACAGGTGACTGTTACTGCTACAGCCAGCTCAATAAGCACCAAGAAGAACACCAACGTTATCTATAACTGGTCAGGAACTGGGGTGACGGGCAACGGGACTACGGCCACGGTAGCGACCGATAGTTTGATTCCCGACAGCTACACGGTGAAAGCGGAAGTGAAGGAAGGCAAGAAGGGCAAAGAGGGATTGAAGCCCGGCCAAACGGCAGAGTGCTCGGCCAGCTTCAAAGTGAAGGAGTTTGAGCCGCCGACGATAAGTTGCCTGGCTGACCCTGCGACGTTGAAGCCAGGAGAATCCAGCACGATTACCAGCACTGCCACGAGCCCTCAGAATCGTCCGCTGACCTACACCTACTCATCTACAGCAGGGGCGGTTAACGGCGTCGGCGCCACGGTCACATTCTCTTCCGCAGGTGCGCCCACCGGACAGGTAGGGATTACCTGCAACGTCGCGGATGACAAGAATCATACGGCGAACGCAGAGACGCGTGTGACGATCGTTGCGCCTCCGCCACCGCCGGTTCCGCATGTGCAGGAGCTGTGCGCCGCCTCCTTCGCGAGAGACGCCAAGCGGCCCACCCGCGTTGACAACGAAGCCAAGGCCTGCCTGGACCAGATCGCCATCGATCTGAAGCAGACCCCTGACGCCACGGCGGTAATTGTGGCCGACTCAAGCGCCAAGGAAAAGGAAATCACAGCGAAACAGGAGAAGGTTGCCGCCCGGCATAAGCACGCGAAGGTGGATCATTTCGCCGAGCAGCGCGCCGTAAACATTAAGGATTACCTGGTCAAGGAACAGGGAATTGACGCGGCTCGCATCAGCGTGACCACCGGAGCCGGCGATGACCAGAACGTTCAAAGCTACCTGGTGCCTTCCGGCGCCAATTTCGCGAATGACGTAAAGGCGACCGCAACGGCGGTCGACGAGAACACAGTGACTCCCGAAGAGCGCAAGCCTCTCCCGGAGCGCCACCACAAGAAAGCAGCCCCAGGGCAAGATCAGTAGCTTGCCCTGGTTATCTCCCGGCCCTGTCCTGAGCAGTGGCGGGGCCGGGACTTTTAAGAGCAACGAGTGAGTCCGGACAGAACAGCAGGAGATTCGCCGATGAATACTGGGATGATTCTCTATGGTGCGCTGCTCGTTTGCACGGCGCTATCCTTCACGCTCCTTCACAGGGCCCGGCGGATTGCGGTTGGGCTATGGTCCGCAGAGCCTTCATACCCGTGCCTGTGCGATGTGAGCGGCGCGAGGCAACCAGCTGAAATGAACGGGATATCCAGATCTTAAGAAAGGCAGAGCTGAGCAATGGCAAGCGCTGCAACGCAAGTGGCATTCGACAGCGGATGGAATGTACACACTCCGCATCTTGTATCGAATAACTGCGGCTTCCGGCCGGTGTTGGCTAACACTCCCCTGTCGACGCTATCGTCAGAGGCCCTCCAGGAGCTCGAGTCCTTGATGTTGGTCACGGACTACAGTCCCGGTGACGTATTGTTCCTGGAACAAGAGACGCTTAACCGGGTATTCGTCGTGCTTGCCGGAGAGGTAAAACTGTCGTTGCAAGACATCGGCGGCAGGAGACTGACCTTTCGAATCGCCAGGCGGGGCACCGTACTTGGAATGCACTCCGTATTATTTGGAAGCCTATCCGAGTGTTCCGCGGAGATTCTTTACCAATCCAGGATCGCCTCGATCGCGCGGGTTGACTTTGTCCGTTTTGCGGGGCGACATGCCGACGCATACCGCATCGCGTCGATTGAGCTGATCCGCACACTCAGATACGCATGTGAGACGCTGCGCACCGTAGGATTGTCGTCCTGCGTCCGCAAGAGACTGGCGTCGCAACTGCTGGCGTGGGGCGAGCGAGGCATCAAAAGCGGCGATCAAACACAATTCCGCATGGCTCTCACCCATGCCCAGATCGCAGAATTCATCGGCGCCGTGCGTGAAACCGTTACGCGTGCGCTGACAGAATTCAAGCAGCGCGGATTAGTGATAATCCGAGGTTCCATGCTGACGATCCCAAGTACGGCCGCACTCAGGAAGTACGCGGAACGCAGTTAGCCAAGCGGGCAATCAGCGAGTGAGCAAGTCAGCAGGCCGACGTGATTCCCTTCTCGTGCGCATTTGTGTGAACTCAGAAAAAAACAGATCGACGTTCAGAAGCCAATATAACCTCTTTACATTCAATTGATTGCGGCGATGTTAACCTGACGCGCCGAAGACGCAGAATTCAGCGCAAATCAGGCAGATTTTGCGCCTAAGTCCTTTAAAACGCATTTCCTTGCGAAACAAATGTAAACGCGTTCTTGTTTCATTTTCTGAGCTAACCACTTTTGTTTACCCTGACTTGACATAGGCAGGGCCCTATTTACTTTCTGAGCACCCCGGGGGTGCGATTTTTGCGTTATTCAGCTTTCAGCCATAAGCTCTCAACTTTCGCCTGGTGCGTGGATGAACGAAAAACGCCGGCGGCGCAATGAAATGGAGCCTGGCGGCAGCGTATCTTCAGCGGTCGGCATGATTCAATTGTGCGCGCATCGCGCGTAATTAGGTGCAAAAGGCAGGCGACAAAACTGCGGTTTTTGAACTGGCGGCCTTGTGAGAAACGCGGCGTAACCCTGCGAAATCAAAGGAACATACCGACAGGAAGGAACCCTTGATTCGGTCTGGAGCGTCGGCAACGGACAGGACTGACGTCGACAGTTTCGACAGAGTCAGCAGTTTACAGAGAATTCTGCTGAAAACACAGCAGTTAGCGTATCGGAGATTTGGCACCATCCTTGCATTTCCTCATAGGTGTGAGGAATGTAGTGATGTCGAGGATATGCCTTCTCTTGATTTGCCTGACGGCGGCCCTGCCGGCGATCGCGCAGAGCATTACCGCCCCCGACCCGCAGACCGGAAGTATCAGCGGCACAGTAATTGACGTAAATGACGACATTGTGCCCGGAGCCACCGTCACGCTCCAATGCCCTTCCCCCTGCGAGAATCGAACGGCAACGGCGGATGATAACGCGGCTTTCGACTTCCGCAATCTCAAGCTCGGAGTTCCCTACCAGGTTCGGATATCAGTGAACGGTTTTGAGGATTGGACCTCACCAGCCATTGTCCTCACGCCGGATCGATTCGTGTTCTTTGTGACGGGAATCAAGCTTAAGGTTGGAGACCCGGTGACATCGATTACGGTCTACGGTTCTACGGCCGAAATTGCCACCGAACAGGTCCATCTGGAAGAGCAGCAGCGAGTTCTGGGGTTCATACCCAATTTCTATGTGGTGTACGACTCCGCGAACGCCGTACCGCTTACCACAAAGCTGAAGTTCCAGCTCGCGATGAGGGTCTCCGTCGATCCGATTACCTTCGCGGGAATAGCATTCATGTCCGGTGTCAGACAGTGGGCGCGCACCCCCGACTATCAACTGGGCGCCAAAGGGTACGGCCAGCGCGTGGGCGCCGAAGCCGCCGACGGCTTCAGCGACCTCCTGATCGGGGGCGCCGTCCTTCCGTCGCTGCTGCACCAGGATCCGCGTTACTTCTACCAGGGCACGGGGACGACAAGATCGCGCCTTGAGCATGCCCTGGCCAGCCCCTTCATATGCAGGGGCGATAACGGCCGGTGGCAACCGAATTACTCCAGCGTGGGAGGCGACCTGGCGGCCAGCGCTCTTATGACGACTTACTATCCGCAGTCGAATCGGGGAGCAGGAATGGTCTTCGGGCAATTTGGCATTAATACCGGCGAGCGCGAATTGAGCGCGGTGGTGCAGGAATTCGTCCTGCGCAAACTGACTCCCGGCGTCCAGAAGGCGAAGTAGCTTCGTCCACAGAGATGGTGGCATGAGAAAGGGGATCGCGATGAACGGGAAATCAGGGTTACACCTTGAAATGAAATGGCGCTTCATCGCCCCGGCGGGACATTCAAAGCGTCAGTGCCCGCAAGTGGTGGTGAAGTGGGTTTCAATCTCTTCGGTGCATCCGCGGTGAACTTCTGAGGGAGCGGGCATGAATCACGGCAATGCATATCCAATCACGGCTGACGGCGAAAACACGCAGGTGGCGAGGGACACCGCTCGCCGGGCGCCTGCCGAGGATCGCACCGGCCTGTATCTGCTCTCCTATCTGCTGACCGGAGATAGCACGCAGGCCGAACAATGTTTTGTGACTGGACTTGATATGGCGAAAGAAGACAATGCGGCTTTTCGGAACTGGGCAAATACGTGGGCGCGGCGGATCGTTGTTGACAATGCGCTTCGACTGATCGAACCCCACCCGGAAACAGAAAGACATTGCGACGGCTTCAGACGTTCAGGATGACGCTGCCGCGGATGACGCCAGCTTTTTGAAGGGCAATGACCCCATGGCGTTGGTTCGGCGACAGAGAAGGGAGGATGACACATGCGATTCAGGACTTTTGTGCGCAGGCAGTTCAATGGCGATAGGACAGAGTTGTTTCGATTTGGGCCGGAACATTACAAAAAGGCCGGCATCCCCTACTCTCCAATCTGCGGCATGCCTGTGTTGGAGGCTTACCAGATCGTGAACGACTTGAACAGGAATCAAATTGAGCATCAATTCGTCTACTATCTGGCGGCATAGATTAATGGCCACTTTCGCAGGTAAGCACTCATTCGATGAAAGTTGGCTACGTGCGGCGGAGGACGGCAGTCTGCCAAGGGTTGCATCAGAAGATCCGCGGTTTTCGGCGATTCTCGCGCTCCCGGACTTTGAACGCTTTGTGTACGTCTTATCGGTTCTCGAAGGCTGCACGGATCAGGAGTGCGCCTCTGTTTTGGGTGTGTCAGCGCAGCAGGTCGAAGAGACCCGGCTTCGCGCGCTACAGCACTTTTGGAAACGAACCTGAAAGCGGAGTTCCGGTCCGACGCCTGCCGGAGGCCGAGCTCCGTTGAGCCGGATAACCGACCAGCGTGATTGGTCCTGAAATTCGTGGAGCACGCAAACTGCATCCAACTCCAAGGAGAAAACGATGAACCCCGAAATGAATGCTTCCTCCGGCAACACCGTGGTGGACTCCCTTACGGAGTTGGCGCTAAATCTCGACTGGTCATGGAGCCATGCCGCGGACGATCTCTGGAGGCAGCTCGACCCGGAGCTATGGGAACTGACGCACAATCCCTGGGTGATTCTGCAGACTGTTTCCCGCGAGAGGCTGCAGTCTGTCAGTTCGACTCCGCAGTTCCAGAGCGCCCTCAATCAGGTTCTGGAAACAAGGACGAAGCGCGAGGAAGCGGCAAACTGGTTTCAGCGTTCCTTGCCCGAAGCTCCGCTCAGTCGCATCGCATATTTCAGCATGGAGTTCATGTTGAGCGACGCGCTGCCCATCTACTCCGGCGGGCTGGGCAACGTGGCCGGCGACCAATTGAAGGCAGCCAGCGACCTCGGCCTGCCGATAACGGGCATCGGCCTCCTTTATCAGCGGGGTTATTTTCGGCAGCACATCAGTGTAGATGGCAGGCAGGAAGCACTTTATCCATTCAACGAGCCCGGACAGTTGCCGATCCGGCCCGTACGCCAATCCAACGGAGAGTTGCTACGCCTCTCTGTGAACCTGCCCGGTTTCCGCATGTGGCTTCGCACATGGGAGGCCAGGGTCGGGCGCGTCCAGCTCTTCCTTCTCGACACCAATGACCCGGCGAACCCGCCGTCGTATCGCGGTATTACCAGTGAACTCTATGGCGGCGGGCCCGAGGTGCGGATTGCCCAGGAGATGGCGCTGGGTGTCGGGGGATGGCGCCTGCTGCGCGCGCTCGGAATGCAGCCCGAGATTTGCCACCTCAACGAAGGACATGCTGCGTTCGTGGTCCTTGAACGTGCGCGGGATTTCATGGATCGGACAGGGGCGACGTTTGATGTTGCGTTGACGGCAACCCGTGCAGGAAATCTCTTTACCACGCACACGCCCGTGGAGGCCGGCTTCGACCGTTTCACGCCGCAGCTCATGGACGCCTATTTCCGGAACTATGCCGCGAACCGGCTGCACATTTCGATGGATGAACTGCTTTCGCTGGGACGGCAAGAGCCGCAGGATCGCTCGGAGTCCTTCAACATGGCATTGCTGGCGATGCGGGGCAGCGGAGCGGTCAACGGCGTGAGCCAGCTACATGGCCGGGTGAGCCGGAAAATATTCCATAACATTTTTTCCCGCTGGCCGGAAGCCGAAGTGCCTGTCGGCTCGGTGACGAATGGAGTTCACGTCCCTGTGTGGGATTCGGCCCATGCCGACGAGTTGTGGACAGAGGCATGCGGAAAGCGGCTATGGATGACGCACCTGAAGGCAGATGACCTCATTAAAGAGGTGGGGAAAAATGTCCGGCAACTTTCAGACGTCCGTCTTTGGCAGATGCGTTCGGCCTCCCGGAAGTCTCTGGTCGGCTACGTCCGCCGGCAACTGGCGCGTCAGATTGCCAGCTACGGCGGCCAGGCGGAGGATGTTGCGCAGGCCCAGGGGATCTTCGAGCCGGATACGCTCACCATTGGTTTCGCGCGCCGCTTTGCCACCTATAAGCGGCCGAATCTGTTGCTGCATGACCCTGAACGACTGTTGGCCATTCTGACGAATAAACAAAGGCCGGTGCAGTTGGTAATCGCAGGCAAGGCTCACCCTCAGGACGGCCCGGGGCAGGAGATGATTCGACGTTGGATCGAATTCATTCGGCGCGGCGCGGCACGTTCGAACGTGGTATTCCTCGCCGACTACGATATGCGAATGGCCGAGCACCTGGTGCAGGGCGTCGATCTCTGGCTGAATACGCCGCGGCGTCCGTGGGAAGCCTGCGGCACCAGCGGGATGAAGGTGCTGGTGAACGGCGGCTTGAATTTCTCAGAGCTCGACGGATGGTGGGCTGAGGCGTACACCCCCGAAGTGGGCTGGGCGCTGGGAGATGGCCTCGAACACGGAGACGACCCGGCCTGGGACGCCAAAGAGGCAGAGCAGCTCTACACCGTGCTCGAACAGGAAGTCATCCCGGAGTTCTACAAGCGCGACAATTCGGGCATTCCAACAGGTTGGATTGCCCGGGTGCGCGAGAGCATGGCCCGGCTGACGCCTGCGTTTTCTGCAACTCGATGCGTGTTGGAGTACACGGCGAAGTATTATCTTCCCCTGGCCACCGCGTATTTGCGGAGAAGCAACGACGGCGGCAAATCTGCGGAGAATCTGCTCCACTGGAAGCGTCACCTTGCCGGTCATTGGTCCAGGCTGCGGTTCTGCTCGGTGCGCGTCGAGAGCACGGACGAGTTTCACAACTATGATATTCAGGTCCATCTGGACGAAATGGATCCCGACGCGATTCAGGTCGAGCTCTACGCCGACGGAGTGAATGGCGACGAGCCCATTCGGCAGGTCATGACCCGCAGAGAACCCCTGGTTGGCCAGAATGTCTGGCGTTACATCGCATCGGTTCCCGCGACTCGTCCGGCCGAGGATTTTACGCCCAGGATCGTTTCTTTTCACCCCGAGGCATTTATCCCCCTGGAAGCGTCTGACATTCTCTGGTACCGGTAATAGTGCAGGTCCCCGATTTTTCGCCGCAACGTCGCACGCCCCTATATGTGGGTACAACCTAATCCCTGGCCGCGGCGACGGGGACGCTGGTTTTCGATTCAGTTGCGCCCAGGTGATGGATTGCGCGGCCGGATGAACGGCATCGCCGGTCCGTGTTCGCGTCTTGAATCGGGGCCCGGATTGCCGTTCGATCGATGGATTGTCGACACTGACGACGGCACTTTCGACCCCGACTCGCCTGCTCCCGGGACAAGTAATGATTTTTCATCACCTTAGCCTGCCGCAATCTTTGGCATTCCGCTTGCTGTGTAGTTCATATAAGAGGCAGGAAGACATGTTGAAGATATCCATCGTCGATAGCGGCGCAGAGAGGCGCCTCGTTCTTGAAGGTGCGCTGGTTCCTCCTTCGGTCATGGACCTGAGGACTGCCTGGTTGAAGGCCTGCGCCGGAAGGCAGGGGCGGAGAATCGTTCTCGTCTTCAGAAATGTCACCCAGATCAGCGCCGAGGGAGAAGCGGCTCTTTGGGATTTAATGAACCGGGGAGTCAGATTCCAGTCGGGAGAGCTGCCGACCAAGCACGTTCTTCAGCAACTCATAAGGAAGAACAGGCCCAGGAAATTGGCGCGCATTTCGCCGTCGATTTCAAATGATGAGCTGGACCAGCCCTCATTCAACCAGCAAGTGGCGTAACCCAACGATCCATCGTGATCAGCCGTCGGCGGGTGCCCGCATCGCAACCTGCCCGCGGACCTCGAGTTTCGTCCATTATGGCCTGCGTATTAGCGCTTAGGTTCCGTGCCGGATCAGACGGCCGGAAGCGGCCGGCACGCGAATGCGCCCCCGTTTAAAGAACCTCGCGTGTCCTTCTCGAAATCTCCCACGGAATGTTCATGCACTTCGACCGAGGCCGCCAATGCGCTATCGTATGGTTAGTGGAATTTGATCCAATACGGACATAAACGAAAGAAATGAACGCAGAAGCGGAGCTACAACGTCAGAACGAGCGACTTCATCTGCTCCTTAACCTGACGAACAAGATCACGTCCAACCTGGACCTGCGGGAGGTCGTCCGCGCTATCTCTGCCTCTGCCCGGGAACGGATGCTGGGCGAAATAGCCGCCATAGCATTGCCCGACGAGGCGTCGGGGAAACTCAGAATATACGCGCTTGATCTTCCAGAGGGCCCGGGAATCATAAGCGAGGGAATGCTGATCAGTTTCACAGGGCCAACAAGAGCTGCGCTTGAGATTCTCAAGCCTACAATCGCAAACACCTCAAATCCTGACGACTTTTCCCCCGAGGAACAGCCGCTCAATGCGCTCCTCACGGAACAGAAGACCGTCTGCAATCTTCCGCTTGTAAGCCGCGGCCGCGCTCTCGGTATCCTGAGAGTCGGACGAACAGCAGAACGTCCATACGATGCCGACGAGGTCGACTTCCTCCGCCTGGTAGCCGGCCAGATCGCCATCGCCATTGAAAACGCCTTGGCCTACGAGGAGATTTCCCGGCTGAAAGACAAGCTCTCAGAAGAGAAGCTGTACCTCGAAGAACAAATCCGAAGCGATTTGGGCTTCGAGCGGATCATCGGGGACAGTGCGGCAATCAGGCACGTCTTGCAAATGGTTGAAACTGTCGCTCCCAGCGATTCCACCGTTTTATTGCTCGGTGAAACCGGGACAGGCAAAGAACTCATCGCTCGCGCCATCCACAATCGCAGCCGGCGCAAGGAACGCACCTTTGTGAAGCTCAATTGCGCAGCCATCCCCACCGGCTTGCTGGAGAGCGAGCTGTTCGGGCACGAAAAAGGGGCGTTTACCGGCGCTATCAGCCAAAAAGTCGGCCGAATGGAACTCGCCGACCAGGGAACGCTGTTTCTGGACGAAGTGGGCGACATTCCGACTGAAATCCAACCGAAACTGCTTCGTGCTCTGCAGGAGCGGGAATTTGAGCGTCTGGGCAGCACTCATACCCGCAAAGTGAACATTCGCATGGTGGCGGCAACCAACCGCGACCTCGAAAAGATGGTTGCCGACCGGGAATTCCGGAGCGATCTCTATTACCGATTAAATGTGTTTCCCATCCGCATTCCGCCCCTCAGAGAGCGCAAGGAGGATATTCCGATACTTGTCGGCTACTTTGTGCAGAAGTGCGCGAAGCAGATGCAAAAGCGCATCGACGCGGTTCCGGTATCCGTGATGAAAGGGCTCATCGCCTGGGACTGGCCGGGCAACATTCGCGAACTCGAGAACTTTGTGGAGCGGGCTGTCATCTTGACCCGCGGCAAGTCGCTTGAGGCTCCGCTTGCCGAGCTCCGCAAATCCAGAAAAGCCGAACCCGCGCCGGCGCCGACCCCGCTTCCAGGATCGGAAGACGACATTACGCGAATCGTCAGGGCGACGATTGCCTCGCTAAAAGGCCAATCCGCTGAAAACGAGTACGCCAGAAAACAGCGCGACGAGATCGTTCACGCACTGACCGAATCCAACGGCCGGGTCGGGGGCGCAGAGGGAGCCGCGGCACGCATGGGTCTGAGCCGCACAACCCTCATCTCCCGAATGAAGCGGCTTGGAATCAATCCTTTCGATTACGCTTGAGGCCCTGTTTCTTCAGCGCGGCCCGAACGATTTGACAGTCTTTCGCCCGATCGAGCGGTGACGAGGCCCAATTCGAGCCGCCCATTCCCCCCATCCTGTCGTCAACACTTTCGACTTTCGACACCCCCCTCTCTGCAAGTTACTGAAACAAAGACGCATAGCGAAACCAGCATTTGGCACGACGATTGCACCTAGAGCAGTGGGCAATTGGAATGTTAAAGATATCCATCTCCGAAAACGGAACGAAGCGCCAATTGGTCTTGGAGGGCAAGCTTGTTGAGCCATGGACCAGCGAACTGAAGAACATCGGCCAGAAAGCTGTAGTTGAAGGCGACCATCGTGAACTCATTATCGATCTGCGAAGCGTGACCGCCATTAGTGCCGATGGAGAGAACGTCTTGCTGGCTCTGATGGATCAAGGCGTCAGATTCCGCGCTTGTGGCGTCTTTATGAGACAGGTCCTGAAGAACCTGTCTCGACGATTGCGGCAAACGAGGGAAACCGGCGGAAAGCAAGGATGAGAAACCGGTTGAAGCACGGGAAATCAGACGTGCGGGGGGAAGGACATGAAGATCCTCGAGTGGATCCACGTTGTATTCGGTCTGCTTGCAATCGGTTTCGGCGCGGTTGTGTTGCGTGGAATTCTGCGGGTTAAGCTGAGCGGTAAATGGCCTCTGCATTTTTTGAAATGCAGCCTGATTGCGAGTGTTGCCGGCTTGCTGCCTCCTGCTCATCTGCTCTCGCCGATCCAGACCCTCTGCATGCTGTCGGTCTATTGTTCGGGAGTCGTCGTTCTTGCCTGGCTTCGGTTCGACCTTGCCGGCATATGGCGCTCCGTTTTCGCTTTTCTTTTGACGGTTGTTCTCTATCTGAATGTTGTTTCCTTGTCGATTCAGGCGTTCAAGCACTCCCATCTTCTGGCGTCGGCTGCGATTTCACCCTTCCCTCGCTTTGAAATCACGCAGGTTCTTCTGGCAGCATTCTTCGCCTTCATGGGCGTGATGGTGTTGAGGGTCTGTCATATTGTGCGGACCGGTTGCCAGGGTGGCTTACGGTTGGCGCGCCCGTGATCGGCCGGGTTCTCGCACAGTAACAGGCGCCCGGGCTGCCTCACCCGCTTTGATCGCGCGGCTACTCGCAGCGGCATCGCCCGAACCAAGAATGCTGCACAAGCGCCTCTCGCGCCCGTGCGTAGTTTTCCACGGCTATTGATGCATGCGTTTGCGTGAGAGGATTCCCCGGTTTTCGACAGTATTCGACAGTAAGTTTGTCGAGCATGTCATCGCCATTTTCGTCAATCCGCGCAGGCTGTACTTGCGCATCCTCGTAGAATCAACAACTTGCAATACCGAAGATCTGGCACTACAAGTGCAATTCACCGGATAGTGCAGGTGAAAAACAGATGCTGAACCTCTCTGACGTCGATCGTCGTACCTCGCAAAGTCCCGTCGTAGAGCGCGTCCTCACTGCCGGTCGAGCGCGCCAAACAAGAGTGAACGAAACCCACGCGACACCTGAAGATTTCCAGCAGCTTTTTGCGAAGGAAATGACTGATCTATTTGGCCTTTCATTTCGACTTACCGCCAATGCCGAGAAGGCGGAAAGCTGTCTCATCCTGGCCATGAGGGAGTGCTTTGACAGCAGCTCAAACGTCTCGAAGAAATGGGTTAACAAATGGGTGCGCCGCGCAGTGATCCGCAACGCGATACGCCAGGTCCTGAATAAAGAGAACACTTTGTTCGACGGTATCTTCCGTGATATAGGGACTGAAATCCCTTTGCAACCCAGCGAATATCGGATCGAAGAGCTGCAGGAATCTCTCGCAGTTCTCGATCTGCCCGATTTGGATCGCCTGGTATTTGTGATCTGCGTTCTGGAGCGTTATTCCATCCTTGATTGTGCTCTGCTCATGAGGAAATCTCCGAAGGAAGTGAACGATGCGCGCGTGCGCGCCACCAACCAGGTTATCGAAGCCGAAGGATGGAATCTCGTTACAGGCACCAGCGCGTGTGCGGCCTGCAGTTGCAGAGGGAGAGAGCTTGATGGCTCATGCGGAACACTTCTTGATTAGCCATCCTTTCACAATGCTGGCGGTCACTATCATCCTGGAGCAGGCAGGTGTCCCGATTGCCAGCGCACCGTTGTTGCTGCTGATCGGGGCGCTCGCTGGCAGCGAAGGACTGAATGCGCCTGTGGCTCTATTTGTGGCGGTCTCAGCCTGCCTTTTGATTGATTGCGCATGGTTTGACTTGGCACGTCTTCGCAAATCGACCCGCAACCGCGTTCGCGGAGCGCGGCATGCCGAAGTCCCGAAACCATTTCGCATCCCGGACATATTCGCTCGTCACGGGACCACGGCCATGTTCGTTGCAAAATTCGTGCCTGGTCCCAACCTTGCTGCGGCCATCGCAGGCTTCTCAAGTGTTTCCAGAGTCCGATTCATGGTGCAGGACATGATCGCATCCGCCGTGTGGGCCACCCTCTATCTCACCGCCGGCTACTTGCTTCCGCAGCAACTTCGGTCCTGGCTTTGCTCGTTCGTCAGCACTTCTCCGGGCGGCGTCATCCTCCTGACCCTCGGACTTACCGCGGCCGTTTTCGGCGCTTTCCGATTTCGTCGTCATTTAGCCAAGCGCGGCGCTCGCCGGATTGTAAAGCTCCCACCAAGCGGTTCAGGACCGATCGTTTCCAGCGCTTGCCTCGACACTGAAGTCGATTGACTCGCGAGAGTAAAATGATGGCAAATTAAGTTGTTCGTACTGAGAGCAGGGCAAACGTATCTGCTCAAGCAGTTCGTTTCCCTGCGAATATCCCAGTACCGGCAAGTGATCTGGATCACGGCCTGTTGTTCGTTGTTGAGGTAGTCCACAGTTGGGGTCCCAACCGACCCGGCGCCGCAGCGTCTGACGCCGTTTCGGCTGTGGGGTTGCTAAAGGATGACTTCTCGCTGGCCTCTTCTGTTTCGCTTTGACTGGCGCCGCACTGCGATTGCGGGCGCGTGGAGCGCTTGCTTCGCCTGCGAATTGTTTCTGGCAAGCGCGGTTCCTTTGTTTGCTTGTCTCTTAATCGCTCCTGCGCACGCACAATCGCAACCTCCGCAGTACGTCACAAGGGTTTGGCACACAGAAGAGGGTCTGCCGCAAAACTCGGTGAATGCGATGCTGCAGGACCACCAGGGCTATCTCTGGATCGGCACATTCGGCGGGCTCGCGCGCTTCGATGGCGAGCGGTTCACGGTTTTCGATTCGGCGAATACGCCCGGTTTCGGCAGCGATGAGATTTACTCTCTATACGAAAGTCGCTCCGGGGCATTGTGGATCGGCAGCGTGGATGGCGGCCTCATCCGGCTGCAGGATGGTGTTGCCACCACCTACACCGAACGCGACGGCTTGCCAAACAGGTGGGTCACTTCGATCCGCGGCGATCTCGAGGGGAAGGTCTGGATCAACACTTCAGCGGGGGGTGTAGCGCATTTTGCCGGCACAAAGCTGGAAGCCTATCCCGCTCACCGCGGAAAAGCGGTCCGGGAATTCTTTCTGCAGGCGCGGGATGGAAGCATGTGGTTCCGCTGCGGACAGGATGTTGTGCGTTTCGGAGCCGATGGCTCCATTTCGACCCTGCATTCCGCCAAGCCGACCGTTTTTCTCGTCCATGAAGCTCGCGACGGCAGTGTCTGGATTGCTTTTCGCGACCAGTATCGGCTGGTGCGCTATTTCCAGGGCGTATTCTCGGATGTTCCGCTGCCGCCGGTTAAGCGCGGCGAGTTGACGGAAGAGCGTCTTTTGTATTCCTTTGCCATGACGGAGGACGCGGACGGGGAGTTGCTGCTGCGCACGCCAGCCGGCCTCAGCCGCATTGCAGGTGGCAGGCTCAGTCCTCCCGAAGCGCTACCGTTGCCAGCGAACGCTGGCGCGTTGTTCAAAGCACGCAGCCTCCTCGTAGATCGCGAAGGTAATGTATGGGTTGGAACCGTTGGAATGGGGCTGGTGCGTCTGCGACGAGCCCCTTTGACAGCCTACGGAAAAGACGAAGGCCTCTCGGACGCAAACTTCAGTAGCGTATTTCAGGATCGGGAAGGCCGCATCTGGCTGGGCGGAGATTTACTCTACTGGTTCGATGGGCACCGGTTTCATCTGGTCCCGGGTGTGGCGGACGTTCTCGCCATTGCGCAAACTCGCGATGGCGACCTGTGGTTCGGCGGGTATGGCGGCCTATATCGCCTTCGGTCAGGTGTGCTGAACAATTTCAATGTGAACGCACCTGCCGTGAAAATGATCTTTCAGGACCGGGAGGGCACGCTCTGGATTGGTGCGCTGACCGAGGATCGTCCCGGCGGCCTGTACCGCTTTCACGAGGGAAAATTGGAGCAGGTTCCCGGCATCTCCGACGTGCGCGTAATCGCCGAGGATCGACACGATGGCCTATGGCTGGGCGGTCTTGCAGGGCTCAAGTACATACGCGGCAGCAAAATTGTGACCTACGACCATAAGCAGGGGTTGTCGAGTGACTCCGTATATGACATCCACCAGGATTCGACCGGAACTCTCTGGGTTGCGACGTACGGCGGGGGATTGAACCGCTTCCGGGATGGCCGGTTTAAGGCGATCACCACCCAGGACGGTCTGCCCGATAACCTGCTGCTGGGTCTGTTGGAGGACGGCGAGGGCAACCTCTGGTTCAGCTCCAATCAGAGTGTATTTCGGCTCAGCCTCAAGGAGCTGAATGACTTTGCCGACGGGAAAATCTCTTTCCTCTCGCCCGTATCGTACGGGGCTGCGGAAGGCATGAGAAGCACCGAATCCAATGGTGGCAGCCCGGGAGGCTGGATAACCAGCGATGGGCGGATATGGTTTCCCACCCTGCGCGGTGTGGTGGCGATTGACCCAACTGCGGGTAATCGCCTTCCTCCGCCCGTGGTGATTGAGGAGGCATGGGCCGACAAGTTCATGCTGGCCCGCAACGGGCGCACTTCGGTACCGCCCGGCAATAACACATTCGATTTTCGCTTTACAGCCCTGAGCTTCTCCGCTCCAGAAAAGTTGCATTTCAAGTACCGGCTCGAGCCTTTTGATAAGGACTGGGTAAACGCCGGCACGCGCCGTATTGCGCACTACACGAACATGGATCCCGGAGAGTATTCCTTCCACGTGGCTGCGGTAAACAACTATGGCATCTGGAGCGCGCAGGAGGCCGGCGTGCGCTTCGTGCTGCAGCCGCACTTTTACCAGACGGACTGGTTTCGCGCCCTCTGCGCGATTTTCCTTCTGGTGATGCTGTGGGCGGCCTATCAGTTCCGCATCGGACAATTGCATCGGGAGTTCGCCCTGACGCTGGATGCGCGCGTCGGTGAGCGGACAAGTATCGCGCGGGATCTTCACGACACGCTGTTGCAAAGCTTCCATGGGTTGCTGCTGCGGTTCCAGACCGTTTTGCAGTTGCTGCCGGACCGGCCGATCGAGGCAAAGGAAAAGCTGGAAGGCACGATTGAGCGGGCCGTCAAGGCGATCACCGAAGGCCGGGATGCGGTGCAGGGACTGCGCGACTCCACGACCCAAACCAACGACCTCGCCCGGGCGGTGAGCGCCCTGGGTGAGGAGCTTGCTATCGATCCGGCCCAGGATGGGTCTGCGGCATTTCGGGTTACAGTTGAAGGCGAGTCGCGAGATCTGCATCCCATCGTACGCGATGAGATTTTCAGGATTGCCGCCGAGGCGCTGCGCAACGCTTACCGGCATGCCCAGGCGCGACGGATCGAGGTTGAAATCCGCTATGACAATGAGCAATTCCGATTGCGCGTGCGCGATGACGGAAAAGGAATCGATCCGGCGATTCTCTCTCGCCACGAGAGTGAGGGACACTACGGTTTGCCGGGCATGCGGGAACGCGCCAAGCTCATAGGCGGCAAGCTGGCGGTTTGGAGCGAGGTTGACGCGGGGACCGAGGTGGAATTGGGCATTCCCGCAGGCGTCGCTTACGCCAAAGCCTCGAACCAGTCCTGGTTATCCCGACTGCTTGCCGGAATCGACAAAGGTGGGGAAGGTCGATTCACGCCTCCGACGGTTATATTCTTCAAGAGGTGGCGGAATCGTGAAGTGACGCGAGGTCGTAAATGAAATCTGTTCTGGCACTCGTCACTATTGGCACATTCAACCTTCTTCTCGGCTCTTCACCAGTTCCGGCGCTGGACCCATCGCTTGAGATCAGCCAGTACGCGCACACCGGCTGGACCGTCCGGGACGGGTTCTTCAAGGGCAACATCTACGCGATGGCCCAGACTCCGGATGGGTATCTCTGGCTCGGCACGGAATTCGGCTTGTTTCGGTTCGATGGTGTTCGCAGCGTTCCTTGGCAGCCACCCGCGGGCCAGCATCTCCCTGACAAGAACATCAACAGCTTGCTCGTCACCCGCGACGGCACTCTCTGGATTGGCACATTTGCCGGCCTGGCAACCTGGAATGGCACTACGCTGACCGCGCGCCCGGAGGCCGGCACGCAGTTTGTATCTTCGCTCTTCGAAGACAATGAGGGAACGGTTTGGGCCGGCACAGCTTTTCCCTCTGGCCGGCTCTGCGCAGTGCGAAACGGCAGCACCCAGTGCTACGGGGAAGATGGCGCCTTCGGAAGAGCCGTCTGGGCTTTGTATGAGGACAGCTCGGGCACTCTCTGGGCCGCTGCACAGTCAGGGCTTTGGCGATTGAAACCCGGCCCTCCAAAGCGATATGCGACACCGACGGAGCTGATTGGCCTTAGCAAGGCCGACGATGGACGGCTATTGATTGCCATGCACGGCGCGGGACTCCTGCAACTCACAGGCGATAAAGTCGGATCTTATCCGGTTCGAAGCCCAATCAACCGGAACCAGTTCCTGGGTGACCGCGATATCGATGCGAATCGAGTGCTGCGGGACCGCGATGGAGGCCTCTGGATCGGAACTGTGGAGCGGGGGCTACTCCACGTACATCACGGCCGGACAGAAGTATTTACGAAATCCGACGGTCTTTCCGGCGACATCATCCTTAGTGTTCTCGAGGATCGTGAGGGCGACGTCTGGGTCGCCAGCACCGGAGGACTGGACCGTTTTCGAGAACTGCCCGTCTCTACAATTTCGGTGAAACAAGGCTTGTCCAGCGATGCCACTCAGTCCGTGCTCGCGGCAGCAGACGGAAGCATCTGGATCGGCGCTCACGACCGTTTGACCCGGTGGCAGAACGGAAAAGCCACAATCTTCGGCAAGGCGAATGGATTGCCGGACGATGCCCCGGAGTCTCTGTATCAGGATGAGCATGGGCGAATCTGGGTCTTCACGGCTCATGGGCTTGCTTATTTCAGGGATGGCAGGTTTGTTGCCCTGAATGCTGTCATCCCTAGCAGGGAAGTGTATTCCATCACTGGGGACAAAGCGGGCAACCTATGGCTTTCAGGAGAAAAGGGCCTGTTGCACTTGCTTGACGGGCGTTTCGTCGAACATTTCCCCTGGTCAGCACTGGGACGTCGCCAACAAGCTAAGGTTGTCCTCTCTGACCAAGGTGGAGTTTGGCTTTCGTTCTGGATAGATGGGGGCGTGCTGTATTTCAAGGATGGTCAGGTCCGCGCATCGTATACAGCCGCGAATGGGCTGGGTGAGGGACACGTCCCCGGCCTGCACCTCGATCGGGACGGGGCGCTTTGGGCCGCCACCGAGGAGGGCGGCCTCAGCCGGATCAAGGATGGACGTATCACCTCGCTGACAAGCGGGAATGGATTGCCCTGCGACGCGATTTACTGGGTGATAGAGGACGACGATCGTTCGCTCTGGTTGTACACAGGCTGCGGCCTGGTGCGCATTACGCGGGCCGAATTAAATGCGTGGATCGCAGACCCAAAGTACACGATCGCAACCACTGTCTGGGATCCGGCGGACGGCGTCAGGATCCGCTCGAGTGCGGCTTCCCCATTCGGTCCTACCGTCACAAGGTCCACCGATGACAAGCTGTGGTTCCTGACCGGAGATGGCGTCCAGGTTGTCGATCCTCATCATCTTGCTAACAACCAGCTGCCGCCGCCGGTGCGCATCGAGCAAATCGTCGCTGATCACAAAACCTACTGGCAGAACTTGACTGGGGCCGCAATCTTGAGTGTGCGTCTGCCGGCGATGACTCGCGATCTCGCCATCGACTACACCGCTCTCAGCCTCGTCGCTCCGGAAAAGGTTCATTTCAAGTACAAGCTGGAGGGACAGGATCGCGAGTGGAGAGAAGTGGTTAACGACCGCGAGGTGCAATACTCAAATCTCGCTCCGGGTACCTACCGGTTTCGCGTGATCGCGAGCAACAACAGCGGCGTGTGGAACCTGCAGGGCGATACGCTGGAGTTCTCGGTCGCCCCGGCGTACTACCAGACGGACTGGTTTCGCGCCCTCTGCGCGATTTTCCTTCTGGTGCTGCTGTGGGCGGCCTATCAGTTCCGCATCGGGCAATTGCAACGGGAGTTCGCCCTGACGCTGGATGCGCGCGTTGGTGAGCGGATAAGTATCGCGCGGGATCTTCACGACACGCTGCTGCAAAGCTTCCATGGGTTGCTGCTGCGGTTCCAGACCGTTTTGCAGTTGCTGCCGGACCGGCCGATCGAGGCAAAGGAAAAGCTGGAAGGCACGATTGAGCGGGCC
>Ga0326727_10011788_pt1 | contig 20169 bp, 21 predicted proteins | sample MB2enrmetagenome_FD_207643 | JGI IMG/M metagenome (GOLD analysis project Ga0326727, IMG submission 207643) | Lab enriched peat soil microbial communities from McLean, Ithaca, NY, United States - MB29MY | ecosystem: Environmental > Terrestrial > Soil > Wetlands > Peat | place: USA: New York...
TTCTTGCGAAATATCCACAGGCCTGCCGGGCTGATCGGGCCCGGAGCGTGGGACGAGAGACGGATACCAAGGGGCCCTGCTGCCGCGTGGCGACTTCGGTCTAGCCCTCGACTTCAGCGCAGAGGCTCGGCCTCGCTCGCCGGCTCGCTTGCGCATTAACCTGCTGCGCAACTGGTGCCCGACTCCCGCGCCGCTCCCCAAGAGGAGTCGGTGACTCAAGCCCCATCCCCGAGATCTGGAAAACCGCTATGATCCTCCTATGAAGCGAGTTCTCCTCTCCTGGAGCAGCGGGAAAGACAGCGCGTGGACGCTCGATGTGCTGCGCCGCGATCCCTCGATCGAGGTGTGCGCGCTGCTGACCACGCTGAACTCTGAATTCGATCGCGTGGCGATGCACGGGGTGCGGCGCGCGGTGCTTGAAGCGCAGGCGGCGGCCGCGGGGCTGCCGCTGTGGGTGGTGCCGTTGCCGTGGCCATGCTCGAACGAAATCTACGAAAAGCTGATGGCCGAGACCTGCCAGCGTGCGGTTGCCGAAGGGACTGAGGCGATTGCCTTCGGCGACCTATTCCTTGAAGATGTGCGCGCGTACCGGGTGCGGCAACTCGCGCCTACGGGACTAGAGCCGCTGTTTCCGCTATGGCAGATTCCCACCGATCAACTGGCGCGGGAGATGATTGCCGGCGGGTTGCGCGCGCGGCTGACCTGCGTCGATACCGAGCAGTTGCCGGCCGAGTTTGCGGGGCGCGAGTTCGACGAGGCTCTGCTCGGAGACTTGCCGGCCAGCGCGGACCCGTGCGGAGAGAAGGGCGAGTTCCACTCGTGCGTTTATGCAGGGCCGATGTTCAAGGCTCCGCTCAAGATTGAGAGCGGCGAGATTGTGCGGCGGGACAGGTTTGTGTTTGCCGACGTGCTGATGCGCACGCCACTCTAGATCTTTATGAAGATCTTTCTCCGGAACATCCAATAGAGGACGAGCCAGTAAGTTGCAAGCGTGAGAGGGCCAAGCACCAGGGGCTCGAGGGCCGTTCCAAGACAGTCGAGGACGCGACTGCCGAGGTGGATGCGAAAGCTGTTCCGGATGAAGTCCTCACAGAGATGCGCCATCAGGTAGGCGGCGATGGAATTCGTGCCGACGACAACCAGCGGAAAAACGAGTTTGCGTTGCTGTTTGACGTCAACGAGCCAGGAGAATGCGGCGAGGAAGAGGAAGCAAACACCGCCGCTGAAGAGCGTCCATGCAGGGGTCCAGACACGCTTGACGATGGGGCAGATGCCGGTGAAATGAAGCAGCAGACCGGCGGCGATGAGCGCCCCGGCTGCGACGAGAAAACGGCGCAGAGGAAGATCGGGGGCCGATTCCATAAACCAGCGGCCGGCAACCATACCCAGCAGCAGAGTGCCGAGAGTGGGAATGAAGCTCAGCGTGAGGTAGCCGCCGTCGTTATAAACGAATGGGCCGGTGCGCGGGAACAGGTTCAGGAACCACACATCGAATGCCTGCCCAAGATTGCTGTTTTTGTTCCAGTGTGCGGCGAAGCCGGTGAGCAGATGCTGGTGCCAGTCGGGCCGAACGCCGACGGCGGACCAGTCGAAGTTTGGGCCGGGCGCGGGATAGAGCGCCCATGCCAGCCAGTAACCGAACAGGATGGTTCCGATGGCCGCCCATTGCCAGCGCGGTTTTGCGAAGGTGAGCAGGAAGCCGAAGGTGTAGCCGAGGCCGATCTGGGTGAGAGTGTCTTCGAAGGTGAAGTAAGTGATGGGGCCGTTCGTGGAGCGAAGGAAGATTCCGAGCGCGATGAGCACCAGGCTGCGCCAAACGGTGTGGAGCAGCATGTGCGCGAAGGATTCCCCTTTCTGGCGGCGCCGGCGCAGCGAATAGGGAAGCGAGACCCCGGCGAGGAAGGTGAAGCCGGGCTGGATAGTGTCATGAAGGCTCATGCCCACCCATTCCTCGTGGCTCTGGTTGAAGGCGAGCGACTGCCAGAGCGGGTTGCCGGGGAAGGAACGTGCGACGCGGGCGAACTCGAGGACCTCGCCCATCATGAGCAACATTACCAGGCCGCGATAAGCGTCCACGGCTAGGTTGCGCGGCAGCGCAACGTCGTATTTGAATTCGCTGGTGGCCGCGTTGCGGGGCGGCTCGGCCACCAGTTCAATCACGTTGCCCATTGTGGCATCCTCAGGATATTCAGGAAGCCTACCGCAATGAACGCAGTGCCGGATAGACCTTGCGCCACTTTTCGTAGCCGGCTTTGTAAGCAGCCACGTCGGCCGGGTCGGCAGTGATGTGCTCGGCGACTTCGATGGCCTGCCCGCAGGCTTCGTCGAGGTTCTTCCAGTGGCCGGCGCCCACGCCCGCCATCAGCGCGCAACCGAAAGCGCCGCCCTCTTCAGCCGTGAGAATCTCAACGGTGTGGCCGTAGATGCCGGCCTGGATTCGGCGCCAAAGAGCACCGCGCGCGCCGCCGCCGCCAAGGCGGATGGCGGTGACGGGAATGCCGAGATCGGCGAAGAGCGTGAAGGTGTCCTGCAGGGAGTAGGCCACGCCCTCCTGCACGGCGCGGACAAAGTGCGCAGCCGTATGCTGGACGCCGATGCCGACAAAGGCCGCGCGAACCTCGGGGTCGAGGTGCGGCGTGCGCTCGCCGAGCAGATACGGCGCCCACTCGAGGCCCTGGCTGCCGGCGGGAACTTTGGCTGCGGCTTCGTTCAATGAGTCGTAGCTTTGGCCGGCGAAGAAAGTGCTGCGCAGCCAGTTCAGACTCAAGCCCGCCGACTGGGTTACGCCCATCACGTGCCACAGACCGGGAACGGCGTGGCAGAAGGTGTGCAGGCGGCCCTTGGGATCTTTGGTAGGTTCGGCGGTTGCCGCAAACACCACGCCCGATGTGCCGATGGTGGCCGAGACGCTGCCCGGCTGCAGAATGCCCATGCCCACGGCGCCCGCGCCCTGGTCGCCTGCGCCTGCGGCAACCGGGGTTCCGGCGGCGAGGCCGGTGAGCGAAGCGGCCTGTTCACTGATGCGCGCACAGATCTCCGGCGACTCATACACCTTGGGCAGCCAGCTCAAGGGGATTCCGGCTGCTTCGGCCACTTCGTGCGACCAGCGGCGGTGCGTCACGTCGAGAAGCAGAGTGCCCGAAGCTTCCTGCACGTCGATAGCGAACTCGCCGGTGAGCCGGTAGCGGACGTAGTCCTTGGGGCACATGACGTGGCGGATCTTGGCGAAGATCTCAGGCTGGTGAGTCTTTACCCACAGCAGCTTGGTGAGCGTGAAGTTGGGCAGCGCCGGGTTGCAGGTGAGCTCGATCAGTTTTTCGTAACCGATTTTTTCGGTGAGCCAGTCGCACTGGGCTCCAGTTCGCGTGTCGCACCAGATGAGCGAAGGGCGCAGCACCGCGCCGTTCTCGTCGAGCATCACTGCGCCGTGCATCTGGCCGGTGAGGCAGATGGCGGCGATGTTCTGACGCGGCTCGGGCGCGGCGGCGATGGCAAAGCGAATGGCCTCCTGCGCAGCGCGCCACCAGTCTTCGGGGTCCTGCTCGGCCCAGCCGGGGTGCTCAGCGCGGAAGGGCGCATGCTCGCTCGATGCGCCTGCGATGAGTTTGCCGTTTGAATTCACAATCACGGCGCGCGTGCCGCCCGTGCCAACATCCATGCCGAGGAACCACATAGTTTTACACTCCGATCCGCGTATAAAAGGCTTTTCTTTGGCGTCCGCAGCATAGCAGGTGGGGTGGGCGCGAATAAAGCGCTTGCCGGCTGCTCGAAGTCGAGTGGGCAAGGGCGCCACCTTGTGTGATACATTTGTATATACACTATGCGCTACGAGTGGGATGGGTGGAAGAACATTGAGAACCAACGGAAACACGGTGGAATCTCATTTGAATTGGCGGCGCTGGTGTTTGAGGACGAACAACGCCTGATCGGCAAAGATCGCGTGGACGAAACCGGTGAGCAGCGATGGCTTGCGCTTGGCGCTGTCTCGATCGAGGCGGAGGTAGAGGCGGTACTGGTTGTAATTCACGTATATCGGGAGAATCGAAATGGTGAGGAAATCGTCAGGATCATCTCAGCGCGGCGCGCTGAAAAGCATGAGCGAAGAAGATATCAGGAACAGACATTGGACTGAGGCGGAGCGCATTGCGTTGCGCAGGGCGGCGCGAGCGCAGGAGGCCGGCCGCGAAGGCGATATTGACTTCTCAGATATTCCGCGTCTAACGGAGGACCAGCTTACCCACCTGGTGCGTCTCCGGCGACCCAGGCGGCGGGTGGCGGTGAGTGTACGGATCGATCCCGCGGTCCTGGAGTGGTTGCGCTCAAAAGGCAAAGGTCATCTGACACGGATCAACGACATCTTGACCAACCTGATGGAGCAGGAGAGCCGCGCGCAGAGAAAGAGTTAAGGAATGCGAGCCTCGCCGGCTCCACCACCCACATCGAAGAGGCGCGGCACGCGATCGGCGAGCGAAGGCAGTGCCGGGAACGGCGCGTGCGGCTCGGTCTGGTACCAGTAGGCCGTGGAGTAGTAGTTGTCGGAGCGGTGGTTGGCGTGGCCGTGCTCGATGGTGACGCGGATGGACTGCTCGAAGGCGATGGGGCTCTCGATGTGCCAGCGGTAGAGCGAGTAGCGGCCGCCGATACGCTCGGGATCGACGATGTTGGGCGCGCCGTTGTGCGGGTAGGCGAACTGCTGGCCGTAAAAGTCCCACGCGCCGTTATAGTAGTCCTCGGTGCCGGTGCCGTTGATGGTGGGCATCTTGTCGCCGTCGATGAAGATCATGTCGTCGCCCTCGCCGAACCACTCATTCTGGTTCTGCAGCACTGAGTGGGTTACGCCCACAAAGTGTCCGCGGCCGGTGGCCTCGAGGAAGAGGTAATTGTCGGCGCCATCGAGGTTTTTGCGGCCATCGATGGCCGGATCCCCGTTGTTGGTCCAGTCGCTGGTCCAGCCGTGGCAGGGCGCGGCCTGGCGGAACTGCGCATGGAAGCGGCCCAGACCTTCGGGCAGCGAGGCAAGCGTGACGTAGTCGACGGCGAAGTAGAGATTGTCAGTGCGCTTCGGCCCCTCGTTGGTGAGAGTGATTCGCGCCGCGGAGGCGAAGGGCATTTCGAAGTAGGAGTTGAGAGCCTTGGCCGGCGCGACGGCGAGCAGGGCCGACTGATAGTTGAAGTACTCGCCCAGGCCGAGGCCGAAAAAGTCGCCGATGGGGACTTCGACCGAGGGCGATGATTCGCCATCCCACCAGGCGCGCAGGACAAGGTTCTTGAGATGCATGGGGTCGGGCGAATTGATAGTGAACCAGATGTGGGTGACGACGCCGGGGCCCGTGACGTCGAGCAGCGTGGCTGTCGCGCCGGGCTCAACCGGGACGGAGTCGGCGTTGCCGCCGGTGCGGTCCCAGCTGGAGGAGCGGCGGCTCTTGTAGCTGCGCAGGCGCGCGAGCGAAAAGAGGTCGCCGGGAGCGTCTTCGGCATGATGAGCGGGCGCGGCGATAGCGGAGGACGGGCTGAACAACGCGGCGGCCGGGACGGCGCCGGCAAGCGCGCCGAGAAGATTGCGGCGGGAATGAAGGCTGCTCAAGCGGAACGGGTTCATTTGCGGCTCCTAGTATGCACCTAAAAATGGCGACAGCGTATTTTAGTCCGATCGGCCAGCATCAGGCAGCGCGGCTGCCCCGAATCCGACAAATTTCCACTTTGATTCGCCGGGTTTTTCCCATCCACCCCCGGCCTGTTATGGTCAGGGAGGAACTGAAGTTCCGGGCTGCAAAGGAACAATGAACCCGCCATAGGGAACTCGCATCGATGTGGAAGCGCTGGCGAATCCGGATATTGCTGTTTCTGGCCGTGCTCGGCCCCGGATTCATTACCGCCAACGTGGATAACGACTCGGGCGGAATCTTCACCTACTCCCAGGCTGGCGCGCAATACGGATACACGCTGCTGTGGACCATGATTCCCATCACGATTGCGCTGATCGTGGTGCAGGAGATGTGTTCGCGCATGGGCGTGGTCACCGGCAAGGGCTTGAGCGACCTGATCCGCGAGGAGTTTGGCCTGCGCCTCACCTTTGTGATGATGGTGTTGCTGGTGGTGCTGAATTACACCAACGTGGTGACGGAGTTCATCGGCATTACGGGATCGCTGCACCTGTTTCACGTCTCGAAGTTCATCAGCGTGCCTGTTTGCGCGTTCCTGGTGTGGCTGCTGGTGCTGAAGGGCGACTACAAGAGCACCGAGAAGATTTTCCTGATTGCCTCGCTGGTTTACATCGCCTACATCTTTGCCGGCGTGCTGGCGCACCCTGACTGGCACGAGTCGCTTGTGGCGACGGTCACGCTGCCGGCCAGGTCGGTATGGCGCGACAAATCGTATATCTACATGGCCATCGGCGTGGTGGGCACCACGATTGCACCGTGGATGCAGTTCTATCTTCAGTCGTCGATCGTGGAAAAGGGCATCCCGGTGAAGGACTACGCGGCGTCGCGGCTCGACGTGATCGTGGGTTGCTTTTTCACCGATCTGATTGCGTGGTTCATCGTGGTGGCCTGCGCGGCCACGCTGTTTGTGCACGGAATGGGCGCGATTCAGGTGGCGGCCGACGCGGCCGAGGCGATGCGGCCGCTGGCGGGCGACTACGCGTTCCTCCTGTTCGCATTCGGGCTGTTCAATGCGTCGCTGTTTGCGGCCTCGATTCTGCCGCTCTCAACGGCTTATACCGTGTGCGAAGGACTCGGCGTTGAGTCGGGCGTGGACAAGAGCTTCAAGGAGGCTCCGTTCTTCTATTGGCTCTACACGCTGCTGATTGCGGGCGGCGCGTTCACAGTACTGGTGTTGCCCGACGCGCAGTTGATCAACGTGGCCATCCTGTCGCAGGTGCTGAACGGGGTGCTGCTGCCGGTGGTCATCATCCCCATGCTGCTTCTGATCAACCGCAAAGACCTGATGGGCGAGCACCGCAACACGCGGCTGTGGAACGTGATCGCCTGGGCGACGAGCGTGATCCTGATCGTGATGACGGCGGTGATGATTTGGGGGATGGTGCCGGGACACTGAGGCTACTGGGGACTGTTCAATCCCAGACCCAAGAGACGGGAGGGCGCCCAGTGCTTATGGGTGGGGCACCCAGCTAGTTTCTAGTGGGGCACGTGTAGGATTCCTTCAATGCGAGTACGACCCCGACAATCTTGGGGCTATCCAACAGCTTGGGGTTCTTTTCCATGTAGGCGACATACACCCGTATAAGAGTGCCGATGCGTGCGCTCTTGATACAGAGCGACGTTTCGTTAAGGGTAGCTACGTCCGAGAATCCTTCAAAGTAGCCAGCGCAATAGAGATCGAATGAGGAATCCGAAGCGTTTGCAGAGGCGCCGTCCATTGCTCTGACGCTTGCTTGGCAGGCATTAAAGAGCATAGAGCCAGTGTCTTTTTCTGGCTGATTTTCATGCTGCTGGGCTTTCGTGAGCTCGCCTGAACAGACGGCAATGGAGAAGACGAGTACAGCGTAGAATGGCTTCATCTGCGTTTCTCCTGAAAGAAGGGCATCGGATTACTGATTTCAATGCGCAGCACGGAACTAGCCTGTCGCTGCCTTCCGAGCTTCCAGCGCCAAGGTCAAAAACCGCGGCTCGCCGCAAAAAGAAGGATTCGGAGGGGCTCGGGTGCCCGGCAGAAAATAGTATGCTAGTCGACTGAAAGTTCAGCATCTCCAACTGAAAGCACGCTGTTTCCGACGTTCAACTCAAGGATTCTCCTGAGATCGAGGGCGACCTCTTCGTTCGGCGCCTCGAAGTGGTAAGTGTGTTTGATTTCTTTCGCCGTTCCGATGAATGTGATCCGCTTCCCATGAACGTTAACGACCCTTTCGACTATCGCTTCTTCCGCAGTCGGGACGACGTACGATTTCCCAAAAGCGCTCGGCTGCGGAGGCCAATCTTTCAAATCCCGAACTTTCATGATTCTCTTCCTCTGAAACTGCCAAGTTCATCTAACAGGCCAATTCTAACGCTTCCCGCCGAGCGCCCCGGATCCTCGGACCTGGGAAGGGCAGTAGAGCATCTTTACGCCGCAACAAGCCGCTTGAGCCGAATGCGGTCTGTGGGGATCTGCGCGAGATCGTACTGCGCCTGTTGAGTAATCCAGCTTTCCGCGCTTCCGCCAAAGACCTGCGAAAGCCTTATCGCCATCTCCGGCGAGATGCCGCGCTTGCCGTTGACGAGTTCAGAAAGCGTGGTGCGCGTTACCCCAAGAGCCTCGGCGGCTCGCGTGATGGTAAGGCCGAGCGGCTCGATGCACTCGCTCAAGACAACGCTGCCGGGATGCGGCGGATTCTTCATCGGCATGGGGAAACCTCCTTAGTGGTAATCAAGATAATCGACGTCGAACGCGTGGCCCTCGGCGAATTGAAAGATGACTCGCCAATTGGCTCGAACTGTGACCGCCACAAAACCGCGCAATTGGCCCTTCATTGGGTGCAGGTTGAATCCCGGAAGATTCATGTCTTCCACCGAGCCGGCAGCATCCAGGCGAGCAAGGATGTTGCGCAATTTGGCCAGATGTTCCGCCATCACGCCGCGAGGGTCGTCGTCCTCATAGAGTCGTTTCAGCCCCTTGTGGCGGAAGGATTTGATCACGATTAAGTGTAATGCGTAACGTAACGGAAGTCAAAGAGAGGCGTGTGTAGTGGCTCGTAATTCGTGAGCCGTGCGCCTATTTTGCTTTCGCATCCAGGTCTGGCAGGCTCAGGAACCAGTCGTAAAAGGCATCGTCGAAATCGTGATACTCAGCGAATTTTATGGTGGGCAGCGACCGGTGGTTGGGGACGATGACGAAGAAGCGCACGTTCTCGCCATCTCCGCCGGCGACAATCTGGCGACGGCCGCGAACCTGATCGAGAGGGATGCTGGCGATGGTGAGTATGGAACATTTTTCGACAGCATCGGTTGTGAATCGCAGGCTCGACGTGAAGGTGTGGAGCGCGAAGATCACGGTGCAGAGTACGATCAGCGAGATAATGAGCGCGGTCTCGGTTGACGGCGGTTCGAGCCCCAGTTTTACCCGGCTCACGATGCCTGCCGAAAAAATGAAGCCTGTGGCCAGCATTGCCAGGGCGGCTGTGCGAATGACGCCTTTGACGCGGTAAACGGCGAGGAACGGTGCAGTCTTTTCCATTTCGGCCTGTTCCTGGCTGAGGTTCTGCCGTATGCGTGTGAAGGCACGATGGCGGACCTCGGCGAGAGCGAATCTTCATCCATTAACCCCGAGCCGGCTGAAGAGTAGCGGCGGAAATTGACTGACTGGAGGCGAGGAAGGGGATTTTGTCGCCTTAGAGCAGCTTGCCGGCGGCTAGGCCGCGTTTGTAGCGCCGGGCTGGAGCATGGCGCTACTTCATGACGCGCTACAGCAGCTTGCCGGTGGCCAAATCCCGGATGAGGCCGCGGTCGGCGGCGAGGAAGTCGAAGGTGGGCAGGTCGGCGAGCTTCACCCACCTGATCTGTTCGTAGATGTGGTTCTGGATCTCACCCGTGAATTCGCGGACCGTGAAGAACTTGAGATCGACGGCGCCGCCGTGACGGTAGTTGTGCCGGATACGGATGAGCTGCGGGCCGATGGTGGCCTCAATGCCGAGTTCTTCACGGAGCTCGCGAGCCAGCGCCTGCTGGGGGCTCTCGCCGGGCTCGATCTTGCCGCCGGGAAACTCCCAGAGCAGGGCCATGGGCTGATTGGCGCGGCGCTGGCCGATCAGGACCTCGCCGTCGCGAACGATCAGTGCCGCGGCCACAAAGCGCAGCGCGGGACCGGCGGGACGGGGACTGGCATTGGAGGCAGCGTCTTGCACGCGATTATTGTAAACGAAACAAAGGAGATGCGCTTACACGCGCGGCTGCGCCCCGGTTTTTGATTGATTGGAAAGGACTACTCGCCATCGACAGCGGCATCAAGGCGCTCAGCCGCCTGCGGCCTGAAGTATCCCCAGCCGCGCTTGCCGGCTTCGGCGATGAGCGCCGGCGAAGGGTTGACCGGGAAGGGACAGCGGGCTATTTCAAGCATGGCCAGGTCGTGGAGCGAGTTGCCGAAGACCGCATCGGGGTGGGGCAGTCCAAGGCGCTGGAGCGCCGTGGCCTTGGCCGGACCGGTTGGTACATCCACAAGCTCGCTGGTGATCATTTCGTTCACAACGCGGACCTCGGCGGCAACGACGCGCTGCTCAGGGATCCCGAATTCGCGAACACCCTCGGCAATGATCCAGCGATTGGTCGAGCTGACGGCCCAGAGCTCAACGCCGCGTTCGCGCAGACCGGCCACCAGCTTCTCCATTTCGGAAAAGATGTTGGGGCGGACAAACTGATTGAAGTACTGGGCGGCGGCGTCGCGAAGCTCCTGGTCGCGGAGGCCGGCGTAAATCTGCACTATTTCGCCGCAGATGGCCTCTTCACTTACATTCCCTGCGCGGTAGGCTCGATAGCGGGTATCGACCCAGTCGGAGGTGGAGCGGGAAACCAGACCCTGCTCGAGAGACCAGACCAGGAAGCCGTAGCCGGAGTCGCCGCTCCAGAGGGTTCCATCGCAATCAAAGACCGCAACCCGGGGCCCGCACTCGAAGACCAGCCGCTCAAACTCCTCCGCGGTCCATTTTGGTGCTTCAATCTCCGTACGCAACAAGCGTTCCTCAATCCTGCTCGAAATTATGTCCAATTCTATTTTCTTCCAAGGAGCGCGGTTTTGCACGTCAAGGTTCCGTAAAGAGTTCGGCGCACACGATGGCGCGGCTCGCAGGAAAGCTGCGCAACGCTGTTCGGTTCAATGCGTTGCCGCATTATGAACAGGCTCTAGTACCACAGTTGATTCCTTGATGAACGTGGTTCGGCAACTTGCGGGCCGGCGCCGTTTGAAGCCGCAACGCGCCCATAATCGAAGCTGTGGAAAGTACTGGCAATCTTGGACTTTTGCGCGACTACCAGATCTACCTGAGGGTGGAAAAGGGTCTGCGGCCGCTTACCTGCGAGGCGTATTTAAGCGACCTGAAGACGTTCGCCGAGTTTATTGAGAAACGCAATGGCGTACTGCTGATGGCCGTTCAGGATGACTTGACGGCGTTTCTCGAGCATCTGCGCGCGCATGGGATCGATTCGCGTTCGGCGGCACGCAAGCTGAGCTGCCTGCGCGGGTTTTACAAGTGGCTGCTGCTCGACCGGCGCATTCATCACGATCCGACGGTGAACATGGAGTCGCCCAAGACGTGGAAGGTGCTGCCGAAATCGCTTGCCGAGCCGGAGGTTGCGGAGATGCTGGAGCGGGCGCTGATGGCCGCCGCGCATCCGCAGGCTCAGGCCGCGGTGCTCAGGGACCGGGCCATTCTTGAACTGCTTTACGGGGGCGGGCTGCGCGTTTCAGAGGTGACTGCCCTGGGAATCAGCGACCTTGCACTGGATGCGGGACGAGTGCAGGTGCGCGGCAAGGGCGACAAGGAGCGGATCGTGCCGCTGGGGCGATCGGCGATTGAGGCATTGGAGCAATATCTGCGCGAGGGAAGGCCGCATCTTGACCGCATCAGCACGGCGCGCGGCGGGCGCAGCCAGCGCAGGGATGGCGCGCGGCTGTTTCTTTCGCTGCGCGGCATGCCGCTCACGCGGCAATGGGTCTGGCACCTGGTGAAGATGGCCAACGGGAACGCGAGCCCGCACATGCTCAGGCACAGTTGCGCCACGCACATGGTTGAGCACGGCGCCGATTTGCGCAGCGTGCAGCTGTTGCTGGGCCACGCGGACATTTCGACCACCCAGGTTTACACCCACCTCGCCCTGGGGCGGTTGAAGGACGTGCATCGCATGCATCATCCGAGGGGCATGCGGAGGATTGAGGAGAGCCAGCCGGACGCGGAGCGCGAAAGCTCGGAGAGCGCAGCAGAGACAAGCGACCCGCTTGAGGGAATTGCGTGAGCGTGACGGCGGCTCTGGCACGCCCTTCCGAGCTGGCCGCGGAGTATCTGCGCGTGCTGGCTGGTGAGCGCGGCGCTTCAGCGCACACGCTCAGGGCATACCGGCGCGAACTTGGGGATTTTACGGCGTGGGTGAGCGGGTCTGAATCGGGGCTTGGCGCCGATGCAGGAGTGGAGCAGATCGAGCACACGCACATTCGGGCCTACCTTGGGTCGCTCTACGATCGCGGACTCTCGAAGCCCTCGGCAGCGCGGGCGCTGGCCGCGATCCGGAGCTGGTTCAAATGGCTGGCCCGGGCCGGTTGCATCGAGCAGAATGCGGCGGCGCTGGTTTCGACGCCGAAGTTGCCCAAACATTTGCCGCGCGTGCCGTCGATCGAGCAGATGAACCGGGTGGTGGATACGGTAGGCGAAGATGCGGCGAGCTGGCCCTCGCGCGACCGCGCCATTCTCGAGATGCTTTACGGATGCGGCATCCGCAATGCAGAGCTGACGGGCCTGAACCTCAACGACATTCACTGGGCCAATGAGGCCGTTCTGGTGCGCGGCAAGGGGCAGAAACAGCGCTACGTTCCGCTGGGCGACGCCGCGGCGCAGGCGCTGCGCGCCTACCTGACGGAGCGATCGGCGCGGCTGGCCGCGGCGGGCGGCGGGGCGCGCACGCCGGCGCTGTTTTTGAACCTGCAGTTGCGCGGACTTGGGAACAGCGGGCAGGCGCGGCTCACAACGCGAAGCGTGGGACGGATCGTGAAGCGGATCGCTATTCTGCGCGGGCTGCCGGCGGATGTGCATCCGCACACGCTGCGGCACGCATTCGGCACGCACCTGCTTGAGGAGGGCGCGGACCTGAGAGCGATCCAGGAGCTTTTAGGGCACGAGCGATTATCGACGACGCAGCGATACACGCAGATGAGCACCGCGCAACTGGTGCAGGTTTACGACAGGACGCATCCGAGAGCGAAGTAGCGGGCTAGCAGGATCCAGTGAGGACGATAGCGGTCCCAACGGAGGAGCCCTCTTTACCTGCCGCCCGAAATGTACTATCTTGTGTAAGAGCCCCGGCAGTACGCCATCCACATTCGATCACGTGGTGGCCGATCCCGAGGGCTATTCTTTTTGGGGCAACGAAAATGCCAACCGCTATTCTGATCGACGGCGGGTTTTTTCTGCGCAGGTTTCCTGCCTGCTATCCGAGCAAGAACAAGGCCGATGCCAAGGTTGTTGCCAGAACAGCTTTCGAGCTGGCGCTGTCACATCTCGAGGAAAAATCGGCCCATCGCACCGTTCGCCACGATCTGTACCGGATTTTCTTCTACGACTGTCCGCCGCTGACGAAAAAGGCTCATTACCCTAAGTCGCGCAAGGCAGTCGATTTCTCCAAGACAACGCAATCTGCCTTCCGCCTCGCACTCCATGACGAGCTGAGGAAACAACGCAAGGTCGCATTGCGGCTCGGTCATCTGCTCGAACGCGCCGAGTGGAGGCTACGCGATGGGAGGCTGAAGCAGCTCCTTGATGGCACCCTAGCCTTCTCAGCCTTGGCCGATGACGACTTTGAATATGCGACCGCGCAAAAGGGCGTGGACATGCGCATTGGGTTGGACATCGCGTCTTTGAGCTTCAAACGTCAAGTCGATCAGGTCGTACTTGTGGCCGGGGACGCGGATTTCGTTCCGGCTGCCAAGTTAGCCCGCAGGGAGGGCATCGATTTTGTTCTCGATCCGTTGTGGAGCGCCGTTCATCCGTCACTGCATGAGCACGTTGACGGCGTCCGGTCTACCTGCCCGAATCCACATCACCTTGCCAAAAGCGCTCCTTAGAAGCTCACCTTGCGGTTGGGGAACCACGTGACCTGGATGTCGGTGGTGGTTACGGTCTGCTGGCCGGTCATATAAATTGGCGCAGTCCAGTGCTCAACGGTAAAGTTGCCGTTCACCTCAATGTCTTTGCCCAGGCGCTTGACCACCTGGAAACCGAAGTCGTTGAGAGTGGTGCCGCCGAACGGATAGCAGGGATTGGCCGTCGAGCACCCCGAACCTGTGGTTACACCCACGGTTGAGCCGGGGATAAAGTCCTTGGTGGCTTTCTGGTTGCGCGCGTTCACCAGGATCCACTCGTTGCCGCTCAGGTGGTAGGTCAACCACGCCTGGCCGCCCTTGTCTTCGCGGCCGATCCAGTCGCCGAACATCTGCCCCTGGTTGGTGTAGCCCTGGCGCTCGATGGACTCCCAGTACATGAAGCGCCCGTATTTCCGGGTGGCAACGGTCGAACTCACCGGATCGGTGGATGCCGCCTCGACGCGCAGGTCAAGCTTGGGAGCTCCAGGGAAATGCGAGAGATAGATGCCCGGCCGTATGGAGGCGCGGCGGGGCGCGTCCGCCGGCGATACGTCGTCGTGCACTTCAGAGTCGGAATACAGCGTGAGCCATTTGCGAACGTAAGGCAGACGCCAGGAGAAGTCGAAGGCGCTAAAGCGCGCGCCGGGGTCGCGACGGCCATCCTTTACGGATGCGGCAGGCGAGTAGGTGCTGAAAAAGCTCCGCAGGAAGTCTCTGATGGTGGCAGGAGAATGGCCCTCGCCGGCCCAAATCACCGTCCGCTCGAAGCCTATTTCCAGATTCTGGGTCGGCTTGAAGCTGAGTTTCTCCACGTGTACCCATGGATTGCCGGGGGTGGTGACGTTGGGGATATTCGGAGAAGGATTGGCCTCGTAGGCTGGGTTCGGCATGTAGTTGTGGCCGCGCAGCGCACCCACCAGCAGCTCGTACCGGAAGGGACCGGTAAGCCGGGAAATCCCGGGGATGAGAAGCGGCTCGATGCGATTGATCTCAAAGCCGTAAATGTTCTGGGCGTTGTTGGAGTATCCCATGCTGGCGCCCTTGGCCGGACCCAGCCACTGATCCTGTTTGCCGAAGGAGATGACGTGGCTGAGTACTTGGCCTGAGACGTAAGCCTCAAGGAACCGTCCGTCAGCGGCCGAGCCGATGGGACCGGCGGGGATGGTGGGCTGATTGTAGGGCAGCTGGGTAGCTGGATTGAGGTACAGGGTCCCGTCGACCGTCGAAAGCACCTGCGCCAGGGCCGGCGAATATCCGGTGGCTGAAGGGGCACCCTGGAATTCGCCGCGAACATAGAGAGCGAAGCGGCCGAATGTGACAAACCCGCTGGCGCCGGTGTACTCGTTGAACCCGCCTTCAAAAGGACGGCCATAGTCGTTGACGATTGTGGAGCCCAGATGAAAGCTGTCGCGCAGCGGCGTGCCGGAGATGCCGCGGACCCTGGTGTAGGCCGACTCGAAGCGGGTGTGACCCTGGCGGGTGAGGCAGGGGCCGACCGCGTCGGCGTTCAGAAAACGATCGACGGCTTCGTAAATATCGTCGGCTTCACCGGCGGCAGGTTCGTTGTCGTCTTGCGCGTCCTGAATTCCGGCGCTGGCCTGCTCAAGCATGTGTTCCACGCTGGCGCGCGTCCAGGGACGAAAATCAATGTACGCATCGTCGACGAAACCGAGCGAATAAAGGCGGAGCATGGCGGGATAAATCCAGCTATCGACGGGAATGTAAGGAGAACCCAGTTCAGCCGGAGCACAAACGGGTGCGGGCCGGCTTGGATCGCCGGGCACCTGTCCTGAAGCGCTGGCCGGTTCAGGCTGTTCGGACTTGAGCAACGCCGCGCTCGCAAGAAAGAGGCCTGCAACAAAGACCGTGCATGGGATAGTCAGAGCCGCGTTGAGACGCTTGCCCAAATTCATACCCTCACTCTATCAGTTTGACTGTATTGACCATGGGGGATGATACGCCTCGCAATCGAGCCCGCCCGCGGGTCGAACTGCCTGCCAAGGCGCAGGTTATGCCTATTGAAAACGAACGATTTAAAAAGTAAGCCGAGTGACAGACAAGATTGAGCGCCTGCACGCCCGATGCTACGTTTTTCCCTCTCCGGCAAGAGCCTTTCCCGCGCGCCCGGGTACGGCCGGGAATTCTTTTGCGATTCTATCTTTGACCGATCTAAAAGCGAGCCCTTTGCCAGCGAGGTAGAGTTCCATCTTACCAATAGAGCCGTGGACTTCGCGCGATTTGCCTGCGCGGCCTTTCGGGCGCCAGGGTTTGGAGTCAATCAGGGTTGGTCCGTTCCCTCGCCGGGCGTGAGAAAGCGCCTCAAAGGCCACGCGATAGACCGCAACAACGTCGTGGCAGTCGACCACCATACCGGGAACACCGCATTGTCTCGAGATGGCCAGGACGTCTTCACCGTCTTCACCGCTTTGCCGGACGAAGAGAATGGGCAAGCGCTCCCGGGCGGCCCGGCGCATAAAGAATTGGAGCAGATTGCGCGAGAGGGCGAGTGAGCCGGCCGGCCTGGACCGCAGTTTATCGGGCCCATCAAAAAAGACGACCACTGAACCGCTCTTCGCGGAGCGGAAATGAGCAGCCAGGCGCAGGGCTGCTTCAAGCCGCGCCGCGGTGGACGGCGACGGCGGAATGACGTTGGCGCGAGCAACTCGAACGGGGACGCGGGCGGAGAAGTTGGACCACCAGCGCAGAAGCGTTTTGGGAGCGACGCCCTTGAGCGCACAGGGGGTGAGATCGGCGGGCGCAGGGCTGATGGCGTCGCCTGCCAGCAGATCGATGGTGACGCCGGCCGTGACAGCCTCAGAGATGCGGAGCGAGCGCCTGCGCCGGTCTGCTGTGGCATTTGCGATGGCATTTGCGAGCATGCGGCATTGAAGCATTGCAGCGTACAAGTCGAGCAGCTTGTTATGCGGGATAAGCGAGAATTCACCATCACCCGGCGGCGCAGAGGCGACGCCCGGCTTCACTTTGCTTTTCTTCATGGAGTGCGCTCTAACCTCAGATGGAAGTTGTTGCGATTGTAACGCGAGGCGCATGAGGCGCAAGTAAAGCGCGCTTTGAGCGCGCGATCTCGTTCCTTTGGGACTCGTGGTTTCCCACCCTCGCGGCAAAAGAAAATACGCCGCAAGGATGGGGCACGGAGCTGTCGCAGGAGCAAGCTGTCAGAGATTCTAGGTTGAGTAATCGGCGTTGATGTGGATGTATTCGTGGGTCAGGTCGGTGGTCCAGAAGGTGCAGGCGCCGGCGCCCTGATGCAGGTCGATGGAGATTGAGAACTCCTCCTGGCTGATGTAGGCGTGCGCCGCGGCCTCATCGAACTCCGCCGCGCGGCCGCCGTCGCGGCAGATGGGGAGCGAGCCGAAGGTGATGTCGATGCGCGCGGGATCGACCTGGGCGCCGGAATATCCGATGGCGGCGGCAAGGCGGCCCCAGTTGGGGTCACAGCCGGCCCACGCGGTTTTCACCAGTGGCGAATGGGCAATGGCCTTGGCCACGCGCAGAGCATCGGCATCGCTGGCCGCCCCCGCAATGCGCAGTTCAACCACGTGAGAGACACCTTCGCCGTCGGCGACGATTTGCCTGGCAAGCGAGGTGCAGACCTGGTCGATCGCGGACTGGAAGGCCTGGTTGCCCGGGCCGACCTCGACGCCACTTGCTCCTGAAGCAAGCAGGAGGACGGTGTCGTTGGTTGACGTGTCGCCATCGACCGAGATGCGGTTGAAGCTGATTTCGATGGCGGAGTTGAGGTAACCCTGGAGCGCCGCGGGCTCGACGGCCGCGTCAGTGAGCACGTAAACCAGCATGGTGGCGTGAGGCACAAGCTGGGGATGGATCATCCCCGAGCCCTTGCCGAGGGCGGCGATGCGCACTTCGCCGGTGCGGACCCCAAGGAAAACATCGGATGCGATTTCGACGCGCGCAAACGCGGTCTTTTCGACCGTGTCAGTGGTCAGGATGGCCTCAGCGACTTCGTGAAAACGATCGGCCTCGGGGCCGAGCGACGCGGCCAACTCGGGCATGGCGGCCACCAGCTTCTCCACCGGGAGCGGGACGCCGATAATTCCCGTGGACGAGGGAAAGACCTGGTGGGGATCGCAGCCGAAGACGCCGGCAGCGGCGGCGCAGGTGGCGCGCGCGGCATCCAGGCCGGCCTGGCCCGCGGCGCAGTTGGCATTGCCCGCATTGATGGCCACAACGCGAACTTTGTTGCCCGACGCGGCCAGGTTTTCCTTGTCGACGATGAGAGGGGCCGCGATGACCCGGTTGGAGGTGAACGCGGCTGCGGCGCTGGCCGGTTGGTCGGCGGCGATCAGCGCGAAATCAGTGCGGCCGCTCGCCTTGAGACCGGCTCTGGCGGCGCCGAATTTGAATCCCCGGGGAACGAGAAAGGGCGAAAGATCGCTCATGGCAATGACTTTTTAAATGTAACAGGCGGGCAGTGGCAATGCGCGCCGCTCGAACGCCGGGTGACTGCCTTGAAACCGGCTTCAGGCAATAAGGTAATCTGGGACCTGTGAAGCCTGTGGCGGATGGTCGGTCGGTCCAATCGAGCGAAACACTTGAAGAGGGCACGAATGCGGCCAGGAGTGACGCGGCGTCGGAGTTCCTTGAGCTGCGCCGGGTGAATGTGGCGCGCGGCGAGCGCATCGTGCTGCACAATGTGAATCTGAGCATTCGCACCGGCGAGCATGTTGCGATTCTGGGACCGAACGGCTGCGGCAAGTCGACGCTGATTCTGACCATTACCTGCCAGATTTATCCCGTCGTTGAGCCAGGCATGAGCGTGCGCATCTTCGGGCGCGAGCGATGGGATCTGACCGAGCTGCGCAAGCACTTTGGCGTTGTGGGCGCCGACCTGCCGGGCGAACGCACCGCGGTTACGCGGGGAATCGATGCGGTGGTTGCGGGGTTCTTCTCGGCATCGACGCTGTGGCCCAATCTGCATGTGACGGATGAGATGCGGGAGCGCGCAGGTGAGGCGCTCGTGCGCATGGAGGCGACCCACCTGGCGGAGCAACTGGTGGGCGCCATGTCGGCCGGCGAGAAGCGGCGCATCCTGATTGCGCGGGCGCTGGTTCACAGGCCCCGTCAACTGCTGCTCGACGAACCGTCAAATGCGCTCGACCTGGCCGCGCAGAGGGAGCTGCGGGAGACGCTGCGCCGGCTCGCGAACGAAGGTACGGGGCTGGTGCTGGTGACGCATCACCTGGGCGATATTCTGCCGGAGATTGAGCGCATCATCCTGATGCGCGGCGGCGAGATTGTGGGCGATGGGCCTCGCGAGGAGCTGCTGACTGAAGACAGGCTGAGCGAACTGTTCCATACGCCGGTGCGAATCGGCCGCGACGAGGAGTGGCTGCACAGCTGGTAAAAAGCAGGGAACAAGGGAAGAGGGAACAAGGGGAACAGGGAACGAGGGAACAAGGAACGAGGGAACAGGGAACAGGGAACAGGGAATAGGGACTGAGGGAGCTTCCCTTTGAAGCACGAATCAACAATAAGAACCTGAAAGCTGAAAGCTGAAAGCTGAAAGCTAAAAGCTAAAAGCTAGAAGCTGGAATCTGGCTTTCTTCAGGCGGCTGGAGTTCGCGATGAATCCGACGGCGACAGATGCGACGCGTTGGAAGACGCTGCTCGCGTTCGGGATCATTTATTTTGTCTGGGGCTCCACATTTCTGGCCATCCGGATCGGCGTCGAAGAGGTCCCGCCTTTCCTGCTTGCCTCCATGCGTTTTCTGGCCGCGGGGCTTGCACTTTATTTGTGGATGCTGCTCAAGGGCGAGCGAAATCCGTCGGCCAGGGAGTGGGGCTCGGCGACGCTGCTTGCCCTGCTCATCTTCGTTGGCGACTACGGGTTGTTGTTCTGGGCCGAGCAGCGCGTGCCCTCGGGCCTGGCGGCCGTGATGGTAGCCACGATTCCGGCGTTCATGGCGCTGGCCGAGATCGTCATTCTCCGCACCCAAAAACTGACGGCTCGATTGGTAGCTGCGCTGGCGATCGGATTCTGCGGCGTGGCAGTTCTCCTGGTGCGATCGCTGAACCTGGGCGGCGAGCCGATCAACCGGGCTGGCGCCGTAGCGCTTATTGTGGCAGCCATCAACTGGTCGATCGCCTCGGCGCTGGCGCGCAAACTGCCGCTGCCGTCGTCGAAAGCCATGAGTTCAGGCGCGCAGATGCTGGCCGGGGGGATTCTGCTTGGAGCGGTCGCCTCGGTGCGCGGCGAGTTTGCGGGGTTTCATCCCGCGGCTGTTTCGGGCCGGGCGTGGCTGGCGCTGCTTTACCTGATTGTCGCCGGTTCGATTGTGGCGTTTACGGCGTATGTGTGGCTGCTGCACCACTACTCGCCGACCAAGGTCGGCACGTACGCATACGTGA
>Ga0326727_10011789_pt1 | contig 20169 bp, 15 predicted proteins | sample MB2enrmetagenome_FD_207643 | JGI IMG/M metagenome (GOLD analysis project Ga0326727, IMG submission 207643) | Lab enriched peat soil microbial communities from McLean, Ithaca, NY, United States - MB29MY | ecosystem: Environmental > Terrestrial > Soil > Wetlands > Peat | place: USA: New York...
AACCTGGACGAACTGGAGCAGCGCCTCGCCGCAGCCCGCGAGAAGGGTGCTTGCCTGATTGCGCTGGGCTGGGGCGGCGGCCTTCCGGCCAAGAGCGGCTGGCTGGACACCACCAATCCCGAGTACCGCCAGATTTTGCAGCAGTACACCATTTACAACCGCGCGCTGGCCTCCAACCTGCCTTTTCCCAAGACGCGCCGCATCGTGTTTCTGAACAACCGTCCCGCCACTCTGCCCGGCTGGGCCGAACTCGCAATCGCGTAGCACAGGCATTCCTGCCTGTGTTCTTTACTCGCCGCGCTTCGGTTCCTCGAGTTCCTGTTGCTCGACCCGGCTTCGCGTGCATTGGCCACCGCACCGTTCGAAGACGAGGAGATCGGCGAGGAGGAGGAGCGGGCGGTCGCTCGCTCCAGGGAATGGTTCAACCATAACCCGGGCACTCCGATTGAAGATGTGGCCGCCGAACTGGGCTTCACCATGGAGCAGGTCCGCGACTACCAGGATCCCACTTGAAGCGGATCGTCTTCTCTGACCAGGCCAAAGCCGGCCTCCGCGCTATTCCACAACAGACGGCGAGGCACATTCTAGCCGCCATTCATCGGCTGGCCGAAACGGGCGCGGGCCCAGTTCACCGAAGAAGACGAACATACCCTCCACGTCCACACCGTGAAAAACCGCAAGGACGTCTACCGGTAATCGGTCGCGTATGCCGCCGGCTTGCTGGCGCTGCAGCCGCCGCCCTACTGTCCCGCCCCTCTTCCGCCGATAAGAACGGACAGAGGAGAACGAGACGTGCCCGATCGCGTCCTCAGAGTGCTGGTGGTGGATCATGCGGCCGATGCCGCAGTGGTGAGTAAGATGCTCGCCACTGCCGACCGCCCTGGATTTGCCGTCCGCACAGCCGGGGATCTGGTCTCGGCTTTGGATGAGCTCGCGCGCCAGAGTTTCGACATCGCCATCGTCGAAGTGTCCCTGCCCGATTCGCAGGGTCTCGCCACCTTCGAGACCATCATGCGCCATGCTCCCGGCCTGCCGGTGGTCATCCATACGGGCATCACCAATGAGGCCCTGGCTCTGACGGCGGTCGAGCGCGGCGCTCAGGACTATCTGATCAAAGGGAAAATCACGCAGCAGGCGCTGGTGCGCGTGCTGCAGTACTCGCTGGTGCGATACCAAGGAATGCGGCATTCCAAGCCTTCCGATGCCGCCAGGGCCAAAGCCATCGGCATCCTGGCAGTCAAGGGCGGCGTGGGGGCCACCACCTTCGCCGCCTTCCTGGGAGTCGAACTGAAGAAACAGACCGGCGCCAGAGTGTTGCTGGTGGACCTGGATGCCGGCGCTAAATCGGCGGCTTTCCTGATGAAGACCGATTCGCCCTACACCATGATGGATGCGGCCGCCAACCTGAACCGCCTCGACGGTGCCTTCTGGAGTGGCGTCGTGACCCGCAGCTCATACGGCATGGACCTGCTTCAGTCTCCCGGCAGCTCCGGTTTTGTGGAACCGCCCCCCAGTGAGCGGTTGCGCCACGTGCTGCGTTTTGCCCGCACTCTGTACGACTTCATCGTGGTGGATCTCGGCCGCCTGGGCCCGCTGTCCCTGGGCCTGATCGAAGACATGACGGAGATCTGCGTCGTCTCGACCAGTGGCCTGCCGGAAATGTATGAAGCCACGCGCGTGTTGAAAAGGCTGGGTGAGCTCGGGCTCACCTCCAGCAATCGGCTGAAGCTGGTTTTCAACCGCGTGCCGAAAGGCAGCCCCCTGACCGCGGAGGACATCGCAAACGCCATGGGAACGCCGGTGTTCGCGACCTTGACGGACTGCGCCGGCGAGTTGGAAGACGCTTTCGCGGCGGGGCGTTTTCTGGACGAAAGGCTGCCACTCCGGAAACAGGTTGCACAACTGGCGGCCAGGATTCTCGGAGTCGAAGAACGAGCCTCCTCCGGCGGCATGTTGGGGCTGGTGAGGTTGGCGCGCTCCTGGATGGGGGTAGCGGGCCCCACCAGTGCCGGATAAAGAGGATGCCATAATCCATGCCTTGGCCAACCATCATCGTCGCAATCGCATCGCTCACCACGCTGAGCATCCTCCTGCGCTTGTGCTGGCGTCTGGCCGCCACGTCTCCATCGCCGGCTGCTGTCAACGCGTTCGCGCAGCGCGCCGACCGCCGCGCGTTCTTGCGAATGAAGGTAAATTGTCCCGGCGCCGTCGCCGGAATCCATGGAGGTTCCCTCGATTTGCCCGTCCGCTGCGCGGATCTCAGCGAGTACGGAGCTTTGGTCCTGGTCAGGCAGCCTCTCGACCCGGGCACCGAAGTTGTCCTGCGGATCCCGTCGTTGCGGCTCATCGGGGTCGGCCGTGTGCGGCACTGCCGGCGCAGGATTTTTCGCTACGCGGTCGGTATCGAATTCAACGGCCCGCTGCGGCGCGCCGACGCCGGCAATTGGACGATTCGCAAGCCGACATAAGGCGCCGCTCAATCCTCGAAGCTGTGCACGCCGCCCCTGAAACCGTTGCGGACCTGCTTCCAGAGCCACTTCAGCACGCGGGCGTCGTTGTAGCAGTAGCCGAGATTGTGATTCAGGGTGGAGAAGCAATGCTGCTGGCACGTCTTCTTCATTTCCGAGAGCTGCCCGGTGCTGAACTTGTGTCCATCAATCGAGCCCCAGTCGTAGGTTGCCGAATACATGGGAAAACACGGCCCCACGGTGCCATCCGTGCGCACGATCACGTTGTTCTGGCCGGCGCGGCAGTTCCAGTCGGTGAAGCGCAGGCTGCCATCGCCATCGCGAACAATCCCCGGCATTTGGGCGAGCAGTTCATCGCCGTCCTCCTGGCCGCCGGTCGCGTCGCCGTACCAGCCCACACGGCGCAGGTCCAGGCCCGAGGACATGCGCATGAAAGCTTTCATCTCCCGCAAACGCGCGACCGAGTTCACCATCTGGTAGCCGGACTGGTTCTTCACGATCAGCCAGTCGATCAGCTCGTCCACCGCCCGCCAGTCCTCGGGACGGATGTAGGTGGGGTTTTCGTTCAGGTGCTTGAAGTGATTGTCCTGTTCGAGCATGGGCGTCTCGTTCAGGTGGTAATCGGTGGCCAGCCGATGTTCGCGCGCGTACTCGGTCAATTGCCGGACGTCCTCCAGGTTGTTCCGGCAGATGTTCATGTTGAGGAAGACCATGTACCCGTACACGTACTGCTTGCGCATCACGTACTCGAGATTCTTGCGCGAGGGGACCAGGGCTTTGGGCAGGCCCGGCTTCTCATCCCAGGTATCCAGGGCGAAGTTGAAGATCGCCGCGCCTGCGTCGCCCAGCCGGTCCGCAACCTCCGGCCGCAGCAGCCGCCCATTGGTGGCGATGTAGACCCAGAACCCCTTTTTCGCGGCATAGTAGACCACCCGGTGTATAAAATCGGGGCGCAGCAGAGGCTCGCCGCCCATGAGAGCGAGAACGCGGCAGCCGTGATCGTGCAGCCAATCGATCGCGCGGCGCGCCACATCGTCGCTCATGCCCTTGATCTTGTTGTTGAACGACCAGCAGTACCAACAATCGATATTGCACTTGTATTCGACAAACAGATAAGCGGTGATGGGGTGAAAATCCCCCGGCATCACCCTCGAGCGCAAGTAGGGAAGCAGCCAGCCGCGCACTTTGCGCAGGATTTGCTCCCGGCTCCAGCAGCGCTTTTCGGGCGGCGTTTCCGGTCCCGGATCGGAGAGCAACTCCGGGTATTGAGGGAATACCGGTTGGGGAAGAGTGACCCCTTTGGACGCCGGAGGCGCCGGCGGCCGGGGGGTGGAGTGAATGAGCAGATCGTTGATTGCAACGTCGATGCGAAATGTGGGCCCAGTGGAACTGGCCATTGGCTCCCTCCAATAAAAAAATTCACAAAAGATCTGTGCAAACCTTCCAAGTCCGTTTTATTGCAAACTGATTGCCAGTCTTTGAACAAAGTGCTCACGCTGCGTCATTCTGGTAACGTGCCTCACCGCGCGATCCGCTGGCTAGGCCTGCTGACATGCGCTGCATGGTCTACTCCGTGTGGCCATACGCAATTTACCCTAGGGATCCTGCTGGGTTCCGTCGCGGATGCCCATGGCCAACCAGCAATTGCCATCCCTCTCCAGGTCGCAGGACCGTTGGGCTCGCTAGTCGCACTCGCTACCGATTCGCGAGGGCGGTATTCCATCGCCCTTCCCTACGGTGCGTACACCGTTCGAGCCGCCCCGCTCGGGGCCACCTGCCGGATTCGAATCCTGCCGCTCGAGACAATCCGCTGCGATCTGCGGGCGGGCGAGGATCGCATCCTGGATTCGCACGAGACTGCAGCCCCGGCCGCGCACGATGCCGCTCAGCGCCTCCTGCTCGAAGCTCCGGCCGGATTCAGCTACCCGCTGGATTTCGCCGGCTTGCATGACATCCGGCTGCCCCTGGTCTCCTTCGCGTCCCTTTCCTGGACCGAAACCAGGTTCCGTCTGAACGGTCTCGACGCCACCGATTCCTACCAACCTGGAAAGCCTGTATTTTTCGATGACGCCGCAGCCGAAGATTCGGTTACCCCGGGTGAAACATACGTGGGCGTCTTTCTGCGCGGCGCCCAAAACTCCTGGCACGGCGGCCTCGCCACCGAAAACACCGGCGCGGCTTTCGCGGGCGACAATCTGCCTGCCGCCGCGGATCGTGGAAGCATCGAGCGGCCCGAGGAATTCCGCTGGTTCACCAGGGACACCGCCGAGGTGGGCGGGCCGCTCAGCCGCTTTGCCGACATTTGGGCAGCGGCCACCGGACAATGGGCGTCTCAGACCGTCTCCCAGCGTCCCACTGCCGTTCCCATCGCGAGCCGCATGCTCTTCGCCAATACCCGTGGCCGCATACGACTCGGTCTCCGCGATCAGGTCGACGGTCTCTATAGCGGGTCGCGCCTGGACCTTTCGAACGGTGGCTGGCCGGCAGGCATGGAAGCCATCCTGGGCAACCGGATGATGCCTTCCTTTTATGGCGTCGAGGGTTTCGAGAACCTGCGCGAGACCGATCACTTCGATCTCGCGCAGGCCGGCTGGACCCACCAGTTTGGCGGCGCGGGCGTGCTGGAAGTTCGCTATGGCTACTCGACGGCACACCTCGACACATCTCCGGCCACCGGACCAAACTCCCCCGCCCGGATCGACCTGCTGGATCTGACCCCGGCCGATGCGCCGCTATCCAACTTTGCGGTGCGCACGCGGCACCAGATCGGCGGCGCTTTCGAGAGCGGCGGCGTGCGCCTGGGCGGCCTCATGCATCGGTTCTCGGCCGTCGGCGCGTGGGAAACCTCGCAGCCCAGAAACCGCTACCAGGCTCCCGGCAATATGGACCTCATCTCGGTCGCCGGCCATCAGGCGTTCGACGTGCTTTTGAATACCCCGGCCGGTACGCGCACCCGCATCGATTCCTTTACCCCCTACCTGGGCGATGCCATACGGTTCGTGCATGACGTGACGCTGGATCTGGGTCTGGCCTTCGATGTCTCCCACGGCGCGGGCGCGATTTCATGGGCCAATGCCGCCCCACGGGTCGCCGTCTCCGCGCCGGTGCCGGGCCCCGCGCGTCTTCTTCTGCTCGCAAGCTACAGCCGGATCTACTCTGCCCTGGCGGGCAGATACCTGGACTTTGCCGATCCGGGCGCCTTGAGCGGCCAGGTATACGACGCGCAAACGGGCCAGCTTCTGAATCGTTTTGGAGGCGCTTACTCGAGCATCGACCGCGGCCTGAAGCGGCCTTATGCCGACCAGTTCCGTCTCTCTCTGCGCCTCGCGCTACCCCTCCAAAGCGCCTTCTCGCTGGACCTGCTGCGCAGCGACGAAAAGCACCGGATTGCCGCCGTCAATACCGGGGTGACTGCCGGCGACTATTCGCCGGTGACGATCGCCGATCCCGGCCCCGACTTCATTCCCGGAACATTCGACGATCAACGCCTGGTGGTCTACGCCCAGAACCCTGCCACCCTGGGCCACGACGAGTATCTGCTCACCAATCCCTCCGGCCTGCGCGAGCTGACCGAGGCCCTCACGGCGACCGCCGCCACCCATCACCGGTACGCGGAGATCCGCGCGTCCTTCACCGCGGAAAAGTCGTTTGGCCCGGCCAACCCGGGAAACTCGGCGTGGGTGAACGACCCGGGCGTCATCGGCGCGCTCTATAGCGATCCCAACTCGCTGATTCATGCCACCGGGCATCCCTTCGTGGATCGCGCATTCATCGGCAAGATCCAGGCGATTTTGCTGGCGCCTGCGTGGTTGGGCGGTTTGCGCTTCAGCCAAACGGTCAACTATCTCGATGGGCTTCCGTTCGCGCGCCAGTTACTGGTCGCCGGGCTGCCGCAAGGACCGTTCCTGGTGGACACCACGCTCCGCGGAAGCCCCGAGGGCGGGAACCGCGCTCAATACGTCCTCAACTGGAATCTGCGCGCAAGCCGCGAGATACGCGTGCCTTTCGGCCGCGTCGAAATCACTGCCGACCTGTTGAACCTGCTCGACAACGGCAACAAAATCGTCGAAAGCGACTTGAGCGGCCCCCAATTCAACCAGCGCCCCGCGCTCGCGATCCCGCCGCCGCGAACGCTGCGGCTGGGTCTGCGCTGGCGTTTCTGAGCGCCCCACCAGCCGAACGCTGCCCAGGATTGCCGCCCCGCGCAACGTCCCGCTCGATCCGAGATCGAACCACACAGTTCGCCCCGCGCCCTGGAGTCGCCTGGAAGTTCGCGCCGATATTGCCCGTCAACGTGGCGGAGCGGGTGATTGGCCACCCATTCCCGGCGCGCGCCGTTCACCGAAATCCCCCCGCCGTTCATCGATAGAATGGACAGGTTGGCGTGCTAAACTCCCATCATGCCGGAACCGCCAGACGTCCCCGATGAACCGCCGCCGTTTCTGGGTACCTGGCGGCGGGTCTACGCGGGAGTCCTCGTCTACCTGGCCGTAATCATTTTGGCCTTCTACTTCTTCACGAGAGCCTATCGATGAGGCCGGCCGACTGGATCGTCCTCATCGCCTCGCTGGTTTCCATTGTGTCCTACGGGCTGTACCGCAGCCGCGGCAGCAACACGGTGGACCGCTACCTGCTGGCGGGCAGAAGCATGCCCTGGTACGCCATGGCGCTTTCCATCATGGCCACCCAGGCCAGCGCCATCACCTTCATCTCCACCACCGGACAGTCCTACGTGGATGGCATGCGCTTCGTGCAAGCCTACTTCGGACTGCCCCTGGCCATGGTCGTGATCTGCGCCACCGTGGTGCCGGCGTTTCGTCGCACCAAGGTCTACACCGCCTACGAATACCTGGAGAAGCGGTTCGACGGCAAAACCCGCACCCTGGCCAGCGTGATCTTCCTCTTCCAGCGCGGCCTTTCCGCCGGGCTTACGATTTACGCCCCGGCCATCGTCCTCTCCCTGATCCTCGGCTGGCCCGAGCGCGTCACCACGTTGATGATGGGCGCCACCGTGGTCACCTACACGGTGATCGGCGGCATCAAGGCGGTCACCTGGTCGGATGTGCAGCAGATGTGCATCATCTTCCTGGGGCTGGTGATTGCGCTCGTCACCGTCATCGTCCTGCTGCCATCCTCGGTCTCCATGGGCGACGCCGTGTACCTGGCGGGCGCGGCCGGCCGCCTGAACGCCGTGACCACCGATTTTAGCTGGAACGACCGCTTCAATATCTGGAGCGGCCTGTTCGGCAGCACGTTTCTCTTCCTGTCGTATTTCGGATGCGACCAATCCCAGGTGCAGCGCTACCTCACCGGCCGCTCCGTGGCCGCGAGCCGGCTGAGCCTGTTGTTCAACGCAGTCGCCAAAATCCCCATGCAGTTCTTCATTCTGTTCATCGGCGCCATGGTCTTCGTCTTCTACCTGTTCGTCGAGCCGCCGGTGCTCTTCCAGCATGCCGAATTGAGCCGCATTCAGAGCATGGCGGAATTTCAGCCCATTCAGGCGCAATACCAACAGGCATTCGAGCACCGCCGCCACGTGGCCCTGGCGCTCGCCCAGGCGCACCACGCGGGCGACCCCGAGGCGGAGAGGCGGCGGGTCGGCGAGTATCGCACGGCGCAGAAAGAGATCGACGATGCGCGCGCGCGGGCTTCCACGCTGGTGGAATCCACCGGCGGCGCAAAGGGCTTCAGCGACACCAACTACATCTTCCTCTCCTTCGTGACGCGTTATCTGCCCACCGGAATCGTGGGCCTGGTGATCGCCGTCATTTTCGCCGCCACCATGTCGGCCAGCTCGGGCGAGATCAATTCCCTGGCCACCGTCACGGTCGTGGATCTGTACAAGCGCTATGTCCGCCGCAACGCCTCCGACCATCACTACCTGGATGCCTCGCGCTGGGCCACCCTCTTCTGGGGCGCGTACGCCGTGGCGTTCGCCGGATGGGGCAAGAAGCCGGATTCGCTGATCGTGGCGGTGAACGTGGTGGGCTCGCTGTTTTATGGCTCCCTGCTGGGCTGCTTCGTGCTGGCGTTTGCCTTTCCGCGGGTTCGCGGGACGGCGGCGTTTATCGGCATGCTGGCGGGCGAGGCGGTGGTCTTCACCATCTTCTACTACGGCAAAATTTCGTATCTGTGGTTCAACTTAATCGGCTGCGTGGTGGTGGTGGCCACCGCCTTGGCCATTACCGCCGCCACTCCTCGTCGTGTCTAGACACGTGGCACAGGCATTCGTGCCTGTGTTCTTGGGTTTCCGCCAGAGACGATCCTGCCAAGCCGCATGGCCATGGTGAAGCGGACGCCCCCGTCCTGGGGTCCCCTCCGGGGACGACCCCCTGGTCGCGCTCTTTTCATCCTTCGTTGCGCGCCGTCGGCGCATGCCCACTCGTCGCCCTGAATCTCCCGAGATCTACCGCTGCCCGCGCCGCGCTGGCCGCCCTGCCAGCCTCCTCCACACAAACCACGCACCCATCAATATCGCGGCGCAGGTGGTAAGAATCACCGCATAGTGATGGATGTTTCTCTCCACCGCCAGCCACCGCTCGCCCAGGAAATAGCCCAGACCCAGGAACGTTGAGGCCCACAATACCGCGCCGCTGTAGGCGAACGCCGCAAACTGGGGGGCTTCCAGGTCGCTCATTCCCGCCGCGTAGGCCGTGAGGTGCCGCACCCCGGGAATGAAGTACCCGAACGTCAGGCCCCAGTGACCCACGCGTTGGAACCAGGCGTGCGCTTTGGCGATATGCTCCTCGCGAATGCGCAGATAGCGCCCGTAGCGATGGATCAGCTTCAGGCCGAACACGCGGCCCAGCGTGTAGCTGACGGTGATGCCGCATCCGCTTCCCGCCAGCGTGGCGGCGAATGCCGGCAGCAACGACAGATGACCCTTGAAGACCAGGTAACCGGTAAAGGTGAGCAGTGTTTCATCGGGCACCGGCAGCCCGACGATTCCCAACATCAGGAGGCAGAAAATCGCCGCGTAGCCGTACGCGGTGATCCAGCCAAGAATCTGCTGTTCCAACTCATACCACCAGGCCGCTGATGTCGACCGGGGTACGGCCGCCGCTCACCACCACGATGCCGCTCTCGGTCAGGTGGTGATGCAGGCGGTCGCGCTCGGGATCGAACCCGATCGACGCATCTTCGGGGACCCGCACGTTCTTGTCCAGGATCGCGCGGCGGAGTTTCGCGCGGCGGCCGATGTCGCAGTTGTCGAGAATCACGCAATCCTCCACCATGGCGCCCGAATGTACCTTCACGCCGCGCCCCAGCACCGAGTTCTTCACCATGCCGCCCGCCAGAATAGTGCCGCCGGAGACGATGCTGTCGATGGCCTGCCCGCGCCGGTTCTCATCGTCGAAGGTGAATTTCGCGGGCGGATCGGGGTAGCTGGTGGTGCGCACGGGCCAATCGCGGTTGTAGAGGTTCAGCGCCGGGCTGACCGAGCGCAGGTCCATATTGGCCTCGTAGTATGCGTCGATGGTTCCTACGTCTCGCCAGTAGGGCACGCCATCGGCGGGCTCTCCGGGGATGCGATTGCTCTGGAAATCGTAAGCGAACAGCTCCGCTTTCCCAGCGAGCTTCGGAAGGATATCGCGGCCGAAATCGTGGCTGCTGTTTTCATCGGCGGCATCGTCGTGCAGCAGCCGCAGGAGAGTGCGCGTGGAGAAGATGTAATTGCCCATCGACGCGTGGACCCGCTCCGGATCGCCGGGCATGGTAGGAGCTTCGGGGTTCTTTTCGTGGAATGCCAGGATGTGCCCGTCTTCGGCTGCTTCGATGACGCCGAATTCCACGGCCTGCTTGCGCGGCACCGGAATCGCCGCCACCGTCACCTCCGCCCCCTTCTGCACGTGGTATTCGATCATGTGGGTGATGTTCATGCGGTAGATGTGATCGCCGCCGAAGATCGCCACCACGAATGGGTCGGATTGCTCCACCAGGTTGATGTTCTGGTAGATGGCGTCGGCCGTGCCCTGGTACCAGGTTTCCGTGAGCGAGCGCATCTGTGCCGGCACCGGAATCACGAACTGCGACTTGAGCAGGCTGCCGAACTGCCAGCCCTCGCTGAGGTGCTGCAACAGCGACTGGCTGCGGAACTGCGTCAGCACATAGACCGAGTAGATGCCCGAGTTGATGAAATTACTGAGAACAAAATCGATGATCCGGTACTTGCCCCCAAACGGGACTGCGGGCTTCGCCCGTTCCCTCGTCAGAGGATAGAGCCGCGTTCCCTTCCCGCCGGCCAACACGATGCCCAGCACCCGAATTCGCATAGAGTTCGACCAAGCACCTATTGTCACTGGCCAATCCCCGTTCTGGCAAGAGCGAATTTGACCCCGGCGGCCGGCCGGCAGCCCGCGCAAGTGTAGTGGAAAGCGGCGTCTTGCGGGTCTTGGAATATGAAGTGATACTCGCACGGCTCGGCTCTCTGGCTTGGCTTGCCGCGGCGCTCGCCGGGCAGGCGCAAACCGGAGACACCCTATACACCCTGACCGGAGAATGGTCGTCCCCGGCGCAGTCGTACCCCCTGTTCGACCGCGCATTCACCTCCAACGGAGAGTTCGGCGGTGTCGCCACCGACGGTGTCGGGAACGTATATGCAGTGTCCGGTCTGTCGATCTCCAAAGTCAACGCGCAGGGCATTATGATTCCGGTCACCGGGTTCGGTCCCGCCGCAGTCGCGCCCGGCGAGCAGATTTGGGCGCTGCTGGCCTCCACCGAATCTTACTCCCTGGCGGGAGATTCCCAAGGCGATCTCTTCATCGCCACGGACAACGCCACGTGGTCGTGCCCGCCGGCATCGTGCCCCTGCCGGCTCCCTACTATCCGCCGGTCGTACTGTATGTGGGCAACGGCCAATCGCAGACCGCTTACATCTGGCTCAAGCCCTGAACGGGCCCTAAAAGAGCGTGTCTAAAAAGCCGCCCCACCGATCCTTGACAGTCGCAGCTCTGCGATGAAACCCGCGAGTTTGCCAGTGTTTCCGAGCCGCGCGCGTCAGCAAGCGGGGGCTTTTTAGACACGCCCTAAGGACGGATGCCCAGGCTCAGCAGAAAGCGCTCATCCTCGGCCCGGGCGTCGAAGGCGGACGTTTCCTCCTGTTCGGGGCACTGCTTGCAGCAATCCGCGAGAGACTTCACCAGGAAGGCCTGCTTCCGGCATTGGGTGCACGTCCAGTGAACCACCAGTTCATACTCGGATGTGAATCCAACTTCTTGCACACCTTTAGCGGCCTGTCCACATTCGCAGACTATCTCGAGCCGGCGGAATCTCATGGTCCGGAATTCACTCCTTCCACCGCAGTTATCGCATGGCGCGCGGCGGCGATCCAGTTCCAATTCGCGCCGATTGTACCGGCGTGGTACGGTCTGCCTGTACCATGACTCGCCCAGCCACACAACCCCAATCCCCAATCCCCAACCCCCCGCCAGGGGCCCTCCCTTCGGCCGAAGTCCCCCTCAACTGTCCCTGGCGTGCAGGATCTCGTCCGCCACATCGGCGGCCGCGCGCATCTCGCGCACGTCGTGTACGCGCACGATGTGCGCGCCGCCCAGAATGGAAGCCGTCACCGCGGCCGCCGTGGCGAAGCGCGTTTCCTCGACGCTCTCGTGCTTCAGGAAATTCTTGTGCGACGGCCCCACCATCACCGGCAGATCCAGCGCGGCCAGCGCGCCGAGCCTCCCCAGGATCAGCGAGTTCTGCTCCTTGCGCTTGCCGAATCCCAAGCCGGGGTCGATCACCAGCCGCGCTTTGTCGATTCCCACCGTGCGCGCGCGGTTGACGGCGGCCTCCAGGTCGCGGGCGATGGTGCCCATCGGGTCGGGCATGGGGCCCAGCTTGGCCCACGTCTCCGGCCGTCCCCGCAGATGATTGATCACCACGCCGGCGTCGTGGTTCGAGACCACGCGCGCCAGTTGGGGTTCGAAGGTCAAACCCGAGGGATCGTTGATGATCTCGGCGCCCAACTCGATCGCGCGCTCGGCAATCTCCGCCTTGTAAGTGTCGACCGAGATGGGCACGGTGAGCCGGCCCTTTAGCCGTTTCAAAACGGGAATCAAGCGCCGCATCTCTTCGGCGGCCGAAATGCGCGACGAGCCCGGGCGCGTCGATTCAGCGCCGATATCCACAATGTCGGCGCCCTGTTCTTCCAGTTCCACGGCGCGCGCGAAGGCGCGGTCCGGATCGTTGTACTTGCCGCCGTCGGAAAAGGAATCGGGCGTGAGGTTGAGCACGCCCATCAGGACGGTCTGTTCGCCGAGCTTGATTTCGCGCTGCTTGAGCTTCCAGTAGAAGAGCTTTCTCACCGTCTTTCTAATTTCGCACTTTTGGCGTGGCACAGGCATTCCTGCCCAATGCCACTAAGCTTCGCTCCTCGCCTTTCTGATTGTGCGTTTGGGAAATGAGGACGGGCGCGGCCAAACTATTCTGGGAGCTGAACGACGCTTGCGGCGCCGGGGTAGCCTGGAATAGGAGAAGACGCGCAGCATCTCGTTCGTGATGGCTTTGCGTTCTCGTTCGCTGCGGGCGTTCGCCAATAACGGCAGGAAAGCATTGATCGTGTCTTGCGCTAACGAGAAACTGAACTCGCGCGGGTCGAGTTGCAGCGCGCTGGCGGCGTCGTTGATGGCCGAGCGAGTGAGGTTGTAGGCGGCCACCCCGAGCACCAGTTCCTTCTCCGCCATGGCTGGCGATTGGACGTCCAGCATGTGGAGCCGAACCTCGCGTTTGAGGGCGCGGAGGTCCGTCTCAATATTCCAGCGATATCCATATAGACGGAGGATCTCTTCGGCCGGCAACCCCAGTTTCGCGAACAGGTAGAGTTTCTGCAGCTTGCCGTCGAGGCGAATCTTAAACACCAGCAAGCGGCCTTCGACCCAGGCATCCGCCGGAATCTCCGGATTGCTACGACAATCGTCGCGACTGGGAACCCACCGGATCATGCGGTCGGTCCCGGTGTTCGGGGTGGCGCCCCGGTTCAGCTTCCGGGCGCGCAGTTTGGTGAGGCGAAACACGTAGGGGTGCTCCTCCCGCTGGGCATAGTAGGCCATCGAGAAGACTCCAAAATTGCGGTCGCCCATCACCCCACACTCGGCTGGGAGCCGGGCCATGATCGTCTTAGTCAAGGCCTGCTCGCTGGTCGCTTGCGGGCCGTACATGGGCCCCCATGCGGGCCGCGTGGCCAGCCCGCTGACCACATCGTGCGCTACCGCCACCCGCATCACCGGCCAGTGCGATACACCATGTTGATTAGAGGCCGGTGGATAAGCCGCCACCGAGGCTTTGCTGTGGGATAGCAGAAGGGAAGATCCATCCAGCAAGAACATGGGCCGATCCAGCCCCGGCAGCAGCTTGGGCTGCTGGTGCAGCGATTCGAAAATCAGGTCGCTCACTTCTTCCACCACCTCCAGCGGCATGCGGCGGCGGGCCTGGCTGTAGGCACTGGTGTTAGCCGATAGCCGCTGCTGTTTCCCTTTCGACCGTCGCACCAAAGCCGGTACCGACCCGCTCAACATTTCTCGCACTGCTACCGCCAGAGTACCTTTGGGATGGAGCCGCTGAAAAATGATCAGCCAGATCACCGTCCAGGGTTTCAACTTACCCCGACGGGAAAATGCCGCTTGCCCCTTCAACAGGCTCTGCACCCGCCGCCGCGGCACTGCTTGTCGATACCGTTCAAAGGCTCCCACCAGCCGGGATCGCTCTTGAGCTTCGTCAAGATGGCGAACTGCTATGGTTCGATCAGACCCACCCAACAAATACTACACGGATTCCTGGAAAATGTCCAGCGGGGGTACCGCGCTCACTCCCTCAGCGGGGGTGGGGGATGACTTCGGGCAGTTCCCGGCAGGCCGGCGGCACGGTCGTGATCAGCCGTTGCTGCACATGGCGGCACAATGGATACACATACAATTCCTTAGGCGTGCCCTGCGCCTGATGACGGCGATCCATGCGGATTAGCCTGGGGATGAACAAAAGTTCAGCCCAAAATGCCGCAACCGCATTCGTCGTTCACCGCTCACCGCGCTCTTTACCTTAGCGGTATTGGGCATTCCTGCCTGTGTGTCCCCCGCCTCCTGTGCGCCGTGTTATCTCTCCGGACGCATTACTCCTGGCGAAGAGCGTTCAACGGCTCCAGGCGGCTGGCGCGGCGCGCCGGCACAAAGCCCGCGGCCAGCGCGGCAACCACCAGCAAACCAATCATAACGGCGAAAATGGATGGCTCGGCAGGCCGCATCCCATCCACCAGGCGCACCATCACCCGCGCCGCGGCCCAAGCGGCGGCCACGCCCAGGCAGATCCCGCCTGCAATCATTCCCAGGCTCTGGCGCAGCACCAGCCGCAGAACGTCCCCGCCGGTTGCGCCCAAAGCCATCCGCACCCCGATTTCCGGCGTCCGCCGGCTGGTCAGATAAGCCAGCACTCCATAGACTCCGATGCATGCCAACAGTAAGGCCAGGCCGGCGAAGATTCCAAATAACAGCAACAGGAAGCGATGCCGGGCGAGCGTATCGCTGGCCAGTTGCTCCATGGTACGAACCTCATACAGCACCTGGTCGCCCGTGGCGCCCCGCACTTCCCGCCCCAGCGGCGCCACCACGCTCAGCGGCGGGACACCGGTCCGCACGGCAATCGACATGAGCTCCGACCAGCGCCGCAAAAATCGGTCCGGCACCTGGGCCAACGGATAATAGAACTGCGCGCGCACCTGCGCCTGATCGTCGCTGGCGAGCCCCCAGTGGCGGACGTGTCCCACCACCCCCACCACCTCGACCGGCCCCACGTCCATATCCGGAATCCAGAGGCGCTTCCCCACCGCCGCATGCCCGCCGAAAGCGTGTTGCGCCATCACCTCGTCGATCGCCACCACGGCTTCCCCACCCATGCGGTCCTGGTCCGTGAAGAAGCGGCCCTGGAGCAGCGGTATGCCCATCACCTTCAGATAGTCGGGCGTCACGCAGGTGGCCAGCGCGAACGGCTGCCGGCTGGGCGGCGGCATGTCCGGACTCGTCCAGTAGGGAAGCTGGTTGTTGCCCTGGCGCATTGGGACGGTATCCACCGTGGCGATGGAAAGCACTCCCGGCACGCCGCGGGCGCGATCCAGGACTTCCTGCCACGCCGCGCGGATCTTAGCCGGGTTGGCGAGTGTCCCCGGCGAGAGCGCCATGCGCGTGATCAGCAGGTTCCTGGTGTTCACGCCCGGATCCAGGGACGAGAGTTCCAGCAGCGTGCGCCCGAGCATCCCGGCGGAAACCAGCAGCACCACCGCCAGGGCGATTTCGGATATCACAAACCCGCCGTGCAGACGGCGCGAGCTGCCGGCAACCGTCCGTGCGCCGGCGCGGAGTACCTGTTCCAATTCGCGCGCCGGCGTGCGCAGGGCGGGCGCCAGTCCGAACAGAATCCCGCTAGCCAGCGAGACCGCCAAGGCGAACAACATCACGTGCCAGTCCAGCCGGACCTCTTCGGCGCGCGGCAGGCTGCCGGGCCAGAACACCACGAACGGGCGCAGTCCGATGGCCGCCAGGGCGACCCCCAGCACGCCTCCCGCCAGTCCCAGTACGGCGCTTTCCGTGAGACACTGGCGCGCCACGCGTCCCCGGCTTGCCCCCAGCGCCACGCGCATGGCCAGTTCGCGCTCGCGCGAAACCGCGCGCGCCAGCAGCAGGCTGGCCACGTTGACGCAGGCGATCAGCAGCACCAGGCTGACCGCGCCCAGAAGCAGCCACAGCGTAGAGCGCACATCTCCCACATCCGGACGAAGCGGCCGGGCCACGAAGCTGCGTTCCTTGTTGGTGTCCGGGTATTGCCGCGCCAGGCGCGTGCCGATCGTGGCCAGTTCGCTCTGCGCCTCGGCCGGCCTTGCGCCGGGCCGTAATCGCGCGATCGCGCCCACCGGATGCGGTCCACGGCTCACCATGTACCCCAACGTGTTTTGGCCCATCGGCGTATACACATCGGCTTCGTCGCCGTCCAGCCGGAAACCTTCGGCCGCGATGCCCACAACCGTAAAACGCTTCTGGTCGAGCACCAGGGTTGTGCCCAGCGCCGCCGGGTTTCCGGCGAACCTTCGCTGCCACAGACTGTAACCCAGTATCGCCACCGGCGCGCCGCCTGGCCGGTCTTCCTCTGGCAGGAACGCACGCCCTCGCGACACCGGAACGCCCAGCACGGTAAACAGGTTGGACGACACCTCGAATCGCACCACGTACTCGGCCTCGCCGGGCTCGCTCAGGGTGCCTGCGGTGTAAAGCCATCCGGCCAGATCGAGCGAGCGGCTCTCGCGTCCTAAATCGAGAAAATCAAGGTAGGCAACATTCTGCTCGCCCCACCGGGTGGCGTTCCATGCCGCCGAATGTCCGTGCACCGCCAGCAGCCTCCCCGGCTGCGGATAGGGAAGCGGCAACAGCAGCACGCCGTTAACAACCGTAAACATGATGGTGGCCGCTCCCGTGCCGAGAGCCAGCGTGCACAGAGCCACCGCCGCGAATCCAGGATTATTCCGCAATGTGCGCAGCGCATACCGGAAGTCCTGCCATAAGTCCTCCAGCCAGCGCGTGCCGCGGGCGTCCCGGCACTGCTCTTTCACCTGCTCCTCGCCGCCCAGAGCCAGCCGGGCCTGCCGCCGGGCATCTGCCGGATCGTGACCCCTCGCTACCAGATCGGCGATATGCTGGTCGAGATGGAAGCGCAGTTCCCTGGCAAGCTGCTCTTCCATCGTGTTTCGATGCCGCAGGCGATTCCACCAGGTCATCGGCATACACCTCGTTCTTCTACATATTAAGACACGATGTGTAGAAGCTCAAGGTATTGGTGAGCGGCCCTTTGTAATTCCCCCGTAATTCTGCCGTAATTTTGCCAGTTGCATTTCTTCGCGCATTCAGGCAAGCTGATAGGTTTTCCCCTTTCCGATGCTGGAACGTGTGCTGTACCACGACCATTGCTTTGATGGGGCAGCCTCCGCTGCCTACTTCAGCCGCTTTATTGCGGGCTCGGTTCACCCGGGCGCTGAGTTCCGCTATACCGGGATGGCCCACAAGGCGTCCCAGATGTTCGATCCGAGCCTCTTCGATGGCGACGAGAACGCTATCGTGGATTTCAAGTACTCGAGCGACCCGCGTCTCACCTGGTGGTTCGACCATCACCAGAGCGCCTTCCTCAGTCCCGAGGATGCCGAGCATTTTCGGCGCGATACCAGCGGGCGCAAGCTCTACGACCCGAGTTATAAGTCCTGCACCTCATTCATCCGCGTAGTGGCCCGCGACCGTTTCGGGTTCGAAGCGCCGGACCTGGACGACCTCGTGGGCTGGTCCCTGGTCATCGACGGCGCGCAGTATCCGGACGCGCACACCGCCGTCGAACTGGGCGCCCCCGCCATGAAGCTGACCCTGGTGATCGAGGCCGCCAAAGGTTCCGACATCGTGCAGCGGATCATCGGCTGGATGCAGTACCGGCGGCTTTCCGAGATTATCGCCGAGCCCGAAATCCAGGCGCTCTACGAGCCTTTGTTCGAGCGTCACCTGCAATCCATCGACGTGATCCGCAATCGGGCGCACCAGGAAGACGGGGTGGTGTTCTTCGACCTCGCCGGATGCGATATGGAAGGCTATAACAAGTTCATCCCGTACTACTTGTACCCGAGTTCCACGTATACGGTTTCGGTGAGCCCTTCGAGTTTCCGCACCAAGATCTCGGTGGGCTCGAACCCCTGGGCGCCACACGAGCCCAAGCACAACCTGGCGACCATCTGCGAGCGCTACGGCGGCGGCGGGCACGCCCGCGTGGGCGCCATCAGTCTGAGCCCCGGCCAGCTCGAGCAGGCCCGCGCGATCGCTTCGGAAATCGTGGCCGAGCTGAAGAGTTAGGTGGCACAGCGCGGCCTCGCCGCAAGCTTTCAGCGGTCAGCTTTCAGCGATCAGCTTCCGATTTGTGACAAATTCGCCGGTTGGGCATAGCGGATGTCCTTCAGCGGGCCGGAAGTTCCGGAGGTTCAATGGCTGAGCGCTGACGGCTGATCGCTGATCGCAAACCCGAGAATCTTCGCGCGCCGCGAAGATTCTCGGGGTTTGTAATACAGGCATTCCTGCCTGTGTTCTTGGGTTTCTGCCGCCACGCCAGCGCCAACAGCACCATGTCCAACATTGCGAAAGCCACCACCTCGTGCCGGAATTGATCGTACACGTCGGCCAGCGCCGAGACGATCAGCGTGCTCAGCGCCATCGCCGCCAGCGCCGCGCCTCCCCACCAAGCGCCGTCCGGCAGTTTGCGGCGATGCCGCCACAGCATGGCCGGCAGCAACCCCGTGAGCACTGCCGCAAAGACCGCCAGTCGCGCGCCGTGACGGTAAAAGATCCGCCGTTTCCATCCGCTCACCAGTTGGAAGGATTCGTACTTGGCGGCCGGCGGCTTGCCTGAGCGGGAGTCAAAATTCCCCAACGGCGACCGAAAGCTCCCGGCCTCATCGAGCGCCGTTCCCAACGCGGTCCAGGCGTCCGCGGGGTGGCGCAGGTAGAACCGGGCGATCTTGCCGAGCGAGGTCTTTCGATGGAAGTCCGCGTAGAACGCAGGCTGGTCGAGCGGCACGCCCGGCGAATAGGCTTGCAGTCCGATCCACTGCCGGTAGGAAGGGTCGAGCCCGAGTTCGGAAAGCGCCCGATCGGGATCCTTGGCAGCCGGCAGTATCTGGCTGAATATGACGGTGAACACGGCCTTGTCCGCGTATCCCTCGGGGGCCAGATAGCGGTAAGAAACCCAGGCCGACGCGAGCAGCGCGAGCGACGCCGCTGCGGCCACGATTCTCCTGCCGCCGGCCAGGAAGCCGCGGCCGGTCCAAAATAGGACGGCGAACCACGGCCCCAGGATGGCGTATTGCGATTTCGAGAGCACCGCGAGCGCCATCGAGACGGCCAGCCCGAGCGAATCCGCCGGCCGCCGCCAGCGCATCGCCCGCAAGTAGAACACCGCGGCCAACAGCGTGAACAGTATCGACGCAGCATCCATGTAGAAGCTGTTGAAGAAGCCGACGTACATGAAATCGGTAAACAGCAACAGGGCCGCCAGGCCGATGGCGGCGCTGTCCACCAGCGGAGCAAAAAGGAAAACGGCGAGCAGGAACAACCAGCCGTGGACCGCGCCCATGATCCGCAGATCGAAGAAACCGTCACGCGAGATGACCCGGTTGATGGCCAGCGCCGGCACGATCAGCAGAAGTTCCGACGAGCTGAAGCCCGAACGATAGCGGTTCTCATCGGCGAAAAAGAAGCGCGTATCGGCATAGACGAACGTTTTCCCCGACCCCAGCCCGAACCTGCCCAGCAGCTTGCCGAAATCTCCGTTATCCGCGATGCCCGCGACCGGCGGCAGCATCAACTGCCAGAAGAGAATCAGCGCGGCCGCGCCGGTCATCAGCCAGCGCGGCGAGAGATCGAGGCGGCGGTTCAAAACTGAGTATACTAGCGATTGCTCTTCGCGTCCGCCATCCTGCTCAGCGCATTCCTTCTTTTTCAGGTCGAGCCGCTGATCGCCCGTCTGATTCTGCCCTGGTTCGGCGCATCGGCGGCCGTGTGGACCACCTGCCTGCTCTTCTTCCAGACGGTCCTGGTTGCCGGATATGCCTACGCCCACTGGCTGAGCCGCCGCTCTCCGCTTACCCAGCGCGGCGTTCACCTCGCCTTGCTCGTGCTGAGTCTCCTCTGGCTGCCCA
>Ga0326727_10011790_pt1 | contig 20168 bp, 15 predicted proteins | sample MB2enrmetagenome_FD_207643 | JGI IMG/M metagenome (GOLD analysis project Ga0326727, IMG submission 207643) | Lab enriched peat soil microbial communities from McLean, Ithaca, NY, United States - MB29MY | ecosystem: Environmental > Terrestrial > Soil > Wetlands > Peat | place: USA: New York...
ACGCTGAAGCGCTTCTTCAGGCTGGAGGGATTCGAAGAGCACCTCGCCCTTCACCGCATGGATTGCCTGGCCGGGAGCGGGAATTTGGAACACTGGGAGTTCGTACGGGAGCGGTACGAGTCGATGCCGGAGGAGACGGTGCGGCCGCGGCCGCTGATTACGGGCAGGGAGCTGATTGCGGCGGGATACCAACCGGGGGCCGGGTTCAAGGAGATGTTGCGGGCGGTCGAAGACGCGCAACTCGAAGGCATGATCGGGACCGCGGATGAGGCGCTGAGCCTGGTGAAGGAACGGTTTCCGCTAACGTGATGAGATTCGGAATGCGACTCGCTTTCCGCGTGGCGATCACTCCCCGCGCCCGGTGGCCACTATGGCGATTGCGGCTTCATCGGCGCGCTTGACGAGAGCTTCGCGGTCGAAGAGTAACGTGCGGCCGGCCTCGACAGAGAGGCAGGTTGCGCCGGTGCGGATCATGGTCTCCACCGTGACGACGCCGATGACGGGCACATCGAAGCGCATGTCCTGCTGAGGCTTGGCCACCTTCACCACGGTCAGCCGGCGCTCGAGCGTGGATGCCTCGTCGTCGAGCGAACGCATCAGTTGGGCGGCGCGCTCGATGGCCGCGTCCGTGCCTTCCATGGCTTCCACGGCCACGCAGGCCTGAGCGGCCACCACCACCGTCTGGCCAATGTCGAAGCCGGCCACGGCCCGCGCCACTCCCATGCCGTACTCGATGTTCCTGCGCTCCTCGTCGTCGGGCGCGCGCGCGGTGAGCACGCCCTCCCGGGCCAGCAGCGGCTCAAGAAACGCCGTGGAACCGATCAGCTCGATGCCCTCGTCGCCCAGCACCTTGGCCACCGCACCCAGCAGCATATCCGTGTTGCGCGAGCGCAGATTCAGCAGCAGCTTGGCCAGCCGCCAGTCGGGGCGGATGCTGGAGAAGATCTGCTTGTGCTTCACCTGGCCGGCCATCACGGCCCTTGAGACGCCCTCCTTGCGGAAGAGCTCGATCAGCCGCGACAGCTCGCCCAACGAGAGCCACTCGACGCGGATGCGCTCGTCGGCGGCCGCGCGCCGGTCGATCTCCGGGTCGGTCTCCTCGCGGATGGCCGCAACCACCACGGCCAGCCCCTGCGCCCGCGCCGCATCGAGCAGCAGAAATGGAAAGCGGCCGTTGCCGGCAATGAGGCCGAGCTTCATGGTTACTTGATCACCCCGCGCTCGCTGCGCTCCAGGAAGGCGGCCAGCAGCGCCACGTCCTCGCCTTCAAGCTGCCGGATTTTTTCCAGTGCCTGCGAGGTGTTCATCTTGGAGACCAGCAGGAGCCGGAAGGCCTTCTGAAGCCGTTGCAGCCGCTCCGGAGTGAAGCCCCGCCGCGCGAGGCCGATCTTATTGATGCCGAAGGCCTTGTTCTCGCGCCGCGACGAGGTGAGCGAGAAGGGCAGCACGTCCTGGGTGACGATGGTGCCGCCGCCGATGAAGGCGTAGGCGCCCACCGTGCAGTGCTGATGGACCGGGCTGAAGGCTCCCACGGTGGCGTAGTCCTCGATGACCACGTGGCCGGCCAGCGTGGCCGCGTTGGCCAGGATGCAGTGGTTGCCCACCAGGCTGTCATGGCCGATATGCACGCTGGCCATGAGCAGGCAGTTGGAGCCGATGCGCGTTACGCCGCCGCCGCCCGCCGTGCCCCGGCTGACGGTCACGCCCTCGCGGATGGTATTGTCGTCACCGAGAACGGTCTCAGTGGCTTCGCCGCGATACTTCAGATCCTGGGGAGCAACGCCGACCGCGCAGAAGGGATAAAACGTGTTGCGCGCGCCGATGCGCATCCGGCCGTCGAGCACGACGTGGGAGATGAGGTTGCAATCCTCGCCCAGCTCCACCTCCGGGCCGATGGTGCAATAGGGGCCGACGGCGCAGGAAGCCGGAACCACAGCTCCGGCGGCAACCACGGCGCTGGGATGGACGCTCACTCCCCGGTCACCGCTTCCGGCGCTGAGTCCGCGGCTGGAGGCTCGGGATCGGCAGCGGCCGCCGCGGCCTCTCGTGCCTTGGGGACGATCTGGCAGGTCAGCGTGGCCTGGCAGGCTAATTTGCCGTCCACGTAGGCCCTGGCCTCCATACGGCCGAGGCGGCTCTTGAAGGCCAGCACGTCCACTTCGATGCGCAACTGGTCCCCAGGCGCGACCTGGCGGCGGAACTTGGCCCGATCGATGCCGGTGAATACCGCCAGCTTCTTCTCGCGGTCGGGAATCTTGGAGAGTATGATGATGGCGCCCGCCTGGGCCATGGCCTCGATCACCAGCACGCCGGGCATGATGGGATAGCCGGGGAAGTGGCCCTGAAAGAAGGGCTCGTTGATGGTTACGTTCTTGATCGCCACCAGGCGCTTGGCGGGCTCGAACTCGACCACTCTGTCGATGAGCAGAAACGGGTAGCGGTGGGGAAGGAAGTCCAGGATGTCCTGGATGTCAAACGTCATTCTCTGGCTCCAAAGAGCGGGCGTGGCGGCCTGGCGCTCCCCTGCATTATAAATCGCCGCGTCCACCCTCCTGCCTGGGCGGCTCTCTCGCCGTGGCGGACGGCCAGAGCGGGATTCGGCGCGGTTACTTCTTGATGCGGCGCGCGGCCGCGTCCACGCTCCATAAGTCGGGCGGCAACTGTTGGTTGTAGGTCACGTGGACCAGGAAGTACTGCCGGATCATGTCGTCGTTCTTGAAGCGTGTGATGGTAAACGGCGTAGGAAAACCATCGAAGGTGTGGTAGTCGTCGTACTCCTCGGCGTCTACGTTTTTGTCCTTGTATACCGGATCGCGCCACTCGAAGGTGCGGCGCAGCGGCAGGTGGGTCTGGGTGTCCATCAGGATGGTGACCGCCTCGTTCTGGGCGGAGATGAGAGTGACCTGATCCGCCAGGTGGCGCTCGGCCAGGTGCTGGCCCTCGTAGACAAGAATAGTCTTAGGATCGTTGAGCCAGGACTTGACCACGGTCTCGATGGAGTGGTCGCGGCGGCGCAAGTAGTCGTCCACCTGCTCCTGGGGCAGCGGCTTCTTGCCGCGATAGGTCACCTCCCAGCCTTCGCGACCCAGGTAAAACTGGACCACGTCGCGGTGCTTGGTGAACTCGATGCGGTCCTGATCCGGCCAGGCATGAAACTCCCAGTACTCGGTGGTGCCTTCGCTGGGAGTGCCATGGAAGAATGCAGCCACGCGCCCCTCACGCATCTGATTCTTCATGTTGAGCCAGGCCGTGCCGCCCAGGGCCTGCACCATGGCGTCCAGCGCCGCGCGCGCCTTTTGGGCATTCTTCGCGCCGGCTTGGTCCGCCGCCTGCGTCTGGGTTGTGGACGGCGTGGCCAGCATCAGCGCCGCAAGAACCACCGGCAAGACTCCCCGCATAGATCTTCCCCTTCATCAGTTGGACGCGATTCAGCGGCCAACGCCGCAACCCTACGGCTGACGCTACCGCAGGGAGCCGGGCGGCGGCAAGCCGATGTGAGAAGGATTCAGTTCTTCTGCGCGGCCATCGCCGCAGCCGCGTGCGAGGCGGACGAGAACCGCCTCTTGGCCGCACCCCTACCTTTTGCGTAGACGACGAAGACTCCGGGCGCGTCCTCGACTGCGGCAAAGCCGCAGTGATCGGGCGTGCTCAGCCCGTCGCGGCGAATCCGCTCCGCGCTGTACGTGGCCGCGCTGGAATCGGCCTGGCAGAGATGCTTTCTCGCCAGCCGGATCTGGAGGAAGGGAAGATTCGCCAGCGCGTCCGGCAGCCGCGCCCTGCCGTCCAGGCCGGTGAGAGCTTCCCCATGCCACATGCGGAGCTGAAGGTCGCGCCGGTCGTAACCCGCCGCCAGAAGCAGACGGGCGTGAACCATCGGCTGACCGGTCTTGCCGCTGAGAACGCGGATGGTGATGGGCTCGTTGTGAACTGCGGGAAAGGTCTCGCCCACGCCGCTTGCATATCCGGCCATCACGGCCAATCCAGCCATGAAGAGAAGTGCCACAGTTCGGATCATAAGTTTCGCCTTGGAGAAGCTATCGGCGAAACGGACAAATCGAAGAGCTTTCTAATGAACCTCGACCTTTCGGCGCCCGGAAGTACAAAGAATGGGTTCCCGAGGAAACAAAAGGCGGGCAGGCACGGATGGCGATGAGAAACCGGCCGCGCATCAGATGGCGCGGAGAACCCGCGCCGGGAGAAGGATGACCGCGCTCACCAACTCCAGCGCGCCGCCCACGGCGATTCCAACCAGGCGAAACGGCAGCAGAATCAGCCACACCACCGGATACAGAATCAGGGCCAGCAGCGCCAGCGGCCAGCACAGCACCAGAAGAATGCACCACAAGAGAAACTTCACCATGGTCTCAGCCCCTCACAGCGCGCGGGTTTGCGCCCGGCGCGTCTTCTCTCATGATACGGCGGCCAGGCCTGCGCAGTTCCGGGCCGGCGCGGCGCGGATTGGGCATGGGGTCGAAGAATCTCCTGAGCAACCAGAGTACCGCAGAGAGGGGCCCGATCGAGCGGAGCGGGTCGTCTAGGTGGCGGGTCAGTTTCCGGATTGCCGGTCATTCGTTCGCGATCGTCGATTATGAGGTATACTTCCTCGAATCCGCCCGCGCCGCCCTCGGCGTCCGCTTCATCGGCGAATGAACCCGCAAGGGGCCGAAAACCAATCTCACTTCAGGAATCGGAAGGAATTAAGCGGTTGTTCCAGACGCAAGTCCAATTCTTTCGCGTCCTCCTTTGTGAACTTCTCAGTTTCGTCGGAATCGAAGTTAGCTGGGTTTGAGCCAGCGGACCAGATGCCTAATTCGTAGCACTTGTTTGAGTGAAAGGCTCGATATAATTCCCCACTGATACCGCCGCCCGTCCATGCACTTTGGACTTCGAACAATTTGAAAATCACGCCATTGATGTTTCTGGCCGCACCAGCATTCATGGGCCAATCTTCCGGACCCTTCAGGCAAAGATCCTTGGTTTTTGCTTCTTTCACTTCCGCCGCAGTAAATGTTTCAACTCCCCTGTGTGCGGAGTCGCCGAATTTCTCCATTGGGTAGGCAAAGCAGGCCAGAGTGTTGGCTTCATCTTCACCGCACGCAGATTCCTGGCTTTCACAGGATTCATACGGCTCCCACCTGTCCTCATGTTCATCGCTCTTCGTGCATCGGATGAGCGCTTGCGAATACCGGAATCGGAAATCGCCGTCTGGGCTGGTGAATGTCTTAAGCACATTGGCATCAACTGTTTTGTTGGTCTGGCACGGATAGGCCTCAGTTTCTGGACCAAACGATCCCTTTTTCTGGAAGTCGGAGGTCGTCACGGTTCCGTCGCTGTATCGGACACGGTAAATGCCCACCTGCGCAACAACCGCCGGAGAATGTGCAGTTACGCCCAAAGCTGTAATCGATTCACTCGACAAGTAATAAGGCCCAACAGTTGCAGCCTCGCCCGGCTTCAACCTCCGCTCCTCATACGGTCCAAGACGAGTCCATCTTCTTGGAACGCCAGCCTCCGTAACTCCGCAACCAATCGGGAGATACACAACCCAACCGAGTTGAAACCCCGTGATCGTCCGGTCGCTTGCGTTCCGCAATACAACCCTGCTGAGTTGATCCTTTTCAGTGACAGTCTGACCGGCCCACTTGAGCGAATCGGTTGCACCAGCCGAAATGAAATGAGCTTTCGGTTGCATTTCTGTCGGCTGAAATGACGGTTGCTCGCGGTTGCGGTTGTAAACCTCAATCTGATGTTCAATCTGGATCTTTCCCTGGCACGGGTATATCGACTCTTCTTGACCGAACCTTCCTAGTTCCTGGTCCGGAGAAAGCCGCCCAGCTGGGTACCCCCCTTTCGGGCTTCCGGTCGCGTCTTCGCGGCTGTCTCGATAGTAATAGATAATCACCCTGGCAACCGCTGTAGGGGAGTGCGCTTGGCGCGCCAGGGCCGCGATTGAGTCGCTGGATAAGTGATATGGGCCGACCGTCGTCGTCTGGCCCGGCTCAAGGCGACGCGCTTCATAGGGACCCATTTGCCCTTCGCTTCTTGAAATCCCGGCCCCCGTGACACCGCACCCTTTTGGATCAAACACGACCCAGGCCAGTTGAATCCCGACGATCGCGTCGTCGCCATCGTTCCTCAGCATGATCTCCTTGAGCTGATCATCCTCAGTGACTGTCTGACCGATCCACTTCAGCGGATCGCCTCCGTCGGGCTCAAAGAATTGCACCTTCGGTTGAGAACCCGCCGGCTGAACTAATACGGGTCCATTCCGCTGCGCAAACAGCCCAGCCGCCATCCCCGCCAGACAAAATCCAACGATAGCGTTCATCGCAAGCCGTACCTCGCCACGCCAGCGGCCAGTTTACCGCTCCGGGCGGTTGGTCGCCAACCGGGGATTCGCATCGCTACTGGTGTTTGAAAAGCTCTTGTGAATACGCTCCTGGCGGCTGGGCAATCAAAAAAAACCGGGCCGATGGAACGCATCGGCCCGGGAATTGAAAAAGGAACACATGCTCAAGCGCGCAAATTCCCGCGCCTTACAGGTCGAAGTACAGGAAGAACTCGTAGGGCACGGGCCGCAGGTTGACCGGCGCCAGTTCGCGCTCCCGCTTGTAGCTGATCCAGGTCTCGATCAGGTCCTCGGTGAAGACGCCGCCTTCGAGCAGGAAGGCGTGATCCTTCTCCAGCGCGTCCAGAACCTCGCCCAGCGAACCCGGCGTGCTCTTAATCTTGGCGGCTTCCTCGGGCTCCAGTTCGTACAGATCCTTCTCCAGCGGCTCGCCAGGATCGATCTTGTTCTTGACTCCGTCCAGGCCGGCCATGAGCAGCGCGGCGAAGCAGAGGTAGGGGTTGGCCGAGGGATCGGGGCAGCGGAACTCGAGGCGCTTTGACTTGGGGCTCTTCGAATACACCGGGATGCGGACCGCGGCCGAGCGGTTGCGCTGCGAGAAGGCCAGGTTGACCGGCGCTTCGTAGCCCGGCACCAGCCGGCGATAGGAGTTGGTGGTGGGAGCGCACAGCGCCAGCAGCGCCGGAGCGTGCTTCAGCAGGCCGCCGATGTAGTTGAGAGCCAGCGGGCTGAGCAGGCTGTAACCGGCCTTGTCGTAAAAGAGATTGGTGCTGTCCTTCCACAGGCTCTGGTGGACGTGCATGCCGGAGCCGTTGTCGCCGAAGATCGGCTTGGGCATGAAGGTGGCGACCTTGCCGTGCTTCTTGCACACGTTGCGGATGATGTACTTGTAATACATCACGTTGTCGGCCATCTTCAGCATGGGCGAGAAGCGCATGTCGATCTCGGCCTGGCCGGCGGTTCCCACTTCGTGATGGTGCACTTCGACGGGAATGCCGACTTCCTTCATCTTGAGGATGATCTCCGAGCGCAGATCCTGGAACTGATCCGACGGCGGCACCGGGAAGTACCCCTCTTTGTGGCGCAGCTTGTAGCCGAGGTTGGGCTTTTCATCCCGGCCGGTATTCCACACTCCCTCATTCGAGTCGATGCGGTAATAGCCGGTGAAGGCGTTCTGGTCATACTGAACGTTGTCAAACATGTAGAACTCAAGTTCGGGGCCCCAGTAGCTGGTCTGGGCGATGCCGGTGCTCTTGAGGTAAGCCTCCGCCTTCTTTACGATGTAGCGCGGGTCGCGGCTATACGGGTTCCCGGTAACCGGATCCTTCACGTCGCAGATGATGCTCAGCGTGGGAATCTCCAGACAGGGGTCAAGATACGCCGTCTCAGGATCCGGGAATAGCAGCATGTCGCTTTCATTGATCTGCTGGAATCCACGGATGCTGGAGCCGTCGAACCCGATCCCTTCGTTGAACAGATCTTCTTCCAGATCCTCGACCGGAATCGAGAAATGCTGCCACATGCCGGGAAGATCGATAAACCTCAGGTCCACAATCTTCGCGCCGGTCTCCTTGGCCAGCTTGATTACGTCGTTTGCACTCTTGGGCATCGTCCAATCTCCTTGATGATTTTCCTCCCGATTGGCTACGTTGGGGCTAGGGAGCGATAAACGGGCAACGCGGTATGAACGAGAGGGTGAGTCGATTATATTACCCGCCGGCTCCCCTTCCATATAAGGAACCCATAAAGAAGTTCCTGTTGCCCTGTTCAAAACGTGGGCGCCTGCCCCCAAGAAGCGGACCTATCGCAGGCAAATCCGGACCCAGCCGCGCAGCGCCGGGCCTTCCCAGCCGAACTTCCTGCTGGCGGCAAACGCGCGATCCAGGCCACTCACCGGACGCCAAGCTGAACCCTTTCCAGCCGCCGCGCCCCTTCCAGACTGCCCTCTATCTCCCGGCGGCTTCCGCTCCCAGCGCTTTGAGCCGCATCTGCGCAAGGCTGTAGCTGGAGTCGGGGATGTTCCAGACCTCCTTTGGCTTTTTCAGCTTGCGATAGTCGGCAATGGCAATCTCGCGCTCGCCATACTGCTCGGCGATAAGGCCAAGGGCGTACCAGTAGTCGTCGTTCGGCTCGTCAAGCCTCAGTTCGTCCATGCCGCGCAACAGCAGGTCGTGGGCCTCCTTGGTCTTGCCGGTTTCAGCGTAGAGGCAAGCCAGGGTGTGTAGATAGGACGGGTTGTCCTTGGCCATCTGCGTGGACTTGATCGATGCATCGATGTCGGCCTGCTCCACCTTGCCGCTGAACAGCGCGAACCACGCCGAAGCGTTCAAGAGGCTGGCATCTTCCTTGCCCAGATCGATCAGCTTTTGCACCCAGCCGCGAGCCGCCACAAAGTCGCCGCGGTCGGCTTCGACATACATTTTCCTTTTCAGCGCGTCCTCGTCGCCGTCCAGCAGCTTCAGCCTTTCATCGGAGAGGGCAATAGCCTCGTTGTGCCGCCCTAGACACGTGAGAGCCCAAGAATTCCACCAAAAGACCCGCGAGGACTCTGGAAACTGCTTGAGCAGCGCCGAGGAAACTTCCAGCAGCCTGGCGTAGTTGTCCAGTTGCGAATATCCGGCCGCGAGGGCTAATTGTATGTTGGTTTTTTCGCGGTCGGTAGAGGCATCCTTCAGGGCCTCTTCGAGGATCGCCACACCCTGTGCCGCGGTGGGCTTGGTGCCGACGAGGATGGACGCGGCGGCCAGCTTCATCTTGCGCGCGTCGGCGGCCTGTCCCTTGATCCAGAAGCGGGGAAAGACCGGCCCGCCGAGCGGATCGTCGCCGCCCTCGATGTGTATGTCCTCACGGAGCCAGTCAAGCAGCGTCTTGGCTCCGTTCAGATCCCCGGCCTTGATCCGGTCCAGCATCTCCAAAGCGATCGAATTCGGAGAATTGTCGGTGTCCAGAAGCTTGTAGACTCCGTCCTCTTTCACCACAAAGTTCTTGTTGTTCGAAACCTGCGGAATTCCGAGCCTCTCCCAGTATCCGAGAGCATCGCTTCCCTCTCCCTTGGGGTTGGCCTGCTGCATATCGATATCGATTTCGACATCGAATGAGGAATCGTCGCGGGCCAGCCATTCGTTCCACCGTTTGCCGATTTCCAATGTCGATTTCAGGTTGTCAGGATCCTCGTGTTCGATCACTTCCCGCGCATTCCGGCTGAGTATCGCGGACATCTTAACTTTGGTCAGTTCTGGATCGCGCGTGAGCAGGAAGTAGTGCTTCACCAGATCGGCGGGAGTGTTGTCAAAGTGGATATCCTCGTGGCGCTGGGCTCCGCGCAGTGAGTGGGCCAGCCCCATGGCCCATGCGGCATTGTCCCCGGCGGCGCCGGCCTCCAGAAAATCGGCAGCCAGAGGGTATAGGCGAATTCTCATCAGCATACTGCCGGCGGTGCGCGCAGTTTCTTTGAAAGCTGCGTCGTCGCTGGAGCGCTTGTTGGCCTCGGCCAATCCGGCTTGGCTCCCGTGCAGGACGGCTTCACTGGCGGCGATAAGCGCGGTTGGCTGAGGATTCAAGGTCTGCGCAATCTTGATGGCCCCGCCGGGATCGCCGCCATAAAAAAGGGCATAGGCAAGATTGTTGGCCAGCCCCAGGTCGGCCAGCTTGTCCTGACCGAGCTTCTGGTACTCGGCGATAGCCTCTTTCATCTTCGAGAAACGGCCGTAGCGGCGTCCAACCGGGTCGTACTCCAACAGGATGGCCAGATTGGCTTGCGCGGTGTGGTCGTCCGGATCCAGCCGGGCAGCCGTGCGAAAGGCGTCTTCCGCCCCTTCTAGGTCGCTGCCCGCGCGCAGATCGCGCCCGACCAGATCGTGCTTGAGAATGTCGGCAAGTACCCTGTAAGCCAGCGCGGAGTTGGGATCGAGCTTTACGGCTTGGCGAGCCTCGGCGCGCGCCGCCTCGCCCATCCCGGCCTCCAGCAGCACGTTCGCCACCCGCAAATGATGAATGGCCTCATTGGGATGAGCGGCAATCAAGCTGCGATAAGAAGCCAGCGCCTCCCGCACCTTGCCTTCGTGGAGAAGCGCTTCGCCCTCAGGTTCGAAGTTCACCAGGATGGCCGTTCCCGCGATGATCTCCGCCACCTTGTTGCGCAATTCGGTGGCCTCTGGAATGGTGTAGCGCCTCTTGACCGAATCGAATGCGATGTGTGCCACAACGACGCCGTCTTCTGCCGCCGAGAACTCTTCGGTCAACAGCGCCGGCCCAACGGGAATCTGCGCGTCCTTGGGCAGCTCCTTGGGCACAAACCCCGCGGGAGGCACGATTCGGTAATGCCAATCGGCGGTATAAGGTTCGGTGAGTTCCCAGTCCACGGTCCGGGGCTTCTTGGGCTTGTCTTTCTCCTGTTCCTGTCTCTTCTTCTCCTCGGAGTCGTCCTTCCTCTTCAGCTCATCGGGAAGGCGGGAGAAAAGCGCGTCAAGGATGATGGCGGCTTGGGCGCTGTCCAAGCCTGTGTAGCCGCGCTTGGCCTTTTCGCACGTCAGCGTCAGCTCAAACTGCCTGGAGAGATCCGCGGGGTCTGTGCGATCGACGCTGACGAGTTTCTCAGTGGCATATTGGCTCTTCACGTAGCCGGTGAGATTATCCCGCGTCTCCTTGTCGGGTTTGTCGGCATAATAGGCGCGGTAAATGGACTCGAAGACGCCCATGGGCTGCGTCTTCTCCGAGACGGCGGCCGGGCCGTTCTCACCCAGCTTGATCTCGCGGAACTCAACCAGCGCGTTATCCTTCGATGTAGATTCGGGGGTTTTCGTCAGGGCCTTCGTCTCAGCGCTGGCGATGAGCGCCAGCCGGCCCTGATCGTCGATCGGCAACTGTCCGAGACGGGCGTATCTATCCGTGGCGTCGATCCACAAAGCGGGTTTGCCGGGAACAAAAACAATGGCATGGTCGAAGAGTCCCATTCCAGGCAGATCGGCGGGAACGTCCATGCGGGACCCGGCGTTGAGCAGAGCAACGTTGGCCGGGATGCCGGCCGCGCGGAGCATCGCCACCAGCAGAGTCGCCTTGTCCTTGCAGTCGCCGTACTTGTGGCTGAGGGTCTCGGCCGGGTCATGCGGCACAATGGCCGCCTCGCCAAACTCGATGCCCGTGTAGCGAACCTCCCGGTCGAGATAATCGAGAACGGCGCCTTCCTTTTCCGCCACCGTTTTCTTGCCGGCTATGAGCTTATCCACAATCGGCTGCACGGCGGCGGGATCGGCGTGCGCGTCCACAATTTTGGCGTATTCCGCCGCCATTGACTGCCAGGATCGGCCGGTCGAAAAATCGACCTCCGGAACGTGCGCATCATCTGGAGGCAGATTCGAATCTTGCTCCTCAAAGCCTTCCAGGAAACCTATATCGTAGGTCAGTGTCACCTTGCCGCCGGCCTCAGTGCGCACCGGCTTCAAATCGGGCAGAAGCAGCGTGTTGGTGCGCAGCGAAAGAGCGGCCGGCGCTTCGAACACAGCGCGGCTATGCGCCACCGGGATCCGGTCGCGCCCAAAGATGACCCGGACCACCTGGCCAGGAGCAAAAAATGGCTCGGTCTCGCGTTCCGTGTACTCTCCTTCCACCACCGTGCCGGGAGCGATGGCCGGGAGGGGCGCACGCAGTCTCTTGCCGTCGCTGTAGATCTTGTAGTCGCCCCCGCGGGCGGGAGCTTCGGTAATGGTATTGGGATCGAGCGCGTGCTCGGCAAAGTCCGGAGTGATGATCCGCGCACGGATGATGGGACGCTCCTGATGCCATGGCTCCCAGCCGACGGCCAGGTAATCCCAGCCTTCAGCGCCCTTCTGGGTGAGCACCTTGTAGACGAAGTACCCCACATGCGTTATGCGCCCCGCTTCATCGAACGTGTACCTATCGTCGTCTTCAAGCATGGCCACATTCGTGCCTTCGGGCGCGGGAACTGCCGATGCGGCCCCATAGAGGGCCTTTGGATCGATGGAGAAGTGGGGAGTTCTCCATGCCTCGACGCCTTGCTGCCCATGAGCAAGCGGGGCAAGCATAGCCGAGAGCGCGAGCGGGAAAACGCAGATGGAGCGAAGGCGCGACGGAAGACAGAACACGGGACTCCTTACCGGTGTGGAAGTGAGTTTACGGTAAACTGTGCAAACCAGATTCGCAAGCGGATGCGATCTCCGGACATCCGGGCCAGATGAACCGTTTGACCTTCAACGGGATTGCGACGCTTCTCTTTGGTCCGCACGCGGTCGCCGCCCGGCTGCTCCGCTGTCCATCAATCCCCAAACAGATCGTCGATCTTGTGCCGCAGGTCAGCAACTTCCCTTCGCAGTTCCGCCACGGTCGCCTCCAACTGCGCGATGCGCTCTTCCTGGCCGGAGTCTTGGCCTGCAATCGGCCCGCCCTCAGGCCTTGCGAACCCCGCCTCAGCGGCAGCCGGCTCGACCGGTCCCGAGAGCAGGTGAGCATAGCGCGACTCTTTGGTTCCCGGTTGGCGCGGCAAGACGGCCGCCAGCGGCGGCTCGCGCTCCATCAGCTTTTGCAGCCCCGCCAGCACCTCGCCGATCTCATCGAAGCGGTGCAGCCGCTCGGTCCGCCCGCGCAGTTCGCCGGGAGTCTGCGGCCCGCGCAGGAGCAGCACGCAGATCAGCGCCGTCTCCGCGCGGCTGAAGTTGAAGGCCTCGCCCAGCCAGTGCTCGTACTTGGTCACGCGCCCATCGGCCCCGCGCGCGCGGCCCGCCAGCCGCTTGTCTTCCAGGCCGTGCAGAGCCTGGCGCACCGCCTCCTCATCCAGGTCCATCACCGGCTCACGGTTCGATCGCTGGTTGCAGGCGTTGATCAGCGCATTCAGCGAAAGCGGATAGTAGTCCGGCGTGGTCACTTCCTTTTCAACCAGCGCGCCCAGAACGCGGGCCTGGGCGGCGGTGAGCACAATCGGGGCAGCCGGGATCGGATCAGTCGAGCTCATACGCCTATTCTCCCACTGCCGAGGCCGGATTCGCCGCCGTCACTTCCCTGCCCCCGTATCCGCCTCTTTGGGCCCCAGCAGAATCTGCACTCCCACATAAGCGATCCAATTCGGCTCGCTGTTCTGGCGGGTTACCGCCTGAAGCGCGCGTCCGCCCATGAACAGCAGGCGAAGATGCCCGCCGCGGTCCAGTGTCTGCCGCCCGCCGATGTCCAGCGTCAACTCGCGCTGCTTGGGTACAGCGCCGATGCGGTTGGCGTCCTGCAGGTCGTAGATCTCCCCGTAAAGCTCAAGCCGCTCGCTGAATTCGTGGCCGGCAATCAGCCCGCGCCCCCAGCGGCTGGGAACAAGCTGGTTGCCGAACCAATGCCCCACCTCGCCATTCAAATCGATGGGCCCCAGCTTGGCCGTGAACTCTACCGGCAGGTAGTACTGCGGTCCGTTCTCCACAATTCCGCGGCGCACGGCGCTGGTGGGGTTATTGATGGAGGCCTGCGGATATGTGCCCAGCGAGAAATCCATATTCTCGTCGGACCTGGGCTCCCCGGCGCGATGATGCTCATAGGGCCGCCACTTCACGCCCAGCAGCGACTCACCCAGCCCGGCGCGCGTGGTGTTGTTCTCATCCGTAGCCGCGGCAATGGGCAGCTCGTACTTGAGCTGGATGCGGTCGCCCCAGCCGTAATTGATGTCGAAGTCGGGCAACTGGTAGTACGCATTGCCGGGGTTGTGGTCGCCGATCCAGCCCAGGTTCACCTCCCAGTGCCGGTTGCCGGGCGTGCCGGGGTCGTCGGTGATGAACGGCGGCCCTCCCTGCGCACGACTGAGGGCCGCGCCCAGGATTGGCACAAGAAGAAGAAGCAACTGAAGGAGCCTGCGCATTCGAATGGCTGGGGTTCTCCGTCGAAATCGAATCCCAAGAATGGGGAATCGTCTACTCCTACACTAACCCGCTCTTCAGGCGCCGTGCCCCGAGTCCGGATTGTCGAAGCGGGTGTACTTGCCAACCCAGTTCAGAGTAACGGTGTCGGTGGGTCCGTTGCGCTGCTTGGCCACGATGATCTCCGATTTGGCCTTGTCGGCCTCGCTCATCTCCTCGTCGTGCTTGTAGTAGGACTCGCGATGGATGAAGGCCACCACGTCGGCGTCCTGCTCGATGGAGCCGGACTCGCGCAGGTCGCTGAGCAGCGGGCGCTTGTCGTCCTTGCGCTGCACGCCGGCGCGGGAGAGCTGCGACAGGGCCACCACCGGAACGTTCAGCTCCTTGGCCAGCCCCTTCAAACCGCGGGAGATGGCCGAAACCTCCTGGGTGTGATTCTCGTAGCTCCTCTTGCCGGACGAGGGCACCGTGGCCGACATCAGTTGAAGGTAATCCACCACCACCAGGTCGAGGCCGCCGTGAGTCTGCCTCAGGCGCCGCGCCTTGGCGCGCATCTCGGCTAGCGAGATTCCCGCCGTGTCGTCGATGAAGATGCGGGCGTCGACCAGTTGACTCAGTGCATTCTGCAGCTTTTCGTGGTCTTCGCGGCCCAGAAAGCCGGTTTGCAGCTTGCGCTGGTCTACCCACGCCTGAGAGGCCAACATGCGGCGCAGCAGCGCCTCCTTGCTCATCTCCAGGCTGAAGACGGCCACGATGGCGTTATGGCTGACCGCGGCGTTCTGGGCGATGTTGATGGCCAGCGCGGTCTTGCCCATCGAGGGCCGGGCGGCGATGATGATCAGCTCGCCCTTCTGCAGTCCGCTGGTCAGGCGGTCGAGCTCAGTGAAGCCGGTGGCCAGGCCGGTGACCTCGCGGCTCTGTTTGTAGAGGTTGTCGATGGTCCCGAAGGAGTGCCGGACGATCTGGTCGAGCGGCTGCAAGCCGTGGGTGATCCCTTTCTCGGTTACCTCCATCAGTTGCGACTCGGCGGCGTTCAAGACTTCGAGCGCGGATTCGCCCTGGTCGGCGGCGCGGGCGATGGCCATCGAGCAGATGCCCATCAGCTTGCGCAGCAGGCTCTTGTCCTTGACGATGCGGATGTACTCCTCGATGACCGGACGGCGCGGCAAACCCTCAGTGAGCGAGGCCAGGTAAGCCACGCCGCCGATGGTCTCGATCTCCTTGTGACGGGCCAGTTCGTTCGACAGGGTGACGATATCGACGGCGTGCTGCGTATCCATCAACTCGCTCATGCGCAAGAAGATGCGGCGATGCGAGTCCAGCGAGAAGTCGTCGGCTGCGAGATGCTCCGCGGCCTCCGAGTGGGCGGCATTGTCGAGCAGAATGGCGCCCAGAATGGTCTTCTCGGCGTCGATGTTCGCCGGCAGTCCGGCTTCCAGAGTCAGATCGGGGATGGTGGCCATATCTGACGAGTCTAGGCCCAAGCCGGGCTGTGCGGAATGCGCCCGGATTTGGAAATTGAGGAAAAGGCGTCAAGAATGCAAACCTGCCGGCGACCGGCCCCGCGCAGCCCGCGAACGGTACACTGGATCAAGGAACCTTCCCGCCTGGACTTGCCGCGTGCAGCCGCTCCTCGCCAACCTGAATCCCGCCCAGCGCGTCGCCGTCGAGGCCACGGAAGGCCCGCTGCTCATCCTGGCCGGAGCCGGCTCGGGCAAGACTCGCGTCATCACCAGCCGCATTGCCTGGCTGATCCAGGAAAAGGGCGTCGCTCCCGACTCCATCCTTGCCGTCACCTTCACCAACAAGGCCGCCGGCGAGATGGGCGAGCGCGTCGAACAGCTCCTCGGCCACACCTCCCTGGCCAAGCCGCTCATCTCCACCTTCCACTCCTTTTGCGTGCGGGTGCTGCGGCGCGACATCGAGGCCCTCAACGTGGGCAGCGAAGGCCTCACCCGCTCCTTTGCCATCTACGACGAGAACGACCAGGAGGCCATCGTCAAGCAGGTGATGCGCCGCATGGGGCTGGACACCAAGCAACTGACGCCGCGCGCGGTCCTGGGCCGCATCTCCTGGGCCAAGAACCACATGATCGATCCGCAGGAGTTCTACCTCGCCTCCAAAGATCCGAACAGCGAGCGGATCGCCCACATCTTTCAGGGTTACCGGGCCGAGTTGCGCAAGAACAACGCCCTGGACTTCGACGATCTGCTGCTGGAAGCCGTACGCCTGCTCAAGGTCTCCGGCGAAGCCCGGGAGCGCTACCAGCATCGCTACCGCTATCTACTGGTAGATGAGTACCAGGACACCAACCGCCCCCAGTACGAACTGATGAAGCTGCTGGCCGGCGAAGCCAGGAACGTCTGCGCCGTGGGCGACGAGGACCAGAGCATCTACTCCTGGCGCGGCGCCGATATTCGCAACATTCTCGAGTTCGAGAAGGATTTTCCCAACGCCCGCATCGTCAGGCTGGAGGAGAACTACCGCTCCACGCAGATCATTCTGGAGGCAGCCGGAGCCGTGGTCGCCAACAATGTCCTCCGCAAGGGCAAGAAGCTGTGGACCGACCGCCGGGGCGGAGGCCCGATCGGCTTTTACGAGGCCCCGGACGGCGAGAACGAAGCTCTCTTCGTTGCCGACCGCATCCAGAAGTTTCTCCGTCAGGCGGACTCCGGCGAAGGGGAAAGCCCCGGAGGGCGCTGCGCCGTTCTTTATCGCACCAACGCGCAGTCGCGGCTGTTCGAGGAGGCGCTGCGCCGCAACAACATTCCCTACACCATGGTCGGCGGCTTCAGCTTCTACGAGCGCGCCGAGATCAAGGACCTGCTCGCCTACCTGCGGCTGATCCGCAACCCGCACGACTCCATGGCTTTGCAGCGTGTGATCAACGTCCCGGTCCGCGGCATCGGCAAAGCCACCCTGGAAACTCTGGAGCGTCTGGCTCTTGAGACCGGCGCGTCCACCTGGGACGCTCTCGGCGTTGCCATCGCCAACCGCCTCCTCTCCAACCGCGCGCTCATGGCCATCGAATCCTTCCGCCAGCTCATCCTCGACGCCCAAGCCATGATGGACCCCGACTTTGCCGGCAAGCTCTCGGCGGACGGGTCGCAGGAAGTGGAGGCCGATACCGGCTTCGAATTCGGCGCGGGAACCGATTCCACCAGCCCCGATGCAGCCAGCGCGGAGTCCGCCGCTGACTTCGACTTCGGCGGCGGCCGGACGCCGCAGGTCACCCACCAAGCCCGGGTGCCCCAGGTCCCGTCCGCCGCGGCGGAGCGACCTCGGAGTTTAGCGCCACCCGCCCCCGATTTTGAATCGGACGCGGAAGAGGTTGCGGAAGACGAAAAGGGGCAAGGAAGCGCCTTCCGCACTCCCGGCGACGCCGCCACGCTTCCGGAGCTGATCCGTTTCCTCATCGACCGCACCGGGTACATCAAGGCTCTTGAAACCGAAGGGTCGCCGGAGGCCTTCAGCCGCATTGAGAACCTGAAGGAGTTGGCCAATGCCGCGCACGACGCCGAGGCCCGCGGCGAGACCCTGGCCGAGTTCCTGGACCACGCCGCGCTGGCCTCCGACACCGACCAGTTCGACCCCGATGCCCGCGTCACCCTGATGACGCTGCACGCCGCCAAGGGTCTCGAATTCCCGCTCGTCTTTCTCGCCGGCCTGGAAGAGGGCCTTTTCCCCCACTCGCGCACTCTCAACAATCGCGATGAGCTGGAAGAGGAGCGCCGCCTCTGCTACGTGGGCATGACCCGCGCCATGACTTCACTCGTCCTCACCCGCGCGCACTACCGGAGAAGGTACGGCAACGACGCCCCGGAGATGAGCATCCCTTCGCGCTTCCTCGAAGAGGTTCCCAGCCAGTTGGTCGAAAACCTCGGCAGCCGGCCACAGCCCGCGTCCTGGGCCACTCCCGGCTATCCCAACACCTATGGCCGCAAGCCGGGTCATGTAGGCGACTTCGCCGACAAGCACTATAACTACGAGGACGAAAGCCAGGAGACCCAAAGACTCGGCGCCGATTTCGGGACCAACCCCAAGAGTGGAAGCGCGGAAGCGCCAAAAGGAAAAAGCTCTGAAGCTCCGCAAGCGTCGAATTCGATCAACAACATCGCCCGCTTTTTTGGAGCAAGGGCAAGCGGCGGCAAACTTGGCATGGGCAGGCCGGGTTCCCTGCCCCGTCCGGCCTTCCCCCACCCATTAGCTGTGGAGATCGGCGAGCCGAAAGGCGCCGCCGGCCTGAAAAAAGGCCATCGCGTCCGCCACGGCAAATACGGCGAAGGCACCGTAATCGAGCGCGTGGGAGACGGCGAAGACGCCAAGCTCACCGTCCTCTTCAACCGCCACGGCGTGAAGAAGCTGATGGAGAAGTTCGCCAACTTGCAGAAGATCTGAGGTCTTTGCCCGCCGCAGAAATGGGCTCTTCAGACCGTTGTCGCCGCACCGGCAACTCCCCCCGATCCCCTGTCCCTGATCTCTGACCTCTGACCCCACGGCCGAGAGACTGCACGCCCTCAATGCCTCATGCCACGGCAGTCGGGACGGCATGCTCCTCGGCTTCGAGCCTGCTGCCTACCTCGGCGGCGGCCTGCGCCAGCACCCGGTGGTGGATGGTGAACAGGGCCAGTTCCAGACGGTCGCTGACCCCGGTCTTGTCGTAGATCGATCGCAGGTAGTTCTTGATCACCTGTTCAGTGGTCCTGAGGCGGGTGGCGATCTCCCGGTTCTTGCAGCCCTGGACGATGAGGGCCACGATGCGCATCTCCTTGGGAGTGAGCCGGTCGCGGACGCGCGTGCCTACCATATCCTCTTCGGGCAAGTCGGGCTGCATCAGCTGGGGAGGGAGCCAGGTATCGCCGGCAGCGACCCGGCGCACGCACTCCACCAGGGCGGGTCCGGTCACGTTGCGAAAGACCACGCCGCGAAAGCCCTGTTGCAAATACGAGCTGGCGGCATCGGTGTTCTCGGCAATCACAATGCCTCGGCTGCCCGCGTTCTCTAGCAGAAGGCGCAGACGGGCCAGGTCCGGCCGCAGCGAAGCGGCGAACACTACGATCGAGCCGGGGAAGGTCGTGACCGCATGGTGCATCCGATCCAGATCCGTGCATTGAGCGATGATGCGCAGATCCTCGTCCATGGCCAGCACTTTGGCGGTGCCTGCGCGGAAAATCGCTTGCGAGTCGGCCAGGATGATTTTGTTCACGATGTGCGCCTCATCTCACTTGCAACTCCGATCCGACTTGCTTGCAACCAGCCCAATCCTCATCTTCCGCGAAACCGGGCGTGGCGACCCCAGATCCGGCATCTGTTTTCGCCTCTGGCCGCACTATCGGCAGAACTGCGCGGAATCCCGGAATTGTCCGCATTTACGACACTGCGAACTGCCAGGTTCTCTTTCGCAATCTGCCTAAAATGGAAGATCGTTACCCCAGGAATGTTTCTTACCAATCAGATTACAGCCTGCGAATCCCCACGGTCACGAAAAATCTTCGCAGAAGGGTAGAACTTGTTATCTCTTTTGGGGCGGCGAGGCCCTCAAATGGGAGATTCCGGCATGAACGCGCTCTGACTCGATGCGCGCCTCCTCCGGCCTTTGCCCGAACCGTGCTTCCGCGCCTCTTGCCGGTGGACCCCATCCCAGCGCTTTCCAGTGTTTCGGCGGCGATTCCAAACGTGCAAAGACGCGGCGCCCCGCCACTCTCCAAGGCGCGATGATTTCCGCGGTCCGGACTCGTTTCCATTGGCAAATTCCAATCTCGTTTTCAACAATGCCAGACGATGAAGTTGGCCCGCGCTTTGCCGATGGAAGAGACTGAGAGCTTTGGATGACCGATCGCACAGAACTTCTGGAAGCCGCGCTGAACACTCATCCGGAAGGTTTGGCGCTTCTGGACGAGGAGGACAATCTCGTCTTCTGGAACCGGGCTGCGGAGGCCATTACCGGCTATGCTGAATTGGACCTGATGGGACGG
>Ga0326727_10011791_pt1 | contig 20168 bp, 18 predicted proteins | sample MB2enrmetagenome_FD_207643 | JGI IMG/M metagenome (GOLD analysis project Ga0326727, IMG submission 207643) | Lab enriched peat soil microbial communities from McLean, Ithaca, NY, United States - MB29MY | ecosystem: Environmental > Terrestrial > Soil > Wetlands > Peat | place: USA: New York...
CGTGTCTACGTGAATGGAGGGATGGGTTTCTCCAATGATGGTCTGGGGGGGGTCACCGGCAGAGATACCAGGCTGAGCCTTGCGCATGGCTGCGGAGCGCAGATCTAGTTTTCTCTATAGATGGGGTCAATCCGAGACTGCAGTCATGTTTTAATGGGGTTGCCAAATCTAACCTATGTGGATGGCCGAGGTAAATGGGATTCCGGCTTAACCTTTACGACAGCCAGGCAATCCGCCTCTGAGGCTTACAGGTTTAAGAGCGCAACCAGTGTAGACGTGCGAATCCATGAAGCTGCAGACACGTAAACCGGATTGCATAAGCGGCTTGGTCCCTATATGCTAGACAAAAACGCAATGGAAAGTTGAGATATTATGCCCAAATATTCCACGAACTGGATCGACTATAGCTTGCCGAGCGGCCAGGTTTTCGCCGTGGCCGTCTGCGGATATGCAGGGAAGGTGCGCCACCTGTACATCGGCAACGATCCAATGCGGCGCATGTTCATTCATAATGTTTATGTTGATGGCGACTCGTGCCGGACGGCCGAGCATTGCCTCGCTTTGGATTGTCCCTTCAACCGGGCAGGCCAGGAGCATCTCCTCCACATGTTGGATATGAATGAAGATGAACCCCTGGATTCTGAAACGGCACAGCAGTGGGGGACCGAAAGCACCCTCGAGGGTTTTTTGCGATTCGCCCGGAGAGTGACCGAACAACTTCCTGAAGAGCTCAAGAAGCCGCAACCGCCCTTGGAAGAATAATTGCGGTATGTTTGCCTGTTAAACCGGTGGACAAGTGAACCCGTAAACGCGGATTGTATTTATTTCCTTCGCGCTGCAAATCTCTGAAAACGATTCACCGCATTCTGATGGGATGCCAGGTCCTTGGAGAACTGGTGTGTCCCGTCGTTCCTGGAAACATAATAAAAATATTCGGTGTGGGCGGGATCGAGCGCGGCCCTGAGGGAGTTCTCGCCCGGATTCGAAATCGGGCCAGGCGGCAGGTCAGCGTGAATATACGAGTTGTAGGGTGATTCCATAGCCAAATCCGCTTTGCCCAGTTTTCCCTTATAAGTTCCGGCCACCTTCATCCCATAGATGAGGGTGGCGTCGCAGCCCAAAGGCATTCCCTTCTCCAGGCGATTGATGAGGACGGAAGCGACCAGTGGCCCTTCCTCCATCCGCTTAGCCTCTTTTTCAATCATCGAGGCGAGAATCACGATCCGCGGCGTGGTCCAACCCGAACGCGGCGGGTAAATCGCCATAATCCTGGCGATTCTCTTCCGAAACTGTTGCACCATCGTTTTGATGACAGTCTCGGCGTCGACCTTTCTGCCGAAACGATAGGTCTCGGGGAAGAGGTATCCCTCCAGGTTACGGGCTTTGGGATCGATATCGCGGATCCAATCTGTCCTCAGGAGCAGCCGTTCCATCGTTTCGGGGTCCCCCAATTCGTTCCTGACCAGCAACTCGATTATTTCCTGAGCCGTCAGCCCCTCAGGAATTGTTATGGAACGGAAGCTGACGTCTCCCTTGGCCAACCTTTGCGCAACCTGTTTGGGTGTGGCCGTCTCGGCAAACCTGTATTCACCCGCTTGGATGCGTCGTCCCAGATTTGTGTACCGGACGTAGAGGATAAAGGGGAGGCGGTGACGCAGAATTCCCGCGTTTACAAGGAGATCCGCTATCTGGCCTATCTTGGCGCGGCGTGGGATTTCAACATAGCTCTCTCCCGAGAGAGCGCCATAATAGGGCTTGTTCATATCGGAGCGCAGCCAGAGCGCGAGTGCCAGGACTGCCACTGCGGCCACAGCAACAACGGCAAATAATATTTTCCGCAAGCTAACTTTCCTTCAGATATCTTTCCAGAATCAGGGCAGCTGCCAGGGAATCGACAGTCCGGTATTTTTTTTGCCGGCGAGGACTCAGGCTCTGCCATATCTCCAGAGCTTCCACCGTGGAAAGCCTCTCATCCATGCCCGTCGCAGGAATCTGCAGCGCCTTTTTCACGCTCTCCATCAACTGCTCCATGCGGACCAGTGCATCTCCGCGCGTGCCGTCCATGTTCAGCGGCATCCCTACTACCAGTTCCTGGATTCTCATAGTGTGAATAATGGTTCGCAATTCTCTGAGAAGGTTCTTTTGGCCCGAATTGGGGATCGAAGGCAATGGCTGAACGGTAACGCCTAACTCGTCACTGCAGGCTAATCCTATATTTTTGCTCCCATAATCCACTGCAAGAACACGTTTGCCGGGCTTCATCCGGTCATTGGAACACAGGCGGGATGCAGGATGCAAGATGGCGATAAGGGATGGAATAAAACAGCGCGTCTATTGTGCGCCTTGAATCCTGACTCCTGCATCTTGCATCCTGCCTGTGAACAACCATTTGAATACCCTGAAGGATTGCTATAATATTTTAGAGTTTTACCCTTACCGGTATCTGGAGGTTCAATGTTCCGTAGAGGTTTGAGATTTCACAAAGGGAAACTGCTGATCTTCGTGGGGTCTTTTCTAATTGCTTTGTATGGTATATCGGCAGCGTTTTATGGCAAGGTGGTCGCAAAGGACGAAGCCTATAAAGAGCTGTCGGTATTTATGGATGTTCTCAAAAGAGTCAACGACGACTACGTGGAAGCTCCCAACATGGACAGCGTTCAGGAAGGAGCAATGCGCGGGCTGGTCGATGCACTCGATCCATACTGCAGCTTTCTCTCCAAGGAGCAATACGAGGCTCTGAAACAGCGGAAGGCGAGTGGGAGCGCAGGTGTTGGGATAGTGCTCTCAAAGAGATCGGACGTCATATATGTCGTCTCCTGCGAGCGCGATGGAGCCGCATCCGAGGCCGACATCCGGCCAGGCGATTACCTGCTCGCTGTCAACGACAAGGACGTGGAGAATCAGAGCGTCCTTGAAGTGGATAGCCTGCTGCATGGCGCCGTAGGCACGAAAGTCAAACTCACGCTCTTTCGGAACTCGAGAACCACACCCCTGGAAATCGAAATGGCGATGAAGAACCCCATCGCCAACCCAGTCGAGTCCAAGATGCTGGACGGGAACGTGGGACTACTGGACGTGTCCTCACTCAGCGATGCTTCTGTCGAACAGGTGAAAGTCAGATTGAAAACCCTTATCTCGGCAGGAGCCAAGAAACTTGTTCTCGATCTCCGGGATTGTGCCGATGGGAGTCCCCAAAATGGCGCTGATCTGGCCAACTACTTCATGAATTCCGGCGTGATTTATTTCAGCCAGAACCGGCAGGGTGAAAAGGTGCAGGTGGTTGAGGCAAGCGCCGACAAGCACATCACCGATTTACCCCTGGCAGTTCTAATTGACGGATCAACGGCCGGCGGTGCGGAGATTACGGCGGGCGCGCTGAAAGACCATGAGCGGGCAACTGTCGTTGGGGAAAAGTCCTTTGGCGTCGGATCTGCTCAAAAAATGATCCAGCTGAAAAGTGGTGCGCTGCTGATACTCTCAACGGCAAAATTCTGCACCCCGAATGGGAAAGTGATTCAGGACGAGACCGCGAGCAAGACGGGGATTGTTCCCGATGTTCAGGCTCCTGATGACGATACGCGGCAAGACTTGATTGTCGAATCCTACTACGATGAACAGGAAGAGGCAGCCAAATATCGGCAATTAAAGGATAAGATAGAAAAAATTCAGCTGGATAAAGCGCTAGAATCCCTGTCTAAGGAGAAAGCGCCCGCAAAAAAGGCGGCCTAGCGGGCAAATAGTATTGACACTATTTTAGCCTTTCTGTTAGTCTAAGTCCTTATTTTTTAGGCGCGTAGCTCAGGGGGAGAGCACTTCCTTGACGCGGAAGGGGTCAGCGGTTCAAATCCGCTCGCGCCTACCAGTTGTTTATGCCTCATGAAACGAGCTGCTCCTTCGTGGATGAATGAGCCGAAATGAACGTTACCCAACGGACTAGAGTTGTATTCCCTTCCCAGTTTGCAGACTAATGACCAGAAAGGACTACTTTTCTTGTCCTCATAACGCGCCGAGGCAAGCATCGGTATATAAAGTATGTCATTGAGAATCAGATACGCAGATGGGACCTTGGGAGAAATTGCGGAAGAGAACGCCGCATTGGAGATCTATCGCCACAGCACCTCTCATTTAATGGCAGCAGCCGTTAACAGCCTGTTTCCCGGCACTCACCTGGGGATTGGTCCGGCCATCAGCGACGGGTTCTACTATGATTTCGAGCGTCCCGATGGCTTTGTCGAAGAGGACCTCCAAAAAATCGAAAAGAGGATGAAGGAATTAGTCGCCGGCAACCTAAGCTTCGAGCCTTCAATCGTTTCGAAAGAGGAGGCTCTTGAATACTTCAATCGGCAAGGCGAGCACCTGAAGGTTGAACTAATTCAGGAGAAAGCCGGAGAACGGCTCTCATGCTACAAGCTGGGCGATCTGGTCGATTTTTGTACCGGGCCCCACGTCTGCTCGACCGGCGAGATCAATCCCGACAGCTTCCGTCTCCTCAGCATTGCAGGTTCCTACTGGAGAGGGGATGAGCACAATCAGCAGCTTCAGCGGATCTACGGGACGGCCTTCCTGACGCCGCCCGCGCTTTCCGAATACCTGACGCAATTGGAAGAAGCGAAAAAGCGGGATCACCGGAAACTCGGGCGCGAGCTGGATCTCTTCAGCATCTCGGACGAGGCGGGTCCCGGTCTCGTGTTCTGGCATCCCAAGGGCACCCGTGTGCGCTTGCTGATTGAAGACTTTTTGCGCAAAGAACTGTACCACCGCGGTTACGAGTTTGTAACAACGCCGCATGTGGCGCGAGACGTTTTGTGGAAGACGTCCGGGCATTACGAATACTATCGCCAGAACATGTATGTGTTTAGCATTGATGACGAAGAATTTGTCATCAAGCCGATGAACTGTCCGGGACACATCCAGATCTACAAGTCGCAAATGCGAAGCTATCGCGACTTGCCGCTCCGGTTTGCGGAGTTCGGCACGGTCTACCGGTACGAAAAAAGCGGCGTGCTGCACGGGATGTTGCGTGTTCGCGGTTTCACGCAGGATGACGCCCATATCTTCTGCACGCGGGATCAGGTTTACCGGGAGATTTCGGATCTGATGGATTTGGTTCTCTTCATTATGAAGAGCTTTGGATTCGACCAGTACAAGGTCGAGCTTTCTGTTCGGGACGAATCCAAGAAAAAGGATTATGCGGGCTCGGAAGAAGACTGGCAGATGGCAGAAGAAGCGCTGATGCAATCGCTGCGCGAAAGGGGCATCGGCTGGACCCGGATGGAAGGGGAGGCCGTATTCTACGGGCCTAAGATCGACGTCAAGCTGATTGACGCCATTGGGCGCCCATGGCAGTTGTCGACCGTCCAATTCGACTTCACTCTGCCGAAAAGGTTTGGTCTTTCGTATATTGGTTCCGACGGCCAGGCCCATCAGCCCGTGATGCTGCACCGCGCCCTTCTGGGCTCAATAGAACGGTTTCTCGGCGTGCTGATCGAGCATTATGCCGGGGCATTCCCGTTGTGGCTGGCGCCGGTCCAGGTCGTCGTGATTCCCATTGCGGAACGGCATCACGACTATGGGCGGAAGGTGATGAGCCTTCTGACGGAAGCGAACATCCGGACGGAAATCGACGACCGGAATGAAAAGATGGGCTACAAAATCCGCGCCGCTCAAACCAAAAAGATCCCCTACATGCTGGTGGTTGGTGACAAGGAGGCGCAATCAGGAGAAGTTTCGGTCCGCAATCGCTTTCAGGGGGATGAAGGCGCTCAGTCCCTGGAAAGCTTTTTGAAAAAAATCGAGGGGTTTGTTCAATCAAGGGCTGTCCGCCCCTAACCTGGATTCACCCCGCAAACAGAAGGAGGCTACCAATCACAACAGCCAAGCCAGTACGGGTGCGAGTCAATGAGTTGATCCGAGCCAAAGAAATCCGGGTCGTTGATGAAGATGCCGGACAACTGGGAATTATGACGCCGGAGCAGGCTCTTGCGCTTGCCCGGTCTCGTGAAATGGACCTGGTGGAGGTGGCTCCTGGAGCCAATCCTCCCGTCTGCCGCATCATGAACTACGGCAAGTTCCAGTACCAGAAGAGCAAGCGAGCCCACGAAGCGAAGAAGCACCAGAAGCAAGTCGTTTTGAAGGAAGTAAAATTCCGGCCCAAAACGGAAGAGCACGATTTTCAGTTCAAAAAGAACAACATCGTGCGTTTTCTGACGGAAGGAAACAAAGCAAAGGCGACCGTGGTCTTCCGGGGAAGGGAAATGACTCATCAGGAGCTTGGGCGCAAGCTGATGGACAAGCTGGTCCAGGAATTGAGCGAAGTTGCCGAGGTGGAGCGGATGCCCAAAATGGAAGGATACGCGCTTGTTGCCATTTTCCTTCCTAAAAAACAGCATTAATCGCCAGAGAGCGCGCGGAATGCTTGCTTCGTGAATTCAATCGTGATGGCCGGAACAGTGTGATTGGGCTATTATCTTCAGTTGGGGGAAATACTGTGAAGCGGAAAACGACCAAGAGTGCAGCAAAGCGATTTAAGGTAACCGGGACGGGAAAAATCATGCGCCGCCACAGCCATGCCCGTCACATTCTGACCAAGAAATCCCGCAAGCGCGTGCGGAAGCTGGTGGACAGCGCCCTGGTCAGCAAGGCTGATTCAAAGCGCGTGAAGAAAATGCTGAACATTTGATTTTGCGAATGCACTACGGAGTAATGAGATGCCAAGAGTAAAAAGAGGGAACAAACGCGTCCAGCGCCGGAAGAAAATTCTTGGGCTGGCAAAGGGATATCGCCTGACCAAAAGCAAACTGCACCGATCGGCGAAGGAATCGGTCGATCGTGCGCTTCGATTCTCGTACAGGGACAGACGCAACAAGAAAAGGGAATTCCGAAGCCTGTTCATCATACGATTGGGTGCTGCGGCTCGAAAAAATGATATTTCCTACAGCCGATTTATCAGCGGTCTCAAGAAAGCAGGTATCACCTTGGACCGGCGTGTCCTTGCGGAGATCGCGATCAAAGATCCTGAGACCTTCACTCAACTCACCGAGAGTGCCAAGGCGGCTTTAGCGGCTGCCTGAGAATTTCCGCATTCGCAACTAGGATCAGGAAAGCGCCCGGGTGTCCTGCGACGCCGGGCGTTTTTTTGTATAGGCGCTTCCCGCTGTGGTTTTGTAAACGGGATACGAATACAACGAGGCCCTTATGAATGATTCCATCGACAAGCTGCGGCGTCTTTTCGAAGAGGACTATTCCCAAATTACCGGGATGGAAGGCTGGAAGAACATCAGAGACAAGTATCTTGCCCGGGAAAGCGGGATGATCACCACTGAATTGAAAAAGCTTCGTGATCTTCCAAAGCAGGAGCGGCCGGCATTTGGCCAGGCCATGAACGAGTTACGTACCTTCGTGGAGCAGAAGCTCCAGGAAAGGCTTGACGCCGCAAAGACGGAAGAACTGGCCGCGAAGCAGCAGAGAATCGATGTGACCCGGCCTGGATTCCCGTTTGCGCTGGGGAGTGCCCATCCGATCAAAGCCCTGCAGGCGGAAATCGAACAGATCTTCGTCGGCATGGGGTTCCAGGTATTTGATTTGCGCGAGATCGAGAATGAACATTACAACTTCGAAGGGCTGAATATGCCCAGAAATCATCCGGCGCGCGACGCACAGGACACATTTTATTTTGACGATTCCACGCTTCTGCGGACTCACTGCTCGTCGGTGCAGGTGCATTCGATGGAAATGCTGCGGCCGCCGATCCGCGCGATCAGCACCGGGAAGGTTTATCGCAGGGATCCGTTCGATGCCACTCATTCCCCTATGTTCTATCAGGTCGACGTGATCGTCATCGAAGAGGGCCTCACGATGGGGCACCTGAAAGGCATGCTCGAAGCATTCCTGAAACGCTTGTTCCATTCCGACATCCGGATGCGCCTCCGGCCGGGCTTCTTCCCGTTCGTGGAGCCGGGCGCGGAGGTCGATATCAGCTGCATCTTTTGCTCTGGCCGCGGCTGTCCAAAGTGCAAGCAAAGCGGCTGGATCGAGATCCTGGGCGCCGGGATGGTTCACCCGAAGGTTCTGCGAATGTCGGGGATCGATGATTCGCGGTATTCCGGCCTGGCATGGGGGATGGGAATCGACCGGGTCGCGATTCTCAAGTATGGCGTGGACGACATACGGCTTTTCTTCGATAACGATCTAAGGTTCCTCGAACAATTTTAGGAGTTCTCCCCATGAAAATCAGCATCGAGTGGCTTAAGGAATACGTCGACATAGAAGAAAGCCCGGAAAAGCTGAAGGAAGACCTTTCGATGATCGGGCTCCTGGCGGAGTGGGTCACCGAAGCGCCGGGGACGATGGTACTCGAGATTGAGGTGACTTCGAACCGCCCGGACTGCCTCAGTCACATAGGGATAGCCCGAGAAATCGCAGCACTCTATCACCGGCCTCTGCGTCCTCCTGCAATGCGGGACAAACTTTCCGTTTCTCCCAATAGAGTGCCATATCAAATCGAAATACGGGACTTGGATCTTTGTCCGCGATACGTCGGGCTCGTGCTCGACGGGATTGAGGTCGGCACTTCGCCGGAGTGGATGCAGCGGCGCCTTGAAGCCGCCGGGATGCGGCCCCTGAACAACATCGTCGACATCACGAATTATGTGCTTCTCGAGATGGGGCACCCGCTGCATGCGTTTGATTTCGACGTGCTACGCGGCGGAAAGATCGTTGTTGGGCGCGCAAAGCATGGGGAGCGCTTCCGGACTCTTGACGGCGCGGACCGCGACCTGGATGGTGACATGCTGCTGATCAACGACGGAGAGGGTCCCGTCGCGATCGCCGGAGTCATGGGAGGACTGAACTCGGAAATTTCGCTCGCGACAAAACGAGTACTGCTGGAATCCGCCTATTTCCAACCGGCATCGATACGGCGTACCTCCAAGAAACTTGGCCTATCAACCGAAGCCAGCTACCGGTTCGAGCGCGGCGCCGATTGGGAGAACTGTATCCCGGCAATTGCCCGAACCTGCTATCTGATTGAGCAGCTTGCCGGCGGCCGGATTGCAGGAAGTCTGCGGGACGTCTATCCTGAAATAAAGCCGCCTGTTCGAATTCTGTTGCGACGGGAGAATGCGAACGCACTGCTGGGTTTGGATTTGACGGGCGACTTCATCGAATCGACCCTGAAGCGTCTCGAGTTCAAACTCGAGCCGAAAGAGAAAGATGCGTGGGAGGTTGCGTGCCCCACCTATCGGGCGGATATGGAGCTGGAGGCGGATCTGATCGAGGAACTGGCATGCTTCTACGGCTACCAGAACATCCCGGCCGCTCTCCCGCCGAGCAAAACCGTTGGAATTCCCTCTCCCGTCTTTGCCCTTGAGAATACCGTGCGGAATATCCTGACGGGCCAGGGATACTACGAAGCCGTCAATCTCAGCTTCGCATCAGAGTCGGATCACAAAGACTTTCCTCCGCTTTGGGGAGACCGGATTGCTGTGAGAAACCCTCTGACCGAGGATACTCAATACATGCGTACGACGCTGGCGCCGGGGCTTGTGCGATCGGCAAAGCGTAATTTCAATTACGACCGGCGCGAGGTGCGGCTGTTCGAGATTGGGAAGGTGTATTACCCCGGGCCTGACGGCCTTCCGATTGAGCGGAATACCCTGGGTGTTCTGGGTACCGGCGGAATTACCAGTGAAAACTGGATGACCCCGCGGACGAAGTATTCGTTCTTTCATCTCAAGGGAGTGCTGACTGCTCTTTTGCGGGGAATTCGGATCCATTCCGTCGAAATTGAAAGTGCCAACATTGCCGGCTGGCTGAATCCGGCGGACGTCGCAACCTTGAAGGTTGGAGGAGAAGCCGTCGGCGTGATAGGATCGCTCTCCCCCATCCTCGAAGAAAAATACAAGTTGAAACAACCGGTATACCTGGCTGAAATAGATCTGGAGCGCATGACCCGGTATGCATTTGCACCCATACAATACGAGCCTCTGCCGAGATACCCGTCTGCTGAGCGGGACCTGTCAATCGTGGTAGACCGGGACGTGACCTATCACACGATCTACCAGGGAATCGCCGGACTCGGGATCGCCGAATTGACCGGAATCGAACTGATCGATGTGTACGAAGGAGAAAAAATCCCAGCTGGGAAGATAGGTTTGACCCTGCGATTTACTTTTCAGGACCGTGAAAAAACCCTTACAGTTGACCGGGTGCAGGGTTTTGTTGATACTGTCGTAACATTCTTGGTCAATACTTATAAAGCGGGGCTCAGATAAATATGAATGAAACCAAATCTCAATGGGAATCCACAGGTCTCGACCGCTTCGGTCACTTGGAAGACAAAATTTTCCGTATGGTGGAGGAGTTCAAATCAATTCGTAAGGATAACGAGACCCTTCAGGCGGAGAATGCGCGGTTGAAAGAGCAAATCGGAGCTCTCCGCGATCATGAGTCTGCGGCTCAGGATAACCTCGTGCAGTTTCAAAAGGAACGCGAGGAATTGCGGGAACGAGTCGAAAAAGCTTTAAGTCTTCTCGCCACACTGGAAGCGCGCTAAAGGCCAATCGACCTTAAGGGAGCGCGAGGATTAACCCCATGAGCGAACAGCCGGAACCCAACTCTGTCCGTGTCAAAATCTACGACCGGGAGTACGCGTTCCGAACGACCGGTGATCCTGAGCTCCTGCAGGCTCTCTGCGCGAACCTAGACAAGCGGATGCGGGAAGTTGCGGCCTCCACTGGAGCGGTCGATACCCTAAAAGTTGCAATATTGGCGGCTCTAAGCCTTGCGGATGATTTGCAGAGGAATCGCGAAGAGCTCAAGAAACTCGATGATTCGGTGAGCCGCCGTTCCAGCGCATGCGTCTCGATGCTCGACCGCATCATCTCCTGATTGCGGAGTTCGGGTCGGGGATCGAAAGATTCATTCCTTAATCCCCAGTGCAACTTCATTTGGTGAAAGATCTTGGCCAGGTTGCTGTTGACGCGCCATTTTCATTTCCGAATGGCTTTTCGAGGGCCCGTGTCAGGAAAGCACGCGTGTGCTTTTTCATCCGGGAACGCTGGCGTCCCGTCCTATTAGGCAGTTTGCGCATGAGCTCGATCCTGCGCCTGGTCCTTCCGGTGACGTCCTCGTCTCAGGCATGCCGCGAAAACTGATTAGGGAAGCGGGAAGGCGGAGTCCTGGCTGGGCTGCGTGATTGAACAACAGAAAGGTTATCTGGCCATTTCCCGTTGCGCCGCTCCTATTTGCGATCTACGGCAGACGTTAGACCTTCGGTGTGTCGGCGTCTTTGGTGAGGGGAAAGGATGACAAAAGCGCGGACACAAGAAGCATGATTTTTTTCAGGACCAACCTAGGCCTCACGACTGGACATTCACGACGCATTGCACGTCCTCTCAATCCCAGGCCACACGGCCGTCACACGCTGGACACAGTGCCTAGCATGTCTGATGTCTCGGTCCTTGAAGTGCTTGTTGGGAATTTGTCGGATTGGGCTCACATAGCTATTGGAAAGGGCCTGTTTCTCACTCCGCGATTCATAGGCTAAACGGGAGATTCAAACGCTGAATCGATAAGGCGTGGCCTGTGGATTCGTCGATGTCGATAATGGCGCCGCAGATCCTCAGGTTGGCGGAAGACGGTTCGAGACGAACTGGGATTTGCCGGAGAAATCGATCCAACGCCAGGTCCGGCACGGATCCGATCACCGAATCGTGCGGCCCTGTCATCCCAAGATCTGTGATGTATGCCGTTCCCCGGGGAAGGATCCTCTCGTCTGCGGTCTGCACGTGCGTGTGGGTTCCCAAGACGGCACTGACCCGTCCGTCGACATACCAGCCAAAAGCCTGCTTCTCCGACGTGGCCTCTGCGTGGAAATCCACAATAATGACCGGGGTCTGCCTGCGAATCTGGTCAATGGCCGCCAATCCCGTTACGAACGGGCAATCAATGCTTGCCATGAACACCCGCCCCTGAAGGTTCAGCACACCAACGCGCACACCGCAATTGGTATCGCCGATGTATATGCCGGTCCCGGGAACCCCCTTAGGGTAATTGTGCGGACGCAGAAGTCTCGGCTGTTCGGAAAGATAGGGGATGATAGCGCGCTTGTCCCAGATGTGGTTTCCCGAGGTGAGCAGGTCTATTTCTGAATTTAGGAATTCATCCGCGATCTGGGGCGTGATCCCGAAACCGCCGGCCGCATTTTCGATATTGGCGATGCAGAAATCGATGCGATATTCATTGATTAGCGAATGGAGCTTTTCCTGCAGCAATCTCCGGCCGGGCTTTCCAAAAACGTCACCTATGAAAAACGTTCGCATCCGTTCCGTCCATCAACCTCATCCGCTCGGAAAAAAAACACCCCCGCGCCGCCGTGTGGCAGATCTATTTGAACCTTGTTACCAAGGGGGTGTTCTACATCCTGCTTCAGGCAAACAAATTCCCGAAAGAAAAGCTCGCACACCGCAGAACGATACGAACTCCCATCAAATAGAATGTTGGCTCAAATAATTGTTGCCATCACCAACATTGCAGGGGCCTTAACATCATACCTACATGCTGGGTCGGGGGTCAAGCGAACACACGACCCGGCAGATCCCATTCGATATTGGTTTGCGGAATTAGGGGGCCGGTCACCTTATTTCCCGGCCAGGGGACGCAGGGTATCGAAGCCAATCCGGAGATAAGGTGAGTATCCCCTAATTCGATTCGGAACAATCGTCAATTAAGATACCTGCGCAGGAAACGACCGGTGTGCGAAGCCTTGCAGTCCAGTAAATCTTCAGGGGTTCCTTCGAATAGGACTTGGCCTCCGGCATCCCCTCCCTCAGGGCCCAGGTCAATTACCCAGTCCGCTGTCTTGATCACATCAAGATTATGTTCGATCACCAGAAGGGAATTTCCGGCGCTGATGAGCTTGTCGAATGCTGCAAGCAGTTTTCGGATGTCGTCGAAATGAAGCCCGGTCGTGGGCTCATCGAAAACATACAGCGTGTTCGAAGCGCTGGAGCGGGAGATAAAGGAAGCAAGTTTAATCCTCTGCGCCTCACCCCCGGACAGAGAAGTGGCGGATTGACCGAGCCGCAAGTAGCCGAGTCCGATATCTTCCAGCACACGCAGTTTGCGGATCAGTGAGGATTTGCCGGCAAAGAATTCCATGGCCTCGTGAACGGTCAAATCCAGCACCTCTGCAACATTTTTTGATTTATAGCGGACCTCCAGCACCGAGTTCTTGAAACGCTTCCCTTTGCAGTCTTCGCACGTCAATTCCACATCGGCCAGGAATTGCATTTCGACGGTCACAGTACCGTTCCCCTGGCAGGTTTCGCAGCGTCCTGCCTCCAGGTTGAAAGAGAAATGGCCGGGACCGAAACCACGGCTGTATGCGTCCCTTGTTTCGGCGAAAATCTGGCGGATGTCGTCGAACGCCTTCGTGTAGGTCGCGGGATTGGAACGGGGCGTTCTGCCAATAGGGGACTGATCAACCAAAACCACATCGGAGACAAGCTCAGCTCCTCGGATAATGCCGATTCCGGCCGAAGGTTCTTTGATTTCGCCCTTAGCCTTTTTAATGGCGGTATAGAGAACATCGTGCACTAGGGTAGACTTTCCGCTGCCGCTGACGCCGGTGATGCTGACCAGAATTCCGAGCGGGATCTGAAGGTTCAGGTTTTTCAGGTTGTGCCTGTGCGCATTGTAAAGCTCAATTCCTTTACCGTTTCTCTTGCGCCGGAAAATCGGAACGGGAATTTTGATCTCCCCCTGGAGGTAGCGGCTGGTCAGAGATTTTGAGTCGTGCAGCAAGGCTGAGTAGCTTCCTTGAAAAACGACTTCACCGCCGTGTTCTCCAGCCCTAGGTCCAAGGTCGACGATGTGATCGGCGGATCTCATGATCTCCGGATCGTGCTCGACGACGAGTACCGTGTTGCCGAGAGATTTAAGACTTTTCAAAATTTCAACCAGGCGCTGGCTGTCTCTTGGGTGCAGTCCGATGCTGGGTTCATCGAGGACATAGAGCGCCCCGACCAGAGTCGATCCAAGGGAGGTTGCCAACTGAATCCGCTGCGATTCGCCTCCGGAAAGAGTCGAAGAGAGCCGGTCAAGTGCGATGTAGTCGAGTCCGACGCGGACAAGCAGGTCCAGCCGGTGACGAATCTCTGCCAGGACTCTCTCGGCAATAGATGCCTGCTGCGCGGATAATTCAAGTTCCGCAAAAAATTCAGAGGCCCGCGCGATAGTCATCCTCGTGACCTCAGTGATCGACTTGCCGCCGATCAGCACGTCGCGCGCCTCCTGACGCAATCTGTCTCCGTGGCATGACAGACAGGTCGCATATCCGCGGTAACGGCTGATGAAGATCCGGACATGCATCTTGTATTTCTTCTGTTCCAAGTATTCGAAAAATCCCAGAACGCCCGGGAATCTGCCGTGCCCATTGATTACTTTGTCTCTGGAAATTTCCGGCAGTTCGCTCCAGGGCACATCCACCGGTATCTCTTCCCGGGCGGCAAACTGCAGCAGACGATTGTGAATACTGCGATAACGAGGCTTTGTCCAGGGATTCACAGCCCCTGCAGCCAGGCTTTTCGATTTATCCGGAATGATCAGGTCAAGATCGATCGTGAGAGTGTTACCGAAGCCTTGGCATTCAGGGCAGGCTCCGTAAGGATTATTAAAAGAGAACAGCCGCGGCTCAGGTTCCTGGTAGGGAATATGGCAAAGCTGACATTCGAAGGCCTCGCTGAATTTGACGAGCGTTCCGGCAGGGTGGCGGAGCCATCGGATATCGGGGTGATCGGATTCGAGCATGTGCGCGGTATCAGCCGGGTCTTCGGAAATCAGGAGCAGTTCAATGTGCCCTTCGGAATCCCGGCTGCAAACCTCAATGGAATCCACCAGTCTTTGGCGGATGTCCGGTTGGACGATCAGCCGGTCAACCACAACGTGGGCCTCTTTGCTGCGACTTCTCTCCAGAGTTTCAACTGCCTCCGATAAATCTACGAGTTCGCTGTCGATGAGAAGTCGCACATAGCCCTGCTGCTGCAAACCGGGAAGCATGACTGCGAGACGGTCTTCGGGTGTTGACTTAGCAGAAATGCCCCTTTGCGACCGCCGCGCCCCGCCTACCGGAGATTGGCCGGCCGTGTCCAGGGCAAGTCTCATGCAGAGATAAATCCGCTGGCCCTGTGGCAATGACATGACGAAGTCGGCAATACTCTGGGGCGTGTCTTTTTCAACCACTCGTCCACACCCATGGCAGTAGGTGGTTCCGATCCGGGCATATAGCAGGCGCAGATAGTCGCCAATTTCCGTAACGGTCCCGACCGTCGATCGGGGGTTCCGGGAATAATTTTTCTGGCGAATTGCCAGCGCCGGGCATATGCCCTCGATGTCGTCAACTTCGGGTCGGTCGATGCGTTCCAGAAACTGCCGTGCATAGGCAGATAGTGAGGCAATATAACGGCGCTGCCCTTCAGCATACAGCGTATCAAAGGCGAGGCTGCTTTTCCCGCTGCCGGAGACACCGGTGACGACCGTAAGGGAGTTCAGAGGAATTTCAACCGTGATGTTCTTCAGGTTGTGAACTTTGGCTCCCCTGACAACAATGGCGTCCTTTTTTTCTGTGCTCAACGATGGGCCCCAGCGAGAAATTGCTTCGATCAATCAAACGAACCATGTTATTGGGCATCCGGGGGGTTGTCAACCGACCCATAGCGGCCGCTATGAAAGAAGACCCTACGCAGGGGAAGGTGCCTGAATCACGGTCCAGTGGATAGACCCGTCGTCTTTGTGCCTTATCTGTCTTCCTTACATCACAGTACTGCCACTTGGTAACGAAAGCCACGATTACGAGCAAGGGACAAATAACAATACCCGTCGAAGTGCGGCGCAAGCTCAACTTGCGACCAGGGCAAATATTGGAGGTCGATGATGCGGCGCCTCATCTGAAAGCGACCCGAGTTTTCGGTCCTGGCGAGATGTGTGCCGCTATCGGATGCTGCAAGCACAAAAAAAGTCCCTGCCTGGCCCTTGGAGGAATGGCTGGATAAAACGCGGGGCAGGGTCAAGCTTCCCGTGGACGTAGATGTGGACCGCGATTGACTCATCGGTGCTATGGAGCATCTTTAGGGGTGAAGCCGGTGCCAGAGCCTTGGTGGATCTCTTGGTGGCGATTCGCCGCGATTCGGTCCTGATCCTGTGCGATATCGTCTTCGCGGAAATTGCGCCGTTCTTTCGCGATCTGGACGATCTGGGCTCCAAACTCGAATCCCTTGGTGTGGAATATGGATGCGATCGGTCAAGCGAGTGCGTTCGCTGCGGGTGAGATTTTCAAAATCTATCGCCGGGACGGGGGCACCCGTATCTGTCTCATCCCGGATTTTCCGGCGGGAGCGCATGCCCTGCATCAGGCTGGCTGCCTGGCAGCCAGCGATCGAGGCTATCTCAGCCGTTATTTCCCCCAACTTTGCATTCTCACACCGGGATCGATTTAAGGATCGACTAACTCTTGCGGAGTCCGGGTGCCCAAGGTACAATTCGCCCCCGATGCAGCCGCCTCGGATTTTGTCAGTATTGGAAGCCATGCCCCCATTGGGAGTTCCGGGGGGAGACCTCGTCATTAAGTGCCGGGGCTTCAAGCCCGGCATCACTTCTAAGGTTCTTCTGGGCGAGGTCGAGGCATTCATCCTGTCCGCTTCCGATGACAGGATCGTCATAAGACTGCCTGAGAGTCCCAAAAGCATCGGTGTGACCTTAAATGTCGGCAAAACCCACTCAGCCGTGTTTCCCTTCAGCCTTGCCGCTCGGGTCTCAACCGACCTGCACCCGGTCGCGAATCCTGTTCTTGCACCGGACGGTTCCGTTATCACAACAATCAGCGGCGGGCGGGGAGAGCAGGTTTCCCAGCCTCTGGTTCGTCTAACGAGACGAGGCGAGAAGATCCCATACAATTGCGAAGTCATGAACCCGACAGGATTGGCGTTCTCCAGAGATGGCCAACTCTTTATCTCCAGCCGTCATGACGGTACGGTCCTGCGATACACGGATTACGAGCGTCTCGACATCATAGCGGAGGAGCTTGGCATCCCATGCGGGATTGTGTTTGACTCGAAGGGTCTGCTGTATGTGGGAGACCGGACGGGAAAGATTTACACGATTGATCCTTCCGGCAACAAAGAGGAGTTTGCAGAGCTGGAACCGAGCATTTCAGCGTACCACCTGGCGGTGGACTCCCACGACCGGCTTTATGTCACCGGGCCGACCTTTTCCATGCGTGATTGCCTGATGCGCTTTTCGGGAAAAAGGAAAAAGGAATTGCTGGTGAGCGGGCTTGCCAGGCCCCAAGGGATGGCATTCTTGCCAGATGGTGATCTCCTGGTATGCGCCGGGTACGAAGGGAAGAAAGGGGTCTTCCGATATTCCCAGAAAGACGGTGCTGTCAGCCATTTTATAACTGCTCCTATCCCAATCGGACTCGCAATTTCGGGAAGAGAAATTTTCATCGCAACCAGAGATTCGATCTACTGGATTACACTTCCCGGAAGCTCCTCGGTAAACTAAAAAAGCTGCGGGGCGGGATAATGAAGATGCTTCTTGCCTGGATCTTGCATCCTGCATCCAATTCTGTATCCTGCATCCCATGAAAATAGGAATCATCGGAGCGCGCGTGGCGGGTTCCTATGCGGGTCTGCTTTTGTCGCGGCTCGGACATGAGGTTGTTCTCTTTGATGACACTGTTGAAAGAGAAAAGCCCTGTGGCGGGGGAGTCACGGCCAAGGCTCTCCGCAGGATGAGTTGGTTTCACGAACACCCGCTTCCTCACACTGAAATTGCAAGGATCCGGCTGATGGATCACAACGGCTACAGCAGCGACCTGCGGCTGCCGCATCCGATCTACGTTTTTTCTAGGTTGAGCCTGGATTCCTGTCTGCGGCAATGGGCAATGGAAGCAGGAGCGCATTTCCGGCCGGAGCGGGTTATAAAGCTTGCTGCGGATGGAAACGGCTGGTCCATTGGGACGCGATCAGGGCTAACCGGGGTCGATTATCTGATCGGCGCAGATGGCGCGAACAGCTTGGTTCGCAGCGCGCTTGTCGGTCCCTATCCCTCCGGGGATCTGGTGCTGGCGCTCGGATATAACCTTCCGGGACTCTATGACCCCGGCACTCTGTTCATAGCATTTCAGGAAAGCGGATTCAGCGGCTATCTCTGGAGCTTCCCTTGCGTGGATCATTCTTCAGTTGGTATTGGTCGGTGGTTGCCTGAGGCGCAGGCATCCGATCTGCGCACAAGGTTAGAACGGTTCATTGCCGATCGTTATCCCGGGGTCGGCTCGGAAAAAAGGTTGTATGCCGCCCGGATCCCGAGTCTGAGCCGCAAATCCCTGGTTCGGCAGCGCGTATGTGGCAATCAATGGGCGCTCCTGGGCGATGCTGCGGGTTTTACCGACTCCATAACCGCGGAGGGAATCTATTACGCTTTGCGATCGGCCGAGCTTCTTGCGGAAGCTTTTCATAGGGGTGAGCCCTCGGGGTATGAAAGGGCCTGGCGTTTGGATTTCATGCCCAACCTGGAGAGCGCGGCAGCGTGGAGGGACCGTTTTTATGGGAGCATGGTGCTCTCTCAGACCTTTATCCGGCGCGCGTTGCAGTCGGTCCGCTACAGCCCTTCAGTGCAGGTGTTGCTTGATGACCTGATCTGCGGCAGCATTTCCTATCGAGCGCTGTTCAGGAATCTTGTTTTCAGATGTCCGAGCATTCTTCTGGAGGCTTTTCGCAATAAGGCAAGATCAAGATACAAGATGCAGGACTCAAGATAATCAGGCGCATTTCAGTTGGCCTGCCTCCCAAGACGCATCTTGCATCCTGCATCCCGGATCGTGCATTCTTACGCCCATGACGGACGGCACAAAATTCGGGTTCGAAGTCCTCCACAAAGATGTGCGAACCAGTGCGCGGCGGGGAGTGTTGCACACGCCGCATGGGGACGTGCCCACTCCGGTCTTCATGCCGGTGGGGACCGCAGGCGCTGTCAAAGCGATGCCCAATGGGACGCTGGAGGAGCTCGATGTGCGCATTATCCTGGGCAACACCTACCACCTGTATCTTCGCCCGGGGTACGAACGGGTGGAAAGGCTGGGGGGGCTCCACCAATTCATGTCCTGGAATGGCGCGATCCTGACCGACAGCGGCGGTTACCAGGTGTTCAGCCACCGGGAACTGCGCAGTATCAGCGAGGAAGGGGTTCAGTTCAGATCGCACCTTGATGGAAGCAAGAACTTTTTTACCCCGGAAAAGGTGATCGATATCCAACGGGCTTTGGGTTCGGACATCGCCATGGTATTTGACGATTGCACGGAATACCCGACGGGCTACGTGGATGCTGAAGCTTCAATGGAGCTGTCGACCCGCTGGGCAAGAAAGTGCCGGGAGCAATGGCAAAAGAAAGACGATGGGAGCACGGCACTTTTCGGAATCGTTCAAGGGAGTGTTTATCCTGAACTGAGAAAAAGGTCGGCTGGGGCTTTGAATGAACTCGGCTTTTCAGGGATGGCGATCGGGGGGCTGAGCGTCGGGGAACCCAAAGATCTCATGTACGAAATCGTGGAATGCACGGCATCGCTGCTGCCATGGGACCGTCCACGGTACCTGATGGGCGTGGGCACTCCGGAGGATTTGATTCGATGCATTGCGATGGGGGTCGACATGTTCGATTGCGTCCTGCCCACCCGAAATGCCCGGAATGGGTGTCTTTTCACCAGCCAGGGAAGGATCCTGATTAAAAATGCCGCATATGCGGAGGACGAGGGGCCTCTGGATCCGAACTGCTCCTGTGGCACGTGCCTGAGATATTCGCGAGCGTATCTCAGGCATCTGTTCCTTGCAGGAGAGCACCTTTCCGCCGTCTACAACACGCTCCATAACCTGACCTTTTATCTTGACATGATGCAGAAAATAAGACAGGCTATTCAACTTGACTCTTTTGGTAACTGGCTCGAACAAATGGAGAACGGGGAGGGCTGAGGTCCCGGTAATCTCCAGTCTCGGTCAGATAGGTCCAGCCAATATAAAATTTTCCTCCTGAATGCACCGAGGGATAAAAAAGAAAAGGTCTAAATGGAACATCCCATTCTGATGTTACAGACTCAAGCTCAGAATCCTCTGATCCAA
>Ga0326727_10011792_pt1 | contig 20165 bp, 17 predicted proteins | sample MB2enrmetagenome_FD_207643 | JGI IMG/M metagenome (GOLD analysis project Ga0326727, IMG submission 207643) | Lab enriched peat soil microbial communities from McLean, Ithaca, NY, United States - MB29MY | ecosystem: Environmental > Terrestrial > Soil > Wetlands > Peat | place: USA: New York...
CATCGAGGACAACGTCCGCGCCGGGATGAGCCTGGCCGAAGCGCGCCGCGCCGCAATGCTGAAATTCGGCGGCGTCGAAGCCGCGAAGGAAAGCTATCGCGACCGCCGCAGTGTCCCCGTCCTGGAAACTCTCTTCCAGGACCTCCGGTATGCCCTGCGCACCTTGCGGAAAAACCCGGGCTTTGCGGCGGTGGCCATCGCGACCCTTGCACTCGGCATCGGCGCCAACACAGCCATGTTCAGCGTGGTGCAGGCGGTGCTGCTGCGGCCCTTGCCCTATCCGCAGCCCGACCGCCTTGTCGAGATCACCGAAACCAATCCGCTCAAACGCTGGACTCACAACGTGGTTGCGCCGGCCAATTATGCCGACTGGTGCCGCATGAACACGGTTTTCCGCGATATCGCAGCTTATGCCGGTGTCGACGATAAGCGTGCGAGCACCTTCGATGTTTTTCTCACCGGTTCAGGCGACCCGCAGCGTCTGCGGAGCATCCTGGTAACGGGCAACTTGTTCGATGTTCTCGGCGCCGCTCCGCTCCTGGGCCGAGTCTTCACGGACCAGGAGACCTTCGGAGGCCGCGAACGCGTAGCCGTCCTCAGCTACGGGCTCTGGCAAACGCAGTTCGCGGGCGATCCCCATGTGATTGGCCGCAAGCTTCTGCTTTCCGGAAAGACCTACGATGTTGTCGGCGTGATGCCGCGGGATTTCGTCTTTCCGGGCCACGATGTGCAGATCTACCTTCCTCTGGGCGTGCAGCCGGCGTTCTTCGTTCAGATGCGGCGGCCGCACATGCTCAACGTGATCGGACGCCTGAAACCCGGCGTGTCTCTTGGCCAGGCGCGCGAGCAAATGTCGGCAATTGCCCGGAGGCTTGAACAAACATACCCGTCCACGAACACGAAAATGGGAGTCCGGCTGGATGGTTTCCATACGGCGCTCACCACGGAGAGCCGTCCGGCATTGCTGATGCTGCTGGCCGCCGTCGGCCTTCTCCTGCTCATCGTCTGCTCAAATGTTGCCAATCTTCAGCTCGGACGCGCCGCCGCCCGCGAGCGTGAGATGGGCATCCGCAGGGCGCTGGGGGCGGGACGCTTTCGTCTGGTCCGCCAGCTCCTCACCGAGAGCATGGTGATCGCGCTCGCCGGTGGGGCGCTCGGTCTTATTCTCGCCGTTGCGGCCCGGCAGGCCTTGCTCAGTCTCGCCCCTGCGGCGATCCCCGGATTTGCCGAACTGCGCATCGACCGCTGGGTGATCCTGTTCAACGCCACCGTTACCCTGGGCGCGCCGCTGCTGTTCGGGATCGTCCCGGCGATTGCCGCTTCCCGGCCGGAAGCCACTCGCGACCGCAGCGAATCCCAGACTCATCGTCACGGCGTTCTGCGCGATTTGCTGGTGGTCTGCGAAGTTGCGCTCTCGGTGGTGCTGGTGGCCGGAGCAGGCTTGCTCGTTCGCAGCCTGATTCTTCTTGATCGTGTCGACCCCGGCTTCCGCCCGGAAAACGCCATCGGCTTTCATTTGCGCTTTCCGCAGACCCGGTATCCGGATGACAACCACTGCGTCGCCGCGATTCACACTATCGAAAACCGCCTGCGCGCCTTGCCGCACGTTCACGCCGCCGGGGCCACCTCCTCGCTGCCGTTTCAGGGTCAGATCTATACCGGCGATGCAACCGTCGAAGGGAGCACCGGGGATTATGAACGCGAGCTTCGCCATGATCTGATCACCCCCGAGTACTTCCATGCGGTTGGCACGCCGCTGCTCGCCGGCCGTTCGTTCAACGAATTCGATACGGCCAAAAGCCCATCCGTAACCGTCGTCAACGAAGCTTTAGCCAGGACATATTTCCACGGCGCGGACCCGGTCGGCAGGCGCATCAGGTTTGGACGCCCCTCGGATCATGACCCATGGACCACCATCGTGGGCGTCGTCGCGGACACAAAACAGGATGGGCTCGATGTGGCCGTGCAGCCGGAAGCATGGACTGACATCACGCAACAAGCCAATAATGAGATCAATTTCGTCCTGCGTGGCGATGGCGATACGGCCGCGCTCGCTGTGGAGGCTCGCCGCTCGGTTCGGGAATTCGACAAGGATCTGGTTCTCACCGCTGTCGCGCCGCTGACCGATCTGCTTCACGACGCCGCGGGCGATCAGCGCTTTCGCACCACGCTTCTCTCCGGGTTTGCCGGAATCGCGTTGTTTCTGGCAGCTCTTGGAGTCTACGGCGTGCTCGCATATTCGGTGGCGCAGCGCACGAAAGAGATTGGCGTGCGCATAGCATTGGGAGCGGGGCTGCCGCGTCTTTTCGGAATGATCCTGCGCGACGGATTGCGGCCGGTGGCGGCAGGAGCGGTCCTCGGATTAGCCGGTGCATGGCTGGCCACGGGAGTGATCCGGTCGCTGCTGTTTGGGATCGCTCCGGCCGACCCGGCGACGTACGCGTTCACCGTCGTGATTCTCTCCGTTGCTGCGGCGTGCGCGTGCGCGATTCCAGCCGCGAAAGCCATCCGCGTCGACCCGGTGGTTTCCCTGCGCGAACAGTGAACTCGTTCTGTGTTGGCTTCTGCCTCGTGGGGCAGGCTCTCAGCCTGCGGCGGCCTCTCAGGCCGCCTGGCATGATGGCACACCGCGCTTCCTGAGATTTGCTTTCCGCTCGCGAATGAGAGAAGCTGAAAGGTTTCCTTCGTCTATTACGGGTCTTTCATGCGGGTGCGAATCCTCTATCACGATCATTGTTTCGATGGCGCGGCGTCGGCCGCTTTCTTCAGCCGCTTCCTGCAGGCGCGGCTCGGCACGGATGCCACGTTCGCGTACACCGGTCTGGCGCATACGGCCACGCAGTTGTTCCACGAGGCCATGTTCGACGGCGACGTGAATGCCATCGTCGATTTCAAGTACTCCGCTGACCCGCGGCTCACCTGGTGGTTCGATCATCATCAGAGCGCCTTTCTCAGTCCCCAGGATGCCGAGCATTGGCAGAAGGACACCAGCGGACAGAAGCTCTATGACCCCAGCTTTCATTCCTGCACTAAGTTCATTTCCACGGTGACACGTGAGCGGTTCGGCTTTGATGGATCTGACCTTGACGAACTGGTGACGTGGGCCGACATCGTCGACGGCGCGCAGTACGCCAACGCTGAGGAAGCCGTGGAACTGCGCAGCCCCGCGGCAAAGCTCACTCTGGTGATCGAGAGCGCGAAAGGCTCTGAGCTGGTCCAGCGGATCATCCGCATGATGATGGACCAGAAGCTGCAGCAGATCATCGGCGATGCAGAGATTCAGAGCGTCTACGCGCCGCTGTATGAGCGCCACCTGGGCTCTATCGACGTCATCCGCGAGCGCGCGGAATACTGCCACAAAGTGGTCTCGTTCGATTTGGCCGACCTCGGAATCGAAGGCTACAACAAGTTCATCCCGTACTATCTGTATCCGGACTCGATCTACACGGTGTCCGTGAGCACGTCCAGCTTTCGGACAAAAGTCTCGGTGGGATCGAATCCGTGGGCGCGCGAGGAGCCGGTGCACAACCTGGCATCCATCTGCGAGCGCTACGGCGGCGGTGGACATCCGCGTGTGGGCGCCATCAGCTTCCCGATCGGCGCCGTGGAAGCTGCCCGGCGCGCGGCGGCTGAGATCCGCGAAATCCTGGGCGCTGGCCAGCCCTGAGCGAGCCCATGTTCACAGGCATTATCGAAGAAGTGGGTGAAGTACGGCGCCTTTTAAGGCACGACGCGGGAGCGCGCCTCGAAATTGACTGCCGCACCGTACTGTCCGATGCCACCCCCGGCGTCAGCATCGCGGTGAACGGCGTGTGCCTGACCGCGGTAGAAGCGGACGCGTCGCACTTCAGTGCCGACCTCGCGCCGGAAACGCTGAAGCGCAGCAATCTGGGCGCGCTGCAAACCGGCTCACTGGTTAACCTCGAGCGGCCCCTTTCGCTTTCCACGCGCCTGAGCGGCCACATGGTGCAAGGTCACGTTGACGGGACCGGAGAGCTTCAGTTACTCGAACAGCTCGGCGATGGGAACTGGTGGCTGCGCGTAGGCGTGCCCTTCGACCTGAATCGATACGTGATCGAAAAAGGATCCATCACTCTTGATGGAATCAGTCTTACCATCGCCGGTGTCGGCGAAGGAGTGGTTTCCATCGCCATCATTCCTCACACCTACGCTGCCACCAACCTGCGCACCCGCAAACGCGGCGACCGGATCAACATCGAAGTTGACCTCATTGCCAAGTACGTCGAGAAGCTTCTGCGCCACGAGGCGTAAGCGAAGAGACACCAACCGTCGGCAGTGGCTACAGCAAACACCCTAGGAAGCCCTGGGGTCGTAGTACTGAACAAATACAAGGTCTACGGAATTCAGAAGAGTGTACCAGTCCTCCCATAATTGGGATGTCATCAATGCATACCTCTTCTTCCGCCTTCGACGCCACCCCCGCGAGTTGCCGAGAGCTGGTGAGCAGAATCGAGAAAAGGAACCCGGCAGCTCTCGAAGAGCTGTACGGTATGGTGAAGAATTTCACGTACTTCCTGATGCGCCAGCTTGGCCCTGACGATTTGCTGGACAGCGTTCACGACGTGTACATCACCGTCGCCGAAGCCATCACCGCCGGCAAGCTGCGCGACCCCGAACGCCTGCGCGCGTTTCTGACCACTGTCACCCGGTTTTACACGTACTCCCAAATCGAGCGTAGAGTACAGGGCCGGAACCGCTTCACCGGCCTGGATGGGATGGCCGTGGATGTTCCCGACGGCACGAACCTTGAGAAAGGTCTCTATCACCGTCAGCGAGCCACGTTCGTCCGCGAGATCCTGAGCAGAATGCCCGCCGTCGATCATGAGATCCTTCGCCGGTTTTATCTCGAAGAGCAGAGCAAGGAACAGATCTGCGAGGAGATGAACCTCACGCCGACACAATTCCGCAACATGAAATCTCAGGCCAAGCTGGCCCTCACCGAGATCGGCGTGCGGTATCTGAATAAGGGCGAATTGCGGCCGGTTCGCAATCTGTTTCGTCCCGCGTTTGGCGATGTGGACGCTGTTACGCAGGCTGCATAAGTCTCACACGTTACAGTAGCGGGTAGATGGTACCGGCCGCTCTCCTGCTCGCACTCGTTACCGCGGCGCACGATCCGGCGTCGGCCATCGCTTCGTGGATTCCGGCGCGCTGGAGCTCTCACGACAATGCGTCGCTCGACCTGATTCGCAGGACGCCGGTCAACTGTCTGCTGCTCGAGCAGCGCGATTGGGATGCCCGGTTCATCGACGCCGCCAGCCAGTCCGGCATAGCCACCCTCGGGGTCATTCGGCCCGGCGAACACGCGCTGGAAACGGCACACCGGGCCGCTTCACTGAACATGAGCGGGGTGGTGCTGGAAGGCGATTTCCCGCCGAGTACTTACGCCGCCATCGAAGCCACGAATGTTCAGGTCATTCGCCTTCCTTCGCGTTCGGCGCTGAGTTTCGATTCGCGTCTCCCTCTGCTGGGAACCTGGCAGGGGGTCTGGCCTGGCGTGCAGATTGAAAAGGACGGCGTGACGGTTTCCGCGCCGAGCGGTGCGCCATGGATCGACACCAATGCCGGGTTCCTTCGTTTTGTGCGCGTAGCCGGCAATGGGCGTCCGGTCTGGATAGCCAACACGCCGCCACCGGAGACGGTGATCACCACCGACCGCTATCTGCAGGCCATCGCCGATGCGGAAAGCACCGGTGCACACTGGGTGATTGCGCTCGATGACGACCTCACGCGGCGACTTCTCGCACGCGATGCAAAGGCGCTCGATACGTGGCAGAGAATTGACGATCTGCTTCGCTTCTACGCGAGGTATCCGGAATGGCGGGCGATGCGGCCGTCGAGTACGCTGGCGCTGCTGGAGGACGTGGACAGCGGCGCGCTTCTCGCCGGCGGCATCATGGACATGCTGGCGGCCAAGCACACCACGGTGCTGCCGGTTCCTCTGCGCGATTTCAGCGGCGCCTCACTCGCGGCGGCGAACATGGCCGTGGACGTGGACCCCGCGGACCTGAGCAGCGCCCAGCGCGACGCTCTCCGCTCCTGGACACGTGCCGGCAACACCCTGCTCACCGCGCCTCCCGGCTGGAAAATGCCGGTGCCCGGCGATCCCATGCAGATCGCGCTGAACGCGGATCAGATCGCCAAGTTAGGCGAGATCTGGCGCGAGCTGAATTCTTTGGTGGGCAGCCACAATCCCGGGGGGAAGGTCTTCAACGCTCCGGGTACCATCTCGAACTTCATCGCCGGTCCAAACGGACGGCCCGTGGTGATGCATCTGGTGAACTATTCGAACTATCCCGTGGAAGATGTCACTGTGCGCCTGCCGGGAAAGTTCAGAACCGCAAAGCTGCTGGCTCCGGGTGAAGCGTCGAAATCGCTCGAAGTCTTCGAAGACACCGGCGTTACTGAGATCTCCATTCCGAGGCTGACGCTGGCCGTAGCGGTGGTACTCGAGTAGCCCTCGAAAATCTCACGATACTTCGTGGGCCGCCGATAAGAGAATCGAGCCCCGGAGATTCAGTTGATTCACCGATCATCCGCGCTGTTTCCCCGCCACCGCGAGCCTTCATGTTGATCCTCGGCGGCCTGCTGATAGTACTCGGCTCCGTGATCGCCGGTTACCTGCTGGAAAAAGGTAACATTTTCGTTCTGTTGCAGCCCGCGGAATTGCTGATCATCGGCGGCGGCGCTCTCGGCATCATTCTTGTTGGAAACCCCTGGCGAAACCTGCGCGCGCTGATGCGCGCCGTCGTTTCCATTCGACGCAACCGAGCCCACACTGCAGACACCTATCTCGACATCCTGACCATGCTGTATGTCCTTTTCCAGTACAGCCGCCGGGCCGGAATGCCAGGTCTCGAGCCGCACGTCGAAGCGCCGCACAAGAGCGAAGTCTTCGAACCTTACGACACCGTGCTGGCGGATCGCGTAGTGCTCGATTTCATCTGCGATTCGTTTCGCATCGCCATTGCCGCCGGAATTGAGAGCCACGAAATGGAACGGCTCATGTCGCTGGACATGGACGTTCAGCGCGCCGGGCGCCAGCATCCGGTTCGTTCATTGGTGACCGTCGCCGATTCCTTGCCCGGCCTGGGCATCGTTGCCGCGGTGCTGGGCGTGGTGGTCACCATGAAGGCGATCGGCGGCTCCGCGGCGGACATCGGCCAGCAGGTGGCGGCGGCGCTGGTGGGAACCTTTCTTGGAATTCTGCTCTGCTATGGCGTGGTGGGGCCGCTGGCCGGATATCTCGAATGCATGAACAGGTCGCGCGCGGAATACCTGCAGGTGATTCGCGTGGCCATCAGCTCCTTCTTTCACGGTGCTTCGCCCATGGTTTCGGCGGAATCGGCGCGCCGTTCCATTCCCCTCGATGTGCGGCCCTCCTACGACGACATGGAACAGGTGCTGCGCAAGGCGAAAATTCCAGCCGTGCACTCTCAGGAGCGGTCATCGCGAATGGCCGCCGTCGAAGATTAGGCCGCCATGCAAGTCCAACCGGAAAACGAGGAAGTGGACCGGCACATGGGCGGAGCTTGGAAGGTGGCGTACGCGGATTTCGTCACCGCGCTGATGGCTCTGTTCATCGTGCTCTGGCTGGTCAGTTCCGGTCAGGAAGTGCGGGATTCAGTGGCCGGGTATTTTCGCGATCCGCGCGGCTACCATCAGCTCACCGGCTCCGCGCAGGCGGGCTCGGGCGAAGCCCTCCCCATTGATGAAGCCAACATCCGCAAGCTGCGTCAAGAAGTGGAAGAGGCTATGAAGAAGATGCCGGAGATGCGGGCTCTTTCGAAATACGTGCAGTTCACGGTCACCGGCGAAGGGCTGCGCATCGAGCTCATGGAGAAGGACGGCGGCATGTTCTTCGAAGCGGGCAGCCCGCGTCCGACAGTGAACGGCGAACGAATGTTCGATCTTCTGGCCGAGCAACTCAGCGCCATGCCCAACCAGGTGGCCATCGAGGGCCACACCGATTCGCGGCCGTTCCTGAACTCCGGCTCCGACGCCTATGGGAACTGGGAGCTCTCCTTCGACCGCGCCGACATGGCCCGCCGCATCATGATCGCGCAGGGACTGAGAACCGATCAGATCGCGGAGATTCGCGGTTACGCCGATCATCGCGCGCTGATTGCAGGCGATCCCTCCGACAGCCGCAACCGGCGCGTCTCAATAATAATGAAGTACCAGGACAAGTGATGGCCGCGCTCCGCTCCGGCAGGCTCATAAGCGCCACGGGCTCGCCGATAAGATCCTCGCGGCCCCGCACAGACTTGCGGGCGACCGCGTGGAGGTATTGAATTAATGGCACAATTCAAGGCGTATTCGCCCAGCGTGACGGTGAACGGGGAAACAGTCCTGGCCGTTGTCGACGGCATGGGAACGTTCCGGGAGACGGCTCTGGAAATTCTGGGACGGCATGGCATAAAGAATCCCCAGCCGGGGCAATGGTACAACCAGCAGGCGTGGCTGGATTCCTTCCAGGAGATTAGCCAGAAGATCGGCGTGAAGACCTTGTACCGCATTGGCCTGAGCATTCCGGAGAACGCGAAGTTCCCGCCCGGCATCAACGACGTCGAGAAAGCGCTGGGGGCCATTGACGTGGCGTATCACATGAATCATCGCGGCGGTGAGATCGGGCACTTTGGATTCTCCAAAACCGCTCCGTCGAAGGGCACGATGACCTGCCGCAATCCCTACCCGTGCGATTTCGACCGCGGCATTATCGAAGCCATGGCGAACCGGTTCAGGCCCGCAGGATCCATCGTGAAAGTCCAGCACGAACCCGGCGCCTGCCGGAATACCGGCGGCGATTCCTGCAAATATCACATCGCCTGGTGAGCGCTTATCGCGCGATGCGCAGCATCACCACTCCGTGCTGCGGAACATCGGCCGAATAGCCATCACGCACCGTACCGGCACTCGCATGCCGCCATAAGTCGCGCACCTTGTGTTTGCCGTCGATCCCCAGAACGGGCCAGTAGGCGGTGACATCGGCCATTTGATCGCTGCGGTTGAACAGCGCCACCGCGAGGTCGCCATTGGCCAGCGGCTTGACCCAAACTTCGGTAGCTCCGTCTTTCGAAACGCGCCGGCCCTGCTGCCCCAGCGGGTCCTGATCTATTGCGATCACTTCCTTGTTGGTCAGGATGTCGCGCGTTTCATCGCTCATGCTGCGCACGTCGTTCCCGGCGAGCAATGGAGCGGCCAGCATCGCCCAGAGACTCAAGTGGACCGTGTACTCGGTCCGCGACATTCCACCATTGCCGATCTCCAGCATGTCCGGATCGTTCCAGTGTCCCGGCCCCGCGTACTGTTCGTGACCGGTCTGCTTGTCGAAACCGATGATCGACATGCTCTTCCAGTTGTCCTGGATATCGCCGGTGGTGCGCCACAGATTTCCGCCTACCGAAGCTCCCCACGTCCAGACATCCTGCCAACCGTATTGGCACAAGCTGAAGACGATGGGACGGCCGGTGGTCTTGAGCGCGTCGCGCATCTTCTTGTAGACGGCCTGCATCTCGGAAGGCTGGTACACTTTGTCGGCGCTGCACCAGTCGTACTTCAAATAGTCGATGCCCCATGCGGCCCAGGTCTTCGCGTCCTGCGCCTCATGCTGGTAGCTACCCTCGAAACCGGCGCACGTCTTCGGGCCTGGCGACGAGTAGATGCCGATCTTCAATCCCTTGCTGTGCACGTAATCGGCGAGCGCTTTCATGTCGGGAAACTTTGCGTTGGGCTGAATGTTGCCCTGCGCGTCACGATCGCCCTCCCAGGTGTCGTCGATGTTCACGTACACGTACCCGGCGTCTTTCATGCCGCTGGACACCATCGCGTCGGCGATTTCACGGATGGTTTTGTCGTCAACTTTATCGGCAAACTTATTCCAACTGTTCCAGCCCATGGGCGGAGTGGAGGCCAGATCGGCGGCAAAGAAGGGCGTAACGACAGCGAGGGCGGTCAAGAAGAGTTTTCTCATGTCCAACAATGAGTGTACGTCGAACCAGCCGGTCAAATCTCCTCCCAAACGTCCTTCGGCGAGGAACCCCTCTTTCGCCACCGAAGTTATCCGGCAGTCGGGGAAACAAGTTTGAGCGATTTATCGGCCAGCGTAATATCTTAGCGCCGCCTATTTCGCCAGCGAGTGAATCACGGCGATCTTCGTCTCCACGGGTACACCTCGCGCCACGCGCGCATGCAACACCGCGGCGAACGGAGGGAAGGGACGTCCGGCGGAAATCCCGAGGCCTTTGCGTACTTGTGAGAGGCTTGCGTTCTGAGACACGAACTCCGCCGCAGCCTCGGTGCCCATCGTGGTAGTCCCCGCCAGAAGCAGAACATTCTGGCCGGGTTGCAACCCCGGCTCCAGAGCGACCAGAGCATAATCTTCACTCAACGGTACTGTTGCGGTGGCGAGGAAAAGCCGCGGCTCACCGGTGCGCGGACGCTGGTTCACGATGGCCAGATCGCCCGGCCGCGGCTCGTTCTCTTTTGTGGCGCGAAACAAGAACTCCTGCGACAACGGAAGATCCCGCAACGACAGATTCTCGTTCGGCGAGCCGACAAAGATGAGATCGCGATTTCTGGTGTCGTCCCATGTGAGCAGGCCGCTTCGCTTCACCACCATCTGCCGGTTCAATGTACGAAACACAGCCGACAGTTCGCCTATTGCCAGCACCTCTCCGACGCCGGTGTAAAGGTCCTCAATGTGGTCCCTCGAATCCGTCTTTGGGTTGTAGTAGCGCAGTCCGGTCTCGGGCCGCCCGACGAACTCGGCGTTGCTGAACACCACCAGCGGCGGTTCCGGACTCTTGAGGACACTGGTCCAGAACGCGCGCAAATCGGTACGGTCGCCCACGCTTTGGGCGGATCTGTCCGGGATCTGGCGTGAAAAGAAAAGCGTTGCGCAGCCAATACCGAGCAGAACCCCAATCAGAATCAAGGCCACCCAAGTCCAACCTCGCCACTGCGGGCGGTGCAATTCAAGGGAAGTCTGCGGGCCTGGTAGAACCGGCGGGGCCGCGGCAGGCGTTCGCACGTTGAATACCGGAGCGTAGGAGCCGCGCGGAATCTCTATCAATAAAGGATCGTTAGCGCCGAGGGTCGCGTAGTATTCAATGAGCTTATTTCTTAGTCGGCTGGTCTGCACGCGAATGGTGGAATCGATCCTTGAGTCGAACGATTCCGACCGCCCAAAAACGTCCACAGCGATCTGATATTCCTTCACGTGTTCGTGCGGTTTGTCCAGGGATTGCTGAACCAGATAACGAAGCAGCAGGCACAACGACTCGGCATGCTGCAAACCGGGGCTGGCCTGCAGCCGCTGCACCTCTTCTTCAACGAGGGATCGATCAAGGCTGATGGTCTTCATTCAAGCCTCTTTGCCGTAGAGCCCCAACCCTTTGTAACACCGAGGAAACGACAAGCGCAAGATATTGATTTATGTACGATACGTTGCGGTAACCGCGTCATACCCGTGGCAATTTGTGAGACCTCCCCAGGACTCGTACACTGGCTGGCGTCAACTGTCGGAGTACGACAGTCTCGCATTCAGGGAGAGAAAAAGATGAGCACACTACGACGTGTCCGGCTCAGCGCCGCCCGTCGTCGTCTCTAACGGCAGCGTGGAAATTCAGATGCCCGCACGGAGCGCGGCGCTATACGCGTGCCCTTTCAAACGGTGACCATCCACCCGAATGGATCTGGCCGTTTGCCGTACTGGATGTCGACGAGGTGATGGTAGAGCGTATCGGTGACAGGCCCGCACTTGCCTGAGCCAACCGAAATCCTCCGGCCGTCGTCGAGAACAAACGTGTCGATGCCGGCGATCACCGCGGCAGTGCCGCATGCGAACGCCTCAGTGACCTCGCCCTTCTGAATTCGATCGACGAGGGCATTGAACGAAATGTCCGCCTCTGAGGCTTCGAAACCGAGCTCGGGCGCCAGCCGCATAATGCTGTCGCGCGTGATGCCCGGCAGAACGGTATCGTGCAGGAACGGTGTCACCAGCTTCTTGCCGGAGACGAAGAATATGTTCATGCCGCCCATCTCTTCGATGTGGCCCTGCCCGCGCGCATCCAGAAACAGCACCTGCGCGCAGCCCTTCTTCTTGGCATCGCCAATCACCTTGAGCGTCACCGCGTAGTTCGCCGCGGCCTTTACATTGCCGGTGCCGCCTGGCGCAGCGCGGCCAACGCGCGTGGTCACGTAAACGGGCACCGTCTGCGTACCCGTTGCGCCGGCCAACTTCGGGAAATATGCGCCGGAGGGAAGCGTGAGCACGTAAAACAGAACCTCGTTGCTGGGTCGCACGCCGATGCATGGCTCGATTCCGATCATCGTCGGACGGATGTAGAGCGACCCGGGAAACTCGGGAATCCAGTCGCGCTGGCGGCTGACCAGATCGCGAATCCCGTCGACGAACATCTTCTCATCCACCGGCGGCAGGGCCATGCGTTCGGCAGAGTCTCTGAAACGGCGCGCGTTCTGCTCGGGGCGGAACAGGTGCACCGAATTGTCGGCCCATTTATACGCCTTCAGGCCCTCGAAGATCGCCTGTCCGTAATGGAAAACGATGGCCGCAGGATGGAGGTCGATGCTGCCTACGTTCTCGATGCGCGGCTCGCCCCATGCTCCGCCAGCGTAACGGCAGGTGAGCCAGAGCGGCGTAAAGATCCGGCCGAACTCGATTCGTTCGGGGTCGAGATCGATGGATGGCGGCGGCGCCATCAGTTCGATGTCATCCACTTGCGCTCTCATAGTTCAATGATAGCGAGCCGGGGCACACGATGGCAGGCGCTGTCCCGCAGCTACTCGGTGATCACGGCCTTCTCGATGGCGGCCTTCACTTCGGGCGAATCGGGCTTGGTTTGCGGCTCGAACCGCGCGATCACGTTGCCATTGCGATCCACCAGGAACTTGGTGAAGTTCCATTTAATGTCCCCGCCCGTATCGGGATGCGCCGTTTTGTCGGTGAGGTATTTGTAGAGTTCGTCCTGGTCGCCGCCCTTCACCGAAATCTTGCTCATCATCGGGAAGGTCACGTTGTAGGTGCGCGAGCAGAACGTCTTGATTTCCTCATTGGTGCCCGGTTCCTGCGATGCGAAATTATTAGCCGGGAAACCGATCACCACGAAGCCCTTATCCTTGTATTGTTCGTACACGGCCTCCAGGCCTTTGTACTGCGGCGTGAACCCGCACTTGCTGGCCACGTTCACCAGCAGCAGCACTTTCCCTTTGTATGCGGACAGCGGCGCGGGCTGGCCATCGATCGATTTGGGTGTGAACTCGTACACCGAATCCGCAGCGTAGCAGAGCGCGGCCGTCGCCGCCAGCGACATGAAAATCAAAATCAGCTTGCGCATGAATCTCCTCTTCGAACGATGATAACGCTCCGTGCTTCGCCAAGCGTGCCAGAATGTAAAAATGCCGCAAAAGCTTGCCCGCGACCTTGCCGACGCTATCGAACGCGAATCACCTAAGCTGCGCGCAATCGCCGGCGAAGCCGCCGCGACGCCACTTCGCGAAGGCGTCTGGTCGCGCAAGCAGGAACTGGGACATTTGATCGACTCCGCCACCAACAACCATGTCCGCTTCGTGCGAGGGTCGCTCGAACCGGAGTTCCACGGGCCTTCTTACGATGGAGACGGCTGGGTGGCGCTGCACGGATACGCTGAACTCCCGTGGATCGCGCTGATTGAGTTCTGGGAACGGTACAACCGGTTTCTGGTGGAATTAGTCGCGCGCATCCCGGAAGACCGGTTAAAGACGCCGTGCTCCATCGGGTCCAGCGCGCCGGTCACGCTGGGCTTCGTGATTGAGGATTACATCGCCCACATGCAGCATCATCTGGATCATATTCTGGGCCGCGAGAAGATCACCACTTATCCGGGTGCGGCGCTCGGTGTGTAAGTTATATTGCTAATTAAAGTTCCAGGGTGATCCGCCGATAGGAGAGAAGTTAGGAGCGGAAGCCGTTCACGTCCCCTTTACGGTTAGGGCGACCCCACGCTCGTGTCGCCCGAACCGTCATTGTCTTCATACCTTTATCCGATTACGGTGCTGCGCCGCTCCATCAGGACCACGTCGCGCCAGCGGCCATTCATCGCGCCGAGTTTCTCGCGCACTCCAACGATGCGAAAGCCCGCCTTACCGTGGATATCGATGCTGGCCTCGTTCTCGGGGAAGATTCCGGCTTGCAGCGTCCACAGGCCCGCCTTTTCAGCCGCATCCACCAGCGCCCGAAGCAGCGTCAGGCCGATGCCGCGTCCGCGTGCATTCTCCCGCACATAGACGCTGACTTCGGCCACTCCGCCGTAGACGCAGCGTCCGGATACGGGACTGAGGGCGGCCCATCCAACCACTTCATCCCCGCTTCGGGCAGCCAGGCGGCAGGCTCGAAGATGATCACGGTCCCAAGTATCGTAATCCGGCGCACTCTTTTCGAATGTGGCATTTCCGGTGGCGATTCCTTGTACATAGATTTCGCGCACAAAAGGCCAGTCGGCCTCGGTCATCGGTGTCACTACGACCTCGGCCTGTCCGGAATCCATATGTTTTCATTATGGGGCGATTTGCAGGCTATGATATTCATCTGCCAAACTGTGGGTGGATGTTCGTCACCCGCGCCGCGCCACTTGTCTGCGTGCTCGCGACCCTGTTGTCAGCCGCCCCGCCCCCGGAAGGCGCCGGCGACTCGCTCTACTACGGGATCGAGTGGCGATTCGTCTACGCGGGAAATGCCAGCGTGACCGTGGTGCGCGGCCAGGATCGCACCGAAAGCGTGGCTGTGCATCTGCAATCCGCCGGCCTCGTCTCGAAGCTGTTCACACTCAGCGACACGTATAACGCGCAACTCACCGGCGATACGTTTTGCGCGCGTCATAGCGAACTGGACGCGCTGGAAGGGAAGCGCCACCACCTTACCACGGCGAATTACGATTACAGCCGCGGCAAGGTGGAGTGGACCGAGCGCGACGTGCTGAAGAACAACAAAGTTAAGAACGGCGAATCGGACCTGCCTGCCGCCTGCGTCAGCGATGTAATCGGCGGCCTGTACGTCCTGCGTGGCATGCATCTGGAGCCCGGCCAGACGGTGCAGATCCCCACCAGCAACGGCCGCAAGGCGGCGAACGTTCGCATTGAGGTGCAGGAGCGCGAAGAGGTCACCACCGCGAAGATGGGCAAGTTCAAGACCATTCGTTGCGAGGCGAACATCTTCAACGGCGTGCTCTACGCAAGGAACGCGCACATGTCGGTTTGGCTCACCGATGACGCCCGCCACTTGCCGGTACAGATTCGCGTTCGCATGCCGTTCGTTATCGGGACCATCACGCTGCAGTTGGAGAAAGAGTCGAATGCTTCTTAATGCGGCAGCGCCTACCGAGCCGCGACGGTCAGGGAGCGGACCCGAATTCAACTCCCCCGCAACATGAGTACCGCTCGCGTCGTCTATTCGTCATTAGGTCAGCAATGAGATTGGTGTCCCTCTTCGTTCTAATTGCCGTTTCCGCATTTGCGTCCGGTGCCGCCACCGTGATGACGGTGGCGCAACTTACTGATTTTATTCGCTCATCCATCACCGAACTGAAATACCCCGATCAGCAGGTGGCGCTGTACCTCCGCACGGTCAAGCTCGCTGAGCACCTGGATGGCGACCATCTGGAGGCGCTGGAAGCTATGGGCGCGGGGCCGAAGACGCGGCATGAGCTGGAAGCGTTGAGCACGGCGTCGAAGAGCCTGCCCGCGCCGCCGCCAGTGGTGGAGAAACCGAAGCCAGTGGAATTGCCGGCCGAGCCACCGCCGGATTCGGTGGAGCAGAAGCGCATCATAAACACTGCGCGCGACTACGCCCTGACGTACACCAAACAGCTTCCCAATTTCATCTGCCTGCAGCTCACTCGCCGATATTACGACCCCAGTGGCGGCGACAACTGGTCGCCCATGGACCGCATCACCACCAAGCTCACCTACTTCGATCAAAAGGAAAACTACGATCTGGTCAACGTGGCGGGCACCGACAAAGCTACCTCATATTGGAGTCTGGGGGGCACTCTTTCGGCGGGCGAGTTCGGCAGCCAGTTGCACGATATTTTCGATCCAGCCTCCGAAGCGAACTTTGAATGGGATCACTGGGGCCTGCTGCGCGGCCACAAGTGCTATGTCTTCCGCTATGACATCGACCAGGCCCACTCGCGGTATCACGTCGTCTACGAGAGAAAGGACGACATTGTCCCGGCCTATCGTGGGCTCGTGTACATCGACAAAGACATGGAGGTTATTCTGCGCAGTACGCTGGAGCCGATTCTTCCTGCGGGGTTCGGCGTGAAGCAGGCCTCTGTGGTGCTCGACTACGATTTCGCCAACATAGGCGACACTCCTTATCTGCTGCCGATCAAGGTGCTGGTGCTATCGCGCGTAGGCCGCATCACCACGAAGAACGAGGTGGAGTTTCGCCTTTATCAGAAATACGGTACGAACGTGACCCTCAAGTTCGACACTGAAAACCCACCGCCGCCGTTGCCTGACGATGCAACAAAAGACACGCAGCAACCGAAGTAACCACAGGCACTGGCGAGCCGTCAGTGGGGAAGAATGAGACGGTTCATCCTAATTGCGCCGTTTTTCGTGTTTGCGGCGTGCCTGTTGGGGCAGGAAGGTCCCGCGCCAACTCAGGCGCCCAACCCTTACCCGCCGGGGATGCGCGGTGGCGGCCAGTATCCGTCGATTCCGGGCAAGAAATCGAAAAGCAAACCGGACGAAGACCTGACGAAGTTCAGCGGCGAGCTTCACGAAATGGCGACGGACCACATTGTGATCGAAACGGCCGATCATCGAACCGTTTCGTTTCATCTGACCAAGGACACGAAATTCCTCGATGGCGACACGGTGGTCACGCTGAAGGAGGTTTCGCTCGGCCAGTTGCTGGACGTCGAAGCGCAGGAGGATAACGAGGAGGAGTTCTTCGCGGTCCGCGTTCATCTGAAAGCCCAGCCCACCACGGTGGTGAAGGGGGACGAACCTGCCGATCCCGACCAGGAGGATCGGCCGAAGCTGAAGTTCGGTAAACCTCCGGCTGGCGAAACGCACGGCGCCCCCGATTCGGACGACGACGAACGACCGGTGGTGAAAGCGGGTAAACCTGCCACAGCCGCGACACCGAGTGAGGTGGCCGAAGCCGACGCTTCACCGGAGGGCGATAGCGAGACGAACGTGCCTTCGCCCACATCTTCAACCATTTCAAAGGTGCAGGAGCATGCGGAATTCCTGGAGAAGGCCCGCGAGATGGCTTTCACCTTCACTGATGGCCTGCCGAATTACATGTGCCAGGAGCTGGTGACGCGGTACTTCAGCGAAAATCATGCAGGCACATTGTGGAAGCCGATGGACGTGGTTTCAGAGGACGTGATCTGGAACAAGAACAAGGAAGACTACCGCAACGTGCAGATCGACGGGAAGAAGGTGAACCCGGAGAAGGTGGGCGACCGGTCATGGTCTACCGGAGAATTTGGCACAATTCTCATCGGTCTTCTTCATCCCGCCACCGAAGCGCAATTTACGTTCTCTCGTACGGCCACGCTGCATCACACGGCGACGCTCATGTACGATTTCACGGTAGACAGGCCGCATTCGCAATGGAACATCCACGAGGGCGGGCAGTCGGTGAAGCCCGGTTACAGCGGTACCATCTGGTTCGAGAAAGACAGCGGCCGAGTGCTGCGCATCGAGTTCAGCGCGGATGACATTCCCAAAGAGTTTCCGGCGGACACCGCGGAAACGGCGCTCGATTACGACTACGTGCAACTGGGGCAGAAGAAATTCCTGCTGCCGGTGCACTCTGACGTGCTGGTGTGCCATCGCGGAACGTCGATCTGCTCGAAGAACGCGATCGATTTCCGCAATTATCACAAGTACGGCGCGGAAACGGACATCAAATTCGAAACCGAGCAAAACGCGCCGCCGCTGGCGCCTTCGGCACAGCCTGCCAAACACTAGCTATAGCTAGCTTGGTTAGTGCAACCTGCAAGACCGCTCCGTCACCGTCGCGGCTCGGAAACCGTTCTGAGCGCCGCGCGTAAGCAAGTGGTGTTCGGATTAATCTACTAGAACGCCTTCTTCACTTCCTCATACGCCCAGTCGAGCCAGGGCATGAGCAGTTGCAGATCGGACGTCTCCACCGTCGCGCCGCCCCAGACTCGCAGTCCCGGAGGAGCGTCGCGATACGCGCCAATGTCCCATGCAGCGCCTTCTTTATCGAGCAGCGACACGATGGACTTGGCGTGCTTCGCCTGATCTTCGGCGGAAAGCGCGACATAGGCGGGATCGGCGATCTTCAGACAAATCGACGTGCTGGATCGAATAGCCTTCTCGCAGGCGAGGAACGCCGCCCAGGGCGATTGCGCAATCCAGTCCTCGATCACCTGGAGGTTCGCGCACGAGCGCGCAATGAGCGCCGGCAGACCGCCAATGCTCTCCGCCCATTTCAATCCATCGAGCGCGTCCTCAACAGCCAGCATCGACGGCGTGTTGATGGTCTCGCCTTCAAAGATGCCGGCTGAAAGTTTGCCGCCCTTGCTCATCTGGAAGATCTTCGGCAGCGGGCGCTCCGGCGTGTATCCTTCCAGCCGCTTCACCGCGCGCGGGCTCAGCGCGAGCATGCCGTGCGCCGCCTCGCCGCCCAGCACCTTCTGCCAGGACCACGTAACCACATCCAGTTTGTCCCAGGGCACGTCCATGGCAAACACGGCCGACGTGGCATCGCAAATCGCGAGGCCCTGCCGGTCGGCGGCGATCCAGTCGCCGTTGGGTACGCGCACGCCCGATGTTGTTCCATTCCAGGTGAACACCACGTCGCGGTTCCAGTCGGCCTGAGTGAGGTCGGGCAGCTTGCCGTAATCGGCTTTGAACAGGCGCAGATCTTTCAGCTTTAGCTGGTTCTTGCAATCGCCGGCCCAGCCGGCGCCAAAACTCTCCCACGAAAATACGTCGGCGCCGCGTTCGCCCAGCATCGACCATAAGCACATCTCGATCGCGCCGGTGTCCGACGCGGGGACGATGCCGAGAACGTAATCCGCGGGGATGCCGAGCAGCTTCTTGCTGCGAGTGATTACTTCAGCCAGCTTGTTCTTGCCGAGCTTCGAACGGTGCGACCGCCCAACCGCGGCCCCCTTTAAAGCGTCGAGCGTCCAGCCGGGCCGCTTCGCGCAGGGCCCGGACGAAAAGCAGGGATTTTTAGGAGTTTGCGATGGCTTCATAAGATGGACCCTATTCTATCGAACGGCGAACAACACGCAGACCGGTTGTGACAATTTGAGGCGTGTCCCCGTGGGCATCAGCGCCCCCGTCTTCTGGTTGATGCGGAATTCGAAGATGTCGTTTGAATCCTGGTTGGCGGCGATCAGCCACTGTCCTGTGGGGTCGATGGCGAAGCTTCGCGGCGTGCGGCCGCCGGTGGAGAACCGCCCTGCCGGCTTCAACGTGCCCGTGCGTTTATCGACCAGGAACAGCGCCAGGCTGTTATCGCCGCGATTCGACCCGTAGAGGAACCGGCCCGATGGATGAATGACGATTTCCGCCGCGGTGTTTGTCCCCTTGAAGCCGGCGGGCAGCGTAGATACCGTCTGGATTTCCCGCAGCGCGCCGCGGCTCGCATCCCAATCGAATGTCGCGATGGTGGAGGCGAGCTCGTTGATTACATACCCGTGCGTGCCCGCGGTGTCGAAGACAAAGTGGCGCGGACCGGAGCCGGGCTTCGTCAGCGCAAACGCTGGATCGTTAGCGGTCAGGGCGCCGGTTTGCGAATCGAAACGATAGACCATCAGCTTGTCCATGCCGAGGTCGCAGATAATGGCAAAGCGGTTGCCGTGCGAGAGCGCCACATCGTGCGCATGCGCGGATTCCTGGCGGGCTTTATTAACGCCGGAACCGTGATGCTGCAGGAACGTGACAGCATTGCCCAACGTGCCATCCGCGGCGATGGGGAAAGAAGCGACGCTTCCGCCGGTGTAGTTGGCCACGATGAGCGCGTGTCCGGTTGGATCCACCACCAGATGACATGGATCGGCGCCGCCGGCAGGAACGTGATTCAGCTCGGTCAGCTTCGCCGTCCGGGGATCGATGGAAAAGCTGGTGACCTCGCCGTCTTTGGTCTC
>Ga0326727_10011793_pt1 | contig 20164 bp, 12 predicted proteins | sample MB2enrmetagenome_FD_207643 | JGI IMG/M metagenome (GOLD analysis project Ga0326727, IMG submission 207643) | Lab enriched peat soil microbial communities from McLean, Ithaca, NY, United States - MB29MY | ecosystem: Environmental > Terrestrial > Soil > Wetlands > Peat | place: USA: New York...
GCGCACCTCGAGCACGTAGTTGCCCACCGGCAAACTCGGGAGGGTGTAGACTCCGTCCCCATTTGTCGGGCTCGTGAAAATCGCCTTCGTGTCGGCGTTCGTTACAAGCACGGTTGCACCGGGCAGTATTGCCCCTGTTGGATCTTTCACTGTTCCCGTTATGGTTGCCCGATCGGTCTGGGCGTTGGCCAGAACTCCAATCGACAGCAGCAGGAACAGCAGACTGCATAATCTGAAGCTGACTCTTCGCATCACTTGACCCTTTCTTGATTGTTTTCGGTATGTTCGAAATCTGTTTTCGGCCCGATTTTCTTCATCCTGTTCAAATCCGATCGCCTGAACGGCACGAAACACACCACTGTATACGATTTCCGCCTTGCTTCGGGTGCCGCTGCCGCGTATCCTGATTAACGCTTAGGAGGATGGGGGAGAAACTCGACTGTGTAAAGTACCATGAGTGTCTAATAGAGTTAACGCAACCGTCAGGAAACAGGTTACGGACGCTAAACAGTCGATTTCTGAAAGAGATGCATCGATTGTGACCGACATGTTAAATATCCATCAAAGGCGAAGTGAAAACGCAGATGCCATCGATCCGCAGATTTGCCTCGCAGAGATCGAGCGGCTGATACGGAGTCCATATCTCTCCGGAAGCGAAGCTCTTTGCAAGCTCCTGCAATTCCTTGCGCAGCACACTCTGAATTCCCCTGAAGACCATCTGAAGGAGTACGAAATTGCCACGCAGGTCTTCGGTCGCCCGTCCGATTTCGACCCACAGGCCGACTCGGGAGTCCGAGTTCAGATGGGTCGATTGCGTACAAAGCTCGCAGAATACTATCAATCGGCAGGCGCAAGCGACCCCATTCAAGTTGAGGTGCCTAAAGGAAGCTACGCACTCTCTTTTCGGCAACGAGTTGTTTCGGCGACTTCAGATTCACCCGAGAATGTCGCGCCCGCACACTCTGCGAAACCGGTACGGACCGGGGTGCGACTCTCATTGCTCGTTAGCGCTGCCGCACTCATCTGCGTTCTCGCCGCGGCTGGCGTTTTGATCGCGGTCTTTCATCGATCGCCAGGCTCGTCCGACACTGCGGGCAATCAAACGGCCCAAGCGGCGCCTCCAAGCCTTCGAACTTTCTGGGGGCCATTCCTTCAGGGCTCGGATGTACCCTTTGTAGTTTTCAGCAACGCGCAGTTCGTTGGGAACCCCATTAAAGGAATGCGGTATTACGATCCATCAAAAGACTCTCGCGGTCAAGTAACTCAACACTATACCGGGATCGGCGAGGTGATGGGAGTAGAGGAATTAGAGGGTCTATTCCTCCATTTCGGGCGGCAATTCCAGATCAAGAGAAGTGGCCTGTTCACTCTCGACGACGCTCGCAAAAATAACCTGATTTTCGTGGGGTCCCCGACTGAGAACCTTACGCTGGGTAAGATTCCACAAAGCAGCGGCTTCACCTTCAAGCTTCTGCAAGTGGGACACGACGATTGGGTCCAGGGAGTGGTTGATCTGCGACCGCGCCCAGGGGAAACCAGCGAATACCTTCCCACGCCGGAATCGCGCCCGATGGAGGTCGATTATGCGGTTATCACTTTGACACATGGACTCGACCGCACCCGATGGATCCTCATTCTCGCAGGCGGATCTACCATAGGGACTCAGGCTGCAGTTGACTACGCATCCGACCCCGATTCCGTTAAAGATCTTCTACGCCGGCTCAGTATTCAGCCTGGCTCAGACATGAAACCTTTTGAGGCTCTGCTCCGGGTGAAAGTGGCAAACGACGTTCCTCTGACCACTGAGTTGGTGAAATTTCGCGAAACCGAATAATCCGTAATTGACGCAAAGCCCAGGCATTTCAACAACTGGAAATGGAACTGGCCGGTCAGGGCGTTGGGGGCCTTCCACCCCCTGCCGCCGCGAAGCTGGAAGCAATAGACAGGTCTTAGTGCAGTCCCTGCCGTAGCGCTGCCTGGCCTGAGTTTTTGTGGCTTTGTTTGCCCTTGATCACGTTATTGCCACCACAAGCCCAGGCGACGACAGGTCACCCGGGGTCCGGCTGCTTAGACCAATTCGCCGCAGCATACGTCCATTGAATTGAATCGATGTCCCGTCGAAATCGACATCGCCTGTTATATCAACGGGTTCGTCTCCCGCCAAGTCCTGCGCAATCACGCGCAGACCGGGTCTCATTGAACCGAATCGCAAGGTCAATCGCTCGAATTCCCCGAATATGCCGAATGGCCCGGGTGCGTCGGCGGCGTTCAGAGTCACTCTGGCCGCCGGCATGTACCAGTCTCGACGCGGATGAGTGCGTTCCTGCGCGCCAATCGCAACCGCGCCACCAGGAAAGCGGCATGCAAATACGAATGGTTTCTCTCCCTCACTCTCTACAATGGGAATCTCGACGTCGCGCGCCAAGACCGCCGGGGCACTTTGCCACACCGTGGCTCCCAATAAAGTGTGGCTCCATGTCTCTCCTGCCGAGAATGTCCATCCGTCCTTCAGTATCTCCTGGCTGCATTGAAAGGTCCCCACGCCGCTTGCGAACGGCGGAGCAATCCTCTGCCAATGCAGGGCTCGCACTATTTCGTCCATTCGCATTTTCGTATGGCGCGATCCGTTAAAGAAAAGGTCGGGATCACTCGCACCCCTTAATCCATGAAGAGGATGCCTCATCACTCCCATCGTGCATCCCATGACGGCCGCGACATACGCTTCATCTTCGACGTTGATGAGTCCACGTAATTCGGGATGGCCGGCGGCAGATTTCAACATTTCAGAAAGTCTATCGAGCGTTGTCGGCAGCGAGAGGATCGATGTTACGTCATAGGTTCGGTATACGTCTGTATGCCTCAGAATCTCCATTCTTCTCGAGTCCCATGGTTGCGAGCCGAATCGGCCGTCCTGTTTCCAATCACCGTTGGTTGGGGGCTCTCCGTTTACGTGCTCAAGAGTCAAGGGCAGTCGCCTGTCGTCCCGGTACTTTACCAGACTGAAATCCCGATCGCCGCCATCGATCTTCCAGTACTCGATCCGAGCTTCAACACACATACTTTCGAGCGCGGCGCCTGAATCTCCATCTGGAGGATTCCTGCACCAGAGCGCGGCGCCGCGCCAACCAATTCTCCTTAGCTCACGATTAAGCGCCTCAAGGCGTTTCGCAGAGGAACCTTTAAACGAGGGGAACTTGGCTGAATCCAGCTCGAACGTGGCCGTCCCCCCCTTCTCCCATCCATCGTCCAGCAACAGATACAGGTCTTCGCGCACTCTTGAGTGAAATGACGAGGCCCATCCATTGGGGCCCAGCAAGACAGCCTCGCCCATTGCATCGTGAGCCAGCCTGCTTCCGGAGTCGCCCTCAAGCAGGCCGATGTCGACACTCCCCATGCCTTGTCCGTAAACATAGTTTTGCGCCGACCATGTGCACCAGTAATTTGGCGCCTTGCATGGCTTTGAAGGAATGAGGCTGGAGAACACCGGCGAGGCATTTTCTTCGGCTTTTCCTTTTTTGACGCCGGCAATTGAAGCTGCAGCTAATCCCGTTAAGAATTCCCTGCGGTTCAACAAGGGAGAACGCCGGTGTCGTAATACTTCTTCAGCTCTTTCCACAAGCGATGAATCTGCACGCGAGCTATCGTGCCGGTCCCTGGATCGAAACCCCTGGTAAAATCCGCATCCGATTGGCCGCATCACTTGACCCCTTTCTTAACCGACTTTGGTTTGTTCGAAATCTGATCGCTTCTTGTTCATATCCACATCTACTCGCCTCGCTACCGATGATGTTTTTCGTCATAATTGCCGTTCCTCTTATCTCGATCCTTCGATCAGCATCGAAGCTGCCTGTGGCAGGTCGACAGAAAGAGCGAGGCCCTGGGTGGAAAAGTTGCGTCCCGTCCAGAGATCTTGCCAATGTGTTGTGCCCCAGCTTGCAGGGATGTCGAGGACAGTGTGGCGTGAGAGGTCGGCGTCGTCGCGCAGCCCCTCCTCGAGGTTGGCGGTGAGGATGCGGACGTCCCCCGATGCTGTGCGCCAGGCGGTGAGACTGACGGTCTGCCGCTGGTCGATTTGCGCGGCGCGCACCGTGGCCCGGGACTTGAGCATTTCATTGAAGACGCCGGCGGCTAGCGCGTACGGAGCGCCAGTATTGCCCCATATACCTGAGAGGGGCTCGCCTTCAGCGGAGCGCATATCAGGCGGGTTCCAGAAGGCAACCTGCCTGCCCCCTGCAGAGTCGAGCGTGAGTTCCGGTACGCCGCTTGCCTCGTAGATGACGCGCGCGGAGGGGGTGGCAATGACTTGCTGCGGATAACAGAAGGAATCGAAGGACGTGTCCGCGGTTTTGACCAGTGCAGGTGCGCGATTGTCAGCCCGGCAAGGGACGACGCGGGCCGGCGTGGCGTCGAAGGCGCCTTTGAGGCCGGCGAGTCCGGCTATGGATGGGGCGATTCCACTCGCAGCGCTGCCGAGGAGCGCAACCGGCTGGCCGGAGCGCACGAGACGGACAATCGCCTCGATCTCTGGCGCGGGCACATGGACGGGAGTCTGGAGGACGAAAAGGTCGGAGCGGACCTTCGACAGCCATTCGATGCGCGTAGAGGAGAGGATGGAGACGGGCCACTTTGCCAGGGAGCCCAGTTGCTCGTCAATCCACTCGTTGATCTGATTATCGCGAGTTGCGTGCTCGGCCTGCCACTGCATGGCGCTGCGGTTGTAGACCAGAGTCGGCCCCATGACCTCGGTGGTCTGGCGAGCATCGGTCACTGCGGCGTCGATGTTCACGGCAAGGAAGCGTACATCGCTCTCGCTGAGCAGCCGCTCGCCCTGGTTTGCCCAGGAGATGTAGGTTCCCGCGGGGAATTTGAGGCCGCCTGGAGTCTTGACAGCAGCGTGCGAGTAGGCCCAGATACCCCAGCGCAGCTTCTCGGGCGCGGTGTGGATTACGTCCCAGCTTTCCCATGCGTCGAAGGTCTCGACGAGCGAGTAGTGGCGCACCCTGGTATTGGCCAATATGGCGGCGTGGGTGAGCATGTAGGCGAGCTGGTAGGTCCATCCTTTGGTAGGGGCGTTCCAAAAGGCGTGGTCGCGGACACCGACTTCGTTCCACGCGCCGGCCCAAGTCTGGTCGACCCAGATGTCGAGGTAGCCCTGGGCGGCTACGGCTTCCAAGTCGAGTCCATTCGAGCGCCAGTCGGAGATGGCGCTGGCGCCGTTGGAGTACATCATCACCAGGGCCGCGGGGTTGGCCTGTTTGGTTTCGCGCACCAGGTCAGCTACGTCGGCAGTGGCCTTGCGGATGAGGTCGGGACTGGGAGCAAGGAGCCCCCAGGGACCGCCGCGCCTGTAGGGCACTGGCATCCCAAAGGAGTCGCGGAGCATGATGGCGTCCAGGCCGAGCACGCGGGACAGACTGCCCCACTGCGCTGCGTAGGCCCGGTGGACGGGCATGCCTTCTGGAATGCCGCCGGGCAGGCCGCCAAGCGGAGCCGCATCGACATGAAGGAGCGCGCCGGGATCGAAGTAGCTGCCGGCGTCGAAGCTCGATCCCTCGGGAAGCGCGGGCTTGGTGAAGGCCTCGGGATGGCGCTTTACCCACGCGGCGACCTCACCATAGGCGTTGGTCCAGGCGTAGTTAAGCATGCCGACCTTGAAGCCGGGAACGCCGGCGCGGGCGCCCTCGGCCCTGAGCGACGCGGCAAGTTGTTTCACGTCGCCATAGGTCCACGGATCGTAGCCGCGGCGCTTGACCATGATGGGGCTGGCGAAGCGCGCTTCGGCCAGCTTCTGACGTTCGGCAGTCGTGCCGGTAAGCATTTCGTGCTCGTTGACCCACTCGCTCTCTCCGCTCCCGGTAGGCAGGGAGATGCGTTGGTCGAGACTGCCGGTCCACTCCATAACTGGGCCGACTGTCCAGCCGATGTTGAGAATGACACCGCGATAGCCGCAGAGATCGGCAAAAAGTGGCTGGAAGCGGCGCCAAAACTCGCCGACACTGGCAGCCTGGTTGTTTTGCTTGAACCAGTAGAGGTCAATCTCAAGCCAGCGGTCGGCTTGGAGACATGGTTGGGTGGAAGCGGCAGCGTGCGCGGCCGGCGCAGATGCGAATAGAAGTATGGCCGGCAGAACTGCGACGGCAAAAGTCAGAGAAAACCAGAAGTGAGTGGGACGTGCGCGCGTCATGATGCGATCTTTCCTTGAGCTTCCTATGGATTACTGAAGATCGATATTCGAGGCTTGGCCGACTGAGATGCGAACCGCGGTGAAACCTCCGAGACGATCATTGCCTGCAGTAGTGCGATTAAAGCTCTTCCTGATGGTGTTCATGCGGATTCGGGCCCTCTCCCGGGCGGTTGTAAGCGAATGACAACCACCCGGCGGGCCACGCCGTCTGTGGAGACCGTCAGGCGCCGAAGTGCGGCTGAGCACCGATGCGGGACATGGTCGGGGCACACCGGCCAGGCCGCCACGGTTGCCACAGAGAAATGGAGGGTCATCGCAATTTGTTTAAGACTAAGCGTGCGATGCAGCGCCGACAAGTTTCCGCGATGTATAAGCCGGTTACCAAACGTAAAACAGCGAATCAGCGTGTTTTGTGCGGGATGACTGGTCACGTGGGCAATGTTACGCGGCTTTTCCGGGCTTTACGTTGCTGTATCGGAGGCCACGAGGGCCATGTAACGCCTGTGTGACGCGCGTCCTATGCCCATGATCTTGAAGAGGACTTAATGTCTTAACAAAGGCTGAGACCAACTAATACATGGCGGGGACTTTACGCCTCATCCTTGTTTCATTTACTCAATCGTGCCGAGTCAGCGAGCCGGCATGGGGCACTGAGGCAGACAGGAAGAAAGGTGAGAACGAGGAATATGGATTTGACGGCGCTTACACGAAGGAGATTTATCGCAGGTGGGATTTGCTGCACGGCGTGGAGCGCGCTGGGCGGCGCGGCGAAAAGTCCCAAAGCGGCAGTCGGGGCGGATGGAACTGGAGAGGCGTATGGCAACCTCCCTGCCGTGGCGGCGATCGAGAACGCGGCGCCGGAGTGGATCAAGGACCTCTTGATATACGAGATTGCAACCAAGGGGTTTACATCGCCCTCGGGCGCGACGACGGGAGATTTCAACAGCCTGCGGGCGAAGCTGCCCTATCTGCATGAGCTGGGCGTGACAGGCATCTGGCTGACTGGCCACAACCTCTGCGATGCGCGCCATTTCTACAACATCTGGACGCAGTATGCCGTGATCGATCCGGAAAGGCTCGATCCCACGCTGGGCAGCGAGGCCGAATTCAAGCAGATGGTGGACGCGGCCCATCGCAACGGCATCCGGATCTTCCTCGACACTGTGACGCACGGCCTGATGGAATCGAGCCCGGTGGTGCGGCAGCATCCCGAGTGGTTCCGCGGCAGCAGTTGGGGGATGGCGGACTTCGACTGGGTGGGCGGACATTCCGATCTCGACGACTGGTGGGTTCAGCTGCACACCGGCTTCGTGACCCGTTACGGCATCGATGGATTCCGGCTGGACGTAGATATCTACCGGCCGGATTTGTGGGCGAGGATCAGGCGGAATGCGGCTGCGCAGGGACATCCTGTGGTCATTTTCGAGGAAGTGAATTCGGCGATCGAGGGCGTGACGGACTTTACCCAGAAAGGGTTCCTGATTCCATCGGCCGCGGAGCCGGACTTCCGGCAGGGGCCGGAGACGCGCGTCGACTTTGGGAACGACGTTGCGGGAGTGTATGCCCGCCGATTCGGCGAGACGGGGGACTACCGGGTGGAGGTGCAATACGGCGACGACGGTACCACCGTTGCAGGCCAGGTTCGGGAGCCGGGCAAACTAAAGGTGCGCCTGATCGGATTGCGAGAGGATGTGGTGCCGCGGCGCTTCCTTGAGCGGAAGCCGATGCCGGACGGGATTCCCGATGTCGAGCTTGTCGTGGAGAACGTGGAGAATCGGCCGATTGAAAACATCACGGTACGCGATGAGCTGGGGCAGACATGGGCACTTCATCCCTACGGGGAGACGCGGCAGATAGGGCTGACAGAGGACAGCGCGCCGGCTGGGGCAGGCACAACGACGCTGCATCTGCACGTGGCCACGCTGGCGGCAGGCTATTCCTCCGCGTTGCTAAGTTGCCATGACAACGGATGGGAGGGTTTCCCGGAAGACGCGAACCCGTTTTCGGCGCAGGGTAGCCGCGCGCGGTTCGGCTACTCGTGTCTGTTCACGCCGGCGATTCCCATTTTCTTTTCCGGTGAGGAGTTCGATGCGACCTTTCGGCCACTGCCGGGTCTGTCACCGCACCTTTATGGCGGCGCAGAGAGCGGCAAGGGGCGATGGCTCTACGGCGCGCAGCTTGACTGGGAGGAAGCGGAGCGCGAGCCGCACCGGTCCATGCTGGAAGACGTGAGGTCGATGATCGCGCTGCGCTCGAAGGAAAAGGACGTTTTTGCGGTGTCGCTGGACCGGGCCAGGCCGAACCTGTGCGCGGTGAGTTACGAGTGCGACTCGGTTATTCCGGTCCCCTACATGCGCTGGGCATCGGGAAAGGCGATTTTGGTAGCGGCGAACCGAAGCGCAAGCGCAGATGTGCGGGTAGTGCTGAAGCTCCCTTTAAAGACTGCCGGAATCGACGGCCGCGGCCGCTACAAAGTTACGCCTCTGTGGCCACGCGGAGATGCAACGATAAGAACCGCAGCCGAGTTGGAGGCTTTTGCCTGCGTGATCCGGAAAGACAGGACTCCCGGCGGCGGTGTGGCAGTCTTCTCCATCGAGCCAGCGTGACGCAGGCCGTTACATTAGGACGGTTCCAGGATAGAGGCACTTCGCATTCCTAATCGCTCGTGACTGCAGACGCGGGCAGGTGCGAATGCGCGAAATCTCGCAGGGCAAACATATTGGCTACCGGGGTGTCGCGGGGAACCTCGCAGCCGGCGGCGATGATGTACCGTTCCCCGGCATCTTCCCGGCACTTTGAAACACAGGCAATCGCATCTTCAACTGAACCATTCCTCAGCACTTCTACTGTCGCGATGTTACCCAGAATTACCTGCTCCGGCATTTTCGCCCTCGCCTCAGTGAGCGGAACGATCGAGTCCACATCCGTGATGTCGTAGCCAAGCTCGCCTCTCGCTTTCAAGATCCTCTTGGTATTTCCACACATGTGAGAACGCGTGCGAAGACCCATCGCTTTCAACCCATTGACGAGCTTCTTTTGCGGTGGAACGATGAACTCGGAGAAGATGACGGGGCCCACCAAAGACGATGCGGGATCGCCGACGCCCATCAACTCCACTCCGGCATCCATCTGCGCCTTGGCAAAGCAGAGTTCCATCTCCACGATGAAGTCCAGAAGATCGCGAACGAATTCAGGATCGTCGGTGAAGTCGAGCATCAGCCGGTTGATCCCTCTGAGATTGGCCGCCTGACCGCAGGGACCTTCAATCCAGCCCTCGACAATCCGCTCTCCCGCGACGCGCTCCTTCAATAATGCAGCGGCCTTCACGCGGTCATGCATGCGGCCGCCGGCTAGCGGGTCAGGAACCTTCAGGCGGGCGAGAATCGTTTTATCTACAAGCAGGGCCTCGGATTCGTCGAAGGCCGGCGGCTGATCGTCGAAATACCGAATTGCAGCTCCAAGATCGGCCGCTTCGCGCGCCGGATCGGAGATGCAGGATACCTGGTCGATATCGAATCGCTCGGCGGTGCGCAACTGGGCCTCGGCCATCAGCCGGTAATCGCGCACATAGTCGCCGTACTTCACGCCGATCTGATCCGCGGCGAACATCATGGTGATGGGCATAAACGGAATGCGATCCACAGGACGGTGATCCATCATCGCCAAAATGCGCTCGCGGCTATTCATATGTATCCCTCGCGTTCCGGGGCGGCGCTTGCTTCGCGGCCCCCTGCTAACAAGATGCGTTAACAAGAGCGCTGCCTCCTTCAATGCAACGGGGAGCAGCGCAATTGATACTTACCCGTCAACCCGTCGATCATCATGGTTACAACCGTTGCCGACATGCCCAGACCGCCTACTCCAAGCGGCGCTCCCGAGCGCGAGTCGTAATGCTCCGAGATTCCGACTTTGATGGCATTCTTTACGATAAGGTCGGCAATCCGATTGGCGGTTTCAACATGCCCGTAGGCCTTAAGCCCGGTTGCGATTTGAAAGTCCGGCGCCGGCCAAACATCTCCGCGCCAGTAGCTGCCCGACTGGAAATTGCGATCCGTGGCCGCAACGGTTGGCACGGGAAGCGGCGTGGCCCATGCCGGCGTTTCGAGGGTTTGCGCCATCGCGGCTGCCTGCGCACCGGTGGGAACCTTCGCCATCAACGCCACGAAGCTACCTACCGTGGGCGATTCGATTTTTGCAAGCGAGTCGCGCTGAACCGAGAGAAAACAACCATGCTTCTCCGACCACATGATCGCGCGCATCGCATCCACGCCCGCGTCATAGCGCTTCCGCCGCCGTTTTGCCATCTCCTGGTCGCCCGCGGCTTCAGCCAGGCGGCCGAGAGAGGACTCAGAAAGCAGCAGGTAGGCGGTATTGGCGGGAATCAGAATATCGCCGTACCACGCTCCGTTCTGCGGTCCGGCTTTTCTCCCCGGATGCGCCGTCATCTTCAGGCCATCTAAGTCCACCTCGTTGTCGTACGTCTCAAAGCGCGCGTGTTGCACATCTCCGCTATAGGAACCGACGCCGATAAGGCCACAATTGGTGAAATCCCGTTCCCTCCAGTACCACTCGTGGAATTCTTCCAGGTGTTGAAGCCCCTGGCGCACCAGTTCGATATCGTGGTTCCTCCGATAAACCCGTTCCATTCCCCAGGCCAGCAATGGAGCCTGCGAAAAAGCTGGAAAAGTCTCCCATTGCTTCCCTGGGAAATACTGATTGCCATCGAATGGAGCGATGAAGTTCGGTACCATTCCGTGCATAAAGCCGGGCTTGACCTGATTCCATCGGCGCTGGAAATCCCAGTAGTTCTGGAATACTCCGCGAATCACCTCCTCTTGACCCGGAAGAATCGAAAGCAGGTCAACGACGAATGTTGTGTCCCAAAGCCATTGCGCCAGAAAATTTCCCCCGGGAGCAAGCCAATTATGCTCAAGAGGTGGATCGGGCGGATGAATTTTTTCAACGACGCACTGAATGTACGCGTCCTTCACCAGCTTCATCACGCTGCTATCGTCGCTCTGAAAGATTCGCTCCAGCAGCGCGGCCGTTCCTTCTTTATCGACCGGATGCGGGCCTGCTGTGATGAGAGCGCTTTGACAGTTTCCGCGGATCCCGGCTGGAAATATTGCCCCAGCCGCAGCGCCAATTCCCGCCAGAACCATCTTTCTGCGAGTTTGATCAGTGACATCTGTTCTCATCATCAAAACCCCTCTTCGTCACTCTCTTCGATACCGAAGGTCCTGCCGGTTACCAATCCGGCTTTTCCTTCCAGGTCGATACCAACGGCTCGATCTACAACCTCAGCCGGCATTTCCTGTCTGTACCTGACGGCTTGTTCTTTCTTGACGTCGCATTGAGCACCGCGGATTTCAATGGTCAGGGACGCGCGTCCATCGTTTCCGGCTCCGTCGAGAGCTGAGCTTCACTTGGAACCGGAGTAAAAATCGGGTCGTCGCTGGCCCAGGGCACCAGGCAGGTTTTGCCCTGCTGGTACCGGGCCAGGTTGGGGCGCAAGAGTTGTGCAAGATCGTATTGGCGTGAGGCCTCCAGCTGCTTGATGATCGCCTCTTGATACGCGGCAGCCTCCTGAAAGCGCCCTACCGCAGCGAGAGTCATGGCCAGAGTGATTCCGACCTCTAAAGCGTCGCCCTGCTGATTGCTCACGAGTGTTTCGACAATGCGCAGCGCGCGACCTGGATCGCGCACCGCTGGATCGGGCGCTGCGGCCAGTAGCCTGGCCAGCGCGTTCGCGATGTCTGCATCCCGGGGAAATGCTGCAGCGTCCCCCTCGAGCAGGGTCCGCGCCCGCCCGTACGAGCCCGAGTGAACTGCGGCAATCGCCTGCATCAAGTGGGCCAATCCATTCTGCGGTTCAAGCGAGACCACGATTCCATATTCGCGCTCGGCGCCGGCATCATCTCTCTTCCGCATGAGAAGATTGGCCAGTTGAAAATGAGCGGTTACGAGTCCCGGATCCAATTGGAGCGCCTGCTGGAAATGAGCAATGGCCTGATCCTCCTTCCTCGCTTCAATCAGCAATACTCCGATGTTGTAGTGCACGGAGGCATTGCTCGGGTCAAGCTGCAGAGAGTGCGCATATTCCTTCAACGCCTCGTCAGGCTTGCCAGACCTGGCCAGGGCGATTCCCAGGTACTTGTAAGCGATCGGATCAGAGGGGTCGAGGCGGACGATCTGACGATAGACGGCAACCGCATCGGCAAAGCGTTTTTCACGCATAGCGACCCTGCCGCGGTCCAGCAGGCCGGACTTGCCCTGTTTCAGGACGTTGATCTCGTCCAACAGTGGATCTTGAATGGCGGGCTCTACGTCGCCGCGGGCCCGCAGTTGCTCCTGCATGTGAGCGGGATCGCCCAAACCGCGATAAGCCATGGCAAGTTGATAGTGAATGCTCGAAGCTCGAGGCTCGCGGGCCAGGGCCTGGGTGAAATACTTCAGGGCGGCGCTGTACTGGTGCTCGACCAAAGCCACCTTACCCAAGCCGGTCAACGCGGGGGCAGAGGAAATTCGCTGTGTCGCCGCCCTGGTGAAATACTGCTTGGCCGCATCCGGATGATCCAGAGTGAGTTCCAGATCTCCCAACCGCAACAGGGCGGGGCTGTTGTTCGGCTTCAGAGTCAAGGCGTGCCGGTAATCGCGCTCGGCCGTTTCGGCATCGCCGTACTCCTGGCCCAGGTAGCCGGCATAGTAAGACCAGCGGAAAGACTGGGGATCCAGGCGCGAGGCGTTTGTATAGCAACCCAGTGCGGCGCTGTCGAAGCCGTAGGCCTGGTAAATCTGCCCGAGCCTGCCAAAAGCTTCAGCCCGCTGGGCGCGGGAAGCATCGGCCTGTGCCAGAGTGGCCGCCAACGCCGCCTGCGAGGCGTGGATTTGTTCCTGCGCCGGCGGGTCGACGCCGGTTAGTTCCGGTTGAGAAACCTCCAGCAGATCCGTCTGGCTACTCGGAGCACTTGTGGGCGCGTTCTGCGCCGCGGAGAAATCCGAATCGACGACCATGCTCGCCGTAATCACCGCGAACAGTACAACGACGATTCCATGCCGGATCTTGATCATGGCGCAGATTTTGTGGTGCCGCTGCCCTCGCGCAGCGTGGTGTATTTTCCGAGCGGCAGGCCTGTCCATTCTTCGATCCGTCCGCTCACCCAGTGGGCCTGAACCTTGGTGATTTCGGGAGCATCGCCCAGTCCGAACAGGACACGCGGATCACTTGACGAACAATAGCTGCCGTCGGTGTGGACGCGCCGCCAAAGCGTGCGTGCGTCGCGCCGGAATACAGCCACCCGCGTGCCCAGCATGTCCCGATGATATTTATCTCCCACCATTCGGAATCCGATCCATGGCTTGCGATGCCCTGCGTTGTTCATCAGCAGACGCGCAGGGCCGCTATTGTTCAATACGACAACATCGATGCCGCCGTCGTTGTCGATATCGCCAAATGCTGCGCCGCGGCCCACTTCCAAACGCGAAAACGCACTTCCGGCAGAGCTGCTGACGTCCTCAAATCGTCCTTTGCCGTTGTTGTGCAACAGGAGGTTAGATTCGGCATACGGATACAGGCTGCCTTTCCGGGCTTGCTCTTCAATAATCCTCACGGCTCCGTTGACTATAAACAGATCCAACCATCCGTCGTTATCGTAGTCCAGCATGCCTGCGCTGAATCCTGTGTAGCGCCGAGTGGCGAGAGCGATGCCGCTCTGGTAAGACATATCGTCAAAGGATCCCTTGCCGTCGTTGGAATACAGGTCGGCGTGTTGCCCGGATATAGTAGGCACGACCAGATCTTCAAAGCCGTGGCCCAGCAGATCTCCGGCATCGACTCCCATACTGGATTGCGCATTTCCATTTCGATCCAGGGCACAGCCCGCTATCAGCGCGTCATTCTTGAAGGTTCCGTCGTGCTGGTTGATCCACAGTTGATTGGGGCGATAATCATCGGACACGAAGATGTCGGGCCAGCCGTCGCCATTGAAATCCGCGCAGACGACTCCCATCGCGCCATAGTACTCGCTGCCAATTCCCGAACGCATGGTGACATCCTCAAATGTGCCATCGCGCCGGTTGCGAAACAGGCGATTGGGCAGCGGTCGATATTCCAGAGGACTGCAATAATCCAGCATTCCGCTCGGCGCGAAGCACTTCGTCAAATTGGTGAACCTGAAATCTATGTAGTTGGCGACGAAAAGGTCGAGCCATCCATCCCGGTCATAATCGAGGAAGGCAGCACAGATGCTCCACCCCGGAACGTCGGCGCCGGATTCTGCGGTGACATCGGTGAATGTGCCGTCCCCGTTGTTGCGCCACATTTGATTATTTCCGAAATTCGTTATGTAGAGATCGACCCATCCGTCATTGTTGAAGTCCGCAGCCGTGACTCCCATGCCATATCCCTCGGCCCTGATCCCGCTTTCTTCCGTCACGTCAACGAACTTGAGTGTGCAGGTGCCGTCGGCATTGCGGATTGAATCATTGCGGTAAAGCCGGCCACGCAGCGGTAACTGGGGATGAAATGCGGCCTTGCTCACGTCCACGGGTCCCAGCATCGCGCCCTGGACAAGGAAGATGTCGAGATCGCCGTCGTTGTCGTAGTCGAAAAGTGCGACGCCCGACCCCATCGTTTCCGGATAAAAATGAAAGCCCGACATGCCGTTGAAATGCACAAAATCGATCCCGGCTTCTTTGGTCCGGTCGCTGAAAATCTCTTCTGCCGGCGTGGTTGGCGCAGCGAACGCATCTCCGCGGCTGAGAGCAGCAGCTGCTCCCAGCTTTACAAAGTCGCGCCGATTGATGCGATTCCTCATGATCTCCGCCGAGATTGCATAGTGCACAACGTCTTCACTGCTTTACTCCAACCTTCCCGCTCAGCGGAAGATCCCTTGACGAGGTGCCCACTCGGACGGTGTATTCGCCGGTGGGAGAAATCCACTGCTGCGAGGAACTGTCATAGATGGAAAACGAGTGCGGATCCAACCCCAGCGACACTGTCCTTTTTTCACCTGCTCTCAGCGGCACCCTCGCGAAGGCTCGGAGCTGGCGCGGTGGTTCGCCATTTTGGGCCGGCTGTTCGACATAAACCTGCACCACTTCCGCTCCGTCTCGATCTCCCGTATTTCTGACGTCGACTTTCACCATGACTTGAGTTCTTGCCGGTCCTGTCTGCGAATGCACGGTGGCTGGCGTTAGTACTAAGTGGCTTAGCTCAAAAACCGTATAGGACAAGCCGAACCCGAATGGGAACAATGGTTCGGTATTGGTTGCGTCGTACCATCGATACCCGACATCGAGCTGCTCAGAATATGCGGACTCGCCATTCACTCCTGGCCACTGCTGCGGGCTTGCTGTGGGGATCGCGGTTGCGGTTCGCGGAAAAGTCAACGGCAACTTTGCGGACGGATTGAAGTCGCCATAGAGAATCGCTGCGATCGCGTTGCCATCTTCCTGTCCGGGATACCATGCTTCAACCACTCCGGCCACCTGATCAATCCACGGCATCAGAACCGGACCGCCAGTGTCCAACACTACGATCGTGTTTCTATTGACCGCGGCTGCCGCCTCGATCAGTGCGTCCTGATTGCCGGGTAAGGAGAGATTCGGTCGATCGCTCCCTTCGGTTTCATCGGTTTGCGCAAAGACAATTGCGACATCTGCCGCTCTGGCAACTTCAGCAGATGCTTTAAGGTCGCTGCCATCGGAGTATGTGACATCGGCCTCCTTGCCTGCATAATTACGGATCCCATCAAAGGGGCTGATCTTATAGGGGGCAACCACTCCGGAGCTACCGCCCCCTTCAGCCTTTGGCGAGGCCCCACCGGCAACGCCGAGGATTGCAACTCTTGTCTGCTTGCGCAAGGGAAGCAGGTGACCGGCGTTCTTCAGGAGCACCGTCCCCTTCTCTGCCACTTCGCGCGAAAATGCATCGCGCTCCGGACTCCGTGCACTGGCTGTCCAACTACCCGAGGGCGCCCGGTCGAAAATCCCCTGGCGGAACATAGGAACAAGGATGTGGCGAACATGATTGTCAATAACACTCATCGTCACTTGGCCGGCGGTCACCGCTGCCTTCAGCGAATCGCCATAATACTTGCTGCCCGGCATCTCCTGATCGAGTCCGTTCTCTGCGGATGGGATTGCAGAGTGCGTGGCGCCCCAGTCGCTCATCACCCATCCGTCAAACTTTAACTGGCCGCGCAGGATCGTTATCAGCAGATCGGGATTCTCACACGAGTATTTTCCGTTCGTTTTCACGTATGCACACATGAACGTGCCCACGTGCCCGTCTTGTACCGCGGCGGCAAAGGGCGGCAGGTAAATCTCATGCAATGTGCGGTCATCGACAACCGAGTTTTGGTCAAACCGATTGCTCTCCTGATTCATGGTCAGATACATATTGGCGTCGGCAATCGGTCCCGCGCTTTGAATGCCACGGATCTCGGCAGCAGCCATCTGCGCATTCAGATATGGATCCTCTCCGTAGCTCTCAAAAGTCCTTCCCCACTCCGGAACCCTGACCACATCAATCGATGGCGCCAGAGCAACATTCGTCCCCTTGATCCACTCTTCGCGGCCGAGTACCTCTCCGAATTTCTCGAGCAGGCCGGGATCCCAGCTCGAAGCTGCCGCGATGGGCGCGGGCAACAGCGTGACATCGATCGCATCGTTTCCCACACCAGCCCGTCCGTCTGCCAGATGGAGCGAAGGAATCCCTAACCGGGGAATACCGGGAACGTATCCAACGTAGGCCTTTTGCGGCATTGGATCGACGCCGTGCATCAGCGTGATCTTCTCATCGAGGGTCATAGCCGCGATCAAAGAATCAGCACGCAGTTCGGGCGGCAGAGCTTTATTCTCCCAAGCCCGTGAAGGCGTGTTTTCTTGCGCTGAAACCGCGATTCGCCCCAGAATTGCAACTCCGACTAAAAGGCACTTCAGTTTTCGTACAAGGTCGCTCATCGGCATCCCCAAAAATCAAACCAAAACCAACTGTACATCGATGACCCATGAATACCGTTAATACACCGGCGAGACTGTCGATTGCGCCGGAGGATTTCCCGTTACAAAGACTCTCAGAAGCAGGGTTGCATGCGGCGGCACAGTAGCCGAATATGCCCCGCCTGAAAACTTGACGTCTTTATGCGTCCACAGATTACGCGCATTCCACACAGCACCTGCAATGGGCAAATCACTCGCATTGATGGTCGCGGTGGCCGGCGACGATCCAAGATTGACAACGCCTACTGCTGCTCCTCCATCGGAAAGAGGCTTGATCCACGTCTCCAGATCGCCTTTCCGATCAGGCGTCGCCTGCCTGCCGAGCGGATCCTGGTCGACCGCGATGACTTCCCTGTTCAAGAGGATTGACTTCGCCTCCTCCGTCATCCTTTGAAGATCGTTGCCCGCGAGCAAGGGGGCCGCAACCAGCGCCCACAGGCTCATTTGCGTGCGGTATTCATCGCCGGTCATGCCGCCGTTGCCGATCTCGAGCATGTCGGGATCGTTCCAATGTCCCGGACCAGCGAAGGGCGCAAATGAAGCCTGCTTCTCCACGTTCGCAATCATGCTGCCCCAGGAGTCGCGAATATCGTCGGTGGTACGCCAAAGGTTGCCGCCCACATCCGCGCCCCACTTCTCTACATCCTCTCTGCCGTATTCGCAAAGGCTGTAAACGATCGGGCGGCCGGTCGCCTCGAGAGCGTCGCCCATCTTCTGGTAAACAGCGCGAATCTGATCGTCCCGATATATCTTCTCGGCGGTGCACCAGTCGTATTTGAGATAGTCGATGCCCAATTTGGCGAAATCATTAGCGTCCTGCTGCTCGTAACCGTAGCTGGTTGGATATCCGGCACAATCGTAGGGGCCCGGCGAAGAATAAATGCCGACCTTCAATCCTTTGGAGTGAACGTAGTCCGCGAGAGCCTTGAGATCAGTGAATTTCCTGTTGGGCAATAGATGTCCCTCACTGTCTCGACTCCCTTCCCAGGTCCCGTCGATATTCACGTAAATGTAGCCGGCGTCGCGCATCCCGCTCGAAACCAGCGCATCGGCAGCAGCGCGGATATCCGCTTCATTCACATCCTCGCCGAAGTAATTCCAACTGTTCCATCCCATGGGGGGAGTCGCGGCAAGTCCGTTGTATGGCACTTTGTGGAGCGGCGGAGGCGCGACGTACTCAACCTTGGGAATTTCATCTTGAGGCGACGCTGACTTCGCTAAAAAGGGCTTCCCAAACATGGTTCCGCGCAATTCGCGGTTCACAAGATCGCCCGTCAGAGCTGGCGTCCTGGGGTCCCACGCAAAAATCTCAAAATGATTCCCGACGATCGTGCCGTGCACGGCCGTCTTCCCTGTCAGGCTTTCGAAGGTCCCCGTCACCGAGTCCCCGCTCTGCTTCAAAACGATGACTGCCTGTTCGCGGTGGCCGTTCCACATTTCCTTGCCATAGGTAGCCCAACGGCCAGTGATGCCTTGACCATAGGCACTCCCGATGAACAACAACCCAAGTAACGAGCAAAACACTCGAAGGCCCGCCACTCTCACATCTTCCGCATTGTCCCAGTTCTTTCTTCTCATCGTCCGCCCTAACACGCAGCGCATGTTCGAAGTCGCAGCACCTGAAACCGCAGCCTCACTATTCCTAGTGATAGACCCTGATGAAATCCACGTACATGTCTACAATGTTGCCGTAGCGTGATAAATCAACGGGCCATCCGCCGCCGGTCGCAAGATTGACCATGAAATACGTGGGATCCTTCACCGCAAGAGGAGAAGCAGGCACTCTCAGCACTTCGACGTTATCGAGGTAGAACACGAATGTATCGGGTTTCACCAACAATCCATATGTATGCGGTGTATCGGCCCATCCGCCGCCGCCACCCACCTTGCGCATATCGATAGGATTGGCCTTGTCAACGATGTTTGCGGCCTGATATCCCCACATATGCGGCGTAACCATATAGGCTGTGGGAGCATTGGGACTCCTGGGGCCGTCGCCGCCGTAAGCCTCGATGATGTCTAACTCGTCGCTCTTATCACCCCATTTACCGTTCTTGAATTCATCCGTCATCGTCCACCATGCCGGCCAGGTGCCGATAGCATTCGGTGCAATGAAACGGCACTCCATGTAATAGGGCGCCTTGACGGTAAATCCAGTTCCGTCTCGCGAATTCACCGATGAGATGAGGCCTGTAGTGTTTCGCAACGCGTTGGCGCGGATAATCAAGTACGTGTCACGTTGGAAGAACGGGCCCTCCGGCGTGGGGTCGACAAACGGTATCTGGCTGAAATCGAGGCCATCGGGCTTGTGTGCTCCATATCGCGTCCCATAGCCAGTTCCTGAGATGGAAAGCGGGCCATTGAAGTCGTCCTCGAACACCAGCGACATTCCTGTCGCGCCAGGCGGTGCGACCGCGGGAATCCCTTCATTCCACGAGACTCCGCCCGTGTTATAGAGCTGAAGATAGCAGGTGTCGACATAGCCGTCGGCGATGCGCGTGCCGGTAATGCGCACGGTAATCGGTCCGTGAGGATACCGATCCGCGGAGAAGCCAAACGATCCGGCGCCGCTGCCGTCGAGCGAAATGGAGGCTACGCGTGAATCGGAACCATACTCGCCGCCGGGCAGCCAGCTCTTTGCTTCCAGCGGACTGCGATAACCCGGCGCGCTGACATGGATGGAAGTATTACCGTGGACGTCGGAACGGTAGTCAGGAGAAGTGACGGCGATCAGTTGAGCTCCGGCAGGCGGCAGCAAGGCAAAAATTGTCAGAAAAACAATGGCAGGAATGAATCGACTGGTCTCACTCACGAAATCCCCCTTAGACCCCGTAGCGCGCCATCAGTTTGATCGGGCGCCGCTTGGGTAAGAACTTGGCCATGTATTCGCCCCCCGCAGCGGCTTTTTGCTGGCTGCGGAAACACCTGGAGCAGAACAAAACTACCGCAATTCGACAGCCATTCATTTCCCGCGTC
>Ga0326727_10011794_pt1 | contig 20164 bp, 24 predicted proteins | sample MB2enrmetagenome_FD_207643 | JGI IMG/M metagenome (GOLD analysis project Ga0326727, IMG submission 207643) | Lab enriched peat soil microbial communities from McLean, Ithaca, NY, United States - MB29MY | ecosystem: Environmental > Terrestrial > Soil > Wetlands > Peat | place: USA: New York...
CTATCGGGGTGCTGGACCACGCGTTGAAGTTGGTCAACAAGCAGAGGGCAGACCTGGGCGCCTACCAGAACAGGCTGGAATACGCCATGAAGGGGCTCGCCGTAGGGGCAGAGAACCTCCAGGCGGCGGAAAGCCTCATCAGGGACACCGACATGGCGTCGCAGATGGTCGACTTCGTGAAGGACCAGATCCTCGTTCAGTCCTCCACGGCCATGCTGGCGCAGGCCAACACGAAGCCGCAGACAGTCCTGCAGCTGTTCCGCTAAGTCCCAGCGGGACTTGTTTCACGAAAGCCGCCTCTCCACGGCCGCGCGTAGCGCACGTGGATTCAGGGGCGGCTTTTTGTTGACACTCACCATCCGAAACCGGTTTACTTGAGCCGCGATGCGAGTCCCCAAGGTGGTCAAGGATTTCGCTGTGCCGTTCCGAGCGGCTGGCTTCCAGTGCTATCTCGTTGGCGGTGCTGTGCGCGACATGCTAATGGGAAGGGCCCACACGGACTACGACATTGCCACCGATGCGCTCCCCGAGCAGGTCACGTCCTTGTTTCGCCGCGTCATTCCTACGGGCATCAAGCATGGAACGGTCACCGTCCTGTTCAAGGACACGAGGTTTGAAGTGACCACGTTCAGGACGGAGACCGGATACAGCGACGGTCGGAGGCCTGACACCGTCACGTTCGCGCCGACGATATTCGACGATCTTTCGCGTCGGGATTTTACGATCAACGCGCTCGCGTACGACCTATTTGCGGACAAGATCATCGATCCACACGGCGGCCGAAAGGACGTGGATGCCCGCCTCATCAGGGCCATCGGGGTTCCGTCAGAGCGCTTTAGCGAGGATGGGCTTCGCCCGTTGCGCGCCTGCAGGATCGCCGCGCAGCTTTCATTCACAATCCACGAGGCCACCCTGAGCGCAATCCCCGCTTCCCTCGGTGTACTGGCGAAAGTGTCTGCGGAACGCATCCGGGACGAACTGTTGAAAACACTCGAATCGCCCATGCCTTCCGTGGGATTTTTCCTCATGCGCGACACGGGAATCCTCCGCGTCATTCTTCCTGAGTTGCTCGAAGGGGTGGGTGTCGAGCAGGGCAGCCTCCACTGCTACGACGTGTTCACACATGCCCTTTCTGCGTGCGACGCTGCTCCGCGGGCTTCCCTTGTCCTGAGGATCGCGGCGCTGCTTCACGATGTCGGAAAACCGCGCACGCGCGGGGTCGCACCGGACGGCCATCCGACCTTCTATTCGCACGAAAAGGTATCCGCGGAAATGGCGGAAGAGATCCTCATGCGGTTGAAGCTCCCCCTGGAGGTCGTGAAGAATGTGTCCCATCTCATTGCGTACCACATGTTCAACTACCAGGAGGATTGGTCAGACGCAGCGGTCCGACGCCTCATCGCACGCGTCGGCGAACTGAGAATCGACGACCTCATGGCCTTGCGCAGGGCTGACCAGATTGGCATGTGCCGTGAGAACGCGGCGACTTTCCCGCAAGGCCTGGCTGACTTCGCTGCGCGTGTTCACTCTGTTAAGCAGCAGGGACGGGCATTCAGCGTTCGGCAGCTGGCGGCGGACGGCAATGATATCATGGCGACTCTCGACATTCCCCCTGGTCCTGTGGTCGGCATCATCCTCAACGAGCTTCTTCAAGCCGTGCTGGACGACCCGGCGCTGAATGAAAGGGAAAAGCTTCTGGAGATTGCGCGTCGCATGCACCGCGAACGGCTCGGTGGATAGCCATTGGCGCAGTTGCCTGCCGCCAGGGCAGCCGTTGGGTGGTTAGGAGTCGGTTGTTTGTGCCCCGCGAGCGCGGGATGCGGCGGATTGAGGCCGGCCTGAGCGAACCGGGTTTTGCGCCACGTGCATTCCTTCGTAGGCGATGCGCGCCGCCTCCTGCTCGGCTTCCTTCTTGTTCTTGCCCTTCCCGGCGCCGAAAGACCTGTCCCCGACGTGAACTTCGATCCAAAACGTCCTGTCGTGGTCCGGACCTGTTTTTTGCACGACCTTGTATTTCGGATACGTCTTCATGCGCTTCTGGACGTACTCTTGGAGAAGAGTCTTGTAGTCCTTGGCGTGCTTGTTTTCCAGAACCTTGTTGATCTCGGGGATTAGCATCTGATGAACGAACAGCCGTGAGGGCTGGAACCCCGAGTCCAAGTAGTATGCGCCGATGATGGCTTCCAGGCAGTCCGCCAGGATGGCTTTCTTCGAGCGGCCCCCTGAGTACTCCTCGCCGCGTCCGATGAGGATATAGTTGTCCACGCGTAGCCTACGGGCAATTTCCGAAAGGCTGGCCTCGCTCACCACGAAACTCTTGATACGGGCCAGCTCACCCTCGGGCTGGTCAGGCAGGGAGGTGTAGAGGTATTCGCTAACGGCAAGTCCCAGCACGGAATCCCCAAGAAACTCAAGCCGTTCGTTATTTTCTGTCGATTCGCCGAGCTCGTTCGCGAAAGACCTATGCGTGAACGCCTGATTGAGAAACTCCAGCTCGTGGAACCGGATGCCCGCATGGCGTTCGAAAAGCTGGAGTTCCTTCTTCCTCTCCGGCCGCAGCGTGATGGCCGGCGCTCGTCTGTTTCTTTTGAACAAAACCTTCCTATTTTTTCACCTGAGAACGGATGTAGTCCAAAGCGTCCCTGACGGTCTCAAACTCGTTCGCCTTTTCGTCCGGGATGCTGATCCCGAGCTCTTCCTCGATTGCGTAGACCAGCTCGTAGGTGTCAAGGCTGTCCGCCCCAAGGTCTTGGCGGAAAGAGGAATCCATCGTGATCTTTGATTCGTCGATCTCAAGCCTGTCGGCGATGAGTTTTTTCATTTTCTCGAACAGCTCGTCCATAGAACTCAACCTCCTCTTGAAATGGTGTCAATCAATGCGTGGAGTTGTTCCCCATTTTCCCTGTCACGTCATCTCTTCCGGCTTGAGGATCTGCTTCCCCCTGTAGAACCCGCATTTCGGACAGACACGGTGCGGCATGATCCGGTTTCCGCAGTTGCTGCATTCCACGAGTGTCGGGACAGTGAGACGCAGATTCGCTGCGCGCCGCTGGCGTCCCCGCGCCCGTGATATTCTTCTTTTCGGCAAAGCCATGACTGATCACCCCGATTATGTTGTGATAAGACACACACGTGCCACGGTTTCAGCCGTGGCAGGACGCAAAGCTACACTAACGCCTCTCGAATGTCAAGGCATCAGCGTCTGTTCGCGGTTGGCGCTGTGAAGCTTTTCTTGGAGAGCCTTTGCTACCAGGGGAGGCACCATACCCGAGATATCCCCGCCAAACCCAGCGATTTCCTTGATTGCCGATGAGCGAATGACGGAATACTTCTGGTCGGTGGGCAGGAAAATCGTCTCTATCCTCGGATTAAGCGAGCGATTCATAACGGAAAGCTCGAACTCGTAGTCGAAATCAGCGAGGGCGCGCACGCCGCGGACAATAACGTGGATGCCGAATCTGTCGGCAAAGTCGACAATAAGTCCGTTCCAAGTAGAGACGGTGACATTCTCCAGATCGCGCGCGAGGGCGCTCATCATGGCGAGCCGCTCCTCCGCGTTGAACAGGTAGGACTTCTGGGGGTTGACGGCAATCACCACCTGCACTGCGTCGAACAGGCGTGACGCGCGTCGGAGAATGTTGAGATGGCCGTTCGTGGGAGGGTCGAAAGTTCCCGGAAGCAGCACCTTGAACATGCGCCCAGAATATCGAAGCTTTGCTCCGTCTGCAAGGGTTGACCTGACGCCCCGGGACGCTCTTCCTCGCCAGAGGGGCTTCCCACGCAAGGCAAAATCTTTGACAACCCGCAAGCCGGTGAATAGAATTGTGGATAATGACCCGAGCGTGGAGGATCGGTATCCAGATTGCCGCTGCAATGACGCTTTTCGCATGCGCTTCGCATCCGGCACCCTCGCAAACCCAAGACTCCAATGCGTCCGACGATGGCTCCCAAAAGGAGTTCGTGGTCACACCGGAGCTCTACAACAAGACCTTCGACGAGGTCAAAGAGACCATCGCTTCCCTGACTTCGCTCATCAACGCGGAGAACTATGAGGGATGGCTGTCGTATCTCACGGCCGACTATATCGCCAAGACCAGCGATCCGAAGTTCCTGGACAGAGCCTCCCAAAGCGGTGTCCTGCAAAAAAACGGGATCGTCCTGCATTCCCTGAAGGACTATTTCGAGAACGTGGTCGTGCGCAGCAGGGTCCAGGCGTCGGTCAAAGACATTACTTTCGTGGACAAGACGCACGTCAAAGCCATGACTGTCGTTGATGGCAATCCCGTGATTCTGTATTATCTGGTACGTGAGGACAATCGCTGGAAAGTGGGAACATGGTCGACAGAGCAGGACTGAAAAGAAAGGACTGGGGAGCAGAGATGAGAGAAGCCTATAAGACGGAAAACGGGGCGCTCCTGGCATCGCATCCACCATTGAAAAAGGACGCCGAAAGAGGAGTCGTGCCGGGGCTGCTTCTCGCGAGCGCCTTTGCGGCCGCGTTGTTCCTATTGCCCGCTTTCCTGCTCTCCGCACAGGATGCGGCCCAGCCTGGAGGCCAGGCCGGCACGCAGTCCGGCACCCAGACTGGCGCGCAGTCCGGAACGCCGGCTGCCTCCCAGGGGGGATCCCGGGAAATGACGATCGAGGAGCTCTTCTTGAAGAGCATCGAGTTCCAGATCCTAAGGGAAAAAGCGGCCTCAGACGACCGTGATATCAAGCTGAGTGCGCTCGACGATTTGGAAAAGAGAATCGACGCGGGATTGAGCAGCTCCGATGCAGCGCAAGTCGAGTTCGTCTGCGAATATCTCGCCCTGGAGGGTTCGGGCAGGATCTCGCGGGAAAACGGCCACAAGATCAACGATTTTCCAGAAGTTCGCCGGCGGGCGGCCAACCTTCTCGGTCGCGTCGGGACGGAAGAAGCTAAAGACGCCCTCATCCGTGTTTTGCTCATCGATGATGAGCCGATGGTCAAGGCGGAAGCCGCATATGCGCTTGGCAACCTAGGAATGAACCAGAACAACGAGACGGTGCAGGCGATAGAGTTCGCGTACAATATGGAAGATCCCACGCAGCCGGATCAGAACTTCGGCTACGCTATCAGCCTGGCAATCGAAAAGCTCGCGCAGAAAACGCCCGGTGGGCTGAAGGACCCTGACGCATACCGCTTGCTCGTGAAGATCGCGCAGGGAAACTACCTACGGACCGTGAAGGCCAAGGCTCTCCAGGTTCTTGACGAGATACGGGGATCAAAGTAAGGGATCAGAGCGAGATTAGGAGAGGCTTTTTCCATTCCTGGGTCGCCTCTTTCTCTTCGTACTGGATACGTTTGCGGATAACGAAGCGGCCAGGCCCTTGGCGAAACTCGAGGATTCCAAAAGCCCCTCCCCCCAGGTAACAAATCTTTTCCTGAGGTGCAAGCTCATTCGAGTCGCGAATCTCGCGCATGATGCAGTCAAAATGCGCGGGCTGCCTCGTTTCCCGGTGCGTTAGAGCCGAGGCCAGTTCCCTGACGGGCTGCTTGCAGATGGGGCAGTCGGGAAATACGAGTGGAGGCTCGTTGCGTGCTGACGGAGTCTCGGCTCCGTGGGGCCGTTCGATGGAGGGGCGCCTGCCACCCGCCGACTGACCGCCAGCTCCGCGCTGATTGGGCTGATGAGCGTCGGAACTCGGGGCGGGCCTGCCATGCTTGCGCCTGTTGTTTCGCCGACGAAAGCTTCGAGAGCTCATCCGCTATTCTCCGTGTTCGAGGTTTTTGGTAAGGTCCTGGGCAATTTTCTGGATGGCTTGCAGCAGATATTCCTCATCATGAATCTTGACCTTCAGCTCCGCGATCTTCTGGGGATCGGTCTTCTTGGCAGTCCGCACCACTAGTCGACCCCTCCCGGGAAAACTCCCTCTATGTGACGCATACTGTCAACGCCCGCCCACAGAAAAATCCCGTCGAAGCGCTGGTGCAGCCTTGCGATCCCCAGGCCAAGCGCGTCGTAAAGGCGCGCTGCATTCTCGATCTTGGCAGGTTCTCGCGCGGGAATGGCGTAACCCAGCTCGCTCTGCGGATGCGAGTCCTTGCTTTTTGCCTCGACGAACGCGACTTGGGAGCCTTTTTGGGCACTGATGTCTCCCTGGCCCCAACGGCTTCGGATGTTGCGCCCCCTGATGGTCCACCCCTGTGACAAAAGCCAGGAAACCGCGCGTTCCTGTCCGGTCACGCCCTTCTCCCGCGACTGTCGATTCAACGCCTGCACAGCCTCTTGCGCGCACTTCATGAGCCTTAGTCTCCCGCTGCCGGGCTTCCCGGCGCCGGGGCGAGGGACTTGGGGTCCACGGCCTTGACAATGAACGCCCCCTTTTTCGCCAGCAGGTCGACAATCTCGCGCTCGCCGAGGGTATTCCCGTACTCGTCGATGATCAGTTCGACGACCGGCCGCAAAGGCGCTTCCGCGTGCGTTTCCATAACCCGGCCGATGGCCGAGTTGTTGAGCTGGACGATGCTTCCGATCGGATAGATCCCCATGCTTTCCAGAAAGACCTTGAGAATCTTGGGATCAAAGTGTCTCCCGTTGTCGTTGAGCACGTTCTTCATAGCGCTGTAGCCGATCATGGAGTTCCGATGGGGCCTATTGTTAATCATGGCGACATACGCGTCCGCCACGGCCACCACCCGCGCGAAGACGTTGATGTCCTCGCCATGGAGTTTTCGCGGATAGCCCTGCCCGTCCCACCGCTCGTGATGCTGAAGCGCTATCAGTCCTATCTCCTCGGGATATTTCAGCTCCTTGGCGATCACACGATAGGAGTGAATGGGATGGGTGCGGATCTGGTTCAGCTCCTCGGGAGTCAGCTTTTCTTTTTTCTGCAATATAGCCTTCGGGACCTTGACCATGCCAATGTCGTGGAGGAGCGCGCCCGTGGCGAGTTGGATGAGCCTGTGGCTCGTGAACTTCAGCACGATCCCCATGATCGTGGAAAGGATGGTGACATTGATGACCCCCGCGGCAATCTTTCGCTCGATCTTCCCCGCCATAAGGATGAGCTGGATCATCTCGTTCCTGCCCTCTTTGATCCGCTCCAGGAGAATGTTCACGACGCTGTCGATGCGGGCACGGTCGATCGCTTCACCCTGCGTCACGCTGTTGACGATATGCTCGTATTCGTCGATCGTGCGTAGGTAGGCATCCACGTTCTTCTTGTCTGCTGGGAGGTCGCGCAGGAGCCCAGCGTCGCCCTGCTTTTCCTTCTGCTGTTCCTCCGTCAGGACCGACCCGTCCGTCCTAACTTCGCTGATATCCCACCTGGTGAGCCTGTCGATGTCTTTCTGGCGGATGGGGACGCCGGTAGGCACGAACACATTGTCTCCGTCGATGTAGACGGGTTTGTCGAACATCATTCCATCCCGCAGCTCGCTTGTGCGAATGGTTTTCATTTCTTTTCTGCTTTCAAGCCTCTGACGAAAACCAGGAGCGCGGCGATCACCTCATAGAGGGACTCGGGTATGAGAGAGTTGATTTCCAGCGGGATCAGGGCGTCCGCCAGCACGGGGTCTGCGACCAGCGTGACCCCGCTCTCACGCGCGATTCGTACGATGGCTTCCGCCACCTGTCCCCTCCCCGAGGCAAGGACTATGGGCGCCGGCAATTCCTCGGTGTAATGGATCGCCACCGCCTTGTCCTCGTGCCCCGTCACGAATTACCCCGCCACATCAATGATCGGGAGGGAGGCTCCCTCCGCAACGGGGGAAAACCCGTCAAAGTCATCCCCTCCGTATACAGTATCGTCAACTTCCATTCCCATGTTATGGAATTTTGCCCGCAGCCTGTCCAGTCCCCGCTTTATCGCTGCCGCGCGTGCCGGGTCATCACAGAATACGGATAGCCTCCGGTTTCTCCCTTCAAGCGGCAGCCAGAACGACAGCCCTTCCACCGTGAGAGCAAACCGTAACGGCCGGGCAAGAAATGGGTCGAAAAGGATCTTGATGGTCCCGGCCAGGCGATCGCGTTCTGCGTCGAAAACGAACGGCACCACGACCCATGTCTGCGCCCTGCCTCTCCTATGATTGAACGCCTGGACGGCATCTGCGGCGTCCGAGCCAGAGACAGTAAGGCCTGCCACGAACTCCTTGACGGCGTTTGCGGTGGTAGGCAAACGCTTCCCCCGGTAGCGTCGCGGGTCCCCGCCGCCCCGCTCGCCGAAGGCGAGCATCCCCAGGAGGGCGTCGATCCCGCGGCTTGCGGGGTCTATCCCTTTATCGAGAAGGGTCGCGATGAGCCGCGCCCCTTTGTGCGCAGGCAGCTTGAGTCGCGACAGAAGAACCCTCACCTTGTCGATGGTCTCCCCTCGCACGGGAAGCCCGCTCAGAATGAGAGCACGGGCGATGACCTGTGATGCGGCGCCGCCGGGGAGGCCTTCGCGGATCAACGCGGCCTGAAGCGGGTCCTGCGCTTGCGGTGAAAGGGAAAGGAGCAACCGGCCTGCGGACGAGATGACGCGCGCCCGCAGGACCGCTCCCGGATCAAGGATGAGATTCGAATATGCGGGATAGACACGCCCACCGATGCCCACGGCCCACTTGCCGGCATCCAGCTGTTTGATGACCGTGACGGTGACAGTCCCCCCCGGCCGGAGGCGGAGTCCCGGCCGCAGGGAAAGCTGCATTGCGCCGGCGGCGCCATGTGTCACGGAAGGCCCACTCACGTCGAGGGAGCCGAAGCCTTAGCGCTCAGCCGTTCTCCGAGGGCCCGCTCGGTGTGGTCTCGGGCTGCTCGGTGGAACCAGTCTCGGGCACCTTCTCGCGCCTGCGGTGGATCAGTTCCGCGACCTTGGCGGACTTGCCGTAGCGGCCGCGCAGGTAGTACAGCTTCGCACGGCGCACCTTGCCCTCCCGCACCCGGACGATTTTCGCGATCCTGGGTGAGTGAAAGGGGAAGATCCTTTCCACGCCCACGCCGTAGCTGATCTTCCGCACAGTGAAGGTCTTGCGAAGTCCGTCGCGTTTCATCGCGAGCACGATCCCTTCGAAAACCTGCACGCGCTCGGTCTTGCCCTCGATGATCTTGTAGTGGACCTTCACGGTATCACCGATGCGGAACTCCCCTACGTCCTGCTTCATCTGCTCCGCTTCAAGCGCCTTGAGTGCGTTCATTTTCAACTCCTTCTTCCCTAATCTTCTTGAAAAGCTCCCGCGCCTCCGCCGGAAGGCTGTCCTTGTCCGATCCTAAGAGCTCCGGACGGAATCTCATTGTCTTCTCTATGCTCTTCCTAAGGCGCCATTGCCGTATCTTTTCGTGATGCCCCGAAACAAGGACATCCGGCACCTTGACGCCTCGAAACACCTCCGGTCTCGTGTAGTGCGGGTATTCGAGAAGCCCAGCGGCGAAGCTCTCCTCTTCCAAGGAAACACCCGTTATCACGCCCGGAATCAGCCGCACAATGGAATCCACCACCGCCATGGCGGCGACTTCCCCCCCTGAAAGCACGTAGTCCCCGATGGAAACCTCATCCGTCACGAAGGCGTCGATCACTCTCTGATCGACCCCTTCGTACCTCCCGCACAGGAGCACAAGTCCCTTCTCCTTCGCAAGCTCGGAAGCAATTGCCTGCGTGTACGGTCTGCCTGCGGGAGTCAGGTAGACGACCTTCAAAGCATTGCCCGGCTCTCCCAACTTCGCTCCGTTGGCTTCCAGGGCGGCTGCGATCGGCTCAGCCTTCATGACCATCCCCGGCCCGCCCCCATAGGCGGCGTCGTCACACACCCGGTGCTTGTCCATCGCATAATCGCGAATATCGACAAGCCGCACGTCGATGAGCCCACGCGCGATTGCCCGCCCCAGAATGGAGCTCGTCAGAAACCCGTCGAACAAGCCAGGAAAGAGAGTGAGGATGGTGATTGTCATCTGACGATCTCATCCTCCCTCAGGGAGATTCTACCGGCCCCCACCTCCACGTCACCCACGAAATGGTCAGTGAACGGTATGAGAAATGTCTTGCCGGCCTGAGTCTCCACCTCCAGAAGCTGCGCAGTCCCGCCTTCACAGACCGAGCGCACACTCCCGATCAACTCCGTCCCGAACCATACCGTACATCGGCACAGATCCGCGGTATAAAACTCGCCGTCTCCGAGGCGTGCAGCGTGCTCCCGCGGCACCCAGATTTCCCAGCCCACAAGCGCGCGCGCATCCTCGGGTGTCTCCAAGCCCGCGATTTTGAGCACGTTGCCCTGCACCCGAGGATATGATGCTTCAATGCGAAACTTCTTCTCCTTCCTCCCCTTTCGAAACAGAGCCTGCGAAAGCCTGCCCAAAGGCTGGCCGGAGAAGCTCTTGCACTTCAGCTCCCCGTGCAAACCGCTCGTTCCCGTGATCACACCGACAGCCAGAAGCTCAGCGTCCATGCCTGCATGATCTCCGAGTGAGCGCGCGGTCACGCGTATCGTTCAGTCCAGGATCTCCAGCACCACCCGCTTGCCGGATTTTGTGGACGCCGCGCTCAAGAGGGTCCGTATGGCCTTGGCGATACGGCCATGCTTCCCGATCACCTTGCCGATGTCGCTGTCCGCAACCTTCAGCTCGAGGATGGTGGACTTTTCCCCTTCGATCATATTCACGGCAACGCCCGCAGGATCATCCACAAGCGTCTTGGCAATGTATTCCACGAGATCTTTTTCCACGTTTCTCTCCTTTTCGAAGAGACCCCCGAGGGCTGGCTGCGGCTGGCCTTGAGGCCTTCCGTCTAGGCTCTGGCGGTTCTGTTCAGGAGCCGCTTGACGGTCGCCGAGGGAGTGGCCCCTCGGGTGAGCCAGTCCTTCACTCGGTCAGCGCTGATGGAGATTTGCTTCTCCTTCGGCTCGATGGGATGATACAGGCCGACCTCCTCGAGCACACGGCCATCCCGGGGAGACCGGGAATCCATGACCACGATGCGGTAGAATGGCCGCTTCTTCGTTCCGAACCTTTTCAGCCTGATGCGCACACTCACTGGCGTCCTCCTCCTACTCCCCGGCGCCGAGCTGTGACAGCACCTGGGCCTGATATTTCGAGTTACGAGACATCTTTTTCATCATGAGACACGTCTTCTCGAATTTTTTCAAGAACCTGTTCACCTCGAAAACCGAAGTGCCGCTACCCCGCGCAATCCTCGCGCGCCTCCCTGGGCCGATGATTCGATAGTTCCTCCGCTCGGGGAGGGTCATGGAGAGGATCATGGCCTCCTCCCTCTTCATTCCCTTCTCGTCGATCTTGTCCTCCGCGCCTGATCCCTTGAGCCCGGGGATCATCTCCACGATCGACTGGAGGCTTCCCATCTTGCGCATCCGACGGTACTGATCCAGCATATCCTCCAGCGTAAAGGTCTCCGAGGCGAGCTTGCTCTGCAGCTGCAGTGCTTCGCCGGCCTCCATGGTCTTCTGCGCCTTTTCGACGAGCGTGACCACGTCTCCCATGCCGAGAATGCGCGAGGCAATGCGTTCCGGGTGAAACGGCTCGAGGCCGTCAAGCTTCTCGCTCACGCCGATGAACTTCACGGCCGCCCCAGTGATGCTCTTCACCGAGAGGGCGGCACCGCCCCGTGTGTCGGAATCAAACTTTGTCAGAATGACGCCGGTCAGGGAGACCTTCTCATTGAACTCCCGCGCGATCTCGACGGCGTTCTGTCCGGTCATGGCGTCTGCAACGAGGAGCACTTCGTCCGGCGCCGCTGCCGTGCGGATCCTCACAAGCTCGGCCATCAGCGATTCGTCCACCTGGAGCCGGCCCGAGGTGTCGACGATCACCACGTCGAACTGCTCGCGCCGCGCACGGGCAAGCGCTCCTTCGACGACGCGCACCGGGTCCGTGACCGCCTCCCGATGGACCGCCACGCCCGCTTTTTCAGCAAGGACCGCAAGCTGTTCCACCGCCGCTGGGCGCTGCAAGTCGGCCGCCACAAGAAGGGGCCTACGGCCTTTTTCCTTCAACAGCAACGCAAGCTTGCCCGCCGTGGTGGTCTTCCCTGAACCTTGAAGTCCGGCCAGGAGGATGACGGACTGGGTGTCGGGCCCTTTCAGCACCAGTCCCTGGCTTTGACCTCCCAGGAGAGCGACCATCTTATCATAGATGATCTTCACGAACTGCTGGCCCGGCGTGACCGAGCGCAACACCTTCTCTCCGAGCGCCTCTTCGGTGGCCTGGTTCACAAACCTTCGCACAACACGGAGGTTGACGTCCGCTTCGAGCAGGGCGATCTTGATCTCATTGATCGCGTCCTGGATGTTTTTTTCAGATATCTGGGCCTTGCCGCCGATCTGCCTGACAAGATCAGTCAGCTTGCCGCTCAGTTTCTCAAGCATCAAAGTCCGTTCTTCGTAAGTATTGAACAGGCCAATATATACCGATATCGCTGGGGAGTGTCAAGGACAGCGGGTCCTTCGCGCTCCGGCAGGTCACCTGATCTCGAAAAAATGCCTGTCGATGTACTCAATACGCTCTTGCGCCGCGGCCGCGAAGGGGCTCTCGGGGAAACGGATGAGTATCTCCTTGTACGTCGCGCGCGCTCGAACCAGATCCCGAAACTGCGTATCCCGCTCCAGCAGCTGCGCTAGGACGAAGTCCGCTTCGTCGCGCCACTTCCCGTCCGGGTAGCGGGTAAGGTACTCCGCGGCAAGATCGATGCCAAGCCCTGCCTCCTGCCTCTCCCTCTCGAAACGCGCCGCGGTAAGAAGAGTTTCCTCGAGTCCCGGATCCTTGACATCAAGGAGACGTTTCAACAGTGAAAGGAACTCCGCCTGGTCCTTCTGAGCGATGGCGATCTTTGCGAGCCCCAAAACCGCGCTGTCCCCGTACTGGCCCTGCTCTGATAGGTTCTTGGTGAAATATTTGCCGGCGGCCTCATAGGCACCGGTGCGCAGGTAGAGTTGGGCGATGCTGTCGTTGAGGCCGGGATTGCCCTCGCGGTAGCCTTTAAGAAGTTCGGCCAGCGCCGCGTCATACTGCCCGATGCCTGCGAGCCTGGCAGCGAAGGCAGGATCGCCGGCAGCCACCGCGGAAGCGGGGGGCTGCTGTTGCCCTTGCGCCACAGCCGTGGCGAAGTCCGCGTCCGATACAACGTGAACACGCACGGTCTCCTTCGAGGAAGTCCCTGTGGTGTTGTCTTGTCTCAGGAAGTCCAGGTCATAGGTCCCCAGCTTCAGCGCCTTGAAGCTAAACCATGTCTTTCCATCGCGGGTGTCCTTCCCTTTGAAAGACATCCCGTCCCCGTTCGGGCTCCTGTCGGGGAAACCGAGGAAGAGGAAACCAACTCCGTCGAGGCCTATCTGGAGGTCGTCCTCCGCCCGCGCGTAGATCTCACGCAGCCTGCCGTAGGTGGAGGCAGCAGAGGACTGCGAGTCAGCGTTGGCGGCCCCTTGTGCCGAGCCCGTCTGCGAGGGCTGTGCCCCGCTCGCCTGCAGCTGCTGCGATGACAGCCCCGAGCCGGCCTGCGGCTGCTGCGCCCCTGAAGACGCGCCTGGCTGTGTGGTCGCCTGCTTTGGCGCGGCGCCCGGTTTGGGCGCGCCTTGCGAAGGGCGGGCAGGAGGCTTTGCAGCGCTCGGCTGCGGCTGCTGCGGGGTCAGAGCAGAAATCTCGCTTGGAGATGATCGGGCTGGCTGGACCGACTCGACCTTGGCTGCGGGGTTGGGTTGGGGCTCCGGCGGAAGCCCAAGGGCGACCTCAGCGGGCTTCTCCAGGGCTTGCTCCATGTCCTCCGACGGCAGTGAGTCTTCCACCGGTGTGTCGTTTGCCGGTTTTTCTTTTGCAGGCCCAGCGGGCGGTTTTTCCTGGGCGGCTTCAGACGACGGCGAGGTCTGGGAGGCGTTTTGCGGTGGCGCGGAAGCGCATGAGACGACTATCAAAGTCGCCGCGGCAAGAAGGAGCATTGTTCTTGTCACGGGACCTTCTCAAACATGTTTTCCATACTCCTGTCGTTGATTGTCCCGATTGCATCAGCGGCGATCCGTCGAGGCGGCACCCAGAACTTGTCCACGTTCTCTCTGGTCCACTTCAGGACTGGGGGTCTAAACGGATAGTAGGCCGGCGCTTGCTCAACCTGCGGCACGGCGGGCAGAAGGAAATCATCCACCGAAAGCGCACCTTCTTCCCCTGAGACGGCCACCTTTCCCTGTTTCTGTCGCGCCTGATCCGCTGTTTGGCGCTCCCGTGCGTTGGCGGAAACCGTGAGGACGATCAGCGTCACAACGACGGAAAGGCAGGCCACTGCGGCGACGAAGAGAACCTCGCGGCGCGCTACGAACCGCACGCCGCCGCGCAAGGACCAAGCCCGGGAACGCAGGGTCACCCAAACTTTCTCAAACCGGGGCAGCCGAAGGGACAGTTTCACCTCGCTCCTTGTTCTCCAGCCGGACAGCGACGAGCTTCGAGACGCCGGATTCCTCCATCGTCACGCCGTAGAGCACATCAGCGCCGGCAACCGTGCGCTTGTTGTGCGTGATCACAATGAACTGCGAATTGGACGCAAACTCCTTGAGCATGGTGCTGAGCCGGCCCACGTTCTCTTCATCCAACGCCGCATCGATCTCGTCAAGGAGGCAGAACGGGGACGGCTTCACCATATAGATCGCGAACATGAGAGCAATGCCGGTCAGGGACCTTTCACCGCCGGACAATAGATGGATATTTTCCAGTTTCTTCCCGGGGGGTTGGGCGAAGACTTCGATCCCCGAATCCAACGGGACGTCCTGGTTCTCCAGTCGCAGCTCCGCCCTTCCTCCGCCAAAAAGCCTGCGGAACACGGTATGGAAGTTCTTCTTGATCTTGTTGTACGTGTCCAGAAAAAGCTCTGTGGACTCGGTACGGATTTCCGTCGTGACCCTTTTCAGGTCCTCTCGAGCACGCGTCAGGTCTCCGAGCTGTCCGGTGAGGAAATCGAACCTGTCCTTGACCTCGGCGAACTCCTCGGAGGCCATGAGGTTGACCTGTCCAAGCTTTTTCATCTCTTCCCGCAACTCAGCGAGCCGAGGACGAAGGTCTCGGTTGGGCGTGAGGTCCGGGATTCGAGTCTCATACTCCGAGAGGTCCCGGGAAAAGCGCTCGGTGAAGGTGGCATGAAGGTCCCGTATCTCCGTGCGAATCTCCGCGACTTCGATCTGCGTCTTTTCGATCTCGGACTGCGCGCGTGACAGGAGCGTATTCCTCTGCTTCAGGTCCTCTTGCTTCTCCAGAAGCTCCTTGTTCTGGAAGCTGATCTGGCCCTCCAGGCCGGCAAGGGCGGAGCGAGCGGTTTTTTCTTCTGACTCAAATTGCGCACGCTCCTTCTCTGCGGAGTCAATTCGCTGTTCAGTCTCACCGCGTTTCTGTCGCGTCTGCTCTATCTGGAGGCCGATCTCCTTAAGCAGCTTCTCCTGCTCCGATTTTTCCCGGCTCAGCCGTCCCACTTCTTCCTGAAGCCCCGAACGCTGCGTCTGCAGCCGCGCGAGGTTCACCCGAAGGTCTTCCAGAGTCTTTCGATACTCCTCGATCTTCTGCCTCAGCGCGTCGTTGTCCCGGGAGAGCTGCTCGTTGTGTTGGCGAAGCCGTTGCTGCGCGCCGGCATTGTCGTTGATCCTCTCATCGATGTCCCGCTTTCGGGTGATAATACCCTGTGGAGCGAGGAACTCATCCAGGAACGACGGGGTGAATCCGCGATACCGCGCAAACAGATGATCGAGCGTCGAGAGTTTCTCCAGGGATGCTTTCAAAACGGAGATCGTGTTCTGGACGATCTTGTCACGCTCCGCTTTGGACACGCTTTCGACGCCGGCAGCATCCTCCAGGATCGAGATTTTGCCCCCCAGCTGGATTGTCAAGCTCTTCAGGGCCTCTTCAATGGATTCCTCGACGGAATGCCGTTCCGCCGACGAGTACCCCATCTCCTTGAGGCGGGCGTCCAACTGGGTGACGATGTCCTCAGTGATTGCGCGCAACTCCGTCCGAAGGGCCTCCATGGCAGATTCCAGCCCGGTGATGGTCGCGCCGTTTTCCCGAATCGCCTCTTCGTTCGACCGTACGCGAGCTCCGAAACCGTCAATGTCCTGGGTGAACCCTTCTATGTTGCCCTCTGTCTCCTGGATGCGACTGGAAAGCTCCGTGAGAGCCACCTGCCTGCGCTGGCTTTCCGCGGCCAGTTCGTGCAACTTGTTGACGATGTTCTTTTCCCGTCCCTGGTCACCCTCAATGCTGCGCTCAAGCTCGGCGATCCGCTCCCGGAAGATGTGGATCTGGTTAGCCCGCGTATTCTTTTCCATGTCGAGCTGGTAAAGTTTCTTGTGAGACTCCACCAGCTGGGACTCCATTGAGTTGACGAGATCAGCTTGGTGGGCGATGGATGAGGTGCCCGCGTCGATTGCGCGCTGGATTTCGTCCCGTGCCTTCTCTTTTTCTGCCAGGCGCCCTTCCCGCTTCTTCTTGTCTTCCAACAAACCCTTCAGGCGAAGGAGTTGGATCTCCAGCTCGACCTCAAATATCTGCTCACGCAGTTTGCGGTAGGCCTCCGCCTTTTCCGCCTGCGCCTTGAGGGACGTGTAGCTCCTGCGCACCTCGTCGAGGATCCCCTCGACGTGGCGCATGTTCTCCTCCGTTTTCTCTAGCTTCCTCTCCGCCTCCTGGCCGCGGACGCGAAACCGCGTAATCCCGGCCGCTTCCTCGAAGACGAAGCGCCGCTCCTCGGGTTTCGTGGACAACAACTGGTCGATCTTGCCCTGTTCCATGATCGAATAGGCAGACTTGCCGATCCCTGTATCGAAGAAAAGCTCGCGGACCTCCCGCAGCTTAACGAGGTTGCCGTTGATGAAATATTCGCTCTCACCCGAGCGGTACAGTCTTCGTCTGATGGAGACTTCCGGAAGATTCAGCGGAAGGACGTCGTCCTGGTTGGAGACAGTGAGGGTAACTTCCGCGACGTTCACGGGTTTTCGGGAGTCGCTGCCGGCGAAGATCACGTCGTTCATGTTCTCCGCCCGCAGCGATTTTGACGACTGTTCGCCAAGGACCCACTTCATGGCGTCCACGACGTTGCTCTTGCCGCAACCGTTGGGCCCTAGGAGCGCAGCCACCCCGTCCGTGAACTCGATCTGGACCTTGTCTGCGAAAGATTTGAAACCGAAGATTTCGAGAGTCTTTAAAAACACTTTCGCTCCCAGTCGAAATGCGTTACGCTGACACTCTCAGCGGCACTCAGTTAAACATCCTAACGGGGGGGTGGTCAAGGCGCGTGGCTGAAATGGCGGACTGTCATCTCATATGCGGCGTGGACGAAGCCGGACGGGGACCCCTTGCTGGGCCGGTGACGGCGGCCGCGGTCATCCTACCCTATGACTTCCCGCGGGACATCCTCAACGATTCAAAAGTCCTCGACTCTGACCAGCGGACCGCCGCAGAGGCCGTGATTCGGACCCAGGCCATCGGCTGGAGCATAGGGTGGGCTACTCATGAGGAGATCGACGCGTTGAACATTCACAACGCGACGCTTCTTGCAATGAGACGCGCCATCCTGGTGCTCACCGTCCGCCCCGTCATGGTACTTGTGGACGGGTTGTTCTGTCCGGTCTGCGGAATCCCCAGCTGTGCCATCGTCAAGGGAGACGCTACGGTTCCCCAGATCATGGCGGCCTCCATCATCGCAAAAACAGCGCGGGACCGCTGGATGGAGGAGTATTCCCTGATCGAGCCTGCGTACGGCTTCGAGCGGCACAAGGGATATCCGACGCCGGAGCACCGCCGGGCTGTGCTCTCCGTGGGGCCCTCTCGGATCCAGCGCATGTCCTTCCGGATCACTGCCCCTTGATGAAGCGCACCGCCGCGTCGAAGCCTTCGAGGAACGTGGCGAGGTCCTCTTTAAAAACGATCACCGACCGGCGCTCGAATTGATCGTCCCCGCTTTTCTTGCTCTCTACGATATTAAGAAAGACATCCCCCGTGCGGTTCTCTTTTACATTGAAGAAATACGTCCTCTTCGCAGTATTCGCCTTCGAGGAAAAGATCTCCCCCCGAGTCCCCATTCCTGCCTCCCTCTGAGCGCGGGCGTCGAAGTTCCCTTGACCTTTCTCCGCCGCCCGGGTAAATTGCGATGCAACATTCCGCGCCCGTCGTATAACGGTATTACCTGAGCCCTCCAAGCTCATGACGTGGGTTCGACTCCCATCGGGCGCTTTTCACCACAGGAAGCTATCAGAGGGAGCCGCAAACCTCAATCCGCTAAGCTGTGGGCGCCCGAGCGACCGGTCACTTGCGGGGAAACCCGGTACCTCGGACGCCGATGCATCGACAGGTTCTTTCTTCTCGGGAAATATTGACCGGCTCGCTTCGATCAAATAGAGTTACCGTGCAATCGCAGGGGGCCGTCGTGGGAATTTTTCGAAGCGTCCGCCGCGCGCGCATCCTTCGGGAGGGACTCCTTTCGGAGAAGGCGTGGGAATGGCTGCTCAGGGACCATCCGATCCTGGACAGCCTTTCGAACGAGGCGAAGGAAAAGCTTCGTGGGATGGCGACGATCTTCCTCCATGAGAAAATCTTCGAGGGAGCGGACGGGCTTTTGCCCACGGAGGTGATGCGGGAGGTCATTTCCGTTCAAGCGTGCCTGCCCATCCTCAACCTCGGGATGGAGTGGTACGAGAACTGGAAGACAATCGTGATCGTTCCCGATGTTTTCACCGGGGAGCACGCAGAGGTGGACAGCGCCGGAGTGGCACACGAATGGGAAGAGGACAAAAGCGGCGAATCATGGGACCAGGGGCCTGTAGTGCTATCATGGAAGGACGTCGAAGAGTCCGGCTGGGGTGACGGCTACAACGTGGTCATTCACGAAGCCGCCCATCGCCTCGACCTTCTCGACGGCGAGATGAACGGACGGCCGGCGCTCCATGACGGGATGAGCGCCGGTGAGTGGCTTGCGGTATTCTCCGCGGCGTTCGCGGACCTTTCACGCCGCGCTTCCGCAAAGCGCCGCAGGATGCGGCTGGACCCGTACGCCGCAACGGATGACGCGGAGTTCTTTGCAGTGTCGAGCGAGTACTTTTTCGAACAGCCGGAGCTTTTGGAGACTGAGTATCCCGACGTGTATCGTCTCCTGCGGGCATTCTACCGGCAAGATCCCGCGCGCAGGCCGGGTGCCCGACAGGGGTCGTGATGGATCGCGGTTCGCCACGGCTATGGAAGGAGTGACGATGTTCCGGTATCCTCGGGCACGCAACGATCAATCGTACAGTCGCAAGGGGAGAGAATGGAGCGTGTACTGATCACGGGCGCGAACGGATTCATAGGTTCAAACCTGTGCTCATACTTCGTTGATCACTCCTACGAGGTATTCGGGCTGGTGCGCAAGACCTCCGATCTGCATTTCCTGGAAGGCACCGCGGTGAAGCTGATTACGGGGGACCTCACGGAATCGGACGGGATCTCGCTTCCTTCGTCGATCGACTACGTAATCCACGCGGCGTCCCTCGTCATCGATGACGTGCCAATGGCGCTAGCGCGACAGAACATCCTCGACGCCACGGTGAACCTCGTGGAGTGGCTAGAGCGCAACAAGCTGCCGCTCAAGCGGTTCGTCTACATTTCCACTTGCCTCGTCCTCGGCCACAGGTCGCTCAACATTTCGGACGAGAACCGAGGGAGACCGGCGTACGGGAACCTTTCCTATGTGAAGGCGAAGGAGCTGACCGAGAGTTTCCTTCGGGATAAGCATCGCGAGAACGGCCTGCCGGTCCTGATCCTACGGCCCACGGATGTATTCGGCCCCAACGACCGGACGTCCAGCATGAGAATCCTCGCGGGCATCGAATCCGGGTGGCCCACGCTAGCGGGAACGGGCAACCGCGTGCTCAGCTTCTGCTATGTGGGCAACCTGGCCAAGGCGTGCTACCTCGCTTGCCAGATGCGCGGCAAGGACGGCGCAGCGTACACCGTGACCAACGGACAGGAGGTCACCTGGCGGCAGCTCATGGGCTATTTCCAGCTGCGCATGGGCAGGCAGCAGCGTATTTTCGTGCCGGTGGCCATCGCCTACGTGCTCGCTGTTTTCATGCAGGCGCTCCATGCCCTCGTGCCGTCGTTCGAAGCGCTCCTCACGTGGTATCGTGTGAGCAAGGTCGGTCGCGACACCACGTACGACATCTCCCGGACCAGGGAAGAGCTCGGGTACGAACCGGACCAGGACCTGGAGCGCC
>Ga0326727_10011795_pt1 | contig 20163 bp, 16 predicted proteins | sample MB2enrmetagenome_FD_207643 | JGI IMG/M metagenome (GOLD analysis project Ga0326727, IMG submission 207643) | Lab enriched peat soil microbial communities from McLean, Ithaca, NY, United States - MB29MY | ecosystem: Environmental > Terrestrial > Soil > Wetlands > Peat | place: USA: New York...
CTTATGGATTGCCAGATCAGGACGCTGGCGCGGGCCGTAAACGGTGAAGAAACGGAGATTGATGGTCCGCATTCCGTAGAGGTGGGAGTAATTGGAGCAAAGCTGCTCGGCGGCAAGCTTGGTCGCGGCGTAGGGGCTGATGGTTTCCGTGAGGGCCATATCCTCGCGGAACGGGGCGGTTTTCAATACGCCGTAGACGGAAGAGCTGGAAGCGCAGATGAAACGGCGGATACCGGCCGCGCGGGAGGCCTCGAGAAGGTTGTAGGTGCCGATGACGTTCGTATCGATGTAGAGGCGCGGCTCCTTGATGGAAGGACGAACGCCTGCGCGGGCGGCGAAATGGACGATGCAATCAAAACCGCCCCGGGAGACAATCCGGTCCACGGCGGCGGCGCTGCGAATATCCGCCTCGTGAATGGTGATCCGGTCCTGGACGGCAAGGAGATTGGCGCGCTTGATGCGCGGATCGTAATAGTCGTTGAATTCATCGAGCACGTCCACCCCGTGACCGGCTTCGAGAAGCCGCTCCACGAGGTGCGAGCCGATAAATCCGGCTCCGCCCGTCACCAAAACTTTCATCCGCTCAGGCTAGGAGGGAAAAGGGAAAGCGGAAACCAGAAATTATGGCTTGAGCTCCTGGCCGGTGGTGGCGTCGGCGATGACGTATTGCTCGTGGTGGAAGGCGGCATCGGAGCGGAAGGTGAGGCGGCCGGCGTATTTGCGCTCGATCTCGATCAAGAGCTCTTCGTCCTGCTCGCGAAGGCGCTGGAGGACGTGAGGGTTCACGGTGACGCAGACGTCGTGGACGGTGTCCTGATACTTGCGCATGACGGCGTGGAGCTCGCGCTGGATCTCGACGCTCATGCTCATGGAAGTTTTGACGCGACCACGTCCGTTGCAGTAGGGGCAGGGCTCGTAAACGGAGCCGCTAAGGCTCTCCTGGGCGCGCTGGCGGGTCATCTCCATGAGGCCGAGCTGGGAGATGGGGAGGACATGGGTCTTGGCCTTGTCGCGCTTGAGGCGGTCCTTCATCCGCATGTAGACGGCCTGCTGATCGCGCCGGCTCTTCATGTCGATGAAATCGCCGATGATGAGACCGCCGATATTGCGGAGGCGAAGCTGGCGACAAATCTCGTCGGCGGCCTCGATGTTTGTCTGGAAGATGGTTTTCTCAACGTCCTTGGCGCCTTTGTTGCGGCCGGTGTTGACGTCGATGGCGATGAGGGCCTCGGTCTCGTCGATGACAATGTAGCCGCCGCAGGGGAGCCAGACCTGGCGATGAAAGGCGTCGTCGATCTGCTTCTGGACGCCGTGGCGCTCAAAGATGGGAGTGGGCTCGGTGTAATGCTGGATGCGGCTCTTTGACCGGCGGGAAATGCTGCCGACGAGGTCCTGCATGCGCTGAACGGCGTGGAGATCGTCGCAAATTACGGCATCGATCTCATCGGTGAGGAAGTCGCGGACGGTGCGCTCGATGAGGTCTGGCTCACGGAAGACGCAGACGGGAGCGGGCTTCTCCTTCACCTGCTGCTCGATGGCGCGCCATTGCTCGACGAGGAGGCCGAGGTCGCGGACGAAATAGCGGGCGCGCTGAGTCTCACCGGCGGTGCGGACGATGACGCCCATGCCCTCGGGGACGTCGAGCTCGCGGAGGATCTTGCGAAGGCGGTCGCGCTCCTTCGGATCCTCGATCTTGCGGGAGATGCCGCTCTGGTCGGAGTAAGGCATCAGGACGAGGTACCGGCCAGCGAGGGAGATGTTGGTGGTGATGCGAGGCCCCTTCGTGCTGATGGGGCCCTTGGTCACCTGGACGAGGACTTCCGAGCCTACGGGGTAGATGGAAGGGATGTCCTTTGCAGAGATGCGCTTTTGCTGCTTCTTACCGCCGCGGTCGACCTGCTCGACTCCGCTATCGAGGGCGGCGGGGATGGCATCCCAGAAGTGGAGGAAGGCGTTCTTCTCGAAGCCGATGTCGACGAACATGGCCTTGAGGCCGTGCTCGATGTTCTTTACGCGGCCCTTGAAGATGCTGTTGACGATGTTTCGGTCACTCTCGCGCTCGATGGAATACTCCTCGAGGCGGCCATCCTCCAGGAGGGCGACGCGGCGCTCGAGGCGCTCTGAGTTGATGACGAGTTTGTTGCCTGTCTGTTTTGAGAGGCCGAGGATCCGTTTGACTCTTTCGATCATGAAAAGGGGTTCTGGTGAGGGGCTGGTGATTGTGGGAATTGCGCGCCGGGGGACTCGCCCCGTGGCGCGGGCTTCACCGGCCAGCTTTTTCCTAACCAAAACCGCCCGAAATCAAAACCCAAAAGACCATCCTCGCGCGAACGGCGCGCGGGCACGCCACAAGGCGGAGCCGGATGATATGGTGGAGATTGCAAATTGGTGGACGGTAAAGGTTTGAAGGAAATTAGAATGGCCAGTGCGGGCGTTTGCCCGAGGATTGTGGCTGTGTTGTTTGGTTGGAAGGTTTCGGATGGAAAAAGCGTTCGAAAAGACTGCGGCGATCAGGTTCAGATGAAACGGATTTCTGGGTGGAAGCCCGGCGGATGGCGGCCTTGACGTTGCCCTGGGCATCGGCGTCGGCCTTGATGTCCGGGGTGGCGCCGCCGCCTCCCATCTCGGGCTCGGCACCCGCGGTCTTATCCTCGGGGGCGGATTCGTCGCCTTCGGCGACCAAGGCAGGAGCCTTGTCGGAGTAATCGGGGAGGGCGGCGATTTCGTTGAAGGGATGGGGATTGTCGGCGGGCTTGAGGGCGACCAGTTGGGGCGAATAGGTGCCCTGGTCCATTGCGAGAATCTGCTCGAGAACGTGGTGAGCGACCGGGCCGGCGACGCTTCCGCCGTGTTTCCCGCCCTGAACCATCGCGACGACGACGTACTTCGGATGATCGTAGGGGGCGAAGCAGGCAAACCAGGCGATGTCCTCCTTTTTCCCGTGTTCGCTCGATTGGGCGGTGCCGGTCTTGCCGGCAACGACGGTGCCCTTGATCTGGCCTTTCGAGCCGGTGCCACCGGACTCGTTAATGACCTTCCATAGGCCACGGCGGACGACCTCGATGTCCGACTGCTTGACGAGCTGGCGCAGATCGCCGCGAATGACCGGCTGATCGGGCACGGCGATCTTGCCCTCATCGTCACGGGCTGGGGTACCGTCGGGATTGAGGACCGTCTTGACGAGGCGCGGGGAGTAACAAACGCCGCCATTGGCGACGGTGGAATAGGCCATCGCGAGCTGGAGAGGAGACGCGAGGACGTAGCCCTGGCCGATGGAGACGTTGGCCGTGTAGGCAGTGCTCCATTTCTCCTTCGGGTAATGCTCTTTCATCCACTCGGGACCGGGCATGACGCCGGCCTTTTCATCCGAAAGGCCGATGTCGTAGGTCTGGCCAAAGCCGAGCATCGCGCCGATCTGATCGATGGCATCGATGCCGGCGGCGTTGCCGTATTGGTAGAAGAAGCAGTCGCAGGAGACCTTGATGGCATCAGCGAGACCGAGGACGCCGTGGGAGCCGCCTTTTTCGGCAATCCAACAATGGAAGGCGCGGTCGCCGTAGGTGATGGAGCCGGGGCAGTTGAAGCGGGCGTTGGCCATGCCTTTCTTGAGGCCCGCGAGGGCGGTGACGATCTTGAACGTCGAGCCGGGCGGGAAGCCGCTGACGGCGCGGTCGACGAGGGGCACGGCTGGGTTCTTGTTCAGCATGCCCCAGTCCTTTCCGGAGACGCTAGGGATGAAAATATTTGGATCAAAAGAGGGGATCGAAGCCATCGCGAGGATGTCGCCGTTGTTCGGATTGATGACTACGGTGGCGGCGCGGCCAAGAAGCGGCTGGCGGAGGGCCTGCTCGGCGATCATCTGGATGCGCGCGTCGATAGTGAGGTAGACATTGGCGCCGGGTTTCGGCTGGACGGTTTTCAGCTCGCCCTCGATGACGCCGCGGGTGCTCCGCTGCATGACCCGGACGCCCGGGGTGCCGCGCAGGTACTTGTCCATGAAGAACTCGATCTGCGATTTCCCCTCCACGTCGGGCTGGTAAAAGGTGTAATGGGAGGCCTCCTCCTGATCCACGTCGACGGGCATGCCGACGTACCCGAGCAGATGGGCGGCAAGTGCGCCGTAGAGGTATTGGCGGACGGGCTTGATGGCGATATCGACACCGGGGAGCCCGACGTCGTGCTCGGAGAATTTTGCGAGGGTGGGGAAGTCGATATCCTCGAGGTAGGTGAAGGGGATTTCCGTGTCGTTGCGGTAGTGGGTCTTGAGATGCTTCGCGTTGTAATCGCGAGCGAGGTCAAGAGCCTCGAGGCGGGGGATGACGGCGCTATTGACGATCTGGACGATGTCGGCCTCGGTTTTCTTGACGGGCATACCGTGCTGGGTGCCCTGGTACTGGATGAGCGGGACCTGCCCTTCATTGCGCTGCTTGAAGCCGCGGACCATGTCGGGCAGATAAAAATCGACCTCGTAGCTGGCGCGGTTCTGCACGAGCGGAATGCCGTTGCAATCGCGAATCTCGCCCCGGACGGAGGGGATGCGGACGGTTACCTCCGAGCGGTGGGCGATCTTTGCGGCATAAAGGGCGCCGCGGGCGACCTGGACCCACCAGAGCTGGACGATGAGCGCTGCCAGGAAGGTCAGGACGCTGAAGCCGAGCACATAGATGCGCAGTTCAACACGTGGCCCGCGCCTCCGCCGCCGGCGCATGGATGAGGACCCTGGAGGCATAGCTACATTTCGCGCGCGGCCCGCTCCTCACGTGGCGGCACCAAGCCGAAGCTAAGGGCGAGCCAATGAAGAACGAGGAAAACGATGGGAGAGACGATCATCGCGGCGAGACCTTCGCCGCCGATGCGCCACCAAATAATTTTTGGGAAAAGGAATCCACCCCGGCGGAAGGTGATCATCAGATACTCAGATAAAACAAAGACACATAGGAGCGGCCCGGACAGGAGACAGTGAATCTCCCAACCATGGCCGCGCTGGAACAACGGGCGGAAGCCGCTCATGATCGCTCCCAGCACCGCATAGAGGACTATCGACCAGCCAAGCGAGATTTCAAGATTTCCATCAACCACCTGGGTGGCGGCCAGGGCGTCCCACATGAACCCGCCGGTAAAGGCAAGCAGCAGCATCCCCGGAGGCGGGACGGCGAGGGCGCCGTAAAAGAAGACGAGGGGAAGGAGAAATATCCTCGCGCCGTATGGGAGGGCGGGGAGGTATTCCTGGATGGCGAGGGCAAGGAACTGGGCCAGAATGAGGTAGGGATAGATCATTTGGTCTCTCCCTTGACGATGAAAACGTCCTCGATGGTGCTGAGATCCACGGAGGGGATAATGCTGGCGGTTCCCTCCAGGGGGAGAACCTCGAACCGTTTCACCTCGCCGATGAGGATGCCCGAGGGGAAAACGCCGCCGACGCCGGACGAATAGACCTTCTGGCCGGGCTTGAGGTCGGCGAGCTTCGAGAGGAGGCCGAGGGTGAGATCGGGCGCGGTGGCGGTCGAGGTGCGAGTACCGCGGACGATACCGCGCTCGCGAGTACCCTCGACGTTGGCGGCAACACCGCAGTTTTCGTCGGAGATGAGGAGGACGGTGCAGGCGTTCGCGGCAACGACAGTGGTCTTGCCGACGAGGCCGTCCTCGGTGAGGACGGGCTGGTCGGGCTCGATGCCGTCGGTCGAACCCTTGTCGAGCTTGATGGTGCTCCACCATGTCGCGGCGTCACGGGCGATGATGCGGGCCGGGACCAGCTTGAAGGCGGAGCGTTCGCGGAACTGGAGGGCGCGCCGGAGCTGATTGTTCTCCGCGGCCAGGCCCTGGAGGGTCTGGTCCGTGGCGCGCAGTTCGTTCAATTCGACGCGCAGTTGTTTGTTCTCGGCGTCGAGCTCGTTGAGCTTTTTCATTCCTTCGCGGAAGCCGATGATCTGCTTCTGGAGGGTGGAGCCGTTCTTCAAGAGCGGGGCGATGATGCCGAGGAAGCGCGCCTGCATGATCTCGGTATTGCGAGGTGTGAAGGCGAACAACACCAGAACCGCCACCAGGAAGACGGCAACCGCGATGGCGTTGATCTGGCGCATGGATCCGAATTGCTAATGTGTGATCGCTAATTACGCGCCCGGTGCACTACGGGCAACTCTGCTCCAATTAGCACTTTCTCTTTAGCAATTAGCAATTCTCCCTCAGTGATTCCACTGGCGGTCGGAGGTGGCCACCTGGCGGAGGAACTTCAGTTCGTTCAAGGCCCGACCGGTGCCTTCGGCGACCGCACTGAGCGGGTCCTCTGCGACGTGGACGGGGAGGCCGGTCTCCTCAGTGAGGAGCTTGTCGAGGCCGCGGAGCAAGGCGCCGCCGCCGGCGAGTACGAGGCCGCGGTCGACGAGGTCCGCGGAAAGTTCGGGCGGGCAGCGTTCGAGGGTGACGCGGACGGATTCGACGATGGCGTTGATGGGCTCGAGGAGGGCCTCGCGGACCTCCTGGGAGGTGATGGTGAGGGTCTTCGGCAGGCCGGCAACGAGGTCGCGCCCCTTGACCTCCATGGTGGTCTCCTTCTCGATGGGATAGGCGGAGCCAATCTTGATCTTGATCTCCTCCGCGGTGCGCTCGCCGATCATGAGGTTATAGGCGCGCTTCATGTAATTCATGATTGCCTCGTCCAGCTCGTCGCCGGCGACGCGGATGCTGCGGGAAAATACGATGCCGGAAAGAGAGATAAGGGCGACCTCGGTGGTGCCGCCGCCGATATCGATGATCATATTGCCGGCGGCATCCTGAACCGGAAGGCCGACGCCGATGGCGGCGGCCATGGGTTCCTCGATCAGATAAACCTCGCGGGCGCCGGCACGGGTGGCGGAGTCCTTGACGGCGCGCTTTTCGACCTCGGTGATGCCCGAGGGTACGGCAATGACGACCCGGGGACGGACCATCTTGCGGCGGTTGTGTACCTTGGCGATGAAATGGCGGAGCATCGCCTCGGTGATTTCGAAGTCGGCGATGACGCCGTCCTTGAGGGGGCGGATGGCGACGATATTGCCGGGGGTGCGGCCGAGCATGCGCTTGGCCTCGTCGCCCACGGAGAGAACCTTGCTGGTTCCAGCCTGGACGGCGACGACGGAGGGTTCGCGAAGAACGATGCCGTGATCTTTCACGTACACCAGGGTGTTGGCCGTGCCCAAGTCGATGCCGATATCGTTGGAAAACAGTCCGAAAAGTCCGTTAAACATTAATTATACCTTCTACCTAGGAGAATTTTGGTGATGCTGCGTGCGCGACATGAGCCCAGAGTGTAGCATCGCTGTATGCGCGAGGCATTGGTTGAATCGTCGAAAATCGCGGGGCTCCGTCCATCTTCAAAGGTGGGTGTAAGTAGAGAAACTCGCGAGGAAACGTCAAGCTTCGAAACCCGCGTGTTTTCACCGGGTTGCGAAGAAGCTGCTTCCGGAGTGGCCTGGGGGCTGTACGACGCCCTGCGTCCGGTGCATGTGCTGCACATCTACGGGGCGGTCGGAATCGCGGTTTTTGGGTGGAGCATGGGGAAGTGGGCAGGGTTCGACTCGGGGAGGCTGCTGCCGCTCTGGCTGGCCGGGGCGCTGGTGGTTTACAATCTGGACCGGCTGAAAAGAGACCCTGCTGACGACCAAAACACCCCGGAACGTGTCCACTGGCACGGGATGCTGCGCCGGTGGAGCTGGCTGCTGACTGCGGCGGGCGGGGCGGTGCTGGTGCTCTGGCCTCTCTGGATCGGGAACGGTCCGCTGCTGCTCCTGACGACGCTGGCGCTCCCGCTCGCCCTCAGCTATTCCTTTCCCCTGATGGGTGTACGGCTTAAGGATGTGCCGGTGCTGAAGACGCTTTTTGCCCCGCTGGTGGTCCTGACAGCCGTGCTGGCGCCGCCGATTCTGCTGCAACGCCTCGCGCTGGGGGTCCCGCTGCTACTGGCGGCGGGGTGGAGCTGGGCGTTGCTGATGTTCAATATGCTGCTGTGCGATCTGCGGGACTACAACGGGGACCGCGCGGCTGGGACGAAGAGCCTGCCGGTGCTGGTGGGGCCGGGCCGAACGCAGGCGCTGCTCTGGTTGCTGATCGCTGCCGGCGCCGTGTGTGCGCTGCTGCATGGATGGCCGATCCTGGCGGGGGCGACGGTCGTGGCTCTAGGGCCATTAGCGTTCGCAGCCCAACGGAGGCGGAACGAGTCATTTTATGAGTGGCTGGCGGAAGGGACGTTATTTCTGCCGGCGGCGGTGGAGCTGGGCAAGCATGTGGTCGCGCGGTTGATGGCCTGATTTTATCCCATGGCTTACGCATCTTTTTCCAAATTCGTGGCGGCGCTGGAGACGGCGGGGGAGCTAAAGCGCATCGGCGTGCCAGTGGCGACGGAGCTGGAGATCACTGAAATCGCGGATCGGGAGATGAAATCGGCGGGCGGGGGAAAGGCGCTGCTCTTTGAGAAACCAACGATCGACGGGAAGGTCTCGCCGATTCCGGTAGCGGTCAACACGATGGGGTCGCACCGGCGAATGGCGCTCGCGCTCGGGATCGGGTCGGTGGACGAGCTGACGCACGAGATGCAATTGATCCTGAAGGCGAAGCCGCCCACTGGGCTGCGGGAAGCGTGGACGCTCTTGCGGCAGGGGATCGATCTGTTGCACGCGCGGCCCAGGCATGTCTCCGACGGGCCGTGCAAGGAGGTCGTGCAGCGGTTCGATGGGAGGGAAGAGGCCGCGTTTACCCTTGCGAACCTCCCGGTTCTCAAATGCTGGCCGCAGGACGGCGGGCGGTTCATCACCCTGCCGAATGTCCATACGCGCGACCCGGAGACGGGGGAGCGGAACGTCGGGATGTACCGAATGCAAATTTACGACGGAGCGACCTCGGGCATGCATTGGCAGGTCCACAAGGTGGGCGCGCGCCACGGAAAGCGGTATTACGAGCGCAACGAGCGGATGCCGGTGGCGGTGACGCTGGGGGGCGATCCGGCGATGACCTTTGCGGCGACGGCGCCGCTGCCGGACGGGCTGGACGAGGTGCTGTTCGCCGGCTTTATCCGGAAGAAATCGATCGACTTGGTGAAATGCGAGACCATCGACCTGGAGGTTCCGGCGGACTCGGACTTCGTGCTGGAGGGGTATGTGCAACCGGGGGAGATGCGGGCGGAGGGGCCGTTTGGCGATCACACCGGTTTTTACACGCCGATCGAAGACTACCCGGTATTTCACCTGACGGCGATCACCCGCCGGAAGGAACCGGTTTATCCGGCGACCATCGTCGGAATCCCGCCGATGGAGGATTTCTACATGGGCAGCGCGAGCGTGCGGGTGTTCCTGCCGGTGTTTCGAATGAATTTCCCGGAGATCGTCGATATCGCGCTGCCGGCGGAGGGGGTATTCCACAACCTGGTCTTCGTCAGTATCCGGAAGCAGTACCCGTGGCAGGCGTACAAGATCATGCACGGGCTGTGGGGCATGGGGCAGATGATGTTCTCAAAATACATCGTGGTGGTGGACGAGGATTGCGACGTGCATAACACGAGCGAGGTCCTCTTTCGCCTCTGCGCGAATACCGATCCGCAGCGGGACAGCACCTTCATCAAAAACCCGTGCGACGCGCTGGACCACGCGCAGACGGTGGCGACCATCGGCTCGCACATGGGACTGGACGCGACGCGCAAGCTGCCGGGCGAAGGCTACACGCGTGCATGGCCGGAACTGCTGAAGATGGACCTGGCGGTGAAGGAAAAAGTGGACGGGATACTGAACGGAATGAAGAAATCGTGATCTAAGGCAGGGTTACCTTCTCAAAAAAGATGGCAAGCCCCCCATGGCCGGTGAAGATACAGATGCGAGCGAAGGTCAGCGTTTAACAGAGCCCGCCGCGACGGATATTGGTTCCGACCGGCGCATGGAGGAAAGGATTGAGAGCGTCTTCCTCGGCGTTCTGCTGTTTGCGCTGACGATTTGCGTGTTTATCCCGGCGTTCAACGGGGGTTTCATGTGGGGCGACGACCAATTGCTCACGGCAAACCCGCAGGTGCATAGCCCGGATGGCTGGTGGACGCTCTGGCTGCGACCGTACACTGCGGATTATTTCCCGCTGACCTCGACGACGTTTTGGCTCGAATGGCAGTTCTGGCACATGGACGCCATGGGCTATCATGTCATAAATGTCCTTCTTCACGGTGTCGCGGTGGTGGTGACGTGGCTGACGCTAGAACGTCTGCGCGTTCCCGGGGCGTGGGTGGCGGCGGCGATCTTCGCGGTCCATCCGGTGTGCGTAGAATCGGTGGCGTGGATCGCGGAGCGGACGAACCTGATCTCCCAAATTTTCTTGTTGCTGACGATCATAGGGTACGTCGAGTTCGAGGAAAAGGGGCGGGAGCGGTATTACGCGGCGGCGTTGATGTGTTTCACGCTCGCGCTGCTGGCAAAGGAGTCGGTAGTGATGTTGCCATTCATCCTGATGCTGCTGATGTGGTGGCGAAGGGGAAAGGTCAATCTGGCCAGGATGATCCCGTTTTTCATCCCGGCGTGTTTCCTGGGGTTGGTTGCGGTGTACTTCCAGTTCTATCGGGCGATCGGTTTCGAGGAGATACCGATTGGCAACTGGTGGCAGCGCATCGCGAGCGCCTGTTTCGCGTCCGGCTTCTACCTCTATAGCGCGCTGTGGCCGCTCAATATCATAGGCGTTTACCCGGAATGGACCCGGGCATTTGCCTCGACCGTGCTCCTACCATCGGTCCACACGCAACCGCCGTCGCCGGATAGCATTCCCTATTGGTTGCAAGCGCTTCCGGGACTGGTAATCGCGGTGTTGCTCATCTGGTGCTGGCTGCGGCGGACGGAGACTTGGGCGCGGGCAGTGCTGATGACGCTGGGAAGTTATATCGTCGCGCTGCTGCCGGTGCTGGGCCTGGTGACGATGTCGTTCATGCGTCTCACGCTGGTCGCGGATCATTACCAATATATCTCGATCATTGCGGTGATCGGGCTGGTAGTCGCGGCGGGAAACACGCGGTCGCTGAAACCGCTGTGGCTCTGCGCGGCGGCGCTCGCGTTTGCGGGGGCGACGTATTTCAACTGGAAACAAACAGGGGACAATCAGATCGCGGAGGTGATTTGGATCGCCGGGCCACTGGTGCTTGCAGGCGTGCTGATGTGGGCGCCGGAGCTATGGAAATATGCGTGGTCAGGGTTTCTGGCCGCGGTGATTTGCGCGTTTTGTTTCATCAGTTGGCGGCAGGCGGCGATTTATCAAAGCGAGGAAATCTATTGGACCGCGACGCTTAAGAAGAACCCGAACAACTGGCAAGGGCACAATCACTTGGGAGCGGCGCTATATATGCGCGGCGACGTGAAAGGCTCCTACCCGCATTTTGCGGAGGCGGTGAGGTTGAAACCGGAAAACCCGGAGAGCCATAACAACCTGGGGCTGGCGCTTTCGATTTTCGGGCAGATGGACGAGGCAATCAAGCAGTACGAGATTGCGGTCGCGATAAAGGACGACACGGCGATGCGAACGAATCTGGCCAACGCGTACGCACAGGTGAAGCAGTATGACAAGGCGATTAAGAACTACCTCCGCGCGATTGAACTGAACGATAACAACGCGTCGGCGCACTGTAACCTGGGCTTTGCGCTGATGCAGGAGGGGAAAACCGACGAGGCGATCCCGGAATTCATGCGGACGATCGAGGTCGATCCCCAGATGCCCCAAGGGCGGGCCGATCTTGCGCAGGCGTTACGGCTTAAAGGGATTGATCCCAATGCTCCGATGCCGACGGGGCGCAAAGAGAGTTTTGATTTGCAGAAGGCCCTCGAATTACTCAAGCAGCCTCATTAATCCGCCGTTCAAAAAACTACGGTTTGATGAAGCGTCCGCCGGTGGACGGGTCCTCGACGACGGCGCCGTGGGGGATGCCGCGGGTGTCGATCACGTTGTACGGATCGTAGGGGCTGCGGACCATCCCGTGGCCGAGCCATCGACCATACGGGAGACGCTGACCCTCGTAGTAACCGTCTTCGCGCGCCTGGCCAATGGCATGGCCGATGAGCGCTCCGGTGGCTGCCCCAACGCCAGCGCCGATCAACGCGGCCCTGGGGCCGCCCACCAACATGCCGGTCAGGGCGCCGGCGCCCGCACCTGCAACGGCGCCATTGGCGGTGGGAGTTTCACATCCGGTAATGCCCATGCAGAGAAGGAGGCATGCGGCGGTGAGTGGGAGAAAGAGTTTCATAATGCAAACGTAGGCAAGTAAGATTCGCTATGGGGTCGGCGGACAGGATGTCCGTCAAATCGTCCATTCCGACGCGCGCGGCCGGGCGTTTGTTCAAAATTTTTCGCGAGCCAATCAACGGCTTCGTAATCACAGCCGCGTGAAGTTGCTCCGTGCGTTCCCCCGGTGGGTCTATTGACGAATGGTCGCGAATGTTCGTATGTTCGCAAAGAATACGAAATGTCCTCTACGCAAATCGACCCGTCATGGCGCAAAGCACTCGCTGGTGCGCACCTGCTACTGAGCAGACGGGCATTGACGCCAAGGCGCGCGCTTCTTGCCAGATTGATAGGAACTGACCCGCGGGTCAGCCCTCGCCTGGTCGATCAGGCCGTTGCCTGCGTCTGCGCCAGAAAGGGTCTTGGTTATGAAGCGGAAATGGCACGAATCAAAGTGGCAGCCTGAATTGAATTGGGGCACGGAGGGCGGTCTCTTGCTGAGACGTTGCGTGGAACTGCTGGCGACCGAGCTTCCGAGTCCACCGTCGGAACTGATTCTCTTTGGCTCGATACCGCTCCAGATGGGCATTTCCCCCGCCTTTCTGAGCGGCGATGTGGACATCGCAACCAGAGAGGAGATCGCGTCCGTCCTGGGCGCCCATAAACTGCTCAAGGGGCAGGCGGCTCCCTATGTCGAAGTTTCCGATCCGGATGTCTTCGTGGCGTCAACAGACTGGCAAAGCCGGGCTCACAAAGTGGAACTGTTTGGGATAACCCTGATTTTTCCGCATCCAATCGATATCCTCGTGTCCAAGGTAAACCGCTGCGAGGAAAAGGACATTCGGGCGTTCGCGGAGGTAATTCGCCAAATGGGTCATCCAACCGAGGAAGAACTGAAGGAGTCGCTCCAGCGAGTTGTTGATATTTATCGACCGACATTCGATGAGGAAGGCGGATCGGATGCTCTTATGAATACCCAGGCTCTTTGGGAAAGATTGTTCCAGAAGCCGATTGATGTGAGAGCCGAGATTATCGCTCCAGCGATGGATCGGAAAAGACGCTTTCAGGAATCTCCCTTGGGTGTAAATGCCAAGCAGGCGCTGATCAATGCGCGCGGCGAGAGAGCATCGAGAAAAGGCTGAGGCGTCCGACGATTGCGGCCTTGCGCAGGGTGCCGAGCTTGTAGCGCTTTTCGAATACGCGAAAACCTTCGGACCGCATCTTGCGCAGGATGCGGCCGTAGACCTCGGCCATGATCCGCGCGGGCGTCATCGAACGGCGATCCTCGGGAGGCAGGAGGGCAGCGGCTTTCTGGTAATAGCTCGATGCGCGGTCGGCCTGGAAATTCATCAGGCGCAGGAACCGGTCGTTGGTAACGCCTCCGGCGAGGTCAATGGCGGAATACTGGAAGCGTTCGAGGTCCTCAAGTGGCAGGTAAATGCGGCCGCCGTTTTTCCAATCTTCGTGAATGTCGCGAAGGATGTTGGTCAATTGCAGGGCGATGCCGAGCGCGACGGCGTATTCCTTGCAAGCAACATTGCGATACCCGAAAATCTCGATGCTCACGAGACCGACGGCGCTCGCGACACGGTAACAATAGGTCTGGAGTTCCTCGAAGGTCTCGTACCGCCTCGGCTCGAGGTCCATTTCCACGCCATTGAGAATCTCGCCGAAATAACTCGGCTGGATCATGTATTTGCGAATCAGCTCGCGGACGGCCGGGGCGATGGCCGGCTCGCCGGCGAAGGTATCCGAGAGACTTTCGCGCCAGAGGCTGATGCGGCGGCGTTTTTCCGCGACGGCGAGGTCGGGATCGTCGGCGATGTCGTCGACCAGCCGGCAGAAGGCGTAGAAAGTCGTGATGTCCTGGCGGCGCTCCGGAGGCAGAACGACGAAAGCGAGCGCGAGGTTGGATTTGCTCGCCTTCGTAATGGCCGCGGCGGTCTTCGGCTCATTCATGGGCGGGCGCCTCCTCGATGGCGACAGGATGGGAATCGGCGGCGACCTCTCCGGCGGCGAGGCGAATCTCCCGATCCGCGCCGATGATGTCTGAGCCGGCTGGGGACGTTGCGATTACGGCAACGCCCAGCGCCTCGGGCACCATCCGGAGCAGCGCCAGGTATTCGCGCAGATCCTGTTGCGAAAGCTGCGAGCCGGCGTCCTGAGCGATGAGAACGCGCGGCGCGATCGCAAGCGCCCGGGCGAGCGCGATCTTGTGCTGATCGGAGACGGAAAGGTCGGCGACGCGGAAATCGGCGGCGCCGGCGAGGCCGGCGAAATCGAGCACTTGTGCGGTGCGAATGCGGGCCTGCTCGATGTCGAGGCCGTTGATCTTGAAGAGCGGCATTGCGACGTTTTCGGCAACGGAAAAGGAGTCGAGGAGAAAGGGCTCGGCGAAGACGTAGCCGAAGGCCTGGTTGCGCAGTTTCATGCGTTCGGCTTCATCCAGCGCGGAGGTCGGGTGCGCCTCGAACCAGACTTCGCCTGCGTCGGGGCGGTCGAGCAGCCCGAGGATTCGCAGGAGCAGGCCCGTGCCGGAATCAGCCGGACCGGAGAGAAGCGTGAACTTCCGCGGCTCAATGGCGAGCGACACGGCGCGCAATTCCTCCAACGGCGTACCGTGATGGGAAACGGCTTCCGCGCGCAGCAATAATGGAGTGGAGCCGCTCATCGCTTTTTTCAAAATGCGATCCAGTCCGGCGCCTGCATGCGCCCGGTTTCGCAGCGCTTGTAAAAGGAGACCCAGGAGGCGAGCAACCATGAAGCGACCAGTGCTTCGATAAGCGGATATACAAAGCTCCAGAGCAGGCCGGCCAGGGTCGATTCGCCGCCGAATCCGACCAACATCCACCGGCTCAATAGCGCGAGCGCGAACAGATGAACCGCCGCGATCGCGAGAACCCAGAAGAGCTGGCTCCAGAACCGGCGCAGAAACTGCCAATGCTGCTCCAACGCTTTGCCAAGGGTTTCGCTATGGAACGTCAGCGTGATCTGCATGGTTGAAAAGAAAATGAGGAAAAGTGCGAGCAGGGGACGCGCGACGCGGTCGATGTATAACAAGGTGTGATTGAGGAAGAGCGGATCGTCAAAACGAAACAGCAGGGCCGATACGCGCGGCAGATCGATCAGCAGGGAACTGAACGCCATTACGATCACCGCCCATTTGACGACGAAGGAGAAACGCCGGATCGCCATGTCCATGAGACGGCCGGTGGTCCAGGTGAGTCCGCGCAACCATGTGTAAACGATCAGGATCAAATAAACCTGCACGCCCACCCCGAACAGGTAAGCGAAGAGCGACGAGAACCAGTCGATGACCGATGCCCACCGCACGATGAGCAGGCCGGGCGCTATGCGATTGAGATAAAGCAGGCTGGGCCCGAAAAGGATCGGCGCGAGCATCGCGGAAAACGCGCAAACGAGGATGGCCCCGTGCGCCAGCCACGCTCGCCGCCCGAACCGCCTGCCCAAGGCGGCGCGCAAGGTCCGGTGATGATCCTCCCAATTGAACAGGAGCATGATGGCGGCGATCGCGGAGAAAGGGAACGTCGTGACGATGTTGTTGAAAAGTCCAGCCAGCGACTCGAGCGTATCGCCAATCGCATCGCGGGCCACCTGCCATCGGACATCGGAAGAGAAGACGGCAAGCCAATCACCGAGCGAATGGGTCTCACTCAATTGCAACGGAGACGGCGGGATTTCCCACGAGATTTTCCAACCGAACGCCGGTTGCTGATCGAGCGGCAGCACGGTGTAGAAGAAAGCAGCGAGCCCCGCATGGAATAGCGCGTAGCAGAGCCCGAGCGCGGCCGGGATCGCCCAGAGCCGGCGATACCGCGCGAGCGCCCGCATGCCATCGAGAAGCGAACGGCGGACTGGATTGGTCCCCATGAGCAGGACGTACCCCGACATCAGGCACAGCGGAAGCAACCACTGGCGATGAACGATTCCCATTTATGCCCCCCGGCGATGCTGCTCAATCTGGGTGATGGCCTGGGGAGTCAAGAATACGGGGCCGCCGAGTAACGACGCGCCGGCGAAAAGTTCCGCATATTTGAGGATCGCATCGATCGACCGGAGCAACCCGAGCCCCGTCTCGCCCAGCAGGATGACGCCATGGTTTTGCACCAGTATAACTCGTGGCACCGACTTGTTCCGGTCGCGCCAGAGGATCATCTTTTTTTGGATTTCGCGCGTGAGGCAGAGGCCGGGTTCGACGTAATTGACGAGCAGCGACGCGGCACCGAGGGCGAGGACCTCGTTGTGAACCGTACGGCGGTCGGCGAATTGCCGGGCGCGCGGCGAGGCGGTGATCTGATCGACGATGACGGGATGGATGTGCGCCGCGACCCGTACGAGGGGATCGATCGCCAGCAGCCACGCAAAGAGCGTCGCATCCTCGTGCGGTTCCGCGCCAAACTCCGCGTGCATCTGCGCCGCGGCGAGATCCTCCGGCAGGACCGGATCCTGCGCGATGACCTCGTTCACCCGCTGGAGGTCCAGGTGGACGAAATCCGCCGACGTCACCTCCGCCAGTTGCGCCCCGCGGCGGCTGACGGCGAGGCGGTTGTCCGTGATGCGCAAGGCGAGCGCGCCTTCCTCCGGAAGCACGAGCCGCGAGGGATGCCGCCCGAGCGCCTGCCCCAGCGTCACGATTTCATTAATAAGGGGGTCTGCCATTGCGGAGTCTGCCACCGGCAGCAAACGCGACTACTTGAGCAGGTTTGCACGATGAGGTCACACAAAAAACCTACTCGACGAGGAGGCGCAGAAATTCGGAGTCGGAAAATTTTGAATCCTCGGAAAGGCGGACCACCACGAGGCCGAGCGATGGCACCACGTAGAGCCGCTGGCCCATCGAACCGAGCGAGACGAAGAGATCTCGCGGCGCTTCGCGGCAAATGCAGGCGTCGCTCCAATTTTCCTGCCGCCATTTTGGCTCGAGGGCGTCCTCTACGTTCACGACGCGCCCGCCAGAGGCCCCGCGATTGAGCCAGAAACCCATGCCGAACGCGGAATTGCGCGTAGTGCCGCAAAGGCATTGATCGAGGGCACCGGAGGGCAATACTTTATTTCCATCCGCAAGAAGGAATTCGCCGAAGCGCGCCCATTCGCGCGCCGTGAGCCGGATGCCGCTAGCCATAAGCGGATTGCCACGCGCGTCCACTTTGTGGGGCACCGACCCGAGCCCGAGCGGACGCAGGACGCGGCGCACCAGGTAATTCCACGGCGTCTGCTCTCCCCTCGCCGCCAGCTTCCGCCGCAGGACCTCGCAAAAGATCTGAATCTGCCCGGGACCGTAGATGAAGGAGTCGCCAGGCCGCGCCACTTGTGGCAGAGCCAGTGCGTAACCGTCCCGGTCCGCGACGTCGTCGGAATGCAAATGGAAACCGGGGTCGACGCCGGCGGTGAAATTGAGCAACTCGCGAATCGTGATCTGGCCGCGCCCGGGCTGGCGGCGCCACTCGGTGATGGTGTTGGCGACGGGCTCGTCCAAACTCAGGAGACCGTCGGATTGCGCCGCAACGGCAGCCACGCACCATAGGCTTTTTGTGCCGCTGTAGATCTTCCGCCGCACGTCCGGGCCATCCCCTTTCGCGTAGCGCTCCAGCAGGGTTCGGCTGTGCTGAATGACGAGCAACGAGCAGCCGTTGTGCGATGCAGAATAGTCCCACGCGCGCTCGAGGCTGGCCGGGGAAGGCGTCCAACCACCCGCCCGGGCCGGAGCCACCGCCAGCAATCCGATCAGCAAAACGAGCGTCGCGCGCATGGCGGTATCCTCTCTCGACTCACGGGGAGAGTCCAAAATTTTGAATCAATGGTTCCCAAGAAGTGATTGGCGATATAAGCTGCAATTGTTACTGTTTGACCGATGGCCGCCCCGAAAGCCCAAACCCAGCCCCCTCCAAGTCACACCATCAAGAGCATTCTGCTGCTCGACGACGACATCGATCTCGCCGATACGCTCAAGCACTTGCTCGAAAGTCACAATTTCGTGGTGACTACCGTCGAGAACGGTGTCGACGGGCTGCGCGAGATCATGCGTTTCGATTTCGACCTGATCATGTGCGACATGATGATGCCGCGCATGCCGGGCGACATGTTTTACTTCGCGGTCGAGCGGACCAAGCCGCAACTCTGCCCCCGGTTCATCTTCATCACCGGCTATCCGGACAAGCCGGAGGTCGTCAATTTCCTCGGCGGGCTCGCCGATCCCATCGTGCTGCACAAGCCGGTGAACCAGGTGGATTTGATCCGCACGATTTCCTATGTGCTCAAGCGCACCGGGGCGCTGTAGAGCAGGCGGCCCTACTCGCTCTTGTGCTTTCTCGCCGATCGTTTGGAGGGCGTGGGAGAGGCTTCGGGGACGGTGATCGGCATCGCGGCCTTGATCTCGACCCGGCGATTCTGCTGCTTGTTCAATTCGCTGTCATTGGGCGGGTCGAATGATTTCCCCTTCCCCTCCGCCTTGATCTGGTAGCCGAGCGTCTCCATGACGTATTGCGCCACGTTCTGCGCGCGCTTGAGCGAAACCTCGCGGCATGCCTCGTCGCTGCCTGCGGAGTCCGCCCAACCCTCGGCAATCAGGCCGCCCTTCGCGACGGCGGGATACATTTTCAACCAAGGACCCAGCTTTCGCTCGATGACGTTGCGCGATTCCGCGGTAAGCACGGAGCCGTTGAAATCGAAAAGCAGGCGCGGACAAATCGCGCCGTCGGTCAGCTTCGGATAAATGTGAACCTGTCGGAGCTGGACCTTCTTCTCCAGGTCGCTGAGCCGCTGCAGGAACTGAGGGACGGTCTCACCCGCGACGCGGCGCAACTGGCCCGCCTCGTCCATCATGACCGTATCGGTCACGAAGCCGCAATTTGCCACGATGACCTGTCCCAGCCAGGACTGGCTCATCTCCGCAAACTCCCGCGCCGTCTCCCAGTTCTCCCGCGCGGCCACGCTAAAACTGGTGGGCGGCGTGGCCGGCACGTACAAATAAACATAACGGCAGAGTTGCGGCGGATAATTGCCCGCGCGGACGGTCTCCTCGGTCGGCATGTAATAGGATTGCGAACCCTCGTGGCCAACGCGCAGCGTTTTCGCCGTACCCACTGCCGACATCGGAACGAAGCCAATACCGGCCGGGTCGGCTGCGACGGCGCCGGCGAGTGCGGAGTTCTCTGCGTGGCGCTTTGCCGAAGCTATAACGGGCGCTCCCATGAGCACGGAGTCGCAAAAGTATTTGTAAGTGCCGGACCGGTCCGGCCGAGTGTGAAGCTGGATGGGCCCTTTGCCAGATCCCAGGGCCGACCAGTCCGCCGATTCTCCGAGGAAGATGCTTCGTACTTGTTCGACGGTGATCTTGTCCGCCGCATTTGCGTTGGAAACAACAATCGCCAGCGCATCGAGCCCCAGTGCAAATTGAGCCGACGGCTGCGTCAGGTTTCCGCACACGGGCAGCAGGTCGCGCTTCTCGCTGTCGCTAATCGGGCGCGAAGACATGCCGATGTCGCAGTCACCGTTTTGCAGGCCCAGGAAGGCGTCGCTGGAGCCGGTGGGCCGGATCTGGATCGTCTCCCACATGCCGTCACCGTGCAGGTCGCACATCACGTCGTGAGCGCGCGCCTTTTCGCCCTCGGGCGTCTCGAGATCGGTGGTCTGATCCTCGATCCGCGCGGAGGGGTTCTCCCGCTTGCTCATCAGGAAATTGTAAGCAAGGTTCACCGCGCACTCGGCTCCGACCGTGTTCGATCCCGCCAGCCGCAGGATCACCTTTTTCTGGCGGCCGTTGGTCGGAACCTCCTGCGCCGGTGCCGCCTGAGGGCTGATTCGCGGCTCAACCGCGAGCTGGTGCAGGGTCCCCTCGATCTTGATCAGGCTCCCGGAGGCGGCAATGACCGCCTGCCCCTCTTCGCTCAAGGTGTACTTGATGAACGGCTCGACCTCCGGATTCACGCTCAGGAT
>Ga0326727_10011796_pt1 | contig 20158 bp, 27 predicted proteins | sample MB2enrmetagenome_FD_207643 | JGI IMG/M metagenome (GOLD analysis project Ga0326727, IMG submission 207643) | Lab enriched peat soil microbial communities from McLean, Ithaca, NY, United States - MB29MY | ecosystem: Environmental > Terrestrial > Soil > Wetlands > Peat | place: USA: New York...
AACGTGTAAAGGTGGCGGCCGTCTTGCCGCGCCCACGGCATTTTCTTGTAGCTGGTCCAACCCCATTCCAAGGCGGCCCGCACTTCACTCTCAGTCATGGCTTGCTCCCTGGGCTTGCACGTCCGGCTGATAGACTATGCCGATCTTCGTGCCGTCACGGTCACGCGCCAAGCGGAAGCCCGGGGCTTTCACCCAAACGCGATAGCCGGGGCCGATGCGCGTGCCGTCGCCTACTTGGCGCTCTACAAGATGGTCGTGCTTGACGAAAGCCCCGGCGCTCGGAGAGAAGTCTTCCAAGATCGGCGTGCTTCCATCGGTCAGGGTAATGCGTGTGCCGAAACGGGTCATAGACATGCTGGCAACCAAGGTGCCTTGAAATCGGTCTTCTTGACAAAACAGGTACGGCAATGCCGCTTCTTGTGCTTGTGCAATTCGCCGTGAACGGAGTGGACGTTTTCGGGGCCGCCGCTGAAGTCATGCCCGCAGATGGTGGTCTTCCCGTCAAGCGTGGCGTGAGTTCGGCCGGATGTTGTCCAAGTCACTTTGTACACGGCCTGCCCTCCCATGTAATCCGGGCGGCGATCTTGGCGCAGGCCCGGCACTTGTGCCCGCGGCCGGCGGCCTTCTCGGCAACGCCAAAGGTCAGGCGCTTGGGGTTGCAAGCCGCGCGGGTCACAAGCTGCTCACCGTCAAACTCGGTCAGCATCAGGTGATAGAAGCCCGTGCCGTCGCCTAAGCGCCTCGTGCTGCGCCCTTCACTCCACCCTGCCACGTCAAGGTTTTCGACCTTGGCGACGTGGAGCGGCTTGCGGGGACAGGCGCGTAGGCCCCGGCATGTGGCCTTGGCTTGGCGGATGGCGGCCTTCACGCTAACGGCGCTCAGGCTGTAGTAGCTGGTGGGCTCTTCGCGGAAGTAGACCCGAAACGTGTAATGCTTGCGGCTCATGGTGGTTGCTCCCCTCACTATTAACCATAGCACAAAACCGGAGAAAGTCAAACGCCCGGCTTACGATTGCCGCAAGGCGAGTGGCCTGTCCGGGGCGCTAAGACCGTCCGCTACGCCCAGCCAGAAGTCCAGGTTGCCCTTGCGCGGCGGGAAGTTGGTATGCCGGTTGAATTCGACGGTGCAAGTCCGGCCGGCAAACCACCCGCCGCAATGGTCGCTATCCCAGCCCGTCTTGGCGGCCTTGCCGGCGAGAAGATCTTCTGCCTTGCAACCCGTTTCGGCGGCAACCTGGTGGATCGTGCCGCCCTGCCACCCGAACGCTTTGCAGAATGCTTCAAGACGTGTCACGGTTTGCTCCCTATGGCTTGGCGGCGGGCGTCATACTCGCCGCGCTGAAGTGCCTTCTCCGGCAGATAGGTAATGAATCCCGAAAGCCGGGCGGCAAGGTTGCGCCAGCAGGCCGGCGGCCATGCTGCCGGCGCGAAAGTCCAACCGGGCGGGTTGCACAACTCGCCACAAGCCACGTAAAGGGCAGCGGCAAGCCGCCAGCGGTCAGGAGGGCTGGCGGCTGGGAGCAATGCGCCGGCACGCGCCGCCCAGTAACTTTGCGTAACGGGGCTACGGTTCCGCCATGCCCTTAGCATCTTCGCACAGCAGAAGTCGCCCAGGGCGGCCTGTAGGGCGTCGGCTGTCAGCTTGCCTATGTCGATCATGCTTCCCCTTCCCACTTCACAAGCGGCCGGGCGGCGGCCGGCAGGTTCGCCAGTAGGCACTTCTGCGCCACGTCTAGGCTGGCGGCAACCCGGTGGTAGTCGGTATCGCCGAACGTCATTGCATGGTAGCCGTTCCCGCTGTGTGCCGCGCACAACTCGGCAAGGCAGTAGTCCCCCAGCATCATTTTCATGGCGTCATGCTCCGGGGTCCGCAGTCTTGGCGGCGGTCTGGGCGGCGGCATCGTCGGGATTGCTGTTGTCGATGGCCCCTAGCACTGCCTTGACCCGCTCGCGGCCAAAGTCCCGGATCAGCGCGTCGCCCGCGGCGGTGAAAGGCAGCTTGCCGGGAAGCGGCTCGCCACGGAAGTAGCAGTAGCCCTGGGCAATCTGGTAGAGGCTTACGTTGAATCCGCGGCTCATGGTCGGTTGCTCCAAAGGGCACAAGCAAAGGGGCCTTTAGTTGCGGCTTGCCGGTGGCATCGCGTCACAATCTCGTTTAGCCGGCTCGCCCAGGGTTGCCACACCCCTGTTGTAAAGGCCCCTTTGCCCGCGCCCTTTCGGGCGACGGCCTATGCCGTCACACACTACGCTGCCCTTAGTCTTCCCTTGTCGGGTTGCCTTCCGAATCGTAACGTTCGTCTTCGGAGTAGTGGATGATATGCACGCGCTTGTGGCCGGTTTGCTTCTCAAAGGCCAGTTCCACGCTACGGCCGATGTTCGCCACGGGAATGTACGCGAAACTGCCGACCTTGCTGTAGTCCCCGCCGAAAAAGGCAAGGTCGTACTCTACGCGAATGCACGGCGAAACGCGGACAGCATCGGCGGGCATAAGGACCGACCATTTCCCATCCCATAGCTCGTATTCGTCCCCCGTGGGGACAACGCGGAGTTGCAGCCGATCCCCGGCGGTAACGTGCCGCCGCTCTTCGGTTCTGCCCGACCTGCTAGCCCAGGTAATCTCCCCGGTCTTGAGGAACTCCACCGTGCTGTTGCTCTTGCAGGTGCAAGGGCCGCTGGGGTGTTCGGGGTGTCCGGCCCAACCGGCGGGGCAACTCTGAATATGATCGGAGAAGGCACACGTTGCATCGGTACACTTGCCCACCGTGTCCAGGTTGCTGCCGCAACGGTCACACTCGGCATCTACCGCAGTGACTTCCACGTCGGCAACGCCAATGGAAGCATCGTCGGCAAGGTCGTGCGCGAAGCCGTTGTCATACGCGAATTGCAGCGCGTTGCTCACGGCTTGCTTGGCGGCCAGCCTGATTCTCTCCGGCGTTTGCGGTTCGTCGGCGTCAAGCTGCAAAGTAACTTTGACTTCTATCTCATAATTGGGCATGGAATGCTCCCCTCACGATGTTCGGGCGACGGGTCAAAGGGTGTAGAAAATGGCGCGAATCTCGCCCCGCACTTCTTCGCCCAGCCGATGCAATTCGCGCTCTTCGTCTTCGTCCAATTCGTCCGGTTCGCGCTCGGCGAGTTCCCGGAATCGGTCGGCGTTTGCGACTAGCATGGTTGTTGCTTCCAAGGTTCGCGGGTAAGGGCTTGCCTAAGCCATTGCCCGCGGGCCTTGCGGCCCGCTTCGGCAGGGTTTCTTCCCCGGCGGTGTCATGGCTGGGCTCCTTGCGCTGATGGTTTGCATTGCTTTGATGCGTGCCTCAACTATACAAGCATAGCACAAAAGCGGCGAAAGTCAAATGCCCTGGAGAATTGTTGCGGCGGCGTCCAAGACTTCCGCGCACGGGTCTTCCAACTCGTCAAGCTGCCGGGCAACCAGATCGGCCCGCGCCTGCTCCTTGGCGCTCAAGGGGCGACGGGCCCGAATCAGGTCCAAGGAGACTTGCCGTTCGCGGTAGGCCGTCACGATGCGCTCGGCCTCTTGGCGGCGGCCCAGGGGCGGCGTATTGAATTGGCAGAGGCATACCCCGGAGAGTTGCGCCAAGACGGCATCGCGGTCTTTCAAGGGCCGGTAGGCCGCCTTTGCCAGTGTCAGAGCGTGGCGGTCCACTAGCAGATCGGGATACCAGTGTCCGCCCGCCGCTTGGCGGAATTGAACGGCATCGGCAAGCCGGGCGGTCGCTTCGCATTGTTCCCTGTTATTCACGGCTCACCCCACGGGAAAGTTGACTAGCCGCTTCAGCAGGCGGTAAGCCTCTTGCGGCGTGGCGACGGTCCAATACCCGAACGTGTTGCCCGCCTTGTGTTCGCCCAGGTCGGCGGGGTCCCGCAGATATTGCGGGTAGACCAGCACGTTGTAACGCAGCGGCGTGTCTTCGGTCCAACAGTCTTCCCATTCCAGGGCGGGCAGACGATAGCCTTCCCCTTTCTTCCAAGCCCGATCGCGCCGCCGTTGCACGCTGGCGGGCGTGATAAGCCGGGCACTCAGCCCGATTTCCGGCGTACCGAACGTGACCGGCGCGTCGGGGGCGGCGTCGGGATAGACAAAGGCCCCGCCGCTAAGGCGGTGTGAATTGAAGCGCACTTGCACGGGGCCGGGAATCCGCTGGTGCAAGCACTCGGCAAAGCGCTGCACGGCCCGGTCAAGACGCTTGGTTTTGCCGTCATAACCCCCGCCCGGCAAGGGCCCGCCCCAGGGCACGCCGGGGGCGATTCCAATAGATCGTGTAATCATGGCTGTTGCTCCTCTTCTTGCGTGTAGGGACCGGTGCAAAGCGCCCGGAAGTCCGGGGCCAGTAGTCGGGTCAAGGTGGCCTTTGCCGCGCTGCCCTTGGCATAGGCCCCCAGGTAATGCTCTTTTCCTTCTGGGTCCTGCCAGAAGTAGCTCTGGCGGTCGATGATCCGGCCGCTGCCCTTGCGCGGGCGGCGCGGGTGAAGTTGAAGATGGTCGGCGTTGCCAAAGTCACGGCTCATGGTTGCTCCACTATTCAAGACTAGCACAAAATGGGCGAAAGTCAAATAAGAATCCCCGCCTTGACTTTCTCGGGTTTTGTGCTATGCTTGTAATAAGCGTTGTATCCCGGTCATGGTGGCCGGGGCGCTTCGGGAGCACAACGGGAGCGACCTTGATGAATAGAACCTAGTGACTGCGCAGGATGAAACCGCTCTTCTTGAACGGGGCAACCGCCTAGTCGGCTGGCTTCTTGCCAACAACTTCCGCCGCGTGGATTGGATTCCCTACGCGCTGCGCGGTTGTGGCGGAGTCGAGTCGCGGGTGGGTGCCCTGCTTCATTTGACGGCAAGCCTATGCGCGCTTATCAACCGGCCTTGCACGGCCGAATTGATACCCGCGTTGGTCCCGCTGGAGGGCCGGCGCGTAGAGTTGGCATTCCATGCCGATGATCGGCGGCTGTGCGGATTCGTTGCACAGCGGCGCGATGGCGTCATGCTTGCGCACGTCATTAAACAGAATGAGGCGGACCCCGGCGAAGCGCTCACGTTTGGCAGCTTCCGGGTGCTCCAGGTCCTTTAGAAAGCAGGATGGATGCTCGATCTTTTGATCGTGTTGGTCTTGCTGCTTCGCGCAGTCGGGCCCGTGGCGACGGTCTATACTCCTGTTGCAGTTGGGCCAGTTGTGACCGCCGTGCGCCGGCGTGCCGCCGTGACCATCTTCGCTGATTGTGCTGGCCGGTGCCGCTGGCCCAGGGACACTGCGCCTAGCAAGGGCGCAGGCCGGCAGGGATGGCGGGATGGGTGGGTGCGGCGGTCTGTAGCGGTGGCGGCGGTGGCAGCGGAGGCAGGCAGATTGGCCGGAGGCGGGGCAATCGCCGGGGAATCTAACCGTGGCGTGAGTGGATACAGAAATCCGAAAACCGATTCCGCCCGGCGGCCGGCGATCTCCTAACCGTGGCGCGAATGGATACAAAAATCTGCAAACGGGTTTCGTCCGGCGGCCGGGGATCTCCTAACCGTGGCGCGGCTGGATACGAAAATCGGCGATACGGTTTCGCCTGGTGGCCCGGGGCCAGCAGCCAGCGTCCAGCAGTCGGCGGCCGATCATGTCGGCAGGCGGGTCAAGGCGGCCTCCCGTCTCATTGGGTCGAGCCCCTGGGCAGAGATGATCCATCAGCCGCAGGCGCAAAGAAAAGGCCCGGAGGCCGGGCGGCTCGGGCCAGTATCAGGGGTATCGAACCAACACGCCCCAGACCCAATTCCGGGGCAGCCGCCACGAGCGGCCACAGGTTTGCATCGGTGTCCCACTGTGTCGCCTTCAAGGAATCCAACAGCATGGGAGAGCATTGGGGAAAACCCGCAGGCGACTTGGCAACCTAGATGGACTTTGCCGGGTTCAGCAGACCGTTTGCCTGGCGGCTACGCGGCCGACGTTGAACCCGCGCGGCTGGCCGATCATGGTGGCATGTCGCCGAGGCGCGTGTAAACGGCCCTCAGCTAGCCGATGTCGCCTGACGTTGATTCCAAGATCGTCACGGCGGGGCGTTTGGAATCCTTATGGCGGTCTTCTCACCGGTCGCAGTCCTCTGGGCATCGAGGCCATTGGCATGGGCTGGCTAATATGCCTGCATCGTGTTGCCTACCGGCTGCGACTCGTGCGGTCGTTGCCCTCACCGTCTTCCAGTGCCTCCAACTGCCGTTCCAGTTCCACCAGCACGGCGTCCTCTTGCTCAAGCAACTCCTCAAGTACCCGGACGGTTTCCGTCTTCCGCTCGACAAGCCGGCGTAATTCGTCCACGTTCATCGAACAAACTCCGACCGAACGTAGCCGTCGCGCGTCAGTTTCATGGCCATCGAACAGGCCCGAGACCAGACTTCCTGCCGCGTGTCGGCAAGGGCGACAATGGTGTGCCCGCAACTCTGGGCAATCAGCCACCAGCTTCCATCATCGGCCTGTCGCGCGTCGTCGAGAAGCCGCCAGCCCAAGTCCCGGAGCCGCTGCCGCATCATTTCGGTCGTCAGCATGATGTTACCGTGCCCCTGCCAGCGAAAAAGGAGTGCCGAACCGGCATGTTTCAGCAAGCCCCGCGAAGGGCTGTAGAGAACAGTACCGGCCGGCACTCCCTTTTGGAGCGCGGTTTCGGCACTGCTTCCCTACATTCAAGGACCTTGCGGCCCAGGTTCGCGGTTTTGCTGAAAGCAGTAGCGTTGACGCTCGTGCGTCAGGTCAAATTGTCACCACAATCCTACCTCCTGGAGCCCTTGGGTGCAATCGTGGGTGGCCTTGCCGCCCACCAAATCGACTTGTGACCTGTACTTTCCGAATGAAGCGTGCAGAGCGGCGGGTGCCTGTCTCATGCCGTGGCAATGCTGCCATCCCGCGTGTATTGTCGGCCCCGCATCTTGTGCCTCTCTCCCGTCGGAGTTCGCGTCCCGGCGCACGCTATGGGAGAGGTGTTCCGCGGTTGCTTGAACGGGGTCTATGAAGCGGAAAAGATTGACCAGCTCCGCCGAAGCGTTGAACGCTTCGTCGTAGCCGGCCAACGGGTCGCCGGGCAGCCGGTGCCTAAAACCTCCGCGACACTTTGGGCCGTGATTCACTCGTTCGCCGTACCTTGGACAACAGCGTCCAGAGGCTCAGGGGCCGGCTGGTAAGCCCGGCAACGGGGCCTCGCCTGCCGACCATTCCGCCAGTCGATCTTCGACTTGGAATCATCCCGATCCGGCCTTCTGGCGACGCTCGATGGCGAAGTGCAGGCTGAACGGCACCTACCTCCAGAGGCATTAGGCTGCCCACTCGGTTTTGTGGCTGCCGGAGCCGGCGCATCGGATCGAAAGCCCACCCGCACCTTGTAGGCCGGGAGGGTGGAAAGCCCAACGCGAACTCCACTCCGGGGGTTCCACTCCAGGGGTGGTTGCGGGCCTCCGGCCCTTTGATTATGCTATCGGATGTTAGAAAAGATGCTAGGAACCCGACCAGTCTAAGTTAAATAACCGGAACACCGAATGAGGAACGACCACCGGGCCACAGACCCGTGATGAAGACAACTTGAACGACGCGCGAGCGTCAAGCGTTTGCTTCGGAGAAGAACCGCCAACCTGAGCTATCCTTGGCTCTTGCAGCAGAAGCAGTGCTTGGACGACCGCCCCGAGATGGGGCGTCGGCTGAGTGCTGTTCTGCTGCGCTGCTTGGCGGGGGCTCTCCGAGCAGCCCCGGTTCGACGCTCCTTTTTTGCCTTGGAGGCTACTTCAGTGCCGATCAGCATTCAGTGCCCGGGATGCGGAGGCAGGTTTCGCGCGCCGGACGAACTGGCGGGCAAGATAGTTAAGTGCCCGAAATGCTCCATCGTTATTCGTGTAGGCGGCGTCAGTCGGCGGCAAACAGGACTGGTGGAATTCATCGTAGGACGGGAAAGCGGTCGTGCTCAGATGCCGCACCCCCGCCCTTCTTCCACCCCGGCGGCTTCAACCGCTTCACAGCCGGCGAAAGTGGTGGCCGGCCCTGCGTGCGGCGATTCTGTAGCCGTCCCCGAAGTTGTCCTGGCCGAAATCGTCGAAACCGATCAGCACAAGTCAGTATGCGAGAGGTGCAAGAAGGAAGTTGCCAACTCCGAACTTGAACCAACGCTTGGGTTCAACATCTGCAAAGCATGTGGCATCGCCATCCAGCAGGGCACTGCCACGCCTATGTCCGGTGGAACCACCTCGCGTTCGGGGGGCTGCGTAGGACCGGCACGAAGCGTGGGTTCGCCATTCGCGTCTGACAAAGATGATTCTTGCAGTGTTCAAGTCACGATATTATTCGCGGGCGCATTTTTCGTCGGCGACTGCCTCTTGGATGTTATTCTCGACGGGGTTTCTGTCGGGAGGGGGTCGCTTATCAAAGGCTTCATGCTTTCTGGACGCGCAACCCCAGGAAGGCATGAGTTGCGGGTTAAATGGGGAAGAAAGACTTGCCTCCAAGGAGTAGTGTCCTTCGACCAGCCAGGTCGTTATTCCATCCGGTTGTCCCTCAACCGCTGGTTGAAACAATTTGCAATCGCTGACATTTTCCGAGACAAGGGAGAGAACGGCTTTTCTCCAGAAGGGAATCAATCGGTGCCCATCAATCATGGGTTGCCGGTCGAAACGCATTTCACCTCAATGCCAATGCCGGAGCGCGCACGGGCGGCCGCGCGCGTCAAGCCGGCTGCGATTCCCTGCGTTTCTATTGCAGACGTAGAACAGAAGTACCGGTGGCTCTTCATTCCGGTGCTCAGTTGGCTTGGCCTTGTGTTTCCGCTCGTCCTGCCCCCCATTCCCCTCGGGCCTATCGAATTCTCCATTGCGTGGAACAGAAGGGGCTGGATGTCCCACATAACTCGTTCGCTCAGCGCCCTGGGCAAGAAAAGGAAGACCTACGTTTTTCCCCTCGGCTGGTGCGTGAACGTCTTCATCAACCTCGTAGACATGGCCACGCTCGGGCTAAGCCACCTTTTCGTAACGGCAAGCCTCCACGATCAGCTTGCTAAGAAGGCGGGAACCAACGATCCACACGGAGACTTCTCTGCCGTTGCCTGGGTGAGCAAGTGGCTGCTCCTGGGCAATGTAGTCTTTGTCATGGTATACATCGTGTGTCCTGGTCTGCTTTTTCGCAGGATTCTTTTGTCGATGGAGGGGCACCTCCGAACGCTCGAATCCGAGGCTGCCAAGGAAGAGCCAATCATTGCGCAGTTCGCGTCGGAAGCAGCCCCGTCGTCCCTGTCCGAGATTGCCCCGGTTTCCACCGCGCTCGGGCGCGTGACCCTGACCATTGAGTATGCCGGCCAATTCTTCCTGGTGGACTCCAAGGTACGTGTCGTTCTGGATGGCGCGCATGTCGGGGAAGGGTCGGCCGTCACTGGCATCAAACTCAGGGTTGGCACAGAGCCAGGTATGCACACGCTTGACGTTGACTCAGTGCTTCGCAAGAAACAATACACACTTGACCTGAGAAGGCCCGGCTTCTACACGGCGCACCTTCAGTATAGCCGTATGTGGGGAAACTTCACGAAGAATGTGGACCTTCGGTTTCTTGGCGCGAGCGGACAAGAAAGCCAGGTAGCCACGCGCGCGGGTGTTTTCTGCACACCGACCGTCGCGCGGATCGCAGACGAACAGGGAGGAAGATCAGGAGCCGCCACCATCAAAGCCAGTCAGTGCAGTTTGCCGATGCAGGAAAGCCCCGGAGGAAGGCCGGCACCCGTGCCAGTTGTTCCCGAGGTGGTATCGGCTGTATCCGGTAATCAAGGTATCGAAGGCAAGGCGGACCCGCGCGGACACGGTGGATGTTCTGCGGGAGTTGTGAATCTGATAATCACGTTTCCCGGAAAACGACTGATGGCAAACATGCGGCTGCCGATGCTGTTGGACGGAGTGGAGATCGGCACCCTTCGGGCGAGGAGCGGCTGCAACGTTCAAGTGCGCACGGGCCTGGGGGCACACTGTCTCCAGTTGAAGACTTGGTTGGACAAGCACACGCTTACCCTTCAGTTCTCCAGACCAGGAAACTACGTGGCCCTGTTGGCGTACAGCCGTTGGTCCGGCAAATTCACGGTGGAAAGTCTCAACTGCAAGGGTGCGGAAAGCGTGGCTGAACTGCCAGTTTCCTCCGATCCCCAAGGAAACGGGACGCGCCGTAGGGCAGTAAGGAAGAAGCGGTGGCTCATTGCGGCGGGGGTGCTTCTTGCCTGTTTTGTCCTTATGGCGTGGCTTGGGAGCATGGAGTCCCCCACCTGGAGCGCTGCCCAGAGGGCGAACACCCCCATCGCATACCAGGATTACCTACGTCGCTTTCCAAACGGCGAGCACGTCTCTGCCGCGAGGGAACGCATCGAGCAACTCCAACAGGAATCCGAGCGACTCCAACGGGAAACGGCTGCCTTATGGGACTTGTTCCCGGAATGGGCGCAGTGGGGGAAGGTGGTACGAGAAGACTCCAACGACGGCTATGAGGCGTTTCTAAGGAAGTTTCCGCAAGGCAGGTACGCGGAGGCTGTAAGGAGACGTATTCAAGAGAAACAATCGAACCCGCGACTGCGTAGCTGTGTTCTTGACGTAATTACCGCCGACCTCGGGAGCCTTTTCAACCCAGACATCGGGAAGCTGAAGACCTTGCCTCGTGCCCTGGAGGCCGATCCACCTGTTCGGGGCCATCTCTGTGTCGTTGGGTCGTTACCGCGCAGCGGCGGGAGTTGGCCGGACGAATTGAGACGCGAACCTGATTTCGTCGAAGCGACAGTTCTTGTTGTGGAGGCTCGGACCGTCAAGATAGGAGAGTACAATGTCTCCGGCAAAGCAGGTTACAGGGAAGAGGCTCAGCTTTGGATGATTCGCTGGCCGGCAAGACAGGTTGTGGCAGTGACAACGCTTTCCGCAGACCCGGTAAAATCCAGAACCGTTGCTCCAATGTTTTCGTCAGTCACAAGCAAAGAGGAGTATGGAGACGTGGGGCCGGCGCTCAAAGAGTGGATTGGCAAGCGGCCTCATGTCAAACTATGCTATATCTGCGGCGATGTCAAGTCTCCCGGCCAGTACGAGTTGAAAGAGGGAAGTATCTTTGACCTGCTCAAGATGGCTGGCGGTACGGCAAGCGGCACTACCGCCCCCAGAATGAGAGTGTGCCGGACGAACATGAAACTCTTGGGCGGCAGTGAAATGGACATGCGGGAGTATGATCCGTCGGACTGGGACCCCATCAGGAGGCGCTACATACAGACTGTCAATGACGCAGACATCGTTGTCGTGGGCAATCCAGAAAAGACAAGATGATGCCAAACCAGGAGAGAGGAGGAATTCGCACATGCCAGAGGTGACGTTTAGTTGTCGCTCGTGTGGAACCACGTTGAAGGCCCCCGACACTTGTGTCGGCAAAACGGTAAAGTGCCCGCGATGTTCGGCGGAGTTCAACATGGACGCTTCTTCTCTGACACCGACGGCGCAGGTGCCCCAGAATAGCATGGGTTTGGCCAACAGTACGATGAAGAAGTGCCCATACTGCGCTGAAGAGATTCATGCCGAGGCGATCAAGTGCAAGCACTGTGGCAGCATGTTGATGGGACCGGCAGGAGGCGCAGGGTTGCCCGCCGAGACGAGAACCTGTGGGCAAGCCATTGCTGCGCTCGTGCTCGGCCTGATCCCGTGTACGTGTGTGCCTTCGATCTTGGCGGTCATCTTCGGGCACATCGCTTTGTCCAAGATTGACGGATCAAATGGCGAACTCAAAGGCCGAGGCATGGCCATGTGGGGACTCGTGCTGGGCTATATTTTCACGGTGCTCAACTTGATATACGGGATCATTTGCGGCATCCATGCCGGGCATGGCGGTTGAGGCGTGCGATGGGGTTCCGCCGCCGATTGGGCGGACCTGCCCACGATCAACGGTTCGGCCGGCGGAGCAAGGGAACGATGCGGAGGAGACGAATCCGCGGTTCTCGACTCACTGGAGAGGTGTCCCATGATTGAGAAGAAGCAAGGCTGGCTTGCGAGATTCTTTTCTGGCGACAGGAGAGCACGCAAGCCTCTTGCCGCAGCGTTGGTAAACATGCAGGCCGAGACGCGGGGCAGAAGTAGGGAAAGCCGGCCAGTGCAAGCGGGGGGACCGACGTGCTCGCACAAAGACGCGCCAGGTGACAAGCCCGAACCGGCAAAGTCCAGCCCGCTCGCCAGTGCTCAGCGAGCGCCGATGTGCCCACAACCTGGCGAGGTTCTCGCACCTGAACCTGGAGTTTGTGGCAGTAGTGGTGAGAAATCGGGCGTGGTCGTCGTCGCCCAACTGGTTGGCGACCCGCCATTGCATTCAGTTGGCACACGCTCAGACTGCACGGCAACTTCGGCCGGATCACCCACCAAGAACCGATGCCTGTCGGGTGTGGCGCTCTTGGGCGTCTCCGGCCCATGCTTTCTTTGGTATTATTTGTTCCCCGAAGCTGCCGTTTACCTGTTCTTGCCGCTGGGCATCTTGATTGCCGGGGGCGGGCTCTTACTCTTGCTAGGAGGTCGCGTCGCATCAGACGTTTATCACACTCTCGGTCTTACCCAGGAACCTCGGAGGGAGATGAGGCGGTTGGCTTCCGTGCTTCAATTCTCGGCCTTGTGGCACCTTTCAGTAGGGTGGCTGCTTTACGGGATGGAAATGCCGGACTGGGCTAACGCAGGCCCGCTGGAAGCGGTCTGGCTCGTCGTAGTATTTGGCGCAATACCGGGGATTCTGGCACCATTCTACCTGCGCGGGCAGCGATGGGCTCTTTGGGCCGTCTTCATTGTTTCCCTATTGGTGTTTCTTCTTCACACAGCCTTCTTTGGCTTCATCTACCTCGGGCAGCACTTTGCCGTGAAGCCACCTCTTGCCGACCTCACAGTACCAATCATTTACTGGGTTCTGAGCGGTGCCATAGCCCGGACTTCATTGCGGTCGATTTGGGCTTCGCGTTTGATTGTCGAAGGCTCCGTTGCGAAAGAGCTACGGCGGCTGCTTTCTTTACACGATGCGTTGCTTGACGTACAACGACAGAGTAAACCCCTGTGGGTTCCGACTGCGCTGTCGGGTATCGGCGCGCTGGTTAGCTTTCTGGTTAGCCTTATTACCGTTGGTAGTGCCTTCAGGTTGGTCTTTGGCCCGCACCCTGGAAACGATACCCGATTCTTCGTTTGGGGCTTGATCGCTCTGCTTACGCTCGTAGGTGGTGTCGCCACTTTCATTGTGGTCTGGCGGTTGGCTGGCCGAAGTGGCAAGCAGAAGGAAAAGGTTTGCCGGGCGGCCTTGAGCGAAGCAGTTGGACAAATCAGTGTCGCGTCTCCAGCGGTCGTGGCGGCCGTGGGTTCAAGGGACCGTCTTTTCAACAGACGAGCCGTTGCGGACGCACTTGCGGTCGTTGGGCGAGCCCGCAGAACTCGTGAAAGTCAGACTGGGCCTCCCCCGCGCGTACCACCGCCGGCCAACGAAGAGCCGCTTGCCGCTTTGCTGGTCCCCGAGGGACAGGGACCGAGAACAATGGCCGCAGAAACGCGGGAGCATGGAGCGCAGGCGGTGTCGATGAAGGGGCATCCCGAAGCGCCCGAATCGCAGGCTGTGAAGGAAGAATCGAGGAGGGGGACGTGAAGACCTACTATTCTCGGGCCGCCGGTGTCAGGACGAGGGGCAAAACCTTTTCACTTGAATCCCGTGAGGTACGTATGCGACTGAACACGCTCGCAGCGGTGTTCCTGGGGGCAATGTTCCTACTCGCCCTGGCCGGTTGCCACAGGTCCACAACGGAGCCCGATGCCGTAGCCCGTAGCGAGCAACAGGCTCCGACTGATTACGAGTTGGCCACACCACCCAAGGAGGCCCTGTCTGAGAAGGTGCTCGAACAGAAGGGAGGAATCCTAGCTAAGTATGGAATGACCACCGGATTGGGTTGGGAGACCCTTGCCGTGCTCAAGAAACCTATAGATGCGAAAGAGCTTGAAAATCAATTCGGGACACCCGCGAAGATTGAGAAGGACGCCAGCCACTACAGCCAGGCGGTCGATCTCGTCACCGCCAAGGTTGGGAAGGACGCCAGCCCTCTCGCCCCGGGTCAATCCGGTTCCTTAACGCTGCCAAAGAAGGAAGAGATTTGGCAGTATGGACGCATCGACCTGTTTGTACGGGACGGCAACGTTTGGCTATTTGCCGTGTGGAAAGACGCACGCGACTCTCGCCTCATTGCGTACCTTGCTAGATTGGGTGCAGGTGTTCGGACGAGCAAGTTAATTGAGGGCACGGCAGGCAGCCCTGACAGACTCCACTTTCTTAATAAGCCTGTTGACGTGAATGAGATTGTTCGGGCATTCGGGAAAACAGACCGACTCGAAAAGAAGACCGGCTTCACGCAAACCGGCTTCCGAGATGAATGGGACGAGTGGGTATATGGCCGAATAACTTTGGTCGTCAAAGACGGGATGGTACTGCACTTTCTGGAATGGGATGAGAGGCAAGCGGATAAACTGGTCTGGGCCAAGATCGTTGTGAGCGGAGGTCTTGTCCCCGCCGAAGTTTCAGCGTCGGCGGAGGAGCTTGCGGGCTTGGCTAAGATGGCACACGCCCTCGTAGACGAATCCGAGTTCACGGTGATGGTTCCCAAGCTGGCCAAGGAGAAAAAAGTAGCATGGGCGGTCAAGGTGGACGACATTCGCAAGCGGTTTGGCGAGCCGGACAGCGTGGAGAAGAAAGCCCACAAGAAGGGTGGCACTGAATACGAATGGTATCATTACGGTCCAACCGCCCTCCTGACCGATCCAGGCACCACCGGGGTGAAGGCCGTTAGCGCACCTCTCGGTTACTGGACAGCCGGCATTCGCTCGATGGCCGAGAAGGCGCTTTCTGCGAAGAAAGAGTAGCCCAGAATGTTTCCTTTTTGTGTGCGACGCACAAGACATCACCCTCAGTCCATGACACGCGCCCGGCAGCGGCGGATGCGTATAGACACAAGACCTTATCGCCCGAATCCCGCGAGGTACGTATGCGACTGAATACTCTCGCAGCGGCGTTCCTGGCAGCAATGTTTCTACTCGCCCCGGCCGGTTGCGGCAGGTCCAAAGCGAAAACTGAGGCACCCCCAGGAACTACACCGAGCCCCAATCAGCGGACGACGAACGTTGTTGACGAAAGGCTTGCTGCCGACAAGGACGCCGACCAAAAGCAGACGGCCAAGGACAAAGCCACTGACAACGCAAAGACCGCGACGACCAAGATGGAAACCCTCGTAGTCTCGCAATCTCGCAAGTCTTGCCTCGCCATCGTTCTTCCTCGCAGGCCGGCAACGACGGACAAGCTGGTCTTGGTGTACGTCAACCCGGATTCGGGCGCGAGGCCCGAGGACCTTTTCTGTTTCCCAATAAGAAACGCGGACACAGCAGAAGGGGATGTCCGCAAGACAGCAAAACGGTTTGGCTGCATGAACATTCACCAAGTATCCAAGTTTGCTAATGGCTTATTCGATTTCGTTTACACAGACAACAGCCAAGGCAAGCCAGGCGTTTACGTTTATTGCGACGTGACAAGGCGGGACGATCAGCATGAACGTGGCTCCTGTACCACATACTTGCGGCTGTCCGACTGGTCCACCGACCGTCCCGAAGCATTGGAAATACCGCTGCCTACCCCCGCCGACCAGACGAAGCAAAAGTACCTTCTCCCGCTCGTCGCTCAGCTTCACTTATGGCTTTTCAACGAGCGTGGAGAGACTCTCGCGGAAGGAAAAGTCACCGTGAGAAGGGACGAGAAGCCGGAATGACGCAATCATTGTGCCGGCGGGAGGGGGGAATCTCACGCCTGCCGAATTACTGGAGAGGTGTCCCATGATTGAGAAGAAGCGAGGCTGGCTTTCGAGATTCCTTTCTGGCGGCAAGGGCGCGCGCAAACCTCTTCCTGCGGCGCTTGTGAACGCCATGCAGTCCGAGGCGCGGGGCAGAAATGGAGGAAGCGGGACGGCACAGGTGGAGCGACCGACAGGTCTGCGCGGAAATGCACCAGATGACAAGTCCGACCCAGCAGAGTCCAGGTCGCTCGCCAGCGCCCAGGGATCGCCGATGTGCCCGCACCCTCGTTGGTTTCACTTCACGCCTGATCGCTTTCTAATCGGGCTTCTGGTCGCGGAATGCCTGCTCTGGCTGTCGCAGCAACTTCAGTGGTTCGGGTTTAATCATCACAAGGGTTGGACTGTGCTGATTACCGTGGGGATGATCGGCGTGGCGATGCTCGTCCTCCTTGTCTGGTTTGCCGCTTGCCTGCTCTTTCGGCGGCGATTCCGATTCGGCGTCCGCTCGCTGTTGGTCTCGATGGTTGTCGTGGCGGTTTCGTGCGCTTGGTTCGCGGTGGAGGTGAGCAACGCGAAGAGTCACAAGGAGGCGCGGGAGGGCATTCAGAATGTCGGCGGGGAGGTAGTTTATGATTGGCAGGTCGATACAGACGGCACGCCGCGGCCAAATGCACAACCGCCGGGACCAGGGTGGCTGCCGAACCTGCTGGGAGATGATTTCTTCACGGGCGTGGTCAGGGTCTATCTCACCGGGACCGAGATGTCGTTCGCTCGGCTACAGCATCTCCATTGGCTGATGATGCGAAAGGAAAGAAGAGTGGGGATTGAGGGGCCGAGAATTACGGACGCCGACCTGGAGCACCTCAAAGGTTTGACTCAACTTAAAGGGTTGAGCCTCGGCACCCACGTGACGGACGCTGGGATGGAACACCTCAAGGGGCTGACACAACTCCAAGAGTTGGAGCTGTTCGACACCAAGGTCACAGACGCGGGGTTGAAACACCTCAAATGCTTGACACAACTCCGCGAGCTTGACCTCTGCAACACTCCGATGACGGACGCTGGGCTGGAACACATCAAAGGATTGACCAAACTCAAAGTGCTGGAACTTGGCGGCACCAAGGTCACAGACACGGGGCTGGAACACCTCAAATGCTTGACTCAACTCCAGGAGTTGGGGCTCAGCGACGCCATCACGGACACTGGCCTCGAACACATTAGCGCATTGACACAACTGCAAGTGCTGTGGCTCCCCTCCACCAAGGTGACGGACGCTGGGCTGGAGCACCTCAAGGGGCTAGCCCAACTCCAAAAGTTGTGCCTTTGCGGCACCAAGGTGACGGACGCTGGACTGGAGCGCCTCAAAGAACTACCGCAACTCCGCGAGTTAGACCTGTCGTTCACCCAGGTGACGGACGCTGGGCTGGAGCACCTTAAAGGGTTCACACAACTCCAACAGTTGAACCTGGCGGGCACCAAGGTGACGGACGCCGGGCTGGAGCACCTCAGAGGTTTGACCCAGCTTCAGTATTTGTTCGTGAACAGCACCCAGGTCACGGGCACTGGCGTGAACAAGTTGCAGCAGGCATTGCCGAAGTGCAAGATTTCGCACTGAAACCCTACTCCTCCGTCAACCAGCCCCCTCGCCGTCCTCGGTCAAAGGGTGCCGTGGAGCAATCTGGGATGTGCGCCACCGGCTGAAGATGGCGTTAGGCCACAAGATGGCAGAAAGTAAAGGAAATAGTATGCGAGCATCCCCCTGCCCCGTGATACTGACTGTTGCCATCTTGGCTGGCCTAAGTGCTTCGGGCTGTGGGCAGGCCGGCCAGAAATCGGAAGATGCCTGGCGGACTGACCTCAATGAATTTGCCAAGCGTGTAGTGGCGATGGCGACTGCCAAGACGGCGATAGTTCCCACCGAGGATGCCCTGCTGAACAAGATACGACCGGGCAGAATCGTCAAGCTAATGGACAAGGACGGGGTAGTCATCTGGGTGCTGGACCATTCAGTCCAAATGGGGGCATGGCATGAAGAGGAGATTCAGGCTGTAATCAACAAAGCTTTCTTCGGCAGGGTCGCTTGGCAAGGGGTCATAAAGAGCATAAAGGAAGACAAGCAGAACAGGTTGATTACGGTCGAGGTGGCCATCCCCCGGCAGGATACGCCGAAGCACGTCACCATCGCTGACTCGCTCTCTTTGACGGTCCCGGCAACAACGCCGCTACCCGCCAAGGGCGAGGTGTTCTCGTTCACGGGCAATTTGGAAAGGGAGAACGAGAAGGCCGATCTCCCAGTAACGGTGGCATACGGTGTCGGCCCGCAAGCGGGCAATCTGTCTATCTACTTTTCCTTGACAGGTGTGGAGCCCGCGAAGACGAAGAAGTAGCTCGGAACTAAGGCGTTGCGAAACCAATCAGCGTGAATTCGAGTGGCCGGACAACGGAGCAATCGTCCGCAAGGGGTAACAGAAATGGCCGAAATTCAAGATCGGGGAAACGATCCGGCAATGGCGGTCCTTGGGTCCCTGAACCGCACGTCCAGAGGAAAGCCGCCCCGCCGGACACTGCTGCTATGCGTTGCCGGCATTGTCTTCGTTGCTATCAGCGTCTTCGCCATTTCCTGGAAACTGCGAGGGCACAGTGAAGATTCGCCTACATCGCCACCCGCAACTATTCGGCCACAATCGCCGCCCGCAAGAGCACCCATTGGCGGATTTGCGCCAACAGCCCAGCAGGCAGCGTGGCCGGCGAACCAGGTTTACTGGACTGAGCACCTAAAGGATAACAGGATCACCGCCGCGAGCGTCGGGGTTTTGACCATCCACAATACGCCGAACGGTGATCGGACCATAGAGGTGCGGTTTGATCGGAATGGAGCGAACCAGGTCCTTCGGGCAACCGTTGACGGCCACCAACTTGAGATCGGTTACTGTGTTATGGAGTTCACCATCGCACCCAACCAGCCGAACAGCGGCCAGGTCGGGCTGGTCGGCATGGTAGAGTCCGTTAGGTGCGACGGAAAGGCCATTCCAGGACGCAAGGAGCCGAAGCGGCCGGGGCCGGCGCGCTGAGGGAGGTTCGCACTGAGATCGGGTATTACGCTCATTGTCATTGTTGCCGCTATGCCACCTGATTCGGGTCGTCGATCAGAGGTCAAACGAGAGGCGGGCCTGGCTGGCGGTCGGACGGGGCTAATCAAATGAACAACACTTCTCATAAACACGACGAAGATGCAGTGGACATCGTGGCGAGGCTGCACCAGAAGCGCGCTGGCAAGTCTAATGCTACTCGCCGAATACTTCGCTGGATCATTCTGTCGATAGTGCTGTTTGGCTTAATCAATGTTGGCGCGTTTTTTGCGATTGTGACGATGATGGGGCCCCCAAAAGACAAAGCATTGGCTGTCAACTACTGGGCGGCCCAGTGCAAGGACAAGGATGCCCGACGCCGGTGCGCCGCTGCTCGCGCCCTTTGGGAGTTCGGCCCCGAGGCGAAAGCAGCCGTCCCCGCCCTCACGGAATTGCTCAATGACGAGAATTGGCCGGTTCGGTGGACTGCCGCCGAGGCCCTGGGGTTGGTGGGACCCGAGGCTAAGACAGCCGTTCCAGCCCTCATGGAAGTGCTCAGGGACGAGGATGCACAAGTTCGGTGGGCCGCTGCCTTGGCTCTGGGACAGATAGGGCACGAGGCCGACGCCGCGATACCGGCGCTCAGGGAATTGCTCAAGGACAAGGACTCGACGGTTCGGGGGCGGGCCAGGGAAGCGTTGGACAAGATCAAGTAGGAGAAAGAGGAAGGGCCACCACGTCTGAGCAAACTCCCACTCGCAACGCCTCCACATGATCTTGGCATGGACAGGGGCGCGCGAGGTAGCGCCAAACGCCGTGCGGCGGCGGGGCAGCATCGCGGGCAGCGGAGAAGTTGTCGCGTGGGGCTGGCAAAACGGTAAAGCGAAAGAAACGAAACATCAAATTGTTCAACTCCTTTTTGTGTAGCGCTTGCGTTGTTGTCTGTCTAGGATGTAGCCGGAAGCCACCATCGACACGCGGCACACTGGCACCGGAACCCGGGTGGATCGACTTGCGGGCCGGAACCGCGGGACACCCCAACGCGACTTCCACCCCGGGGGTAGTTGCGGGCCTCCGGCCCGTTGATTATGCTAATGGATGATTGGAAAGACGTTGGGAAACCCATCAATGGTGCTTGCACCCGAAGAGGCATCGAATCAGTTCCCCCTTCGCCGATGGGCACGTGGAGTACATACCGAGAACGGAAAGCGAGGCGACCATTCGGGGATTCATCATCGGCAATCCTCCAAACCGGAACAACGGCACGAAGACGAGTAAGGAAGG
>Ga0326727_10011797_pt1 | contig 20155 bp, 24 predicted proteins | sample MB2enrmetagenome_FD_207643 | JGI IMG/M metagenome (GOLD analysis project Ga0326727, IMG submission 207643) | Lab enriched peat soil microbial communities from McLean, Ithaca, NY, United States - MB29MY | ecosystem: Environmental > Terrestrial > Soil > Wetlands > Peat | place: USA: New York...
CTCGATTTCCCAACCGAATTCCCCACTGACCTCTGACAACTGACAACTGATCACTCGTATTTCTGGAGCTGATGACCAGGATTGAACTGGTGACCTCTCCCTTACCAAGGGAGTGCTCTACCAACTGAGCTACATCAGCCCGCTTCAAATTCTCGCACTCCCAGGCTTCGAGGAGTGGCTCACTTGTCAGGGTTAGAACCCTGACCTACCGCCGCATCAGCCCACTTCAAACTGAGCTACATCAGCCCACTTCAAATTCTCGCACTCCCAGGCTTCGAGGAGTGCCTCACTTGTCAGGGTTAAAACCCTGACCTACCGCTACATCAGCCCTCTTGCTAACTTCTGGGCGCCGTATTCCCGCCCTCGTCCTTGGCACCGTCAACCAGGCTGCGGCGAATCTTCTCCGCGTGACGGGCCAACACGGTGCGTAAAGCCAACCCGCCAATTACTACCAGTGGAATCAACCGGATCTCCACCGGCCGCCCTAGAACGAGCACCTTTCCCTCGCCCACGGTAAACCAAACCAGAGCTGCTAAACCGACAAAAAGCGCTATAGCCACCCAGAACTTCCGGTCCAAATCCGAATCGGAACTCTGCAACCCTTTAGCCGTGTGGTCAGGTTCGACCCTATACAAGCTCATGCCGGCTGCGACCCTTCGCGCATTCCTGCCCCTCAGCTCATGGTGCACAGGGGAGGATTCGAACCTCCGTAGCTCCAAGGAGCGGCAGATTTACAGTCTGCTGCCATTAACCGCTCGGCCACCTGTGCCCAATCAACCCAGCGACCAAGACCTGTCACTGTAAAACCCGTCCAACCCTGCCCAACCGGCCACATCCACTTCTCACGGGCCAAGGTCAAATCCAGCCCATTCAGCGCATTAAGCCCCGCCCGGAGATTCTCCGGCTGATCGGAGCATGCGTCTCTGTGGGGTCACCAAGCAGGACAGTCCGGCGCTAAAAACATGCCCGCCGGTCCAAATCTCAAGATCGCATTTCAATCCGTCTCAGGCACCCTTCTCAGGTTCCTCTAAGTGGAGCTGGCGAAGGGATTTGAACCCCCGACCCTCTGATTACAAATCAGATGCTCTACCAGCTGAGCTACGCCAGCCCTAACCACCCGGAAAACACGCTGAAAACAGTCCGGAAACCCATCCAGCCATACCATAAGTGCGCGGACACACTCCCACTTCGCACACACAACGGCACAGAGAACAAGGTTAGCACACCCCCGCCAGCGGAGCAAACCGGCTGAGCGAGGTCAAGCGGCCCTGCGGTTCACCCGTTTGAGCGCGGGACTTCCAGCGGCCCGGCGCAGATCGTACTCGTTCTGCAAATTCAGCCAGAACTGAGCCGGCAACCCGAAATAAATCCCCAGCCGCAAAGCCGTATCGGCAGAGATCGCCCGCGTCCCGCGAACGATATCCCCAACCCGCGGCGCGGGCACAGCCAGATCCTTAGCCAACCGGTAAGCTGTAAGCCCCAGCGGCTCCATGAACTCCGTCAGCAGAATCTCTCCGGGATGAATCAACGCGGCGGTTCCAGCCATTTCTATCCCCTCTCAGCGCAAAACTCAGTGATAGTCCACCACTTCAACTTCATGTGCGTTTCCGTCGCGCCAGACAAAGCAGATGCGGTATCGGTCGTTGATGCGAATGCTGTGCCGGCCTTCCCGGTCTCCGCGCAGCTTTTCCAGCCGGTTGCCCGGAGGCACGGTCAAGTTCTCCAGCGCCAGCGCCGCGTTCAAGATATACAGTTTCTTCAACCCCTGCCGGTTCAGTTTGGAAGGCAGCCGCTTGCATCTGCCCGTCGTCCATAGCCTCTCGGTATCCGCATCCCGAAACCCGGCGATCATGTCTGATATTAACACGTCACGTTCAGAACGCGATGCGTACCTATATCAGCAGGCCTGCCGACCTATCGGCTCACTTCCACGTGACCCGCCTGCAACCTATAATCCGCTTGCGAAAACCGAAGATTCGGTAGATGATTCTGTTGCAGAATCCTAACCTAACTCAGTCGTTCTGAAAACCGAGGAGAAGTCCCATGCGCAAGAGTTTGCTGTCATTTGTATTTCTGGCATTATGCTCCCTGCTGGCGGCGCAGCAGGCACTAAACAACGATGCCGTCATCAAGCTCTTCAAAGCCGGACTTTCCGACGACCTGATCATCGCAACGATCAACGCTCAGCCAGGAACCTACGACGTCTCGACCGACGGACTGGTGGCACTGAAGGCATCGGGAGTGAGTGACAAAGTGGTTGCTGCAATCCTCACCAAGGGATCGGCGCCCGCCGCCCCGCCCGCTGCCCCGCCCACTGCGGCGCTGCCGCCGGCCGCCGCGCCTGAAGCGCCTGCCGATCCCGACGACCCCACGGCAAAGCACGACTTTGGCGTATACCTGATGACGACAACGCACGAAGGGAAGCCAAAGATGGTCTTCATTGAGAGGGCAGGGGAGGCCGGAACGAAGACGGCCAACGTGGCGGCATTCGCTTTCACGTATGGAATTGCCAAGGCCAAGCTGAAAGCTGAAATTCCCGGGCAGCGCGCGGCGGCTCGATCGATGGATTCAAGACCCGTGTTTTATATGTACTTTCCCGACATGAACGGCCTGGGAAGTTTTGGCGGATCCGACATGATCACAAGCCCCAACCAGTTCTCACTGCTCGATCTGGAGATCAAGAAGGATCATCGCGAAACCCAGATTGCAAGGGTGGGATTTGCAAGTGCGCAAACGGGCTCGGACGAGAAGAAGCAGATCCCCTTCACGTCAGAACGAATCAAGTCGGGAGTTTACAGGCTGACCATGAAGCAGAGTTTGAAACCCGGCGAGTACGCCTTCATTATGGCCACTAGGGGAACCAGTGGCCCAGTCGGGACGTGGGGAGCCGGCGGCTCTCCTGGAACGTCTGTAGTGATCTACGATTTCGGCGTGGACCTGCAGTAGCTTCCGCGCCCGTTTCCGGAATCTTCGTTTCTGCAAGAATGGGCGAAACTCGACTAGCAGCAATCGCGTAATCTCAAAGGGCTGAGCCCAACTGCTCCTCATGACGAGACGTACGCGGAGAACGCTACTCATGGTTGCCGGAGTCATTCTCCCGCTGGCCGTGGCCGTCTTCCTGTGCGCCAAGGCTTCGCCGACGGCCGCGCGTTTGCTGCATCAATCAGGCGGCATCCTTTTCATCAGCTTCGTCAGCCTCAAGCCGATTCAACTGGCGACTAATCTTTACAGCCGCGCGCATATGAAGACATCATCAAATGATGCTAGAATTGATGCATGAGGGCCAAATGAGAACAACGATCACGCTTGACGACGAACTTGTCCGCACTGCTCAGGAATACACGGGAATAGACGAAAAGACGGCTCTGATTCGGGAAGCTCTAAAGTCTCTCATCGCGTGGGAAAGCTCCCGCAGGTTGGCTGCGCTAGGGGGCACGATGCCGGAGTTGGAAGATATTCCGCGCCGGCGTATGGAGTGAATGTGATTCTGGCGGACACATCGGTCTGGATCGATCATTTCCGTACAGAGAATGCGGAGATGCGCAGGCACCTCGAAAAGAAAAATATTGTGACCCATCCGTACATTGTTGCGGAACTGGCACTGGGGTCGTTGCGGGAGCGGGCGAAGACGCTGGCCTGGTTGGACAGGTTGCCACGGGTGCCAGTGGCGCAGCTACGAGAGGTGCGGCAGATGGTCGAGATGTGCTCCCTTTACAGTCGAGGCATCGGCCTGATCGATGCACATCTGCTCGCCTCATGCCTAATCCATCCCCCCACCCTGTTGTGGACAAAGGACAAGCAGCTATCGAAGGTAGCTGAAGCGCTGGGCATTGCCGCTGGTCTTTCCTAAAAGAACGACGCGAATCGAAAGAGCATTCTTCGCGAGGTGTTAGTGTATTTCTGACGGCCCCACATGCACCGACGCACCCGAAGAACGCTCTGGATAGTGGCCGCGGTCCTGCTCCTGCTGGCCGTGGCCATCTTCCTGCGCTCCAAGGCCCCGCCTGAAGCCGCGCGCCTGCTGCCTGAATCCGACGGCATCATCTACATCAACTTCAAGCCGGTGCGCAGCTTCCTGCACAAGGACCTCAAGCCGCCCCAGCGCGTGCCCGAATATCAGCAGTTCATCGACGCCACCGGCATTGACTGGGAGCGCGACCTCGACCAGGCCGCCATCGCCCTGCATCGCATGCAAGACCCCAACGGCCCCAACGGTCCGGTCGCATACTCCATGGTGCTGGTTGGCAAGCTCACCGGCAAGCGCCTCAAAGACTGGCTTGAAGCCCACGCCGCCTCGCGCGAGTCCTACGCGGGTCACACCATTTACTCCGTCCCATCGGAGAATCGCACGGTGCGTGTGGCGCAGATCGGCTATGACATGCTGGCCATCTCCAACACGCCCACGCCTGAGCAGATCCACTCCATGCTCGACCGCCATCGCACCGCGGCCCTGCCCTTCGCCGGCTCCACGCTGCTCTCGCAGCACTATCACGACGTGCCGCTGCTGGCGCTGGCCTGGGGGGTCGGTCAAATCGGCATGTTGTCCTCCGAGCGCGGGGCCATCAGCATCTTTGGCCTCTCGCTGCCGCTTGAAGACGACTCAACCATCGTTGCCAGCGTCACTCCGGCCTTGTCGCTGGGCGGCGCGCTCAACCTCAAAGTTGAAGAGATTGCCGCTACCGATGAAGTGGCCACCAGTCAGGCCGCCTCGCTGGCCACGCTGGTTACCGCCGCCCGCGGATTTACCGCGCCGCTGTCGGCAAACACCGCCAACAACGCGCTGAAGCAACTGCTAAAAACCGCAGAAGTCACCCAGAAGCGCAACCGAGTAGTGGTCACGGCCACGCTCACGCCTTCGCTCATTGCCAGCCTTGCCGAAGGCGAAAACCCTCCGCCCGTGTCCGCTTCCAACCCCGGCGCATCAAAATAAGCAGACTGAAAGCCCTTCCGCCGTCAAGCCTGCCAAGGGCGGTCAGGTTTGGCGTCGTCCTGCAGGCGTCGCTGCCGGCAAAGACGGCAGTCTGTTCGTCAGCGACCACGGATCGCGGAGCGTCTGGCATGTTACCCGCACCGGCAAGTAACCGGAGCGGAGTTAGCGGCACGGTCCCGAGCAAGCAGAGGAGATGGCCATGTTGGTGATGGTGTCCCATTCCTCCTGATTGATGGCGGGTTGCGGGTACACATCTATGTAGACCTTGTGCACCAGCACCATATCTTTGGCGGGAAGGATAGTAATGTACTGGCCGGCGGTGCCGCGTGCCTCGTAGGCCCCCTGAAAGGGCGTGATATAGATGTTGCCGGGAAACGGACTGGCATCCCAGACCCACCACATCAGGCCGAATCCCCAACGCTCGGGAGCGCCGGCCGAGCGGAGATAGGGCGGGTTCATCTCCTCGAAAGAGGTGAATGCGCTGGCCGAGTTGGCCACCCAGGAGACAGGGACAACCTGCTTGCCGGCCCAGTTGCCGTTGCGCAGCATCAGCAGGCCAATCCGCGCCATGTCGCGCGTGGAAACATACATCGCGTACTCAGGATGCACCTGGCCTTCATGGGCGATCTTTTTCTGCTTGCCGCGGTCGAAGTCCTGCATCTGGAGCGGCTCGGCAAGATCGGTTTCGAGCGCGTCGTAGATATTCTTTCCCGTGAGCTTCTCGAAGGCGGTGCCTGCGGCATTGAAGTCCCAGTCGTTGTAGTGGAAGTACATGCCGGGAAACTCCGAGCCGCGGTGGGGCTGCGAAGCCACAATGAGATCCTTGTCCGGTGGAACCCAGTCGGGCAACGGATAGATGCCGGAGCGGCCGGCAAGAAGCTGTTCCAGCGTGGCGTTCTTTTCGATCGGCAGAAACGGGTTGCCGGGCTCCGCAAGGCCAAGCTGCTCGACCGTCTTGTTGAGGTCGATGGTGTTGCTCTCGACATACTTGCCATAGAGAATCGACAGGATGCTCTTGCGCACCGAGGCAATCTTGCTCACCAGGGCCGTGTCTCCGTAGCTGAAGATCATGTGCCCATGCACGACGATGACCATGGCAGTTGTGGGTCCGGCGGCAAGCCAGGCCCGCAGTGCTTCGAGCTTCTTGGACGAATAACCCTCTGACTCGGGCGAAACAAGCTGCCAGTCCTTGCCGGGGAAGTCAGGCGGCGATTGCGCGGACATAAGTTGTGAGAGCAAAACCGCAACAAGAGCCAGGCGAACCGCAGCCAAACTGATCTTCCGTCTCATCAAAGGCTTTTTCAGAATCATGCTGTTCCGAGTTCCTTCAAAATAGGAATGGTCTTCTTACCCTCTTCTCTTGTAATAAAGTTACTTCGCCAACCCCAGAGCCTCAACCACTTTGTCGTCGACCTTTGCCGGCTGGCCATCCTGCTTCCGCACCACCCCGAAACTTCCTCGATAATCCCACATGGTCCAGCCGATTCCATCCGCTTCCAGCGCGGTCCTTACATCGTGAAGCCAGTTCATGCGCGACTGCTCGTCGGTATGTTCGCGGAAAGCGCCAAACTCATTGCAGATCAGCGGCACGCCGTTCTCATGTCCCCATGCAGCCGCCTCATCGATAAGCAGCCGTATGCGATGGCCGTCCCATCGATCCAGCCAATATCCCTCCAGCTTGTAACGGCTGGCCGCATCGGGAACCTCTTTTACTAACTCGGCCATCGTGCTCTCCGTTGGTGGATAGGGGATGTTATGCGTATAACTCCACCACGGCTCGCCCCAGCCCGCGCCCTGGTGCGTAAACTCGTGCGGATCGTAGAAGTGGAAGTTATAGATCACATTCCCGTCGGCCAGCGGATGCATGGCCAGCAGATCCACAATGTCGGAGTAGTTAGGTCCGGTGGCGATGATGGTGTTGCGCGGCGCAGACTCGCGGATGGCCGCTGCCACTCGCGCCTGTATTCCCGCCCACCGGTAAGCATCGCTAACTTCGGGCTCGTTCATGATCTCGAAGAACACCCGCTCCGGATCGCGCGTGGCATAGTGCGCCGCCAGTCGCCGCCATAACATGGTCAGCCGGTCCACTGCCCCATTGTTCGTCCGCAGTTGCTGCTTGTAACTATCCTCCGGGTGCAGATCGATCTCGACCGCCAGCCCATCGGCCAGCATGGTATCCACGGCCTGGTCCAGCCGCGCAACAAAATCCTGGTTCGGCCCAGGGACCCCGTCCAGCGATTGTTCCAGCGGCACGGCATCGATGCTCAGGCGAACGTTGTCGAACCCGAGGCGCGCTATGAGCGCAATGTCCCCGGCATCTGTGTATCGATTCGTCCGCGCCGCCGAGTAGTCGCTTGGCGATTGCGCAAACCACTCGCTCGCATTGATGCCCCGCTTCAAGTGCCCGGCGCGCGCAAAGGCAGTCCGCAACGCGGTTCCACGATCCTGTTGTCCATACGCCCGATCGTGTATTGCGGCAGACAATGTCAAAGCAAGCAAGACTAAGAGGCAGCGCAAACCAATTCGCATCGGTGGTTCTCCTTCAATTCAATTCCAGATTCCCGCCAGTACCAGCCTTTATCTAGTGTCCTGTCTCTGAAATCCACAATATAAAGTAACTTGTCATCCTGAGCGAAAGGGGCCCCAAACGCCTTTCAGTTTGGGGGTGGTGAGTCGAAGGATCTGCGTTTGTCCGTTCGCGATTTTCACAAGAAACTCTGGAGACAAGAGCGTGTTTCAAATACAGTCGCCAAATCTCGGTTGCAGTTCCTCAGGGGTTAAAACCCCTTCGTTTTCCGGCCCTTTTCGGCACGACTCAAGTCGTGCCCTGATACAAAGCGTTTCTTGAAACACGCTGTAGCGAACGGCGGAACCTTCAACGTCTTTCCCAATGACCGCAGAGTGAATCGCCGAATAAATCCGGCCCCAAAACGAAGGCGGCTCCCGATTCAATGGGAGCCGCATTTGCAACAAGAGAGTGCCGATTACTTTCCAGGCAAAGCAGTTACATTGCTATCAAGATATGCAATCTGCTCATAGGTGCTGCGCAGGTACTTATGCGGGTTCACCGGAACATTGTTGATGCGCACTTCATAGTGAAGGTGCGGGCCGGTAGCGTGGCCCGACTGGCCCACGTAACCGATCACTTGCCCGCGGATCACGTGCTGTCCCGGCAGCACTGCGATCGCCGAGAGGTGCCCATAGACGGTGAGGAAGTTGTGTCCGTGATCCAGCACCACCTCGCGGCCATATCCCGCGCCCATCGAGGCTCCGCTCACGTTTCCGTCGGCCGTCGCGCGCACCGGCGTTCCATAGGGCGCTTCGATGTCGACGCCAGTGTGGAATTTACCCTCACCGTTGAACGGATCCTCCCGCTCGCCGAAGCCTGAGCCGAGACGGCCCTCGACCGGCCAGATCGACGGCGCATCCGCAAACTCTGTCCAGTCGCCGCCAAAGGTGGGCGTTAACCCGCCCTCAAGCGCACGCGAAACCTGGCCCGACATAGCCTCGGCGCGCAGTGCATAGAATTGATCGATTGAGACCTTGACCTGCTGCTGGTTCACATCGTCGCTAAACGAAAGTGTTGCAGGCGTAGGAGCCGATGCTGCGCTTGCCGCGGCCGTCGGCTTGGCCTGGCCCAGCTTGTTCTGCTTTAGCCCGTAGAGCGCGCTCACTTCGCTCGCCAACGCACCGAGAGACGCTACCTGCACATTGCGATCATGCGCAATTTGCGCCATCTGCTTATAGCTCTTGCGCAGGTTCTCGTCGTTTTGCCTGAGCTGGTTGAAGCTCTCGGTCTTCAGCAGCATCCGCGTGTAAGAGCCGGCCAGCCCCATGATCGTGAAGGCGCCGATCAGGGCCGCGGCAACAAATCCATACGCATACTGGAGGGGAATCGGAATCTTGCGAACTCGCCCGTCCTCATCCCTGGCAACAAAAAGAATGTAATAGCGCTTGCGTAGCATTTTCGCCTCTCATCCCCGCACACACCGGGACCGCAATTCGCCCTGTACTCATGAAAGCGCACGGCAAGGAGCTTTTCAGCTCGTTGAAAACTTGACCCCTATTGGGGCATGTCCAATTAACGCTCGTCAAGCCTAACAAACTGTACTGCTATGGGTCAATGAAATCCCAACGGAATCCGCGCGGAAAATCATTTCCAACGTTTGCTTCGCCTTGCATTCTCCTTATCGGCCAAGATGCGCAAAAGTTGATCCGGCCTTGTCCAGGTGCGCGTTACCCAACGCGGAATCAATTGATTAACCAGACAATCCTTTCGAGACCAAACGCGGAATTGAAACCTGAATGCACCATTCTTTGTTCATTTATTGCCAATCCTTGCGGGGTTCGTGCCAACTGCAATTACGATACTGAAAACTGACGGCGCCCAGCCCGCCGCTCAGGCGCACAGGGAGCAGGAGGATCGATGCAAATCTTCACCATGGTTGCCGGCATACTTTGCTTGTTTGCCGTACTGCTCGATGCCTTTCAGACGATCATTCTGCCGCGGCGCGCGATTGGCCGTTTTCGGCTTACGCGCATCTTCTACATCGTTACGTGGAAACCATGGGTCTTCTTCGCAAGGCGGCTTCACCATCCGCGCATGCGCGAGTCGGCCTACAGCTACTACGGCCCCATGTCGCTGATTTTTCTCCTTGCCATGTGGGCGGCCGGACTGCTGGTGGGCTTCGCGCTTATCTTCTATGCGCTGGGCAGCCCCTTCGTCGATGGCGCACAGCGGCCGGGCTTTCTGTCCGACCTGTACGTAAGCGGGACTACCATCTTCACCCTTGGCCTGGGAGACGTGACGCCCCACAGCGGTTGGGCTCGTGCAATCGTCATTCTGGAATCGGGCACGGGGCTCGGCCTGCTGGCTGTTGTCATGGGGTATTTTCCCGTTCTTTACAGCGCATTTTCACGCCGTGAAGTAAGCATCTCTCTGCTGGACGCGCGGGCCGGATCGCCGCCGACCGCCGCTGAGCTCATGCGCCGCCATTCGTATGATGGAGGAGACCACGCCCTCTCATTGCTGCTCCTGGAGTGGGAACGGTGGTCGGCGGAGCTGCTCGAGAGCCACATCTCCTATCCGCTGCTTTGTTACTTCCGCTCGCAGCACAACAACCAAAGCTGGATCAGCGCGCTGACTGCGGTTCTCGATACTTCGGCGCTGCTGATTGCCGGCGTGAAGGGCCATGAGGCGCGTCAGGCCCAGTTGACGTTTGCCATGGCGCGCCACGCGCTGGTTGACCTGGCCCAGATCTTCTCGCTTGCTCCGGTCACTGACGCTCCCGACCGGCTTCCCCTTGAGCGATACGAAAGGCTCTATGAACTGCTCTGCAAAAGCGGCGTAAGCGTCTGCCGCGACCGTCACTCTGCCGATCGGCTTCACCACATGCGCGTTCTCTACGAGGGCTACGCCGTGGCTCTCAGCGACTATTTGTGCATGCCGCTGCCGCCATGGATCGCCGACCAGCCGCGCAAGGACAACTGGCTCGCCGTGGCCAAGCTTCGCGCCCAAACCGAGGCAGCGAATTCTTCCGCAGACAGCCCAACGCAGGCCGAGCGAACCGAGCAAACCATCGCCACCCTCGTGGACGACCATCACGACTTCTAAGCAGATCACGACGATAAGAACTTCTAAGTGCCAGGAATAATACGCTTCACCACGTGCCCTTCAGCGTCAAGGAAATCCAGGCTTGCCGACCCATCCGCAGTAACCTGCATAACAATACGCTTTTTGCCCTTGGCATCCATCAACGCCACAACCGATGCATTATCATCCTTGCGCCCTACCCATATACGTTGAGCCTGATCGTTCACGGCGAGCCCCGCAAACTTGTTATCTTTATCGTCTACACCCGCAAGCTGAACGATCTGGCTGGCCCCATACTTATCAAAAGACAGGCTGCCGCCGGAATCGACGACCTCGCCTTTCTCGTTCTTACGGCCTCCGAAAACCAGCCCTCCGTTCTCAGAACCTTCATCGTTGTAGAAGAGCATTCCCGCCTGAGGGCGCGGCTCGCCAAACTCCGGATGCTCTACACCCTTAACAATCACGGGAGGTAACCGGTCTTTGTTTGAGATGACCATCCGGAGAGTGCCATCCGGTTCCACAACGTTAATCCGATGGACTCGAATCTCATCGAACGACTCGATACCAGGCGACTTTGCGCCTGACAAAAGCAGTACCGCGAATGTAGTGCTTAGAACAGCAGAGTAGGCGACTAGAACCTTTTGAACCGATGGCTTCATGGATCGACCCCGATGTTGGAATGTACTTGCGTCAGATCAATACGGGACTACGAGAGCCGGCTCACGAAGGTTCCTCACTTCGCCCCGATCCCCACAATTTCACTGAATGCCTCTTGGGGGTCGCGACCTGGAGCGCAGCCCGCCCGCGTGCCCTATCCTCAATGCATGAGATCGGCGCGGAAAGACACGGTTGGTAACGTCGCCCAATCGGGCGAGTTGGACCTGATCCGGCAAATTCGCACGCGTTCCGGCAATGTACGCGGTACCGCTCTCCGGCTCGGCATCGGCGACGACTGCGCCCTGCTCCGTCCCCGGCGCGGCGAAGAACTGGCCATTACAACTGACCTCTCGATTGCGGGCCAGCATTTCCGCCTGGATTGGCATCCGCCCCAGTCCATCGGCCATCGGGCGCTGGCAAGAGGATTGAGCGACCTGGCCGCCATGGGTGCACGTCCCGTCGCAGCATTTCTATCTCTCGGTTTGCCCCGCGAACTCACCATCCAGCGTGGCCGTCGTCCTGCATGGGTCAAGTCTTTTTTCGACGGCTTGCTCGCGCTTGCGGCTGTCTACAAAACCCCGCTGGCGGGCGGCGACCTCTCCGAGTCGCCCATCCCCATCGCCGACGTCGTCCTCGGCGGCGCCGTCCCACGTGGAAAAGCCCTGCTCCGTTCCACCGCTCGCCCCGGCCATATCATCTATGTGACCGGCACGCTCGGCGGAGCCGCCGCCGCCCTTTGCAAACTCGCCGAGCATCAGCCGTGTCGGATCTCCAAAAAGCTCGAAGCCGAGCTGGGTCCCCACCTTTATCCTCAGCCGCGCGTCGCCCAGGGCCTATGGCTCGTGCGCCACAACGCAGCCTCAGCAGCCATCGACATCAGCGACGGCCTCTCCACCGACCTAACCCATCTTTGCGAGGAATCCGGAGTGGCCTCCGAGGTCGACGCCGCATTGCTTCCGGTCCATTCCGCCGCAACCGTCGCGCAAGCCCTCAACGGCGGAGAAGACTACGAGCTTCTCTTCACAGCCCCCGCCAATGCCCGCATTCCCAGCAGAATTGCCGGCGTACCCATCACCAAAATCGGCCGCATCGTCTCACTCCGCCGCAGTCGCGCCACCGTCACGCTGCTCACTCGGCAAGGCTCCCAACCGCTCAATCCTCAAGGTTGGCAGCACTTCTCTTGACTTTGTTTTCAATTATCCCCGTATAGAAAACACCGGGATCGCTTCCAGACGCTCCAGCCAATCGTTGAAGTGAGAGCATTGCTGGCGGATCGTGGGAAGACCAATTTCCACCGCCGCAACAATGCCCGATAATACCTTTTCATACCCTGGGATCAATCTTTCGATCCTTTTGGAAGGCGCGTTGATAGGCGAATCGTTGATCTCCTCTGGGCTCAGGAAGGTCTGACGGATGCGGTGCAACTCCGCTGTAAGGTCTCCCCGTCCAATCGCCCTCGCAAACTGATCGGGATCGCTGAAGAGCAATGCCTCAAACTCATGCATCACTACGAACGGGACAAAACGCCTTTGATCGAAGCTCGAACCCATCCTTTCGGCGATGTCTTCCCGCAAGGCAGCTTCCACGCACTCGGCCTTTCCGGAAGTTGAGTTTTCTTCCGAAGCTCTCGCGCGTCCTGGCCAGTCGTGGGGCAATGCGTAATAATCCACCATCGTTGTAGCAATTGCGCCTGCATCCTCCCGGAGGTGTCGCAGAATATCTTTCCGAACGGCTTGCCAGGCTCGAATGCCGCCACGCCGACCGCGAGGAATAGGATTCCCCACAATCCGAGCACTTACTGCGCTGTAACCTGAATGCACTAAATGATCGCGGAGAACCTCATTCACAAAGAACTCTTCGGTCTGTCCTTCGACATGCACGAGTAAGCGCGGCATCACTACTCTTTCCCTGGCCTGCCGGTCAGCTCACCCTTTTCCCAAAGTTGGCCAAGACTGTAATCTTCCAGCCATTCGGCCAGAGGCTCAGGTTTAAGCCGCTCGATGGTTGTAGCCCCATCGATACGGTTGGCGACCAGAATATCTTCCGGATCGAAGTGGTCCAAGAGTAGCGGGGATTGCGTTGCGGCAATGACCCGCGTTTCGCGGGAGGCTTGCCGCATCATTGCGGCAAGCAATCCAATTGCAGCCGGATGAAGTCCCAGTTCCGGCTCATCGACGAGAAGCACAGACGGGCGCAGTTCCAATGGTTGCAAGAACAGCGTGGTCAGCGCAACGAAGCGCAGCGTCCCGTCTGAGAAGGCAGAAGCATCGAAGTACTGATCGGATCGCTTGTGCCGCCATTCGAGCTTGATAGTATTCGGATTCAACTTCAGCGGTTCTAATTGGAAGTCTTCAAAGAACGGAGCGACCTGCCGCACCGTCCGACGAATCATCTCGTACGACTCCCGGTATCGCTGGCCCAGCAGATAGAGAAATGCAGCTAGGTTGCTTCCATCCGCGCGCAAGAAACGGTTGTCGTCGATCTGGTTCGTTTTCTTGATCGGAGAATGGCGGCCTGTGTCGTGAAATTGATAGCGCTGCCAAGAGAGCTCTTGCCCGGGAAACGAAGGTCCCGGGGGAACAAGGCCGCCGGACGCCTCAATCCCTACCAGGCTGTCATCCGGCATTACCATGAAGTGGAACGAATATGTATTCCTAATTGGCAATCCCAACGAGATCGAAATCGTCTGCGTTGTCTTCGATCCGAAATACAGCAGCTTGTCGGCTCCTCCAAGTTGGGCTACGTAGGCATCCTTCCTGCCCTCCTTGGCCTCCCGCAAAAACACAAACGCCTCCAGAAAGTTCGACTTTCCCGACCCATTCGCCCCAATCAGCAAATTGATTGGCCGCAGAGGCAAATCCTTGATCGAACGGATGCTCTTGAAACCTTCTATCGTGACGGATTGGATCGTTTCGGAGGCCATGGCTTTCCCTATATTCGTGGCGCAATGTGCGGTTGCAGGTTTTCGCTTCGCTGCCGATAGCATATCGCGTCCAGCTTACTAAATAGGCAATCTTCCTTCGACACCGTCTATCATCATTATTGTCATGAACAACAAGATTCCCCGTGTCCGTTTTGCCCCTTCTCCCACCGGTCTGCTCCACGTAGGCAATGCGCGTACTGCGCTCTACAACTGGCTCTTCGCCTGCCGGTCCGGGGGAAAGTTCATCCTCCGCATCGAGGACACCGACCTCGACCGCTCCGAAGCCCAACACGAAACCCAACTGATGGAGGACCTTCATTGGCTGGGCATCGACTGGGACGAGGGCCCAGGCACAATCCTCGAGCCAGACCAGGGCGAATTCGGGCCCTATCGTCAATCCGAGCGCCTGGCCATCTACGCCGAGCACACCGAGCGCCTGCTTGCCGAAGGCAAAGCGTACCGCTGCTTCTGCACGCCTGAGGAGCTCGAAGCCGAGCGCGCCCAGGCTGCCGATGCGCATCGCCCACCGGTCTGCTCCGGCCGCTGCCGTTCCCTCGACCCCGAGACGACTGCCCAGAACCTCGCCGCAGGCAAGCCGTTCGCCGTCATTTTTCGCACCGCGGACCATCCTCTTCGCTTCCACGACCTGGTCCGTGGCCCGGTCGAGTTCGCCGCCGAGGCGGTCAGCGACTTCGTTCTGGTTCGCTCCGCAACCGGCAACTCAGCCGGCATTCCGGTCTACAACTACGCCGTAGCCATCGACGACGCGCTGATGCAGATCACCCACGTGATCCGCGGCGACGACCACATCTCCAACACGCCCAAGCAGGTTGCCATTTACCAGGCTTTCGGCTGGCCTGTGCCCGAGTTCGCACACCTCTCCACCATCCTCGGCTCGGATCGCGAGCGGCTCTCCAAGCGCCACGGCGCCACCTCCATCAACACCTTCCGGCAGATGGGCTACCTGCCCGAAGCCATGTTCAACTATCTCGCTCTGCTCGGCTGGGGCGCGGAGGACGGCAAGACCGAGACCTTTACCAAGGCCGAACTTATCAAGGCATTCTCGCTACAGCGCGTCACCCCTTCGCCGGCCATCTTCGACTTCGACAAGCTCAACTGGCTCAACCGGCATTACATCAAACAGGCCGACCACGAGCGCATCGCCAAGCTGGCCGAGCGCCAGTTCTGCCTCCACCGCCCCGATCTTTTCCCGCTCTGGTCTTCTTCGGAGCTCTACACCGCTGAGACGCTGGCCTTCCTGGCCATGCAGGATCCGCCCATTCAACTGAACATTCCTTCGCTGGAGCTGATCGTCCTGAGAAAAGCCTGGTTCTCCAGCCTCCTCGAAGTTTTTCTGCCCGCCGTCGACTATCTCGCGCAGCTTCCCGCCAAGGCCGCATTCATCTTTGGCTTCGACCCGGCAGCCGCCCGCGCCAACGAGGAAAACGCCGCGGTGCTGGCCGCCGACTCCGCCCGCACCGTGCTCACGGAACTGGCCAGCCGCGTCCGCATGCACAGCGGCTATGTAACCGCCGAGGTCTTTCAGGCATGGATCAACGAAATCAAAGAAGCCACGGGAATCAAGGGCAAGGATCTCTATCATCCCATCCGCATCGCTATCACCGGCTTCCACTCTGGACGCGAGTTTGACAAGATTATTCCGCTCATCGAAGACGGCGCCGCTCTGGGCCTCGCCATCCCCAGCGTTCCGCAAAGAATCTTTCAATTTGTGGGAGTCTGAGCGAACGTGACGGCTCCAACCTTCGACGGCAGCTTTCCCCACCGCTGGCAGGCGGAGATACTTGCATCCCGCCCCTTGATTCTGCCCAGCCGCCACTTTATCTATCCCACGCAAGCTGAAGAAGTGGAGCGCGGCGCACTCGAAGTCCTCATCCGGCCGGATGAGCAAATCGCGCCAGATGTGGAAGAATTCGATTCCGGCTCACGAATGCACCAGGGCACGGCTTCACAGACTGCAGAAAAACTCCACTCGGGAAGCCCTTTGTACCAGGGCACGACTTCAGTCGTGCCGAAAATGCGCCAAAACGTTCGCTGGGCTTTAGCCCCGGAGGAAAGTTCTTCCGGAAGCTCGCGCGCCGAAGTTTTTCTCGCCACCTGCGCCCTAGGCTTCCGCGATCCAGCCGTCCCCACCGGTCTCTGGGCGACTCCAAATCCAGACGAAATCTGCGCCGTATCAGGCGGCTATGCCTACATCATCGACACCACCGCACCCGAACGCTTCACCATGATCCCCTACCGCCCCGTCCTTGAGATTCGCCCCGTTCCCGAGCAGGGCCTGCTCCTCTTCGTCGGACATCATTCCATTCTCGCCTGGGGCGCAAGCGGCCAAGCCTGGCAATCCGAACGCCTCACCTCTGAAGGCCTGACCATCGCTTCCATCAAGGGCCACCTCCTTCACGGCCAAGGCTGGGACATGATGACCGACAAGGAAATTCCCTTCGCGCTCGATCTGCGGACGGGCATTCGCGTGCAACGCATCGATGCGGGCCGGCAAGTCAGTAGAAACGAGTTGAATGAGCGGTAGATTCTTTCTGGATACAGTATTTTCGTCTATTCCATCGATCGAAGCGCCGTGTGCCACGAACCCTGTCTCACCACAATTCCTGAATCCGCGCTACAATCGTGCCATGGCGGTCATTCACATCTCGCGCACGGAGGCAGCAGGCGACTTTGATGGAATGCTGACCCTCGCGGCCAATGGCCACGAGATATTCATCGAGTCGAACGAGCGCGTCGTGGCGCGGCTCTTGCCAGCCGATGCGCCCCGGCCACGCCTGCTCAGTGAATCGCTCCAGATCCTCAAGCAACGCGGCGCCACGGTCACACTGGATGGCGATTTTGGCCACGACATCGAAGAAGCGATCGAGAGTCATCGGGAGCCCCTGAATCCTCCCACTTGGGACTGAAACGGTGGGTCTGATCTTGGATTCCAGCGTTGTGATCGCCGCGGAGCGGCGCGGAGAGACGCCCGCTCAGCTGGTGGAGCAGGCTATCGGATTGGCTGGCAATCAGCAAGCCGCGCTATCCTCCGTAGGCCTTACCGAACTTGTGCATGGCATATATCGTGCAACTACGCCGCAGAGGCGCTCTCGACGCCAATCCTTCGTCGATGAGCTTCGCATTGCGTTGACTGTTTATCCCTTCACGGAAGAGACCGCGTTGCTTGCCGGACGCATCGACGGGGAAGAGGCGGCCAGGGGCACAAACATTCCCTTTTCCGACCTGCTGATTGGCGCGACTGCGCTGTCGCTTGGCTATTCGGTGCTGACCAACAACATGCGCCACTTCAGGTTGATTCCCGGACTGGATGTCATTTTGCTTTGACCGGTAACATCAGGAATACCCTTGTGGGCCTCATCCCCCGCCGCGCTTCTTGTTGCGTTTCACCGATTAGGGGAAGAATTGACATCAGTTCTTATTTTATGCAATCATTGCATTCGATATTGAAGGAGTGAGATCATGCCAGGTTTAACCGTCCGCAGACTCTCGGAAGAAACCCACCGGGCCTTGCGTACGCGCGCCGCACGGCATGGCCGCTCCACCGAAGCCGAAGTCCGCTTCATTCTTGAAGAGGCTGTGAGGCCTGCCACCCGCCTCAAGATCGGGTCCGAGATTCACCGTATCGCCTGCGAGATCGGAGGCATGGATGAATTGGATGTCCCTCGTCGGCGAAGTAAAATTCATGGAGCCGATCTGGCGTGATTGTCCTCGATACCAATGTAATCTCCGAGCCGCTCAAATCCATGCCAGAACCTAAAGTCATGGCATGGCTGGACGATCAGGCCGATGAAACTCTCTTCATCACCGCCATCAGCCGCGCCGAACTCCGATTTGGAGTGTTGAAACTGCCGGACGGAAAACGCAAAAGCGCCCTTGCCGCGCAAATCGAACGGGTGCTCGATCTGTTCAAGGAGCGTACGCTCGATTTCGATATTGCGGCCTCGGACAAACTGGCTGAAATCGCGGCGCGCTGCGAACAGACCGGCAAACCGGCTGTCGCCCCCGATGCCTATATCGCCGCCTGCGCCGCCGCGCGAGGCTTCGCCGTCGCCACGCGCAATGTAAGGCATTTTGAACCCACCGGAGTCCGCGTCATCAATCCCTGGAAATAATTCTCCATCTATAGACGGGACGGCTCGCACGGCTGGTATGATGTGGCGCATGAAAGCAGACCTTTACACCAAAGCCGTTCTCACCGTTATTGCGTTCATGCTCGTCATGATCGGTTGCCACCAATACATCAGCCCGGCTACGACAGTGAAAGCCGAGGGGGCGTTTGCAAGCGTTCAATTTGCTATAGACTCTGCCTCCGGCCCGGTGTTCTTTGACACCCGAACTGGTCAGGTCTGGGAGTACAGGAACAGTGGAGAATTCCAGCAGAAGTTTCAACTTAGAACGTTGGGCGCGTCGATCAGGTGAACGTCTCAAAAAGGGTAGAACTTGAGACGCCTCCCCGATCCCTGAGTGCAATGGGCTTGCACATCTCAAAATTCGGCCTCAAATGGAAGCATTGAAGCCAGCGCGCTCAGATGCCACCGCCAACTGCTCCCTCTCAGACATCAGCCCCTCATACGCCGCATAAATTCCTTCAAACACCGAGTCCCAGCTCATGGTTAAAGCATGCGCACGAGCCGCCAGGCGCATAGCCGCATGTTTCTCCGGGTCGCCCAGCACATCGGCCACCGCCGCCGCAAAATCTTCGTCCTGCACGATCCGTCCCGTCACGCCGTCGCGCACAATTGTCTTCGGACCGCCGTCGGGCGTCACAATCGCCGGCACTCCGCTGGCCATGGCCTCAAGCACTACGTTCCCGAATGTGTCGGTGTGCGATGGAAACACAAACAGATCCATGTTCGCGTATGCCTGTGAAAGCGCTTCGCCCTTCAGCACTCCGGGAATCTCCGCCCTCGGCAGGCGCTCGCGCAGCCACTGTTCCTCCGCGCCGTGGCCCACAATCAGGAACCGAAAGCTCTTGTGGCCCATCCTCTCCAGCTCTTCCTGCACCTTGGGCAACAGCGTCACATTTTTCTCGATCGACAAACGGCCCACGAATCCCAGCAACTGATCCCTATCGTCAGGATCGCGCTTCCGTTTGCCAGGATTGAAAAGATCCGCCTCCACGCCGCGCGGCATCAGGTGGCAGGGGCGTCCGGTCATCCGTTGCAGCCGCTGGCAAAGCTCGGGGTTCGGCGCAAACAGCACCTTCGCTATTGAATAGAACTTGGCCGCGGTGGCCATCGCCAAGTCTTCAATGGTATGTTCCGTGGCTAACGATTGCTTTTTCGGCAACAGCCGCAAGAACCAGTCCGACCGCCGCGCTGCGTATTCGTGCACGTTGGTATGCCAGCTCGCAGCCAGTGGCAGATTCAGATGGTGAGCCAGGCCCGCTCCCAGCATTCCCACCTCGCTGGGCCCGGTAATGTGAATCAGATCGGGCTTGAATCGTTCCAGCACTTCGCCGATCAGCGGAATGTGCCGCAAAAACGCCGGATCGAAGCGAAGATCCTTTTCAAGTGCAAAGGAAAGAAAGCCGCGCGGAAGCTCGAGCGTCCAGATCTTGCCGTCTTCAATGAAGCGAGGGGTCCGGTCTCCGGCGCGGACGCACAGAAATGGCAGATTTCGCCGCCGCGCAAACGCCTCAAATTGGCGGCTGGTATGCGCAACCCCATTGACCTCGTGAAACGAGTCGGGGAAGTACGCAACCCGCGGAATGGGATGGGCCATACATTCGAACCTATCAGGACCCTGGCTGTGCGATTTGTAATTGCTCGTGGACGAACGCGTGCGTGGACGCCCGCGCGACAGCCGGTCCAGAGACCGGCGCTACATTCAGGCGATTACACAAACACCCGGTCACGGGATTAGCCGCGGGCCTCAGCCGTCGTTTTCGCCCAGGGCAAGCCGCAGTTGGTCGGCCTCGCTCCATGCAATCTTCAGCCCGCCCGAAACCAGTCCCCGGCCCATCAGTTGCACCAGACCGATGCCAAAGGTCATCGCCAACGGCGCTGTCCCGTTCGGCCAAAGTTGACTC
>Ga0326727_10011798_pt1 | contig 20154 bp, 20 predicted proteins | sample MB2enrmetagenome_FD_207643 | JGI IMG/M metagenome (GOLD analysis project Ga0326727, IMG submission 207643) | Lab enriched peat soil microbial communities from McLean, Ithaca, NY, United States - MB29MY | ecosystem: Environmental > Terrestrial > Soil > Wetlands > Peat | place: USA: New York...
GCGCACTCGTTGTTCGCGGCGGCGTTCGCCTGCACCCGCTCGTCTTTGGCGGCGGGCAGGAGCGCGGGCTTCGCTCGGCCACCGAGAATGTTTCAGGCATTGTGGGCTTCGGCGCCGCGGCGCAACTGGCTGCAGCCGAGATGGCAGAGGAGGCGGCGCAACTCGTGCAGTTACGCGAGCGCATTCTGGACGGCCTCCGCGAAGCTCTTCCACAAACCTATCTGCTCGGCCATCCCTTTAAGCGCTTGCCCGGACATCTTTGTCTGGGATTTGCTGGGCAGGAAGGGGAGGCGATTCGATTGCTGCTGAGCTTGGACGAGGCTGGCGTTGCTGTTTCTTCAGGCAGCGCCTGCAGTGCGCACAAAGCCTCCGAGCCATCGTATGTGCTGCTGGCGATGGGGTTCGACCCGATTCGTGCGCGAGGATCACTGCGCGTCACTTTGGGTCGGTTCAATACGGAAGAGGAAGTGGATCGCTTTCTTCAGATTCTCCCCCAGGCTGTGAGTTCATTGAGACCGGTCGCCAGTTACGCCGGCTTTACCCGTTAAACAAGGAGATTTGAAATGCCTGAAACAACGCCAGTGCAATTGCCGGGCTTGAACTGCGGACTCTGCGGCTTCAAGCAATGTGAAGAACTTGAGCGGGAGTTGGTTCTCCGCCCGGAACTTCTGAAACGGTGCATCGCATTATCGAACGACCGGGTCGGCGCAGCCTCAGCCAGCGCTGTTCCGGCGACAACTGTCGCCACCACAACGAACGCAACTTATTCCACTCGTCCAAGGCCCGGCAAACTCCCACCATTCATCGATACCTTGGGCCGCGATTTCGACTTCTATCTGGAACATTTTCCCGAGGACCCCGGCCCGCGCGAAATCATCATCCCCCACAACCCGATGATCACTCGCGAACTCCCGGTCAAAAAGGGCGACGTCCTCATCGGCCGGCCGCTGGGCATGTCCTGCGGTTGTCCCATTACGCATTGCGGTGTGGCTATGGAAGTAGATCAACGGACTGGCGTGATCGTCTGGTGCGTCACCGGCCCCCTGGCCCCGCGCGCGCAAGGCTTCAAGGACCTGGGCTACTACATTGCGGAAGGCTATGAAGGCTTGATCACCGAAACGAAATCCGAGATCAAAATTGGTTGCCGGTACTTCTTCCAGCCGCGCATGTGCATGTTGCAGTGGCGGCATTCCGGGCTGGTGAACTTCATGAATCGCACCCCTGCCGGAATCCAGGTAAGGGTCGAAGGACTCTGGATCGGCTAGAAAGAGAGTTGCGCAGCGACTTGGCGCTCAGGAGGGGCCGCGCGATAATTGTATATAATGTCTATTGACATACTTGTATTCTTTGAGTATGTTGGTCGGCGTGACTGAGTAAATGAGTAGAGCTTGGTGCGACGCAGATTGGCCCTCCCCCCATCCGGCGCGTCGCTGCCGAGCCGCAACTAGCGCGGCAGCACGACGACAATCGTCCATCAAACCCCTGGAGGGAATCCCGGAAATGTCATTGCCCAGTTCGACGTTTCTAGTTCGATGGTTGACTCTGGCATCCATCGCAATTTTCATTCTCAATCCCAATGCATTCGCACAGACCTTCCGTGGAGGAATCCACGGCACAGTGGAAGATCCGTCTGGTGGAGTGTTGCCCAACGCAGAGGTGAAGGCAGAACACGACGGGACCGGGCAGGTCTATTCGACAATCACCACCTCTGCCGGGGAATTCACCTTCCAGGATCTTCCGCTGGGCAGCTACACGGTAAGCGCCAGCCTCAAGGGTTTTGACGTCCTGAGTGTTTCGCAGGTTACGGTCCGGGCGGGCAGCATCTACAACTTGCCTCTCAAGCTGGCGGTGGCCTCGGTGTCGACGCACGTCGAAGTCGCTGCGGCCGAGTTATCGGTGGACACCACAACATCGGTCGAAACCGATGTGCTGGCGACAAACACGGTTCAGACCATTCCATTGAACGGCCGGGATTTCACGCAGTTGCTTACCGTGACTCCTGGTTACGCTGGCTATGGAGTCGGTTTCCTGAGCGCGATCAACGGCGCGCAAGCCACCCAGACGAACTGGCAAATCGAGGGCGCGGACAACAACGACGCATGGATTAACACGTCGGCGGTGAATCAGGGCGGAGTGTATGGAATCCCGGGCGTGCTGCTTCCCCTCGACTCCGTCGACGAATTTTCGCTGGTGACGCAAGGCGGCGCCGAAACCGGACACAACCCCGGCGGGACGGTCAACCTGGTACTGAAATCCGGAACCAACAACTTGCATGGCAGCGCTTACTATTACAACCGCAATGAGGCGCTGGCGGCAACTCCCGTGTTCGCCACTGGGAGTGCAACGTCACCCGAGAAAAATACCTTGCGCGACCAGCAATACGGCTTTTCAGTGGGCGGGCCGATCCTCAAGAACAAAACATTTTTCTTTCTCAGTTTTGAACACCAAACTTTCGATATCGGCAACCCGACGTTGCGGACCGAACCTTCTCAGGCTTACCAGACTGAAGCTCTGGCTGTGTTGGCGAATGCAGGTAGCGTATATGGAAGTTGGGCGCCGGTTCCAGTGAATCCGGTATCGCAGAATCTACTGGCGGGGTTATGGCCAGCTTCCGCGCTAACCGGGCCGGCTCAGTCGGACAACTACTTCAACCCCGGCACGGAGAACGGCTATAGCAACAACGGAATCCTGAAGTTGGACCACGCTTTCAACGAGAGCAACCGACTGTCGCTGCGGGCCTTTGTAGCGCAGGGTCATCAGACAGCGCCCACCAGTTCCTTTCTCTCGCCCTATTTTGAGGCTTCCCCCATGCACGTTCAGAACTGGGCGCTGGCTTACAACTCGACTCTGTCTACGCGGTTGGCCAATCAATTTCTTTTCGGCTTTAACTACTTCAAGCAGACGGAATCCGATGCCGATACCAATTTCAATCCCATCGCTCTGGGTCTAAACACCGGGGTCACGAGTCCTCAACTGGCAGGCGCACCCAACATCACCATCGGGCCCTTCGATCCGATCGGACTGAACCCTTATGACGGACGCCAGGACACGACCTGGCATCTGACCGACGCGCTCAGCTACAGCGTGGGCCGACATCAACTGCGCTTTGGCGGGGAATTCCGGCGATCGAAGGTGGATGAGTTCTACCATACCGGCCAGCGCGGCACCTTCAATTTCAACGGGGGGCAGGGGCCTTGGGCCCAGCCGGGTTCCAATGTCACGGACGGAAATCTGCTGGCGCTGGCCGATTTTCTGGCCGGCTACGTTTATCAGTCGAGCATCGTAACCGGCAATCCAGCGCGCACGGTTTACACCAACGGATTCTCCTTCTTTGGCCAGGACAATTTTCAAGTTACTCGCAAACTCAACCTCAATCTGGGCCTGCGCTACGACTATAGCGGCCCGATCCACGACGGCAACAAGGATCTGTCGACCTTCATTCCGACTACGACTGCAGGACTTGTGCTGGTAGGTGCCGGCATCAACTCGCTCTACCCGAGCGACTGGAAGAACTTTGGCCCACGTGTCGGCTTTGCCTTTCAGCCCTTCGACAATAGCGGTACCGTGCTGCGCGGCGGATTCGGACTCGCCTATGACACGGTGAACGTTTCGCCTTTCCTCGGCAACAGCTTTATCTTCAACGGAGGCCCGAACGGCGTCCAAGGCAATCCCATCGGCGCAAATTCCGCGCAGACGCTCACGTTGAACAATTTCACATTGCCTACTGACGGCTCGCTGATTGCCTGGCCGACGAACACCAATTACAACCTGTTTTCCGTGAGCCAGAATTTCAAGACTCCTTACCTCTACAACTACAATCTCAACGTTCAGAAGAGTCTGGGTAGAGCTGCGATTGCCCAGATCGGCTATGTGGGCAGCCTGGGCCGACACCTTTTGCTGTTGCGGGATCTCAATCAGGCAGCGCTAGGCAGTGATTTCAGTCTAGCTCCAGGTCAACCGAACCCGACGAGGCCTTATTATTCGGAGTTTCCGCAGTTCGGAGTGATTGATCAGCTCGAAAGCAGAGGTACGTCGAACTACAACTCCTTGCAAACCAGTTTGAGGCTCTCTTCGTGGCACGGCCTCACCGCGCAATTTGCCTACACGTACGCTCATACTCTCGATTTCGGCAGCTTCACCGCGCTTCCGCAGAACAGTCTTGACCCCGCGGCGGAGTATGGAAACAGCGACTTCGATACCAAGCATAACTTCACCTCTTACCTCCTTTATGCACTGCCCGGATCCTCGCGCGGACCGAAGTTCCTTTTGAATGGCTGGAAGTTAAGCAGCTTTCTCAGTTTCCGTTCTGGCCTGCCCTTCACTGCCGATGCCTACGGGGACATCAGCGGTACGGGCGAAAACACCGATCGTCCGGACCTCATCAGCAATCCCTACGCCGGCGTTTCGCATAGCGTTCAGAATCACCAGCCGGTGCAGTGGATCAATCCCAACGCTTTCACCGTGAACTATGGGTCGTGGGGAACGATGGGACGAAACCAGCTGTTCGGACCGGGCTTCTCCGACGTAGACTTCACCGTTCTGAAAGAAACGGCCATCAGCGAGCGCGTGAACACTCAGTTTCGCATCGAGATGTTCAATCTATTCAATCGCATCAACCTGGGCAATCCGACTTTCACGGGAGCGAACGGGCTGATTTTGATCCCCGGAGTTGGGAACTTCGGAATTCCTATCGGCTTCACGAACGGTTCTCAGTTCGGACTTCCGGGCATCGGGCCGGGTGAGCCGTTCAACGTGCAATTGGCTCTCAAAGTAATTTTCTAGTCAGGCAATTAGAAGGACATTTGTGCAAAGCGGGTAGAAAGGAAACCCAGATACATGAATCGCTCGATTTTCTCTCACGCCAGTCTGAGGAATATGGTCTGCACGCTCTTGCCGACATCGGCCCTGGTACTGCTCAGCGTCGCATTCGCAAATGCACAGACAAACTCTGCGCCTGCCGGCCAGGAGTTGCCCGTGCACCAGATTCCGAATCTCGGACGAGGCGCGGAATTCTACTTTTCTCCTGACAGCACCCACATTATCGGCAATGCCCAGCGGGAAGGCGACGCCGGATTCCGCGTTTATACCCTCAAGATTGATGGCACCGACATCCGTCGCATCGAGGACAAGGGCGATGACGCCTGTTCCTTTTATTTTCCCGATGGCAAGCGGATCATCTGGACCTCAACCAAGGACCATCTGGACATGGACAAGTCGAACTACTCTAATCCGACGGACTATCCGCAGGGGTCTGAGCTTTACTCCTCGAATCTCGATGGCAGCGATGTGAAGCGATTGACCAACAATAACGTGTACGACGCCGAAGTTTCCCTCGCTCCGAACGGCCAGTGGATTCTCTTCGGCAGCCAGCGTTCCGGGAAGATGGAACTCTGGAAGATGAATCCCGATGGCAGCAATCCGGTGCAGGTCACGCATCTCGATGGCTTGGAGCCCGGCGGTGCATTCGTCTTTGCCGATAATAAGACCATCATCTTTCGTGCCTGGCGCACGGCGGACGCCGTAGCGAAAAAGCATCCTCTGCCGATGAATCTGTACACCATCCAGCAGGATGGCACCGGCTTGAAGCAGTTGACCAACGATGGTGGCACCAACTGGTCTCCATTCCCCGCTCCCGACGGGCATCACTATGTCTTCGTTAAGGTGCTTCCCCCCGGCAATTACGAAGTCTTTCTGGGAGATCTGAACAGCGAAAAACAGGTGCGATTAACCTACAACGATGCCTTCGATGGTTACCCGTCCATTTCCCCGGATGGCCATTGGCTCATCTTCACATCAACCCGGGATTCCGCTCCGGGCGCTCACAGCACTGGAGTGTATCTGGAAGACATTTCCAGCCTTCACATCGGGCCATCCTAACTCGAACCACTCAGTTGCGGTCCGCGGTAGCCCCGCTGATGGAGAAATCGAACATGAATCGAACGCTGGATGTGCACCCCTTGAAATCGCGCGTAACAGACTTCATCGCTGGCTTGAAGACTCTGGAAAAAGATCCCATCACATCTGAAGGGATCAGGGACTACATGGCTCAGATGCAGCCTTCTTATGAGGCCTTGGCACCCTACGTCTTATGGAACCGTGAGCGCTACACGCGCAATTTGATTTACCGGGACGATTTCTTCGAAGTGCTTGCGCTGTGCTGGCTGCCCGGGCAGCAAACGCCCATTCACTCGCACAATGGTCAACTGGGTTGGGTCATGGTGCTGCAAGGCGAACTGATCAGCCGCAACTATCGGTTTGTGCGATCCGAAATGCCGAATAAGGTAGCTGCGCCCAGCCGGAACGGCACGAGTCCGGCGCGACCCGTCGAGGTGGAACTTCTCAACAGCATCAACTGTCAGGCGGACGGAACCATCGTCGCAGTGGATCGCCGCCAGACCACACACCAGATCGAGAATCTCGACAGATCGCTGGCCGGAAGCGTCAGCTTGCACCTGTATTCGCGGCCAATCGACTCATGCGTGCTCTTCGATGAGGCCACCCGCTGTTGGGAGCGCCGTAAGTTGCAGTATTACAGCGCCAACGGAGTGATCCTTGCGAACAAGCTGACAATCAGCCCGCCCAGCGCCGGGACTGCCGCATAGACGGCGCTCACGGAATTCTAGAGCTAAAACCGCCGTATCGATAATTGAGCTCCGCAGTGCTCACGCTCCCACGACCTGAGGAAGTCGAGACAATTCCTCGTCGGTGCTGTCATTGGGGACGGAGCATCCCGGCGTCAAAATGAACTTGCTGCCAGCCACTTTCCTGGCGGCCTGCCATTGGTCACGGATCTGGTCCGAGGAGAGATCCTTGTAATTCTTCTCATCGATTCCGGTGGCAATCGTCTGCGAGAACTTGCTGCGCACAGTGCTGACCGACACGCCGCTGGACTGGACGGACCAGTTGAGAACTGGCGCCTTGAAGTCCACAAACTGGTCAACATATTCATTCTCCCAATGCAAATGGAGGAAGTTCGGCGTTGGCGGTCGCCGCAAAGAAGCGCTTGTCAAACGGCGCGCTGAATTTGGCATAGTCTGCCGGTGAGAGCTCCGCACGGTTGGCGTTTGCAATCGAAAACAGAACCCCCGAAGCGCCCGCAGCGAAGGCGCGCTTGGCGTGGTTAATGTGCGATTGCGTCAGCACATCGAGGGCGTCGAGCAGTCGCTGTGGCTTTTCCTGCTGGAGGCGAACGACCTCTTCCTTCGACGAAAGCTTGACCGCGACCTGCCAGGGATTGAAAGCAGTTTCGAGAATATACGCGTCTCCGTGTAGTCCGTCGTGGATCAGTTCCAAGGCACGAATCTGCTCGGGAAAGGGGTTATCTAGAACCTTCAGTTCATACCAGTTGCCTTCGGGCTTCGGGTACGGATAATCGCTCATCACCTTCACGATGTCCGTCTTGTACTTCCAGTGATAATCCAGTGTGGCCTTGGCATGCTCTTCGGGACTCTGCGGTCCGAAGTGATGCCAATGCGTAATGGCGGACGGTCTACATCCTACCCCGCCAGTGCCCGGTCTACGCGCTCTTTGCGGGTAAGTGGGTCTCGGCCGGACCCCTTTCCCAGAACTGGTTGTGCAACAGCGACACCGGCTGCGGCCGCGGCGGATAAGAGGACCCTTCTACGGCTTATCATGATTGACTCCGGAAAAGCATTAACACTAAGTCTTAGTTTCCACCTTTTGCAACATGAACGTTCTCCGAAAGCAATTGTGCGATCTCGCTGCGCACCTCGTCTCTCAAACGGGAGTCGAGCTCCCCGCTAGCATGACTGGTGAAACCAGTGTGGATCGAACGCACTAGGCCGTTTCGGCCGACGAAGAATGTCGTGGGCCAGGCGTTCAAGTTTTCGGCCTGTGGAATCTTATCGTTCAGCTGGCTTGGTTCTCCAGCGATCAGGTAGGTGTATTCAATTCCATAGCGCTTGATGAACGCGCGGACTCGCGAGAGGCTTTGCAATTGTTCCGCCGGCTCAAAGTCCAGGGCCACGATTTCCAGTCCCTGGCCGTGATACTTCCGGTAGAGTTCTTCGAGAAAAGGGGCTTCGTCGTGGCAGTTTGGACACCAACTTCCGGTTATATTGACCAACACTACTTTGCCCTGAAATCGGTCGTCAGTGTTGGAAAGGATGCGGCCATTCAGATCCGGAAAGCAGAAACGCAGCGGCTGGCTCGCATCTTTCACTCTTGTATGCTGCGTTGGGTCGTCGGGTGGAGCAAGATTCCTTGCTCGCGCCTCCGCCGGTCGCAGCGCTACGAGCGTTTGTGTGTCATGAAAGCTGGCGATTTGCAATTGCAGACTACCATCGGCTTGCGGCGTCACCTCAACGTAAAACGGTCGCTCTCCAGTGAAGTGACTGAGGATAAACTTGCCGTCCTTGAAATTACCCGAGAGGGTTCCCGTGTCGCCATCGACCCGCAGAATTGCTGCATCGATCTTCGCGCCTGTCTGATTCACGACGAAGTGCCAGGCCGACTCGCCCTTCGGACTCTTGACCTGGATTTCCCAAAGCCCGGAAATATCCGGTACGTGTTGGTCGCTGCTTGCAACCATGGATGGGTCGTGCCGCTTCGCTTGGAATGCATAGGCATTTCCAGAACCTCCGCCGTAGGTCCCAGTCAATACCCCATCATTAAGGGTCGCTTCAAGCTTCGTGGCGTAACTGTCGAAAGTCAGCACCAGAGATCCATTCTGGAACGTTCCACTGTTTGACGGGTTGACTCGATCGTCGCCGTTAAAGAAGTAGCTATGCACATCCGCTCCGGTGCCGTCGATTTCGATCTTGAATGGAACGGAAACATTGTTCACGGCGACGGTCGCGTCCCATGTGCCCTCCACAGACTGTCCCGACGCCAACAGGGTGAGGGCCAAGATTGCCAATACGGTTGCAAAGGCCAGTTTCGCGCTAGAAGTGATGTTCATGAAGCAATCCTTTGTGTGCTGGGAAGCCCCAAGGCCTGCCAAGTGTGGCAGGCTGACACTATCTTGCCCAGCTAACAAACATAGGCTATCATATAGATCGACATACTAGCCATTACGAGTTCCAAAATGCTTGCTATCCACCATCGCGTTCGACTTCGCTGTCGATGCACAGCCATCTTCATTTCTTTCCAGTTGTCTCGGGTGTTTTTCAACCGCAATTCGACTTTGCTCTTCCTGGATACTTAGCATGAAGCCCCGACCCTTTCTAGCCTTCCTGATTGTTGCACTATTGGCCAGAGCGACGATGGCTCAGAATGGTGCGTCGCCACGAGAGGCGGCGCGAAAACCGGTTCGAGTCCTGCTTGTCGTCGCTCACCCGGATGACGAATACGAAGTGGCGGGCACGGTTTACAGAATCAGCAAAGAACTCTCCGGGACCGTCGATCAAGTAATCATCACTGATGGTGAAGCAGGCTATCGCTATTCTTCCCTCGCGACGCCTTACTACGGCGTCGACCTGACGAATGAAGCAGTCGGCCGTGCACGGCTGCCCGGCATCCGCAAAGAGGAAGCTCGCCGGGCTGGCAGAATCTTGGGCATTCGGCACCAGTGGTTTCTGAACGAGAAAGATGACCGCTTTACGCTCGACGCTAGTGAATCCCTCCACCGAAGTTGGCATGAACAACGAATTCTGCGTGTCCTGCAACAGCGATTAAGCAAGGGACATTACGATTTTCTTTTTGTGCTGCTGCCGTCAGAACAGACTCACGGAGAACACAAAGCGGCTTCGTTTCTTGCTCTCGAAGCTGTTGAACAGCTACCAGCAGGCCAGCGTCCGATCGTACTGGGCGCGCAAGCTGGCGGCGGTGATCCTGCGCCTTACACATCGCTGGTCGGCTATTCACTTACGGCTACCGACTCACCTAGTCCACAATTTCAGTTCGATCGCAATACTCGCTTCGGTTATCAGGAATCCCTCTCCTATCAGATCGTCGTGGACTGGGTGATCGCCGAGCATAAGTCGCAGGGTCTGTTCCAAACCAGATGCCAGCAAGATCGGTATGAGAATTTCTGGCTGTTCACCCTAAACCGGAATTCAGCGACTGGTGAGGCCGAGTCGCTGTTTGCCGCCGTGACACCAAGGCCAGAACGCGCCAGGGAGATTGGATTTGTAGGAACTGCCAATCCGCAGTAGGCGAAAGTGGAGAGTAAAGAGTTGCCGAATCGGAGCCCAGAACCGTGACTAATCAGGGAAGGATAACCACCGTGTATACGAAACAAACGCAGATTGAAACCGATGTTGAATGGGTATATGAAATCGGCAGCCACATTGCCCGCGGCGATACATTGGATGAGGCGCTGGCCGCAACCGTGAGTTTCGCCACTGCACTCGTGAATTGCGACCGCTGCTTTATCTACGTCCGGGACGGCGCAGAACTGGCGCTCTGGGTTTGGAAACATTTGGATCAAGAGGAGCCGGAGCACACCAAACTCCCGCTTGGGCAAGGCTACACGGCCTTACTGGCGGAACATCGGGTTCCAATCGCCATTTCGACCAACAGCCATCATTCCGAATCGAGGATTCCTGATCAATGGTCAACCGATCCTGGCGAGACGTTTGTATCAGTACCGTTGCTATCCCGCAGGGAATTGGTCGGCGTGATCAACTTGCAGCACGGCCGACCCCGCCGATACACCCTCCGAGAAGTCAGGTTGCTTTCCAGCGTCGGCTGTCTGCTGGGTACTGATATCGGTATCTCGCGATTGGAGAGCCGGAATTCTGACCTGCTGTTGGAATTGGAAACACGGAAACTTCTCGAGCGTGGCAAGGGCATTCTGCAACGCCAACTGGGACTCAGCGAGCACGAAGCCTTCCTGGCTTTGCAGCGCCAGAGCCAGCAGAAAAAGCGACCGATGAAAGAGATTGCTCAAGCCATCATTCTGAGCGCTGAAGTAAGGGCAGAGTGTCGGCCAAAACTGAGTAACGAGGGGCGCGGTGGCCAAGTGGCAAGGCAGGGGTCTGCAAACCCTCATCGGCGGTTTGATTCCGCCCCGCGCCTCCAAATGTCACTCAGAAGCCCCGGACACGAGCACTAACGCTCTTGTGCCGGACTCCAAATTTGCAAAGCTCCTATTGAAGGATGCCCAGGAGATTACAAGGAATCCTAGGGGGAGCGTGATGTTCACCAGGTTATACTGGCCAACCTAGAACGGCGGAGGTTGTCATGAAACGCATGGTATTTCTGTTCGCCTTTATGCTGTTCCGGGCTTTTGAGGGCGCAAACAAGTCCGACGGTGCTTGTGCTTCGCGGTGGGACGCTGTTTGAACACGCCTTTCTCAACTGCCAGATCTTCTCCGACAGGACGGCGGGTTTTTGCACTGTCTCGATGTAAGAGGACAATTGCCATCAACAGGGGTTCGCCTCAGGGCGGAGCCAGGTTCGTGGAAGTAAGAATCTGACATCCCCCGGATATGTATGATCCGCCGCGGGACTGCAAGTGAGAATCTGGAGATGGTGGAAGCAGTCTGCAGATATGTATCCGGCCTGTGTGTGGAGCATTTGCTCCTGGCCAATATGGAATCTGCGCGCACCCTCCCTTTTAGCGCGAGCGATCTTTGCGATCTCATCCGGGGCCGGGTTTGGGGTGCGCCGTTTGACTGTTCTGCCATCTCCTTCTCTCGCTACGCAGACTTCGGTGAAAGCCGGGAAGACATCAACTAATTTTCTTTTTCGCTGGCAGAAAAACCTCAGCGCGTTGTGCAGTTTCAGTCAAGGGCGCGCGTTCGGTGCGCGGCGGAGCGGACCCTTGACGGGTTCTGCACAACGCGCAACGCCGAACACCAGCAAAAAAGAAACCTTCTCCATGAATGAATTGCCCTCAGGCCACCTGCGCCACCGGACCGTGTGCGCGATATCGTTCTCCCCTGGCCACCACTGACCAGGCGATTCGCGCAATTTTGTTCGCCAGAGCAACGGAGACAAAATTGCTGTGGGATCGTTTCTCCAGCGCAGTCACCCATTCTCCAAATGGATGCTTTTCCCGATTCATATGCGTTTTACACGAGCGACCGCCATGCACAAAAAGCTGACGGAGGTATTTGTTGCCTTGCTTGCTGATACCCAGCAAACGGGACTTACCTCCGGCACTGGCGTGCGCAGGAACGATGCCCAGCCACGCGGAGAAGTCCCGTCCTCTGCGAGAAGCTGATCCATTACCCACAGCCGCGAGCATCAGCGTTGAGGCCAATGGCCCGATTCCCGGAATCTCCATCAAGCGCTGACAGGCTTCGTCCTGTTCGGCAATGGTCTCGATCTGCTGCTGCAGTTCCGCAATCTGATTATTGAAATTCATACAGTGTCCTGTCTCCCTTCGCTTTCACTGATCTAGTCCAACTGGGTGGATCCACCTACATCCGTAGCGCACGTGCGACTACTGCTGCAAGTACACGATCCCTTGGTACCCGGCATCGATGGAAAGGAAATCCAAAAGGCCATCCGAATTGAAGTCTGCCCGGGATCATGCCGTTAATCCCCCAGGCGTCGTCCGGCAATGCAACAACTTCTTGAGTCTGAAACGTACCGTTCCCGTTGCCCAGAAAGATAGAGAACTGGTCCGCATACCCCTCCTGCGACACGATGAAATCCGTGTTCCCGTCAGAGTTGAAATCACCGGCCGTGAACGAGAGGTCCGAGTAAGGCGTTATATTTAGAATCGCTGATTGCTGGAATGTTCCGTTGCCGCTCCCTAGGAATACCCCGATCTGGTTCTGGTTGGTGTAGGGCGTAATAAGGACCGACAAGTCCAGAATTCCATCGCCGTTGTAGTCATTCACAAACCCGACGACGCCATTCCCAGTCCAGGCAGACAGCGGAGGATACTTGAACGTTCCGTCTCCTTTGCCAAGGAAAATGGTGACGTAGGTGTTGGGGTTGCTGAAGCTGGCTGCCAGAATGTCTGGCACGCCATCGCCATTGAAATCGGCAGCGATCATATAGTAGCCATACGTTCCACCGAAGGAATATTCTTTCCCTTCCTGAAACGTGCCATCGCCGTTGCCGAGATAGACTACCCAGCTATCCGTTTTGCCAACGCTCTGCGAAGACGCGCCCAGTGGTCGTGCTGACCGGAGCCAGACAGACCGGCAAAACTTCCACCTTTCTGCGCCTGTTCCCGAAACATGCGTTTCTCTCCCTCGATCTTCCCCGTGGATGTGGGTCGTATTCGTTATAGAGCTGCAATACTTCCGCCGCCTGATGACCGCGAAGGCGCGACGCTACCTGGCCTCGGCCTATGACCAAGGTCGAGCCGCTGCTGCGCGCGCCCGCGAACGCCGGCATCTGGGCTAACTGCCTGTTTTGCTTGCTTGCTCAGTATCACATGCCCTATAGATCTTGGTTCGGGTCGCAAAACCTAGTTCGATATAGCCAAAGTCTACACATTCGTGTGGATCGTGAGCTCTGAATTCGGTGGCTGGTGTGGGAAGTTGCGGTCCGCTTTCACTGTCCATCCCCGGAATAGCGGAGATCATCGCGCGGGTCGAGCAAACTCTGTCAAGGCGCGCGCCCGCGATAGCGGCGACCTTCGGTCGGCCTTGACAGAGTTTGCGCCCGCGCTACGCTGCCATTATCCGGGGCAGGCAGGTTTCTAAAGGCCGATTCCAAGACCCAGGCAGTGATCCTGTCGAGGCGCCTTAGAGATTTCCTGCTGCGTCGTAATTGTCTGATCTGCGCCGATCAGTGGCCCCTGCGCAGTTTGTTTCGAAATATCGTGGCCGAGAGCGGTGGGCAGCTTCTCGCGGTCATTGGTGAAGATTTGAGCATCGAACGCTCCACGGGAAACGCCCACGTACGCCATACGGTTATTGAGCAGGTCTTTGGCGGCCAGTTCAGTGTCCACATGAATTAGCACTCGGTCCGCGGTTTGTCCCTGACTGGAATGACTGGTCATGGCGTAGCCCCAGTCGAGATGCGGGTGCTTATTGGGATCGATTTGGAGTGTGCGGCCGGAGTCCATCTTCAAGCTCAACCGCTCGTCCCCGTCAAAGGCCCTAATTACACCCAGTTCGCGATTTGCCATTCGGAGATCGTTGGCCGGGGCCGTGAATTGAATGCGGTCACCTACCGAGAATCTTCTTAAATCTTCGCGGAAGACAGAGACGCCGCGCTGTCGGCGGGGATCGTATGCGCGATCAGTTTCGTTCTGTAGCCGCACGGTGAGCCGGTTGCTGCCAGCATCAATGCTCCGCACCTGAGCATACTGGCCTTTTCCAATCCCGGTCTCTTTCGACCCGCGGGAATAGCGGAGAATATCGCCTACTCTGTACTTCGCTGCCCACGTACGGTCAGCGCCTGTCAGTTCCTGGCGCGGAACTAGTGTTCGCACTGGATGCTCTTCGGCTTTGACTAGGCCCTTGCCTTTTAATTCGGCGTGAATGCGTTCATTGATCTCCATTCGGGAGCGATTATCCGGGGACACTACTAACGTGTTCTGAGGTGACTTCGCATACTCTTTCGCGATGGCCGAAATGCGCTCCTCATGTCCGCGAATTTCGTGTACCCGGCCCTGCTGATCGAGATTGTCAACGGCTTCCCTTACGTCACCCCGTGCGAGCTGTTGAACCACCTCCCGGAGTTCGAGATCTTTCTGCCGCACGATCTCTTCCAGCTTTACGGTCTTCATGCCAGAATCTTGCAGCTGTGCGAAGGGGCGTCCGGCTTCGACCGCTTCGTGCTGTCGCCGATCCCCGACCAACAGGACTCGATCATTCGGACGCAGCCGCTCGATGAACTTATGCAATTGCCGAGTGGAAGCGAGTGACGACTCGTCCAGCACGTAGAGCCGTTTCTCACCCGTGTCTGGCTGCTGCCCGCGCGTCAAATGTTTTTGTAGGGTTGAAGTCTCGATTCCTGCCTCTCCAAGCTTCTGCGCCGCGCGGGATGTCGGCGCGAAGCCTTCGACCCTGTAGCCGTCAAGCTCTGCACCTTCGCGGATCACCGCCAGCGTGGTGGTCTTGCCCGCGCCGGCGACACCGTCCAGCCCAACGATCTTTTCCCGCGAGAGAAGGATCTCGTCCACCGCTTGGAGCTGCGAAGGATTCAATTCTGGATGACGGTCTTCGGTGGCGATACGGATCGAGGGCGAAACGAGCATTGGATCGCTATAATCGCGTCGGTTGCCTTCCAACATTCTGCGGACGATCTCGCGTTCCATCCCTGCCATAACTCTCGTCGTGTACTGTCTGCGTGCGCCAATCTGCGAAAGTTCCTGGAACTCTCCTGTGTTGACTCGGCGCTGAAATTCCTGCTGGATGTTGCCGTAGGTGGTTTCTCCCATGCCGCGTGCCAGCGCTGTTTCCAAGATTGCGCGCCCGTCCTGCGTCGCGGATCGCTCGAAGACGTGATCGCGTGCCCAAGTCACAGCGCTCTGCGCCTGAACTCTGTCTTCCTGCATCCTCTGCGGACCGTGTTGGCGAGCGTGGGCCACGACTCGATCAGCTTGGTTGCCATACTGCGCCGCTAGCTCCCGATGCCGCAGCAATACGTCTGCTTGGGACAAGAGTTCCTTCCGATCACGAGTGTGGTGGGCAGCTATTTGCGCTGCCGCGGCACCGTCGATTCCTTGTTCGCGTAGATGGTCCTTGATCTGTTCTCGTCGTGGACTGGATGCCTCCAAGTACTCTTTGGTGTAGCCACGGATTTCTGGCTGCCCATGCTTCCCGCGCTCCAATTCATAGCCCAACATTTGCAGATGCATTGCGAGTTCGGATCGATAGACCGCAGTCACGTATCGCTGCGAAACAAAGAATTCGTGGGGCTGGATACTTCGGGTTGTTCCACTCGTCTGCTCGGTCACGTTGAAGATGACCGCATGAGTATGCAGCTGCGGTGCGGCGTAGCCATCAACGGGACGGGCGGTATCGTGTTCAAAAGTAGCAGCAACAAATTTGCCGGTAGTCTCCGGCGCGTGAACATTGCCAATACGGGCTTGGGTGTATTTCTCTAGCTCCCGCAGCGCGGTTCGGACACTCTCGCGATGGGCTTCCCGGACTCGTTCATCCCCTCCCACAAGTGCGGTGAGCGACACTGACTTCGGTGCAGAAAACGTGGCATCCCACCCGGCGCGATGCTCCGCGCTGGTGACTTCCTTACCGAATTTGCCTTCGTAGGTTCTCGAGACCTGGTGGCGAACAAGCTGCTCGGCAGTATGAGGATGTTGGCCTTCACTCAGCCGTGCGAAAGTTTCCGATTCCACAGTCCCGGCGAGGTTCCATCGCTCCGCAAGCTTACCCTGCCATTCGCTGTGGCCTTGTTGGTCGCGGCTCCAGTAGTTCTGTTTTTCAGAAGCAAACTCACGCTCGTGATAAGTTCGCGCTTGGCTGGCCGAGAGCGGTTTCGAGATGGTAAGCATGACACGAATACCTCATTTTTCGACTCGGTTGGTGCGGGCAAGTGCGAGGAAGTCGGCGAGGATTTTGTGTGCTTTCTGGAGCTTCATTGCGTCGGCTTGATCGCGGATTTTCACGATGGAATCGGGCAGCAATTGTGTTCCTTCTGATGCCGCTTTCGCCTTTGAATGAAACAAATTCAGCAGCGTGTATCGCAAGGCCCAAACCTCGGCAAGAAGCAATTCGATGGGGTCAGCCGGTCGCTGCCGCGCTGCTTGCAGTGCAGTTTCACGGAGCCATTCGGCAAGAGATTGGCCGCCGCTTTCGGCAGTGGCTTCGACCTCGGCCAGCTCTGCTGGAGTCAGGCGCGTAGCTATCGTTTTGGTGCGAAAGCCGGGCCTAGCCTCATCTCGAAGAGGTGTCTCGCTTCGAGTCGGAAAAGGAAGTTCGGGAGTACTCATGGGAAATCCTATTCATGGTTCTCAGCAAATGCTTCCGCCGGTGGCGGTGTTGCAACAATTTAAGAAAGCGTTTGCGGATCAATGTGTTTACGCCAGGTGCACTCAGGGGTGTTTTTCCGTTTACAAACGTAAACGCCAGAGACGTACGGGAACTCCGTTGCGAAACGAAACCGTTCCTCTAAAACAAGTTCACGTTCGTAAACATTTCGGCGCTGGCGAGCCCTCCGCAGTTCCCAAATTGGGGGTGACGTGTCCATACTTCTTCCGGTGCGAAGCACCGCCTTGCTCACATCTCGCCATATTCCAGCGCCAACGTGTCCCACGCCTGCATCACGTCTGGCGACCGCCATGCACGGCGAAACAGATTCTGAATGGACTTCCAGTGCTCCATCGGGAAGACAAAACTAACTCCGTTGTCACAGGCACAGAAATTCACATCGAACTCCCGGTTCTCCGTGATTCCAACATGGGCGTAGAAATAGTGCCCTTTCCATTGCGCCAGCGGCCGAGTCAAATCGAGCCCTTCCAGCATCCGTCGGAATTCCGCTGTTCTCGCGTAACCATTTACCGGGTAGCGTGGCGCAAGCGGGCCAGGAAAATGAAGGTAGGGAGAGAAATCGGTCCCCTCTTCTCGCACCAGATCAAGGCGGTATCCGCCCTCCTCGTGGGATGGCAATCCGCGCTGCATTGGGCCTTCGAAGTCATCGTCGTCGCCAACGGGTTTCGGTCGTAAGGGCTTGCGGTGAACTGCGTAATGGCCTCGGGCACACACCCGCCAGAGGGTATTCCAGTGCGGCCAAAGTACGTCGTTAAGCCGCTCGATATTGGAGAATTTTTCCTCGTCCAAAAGTGTGTAGAGATTGCGGACCGCGAGTAGCGGTCTGCGGCGTTTCTGAGCCGGGTCTCTGAGCATCTGGATGGTGCGGGTAACGACTCTACGAAGGTCCTCGCTATCGACGGCATTCGGGTCCTTCGTGGCGACCTGTTTGTCCTCGGGAAGCGTCATCAAATAGAAGAAATCTAGGGACACCTTCTTCTTTCTGATTGCAATTGCATAGGCGGCGAGAAATGCTTCCAGAATGTCGGCCAAAGACTCATAGGAAAGCTGGCCCTGTTCGGTACTCGCAAATGACTCCGCACCCTTGGCGCAATAGTGTGCAACGAGAGCCCACTCGGCCTGCGTCAGCGGTAGGTGTGCCTCCGCTTTTCCACGAACATTGAGGAGAGAATCTGTCGGCTCCGTGAGCAGGTTTGCTAATTCCAGACGATCATCTCTAGCCGACTCCAGCAGTTGTTTGGCGGCCTCGGATGTCGAGACGGTTTTGCCGGTCTTATGGGCAATGATTTCCTTCAGTGTTTCCAGCCTGGAACGGAGCGCTTCGGAAATACGGATGGAAATCACCGGCTGATGGGCCGTCGCTGCTTTCACTGCCATGACTATCCTTGGCGACAATTATGTAACGTTACATATTGACTATATTGGTACATCTAGGCTAGTGTCAAGGGCAACGTTGTTTCTTGAGGTTCCTCTATGACAGCCAGCCAACTCCTCGGTGCCGCCGCACCAGCCCCAACCTTCGAACACTTTGTCGACGGAGACACAGCGGCCACGTTTCTAGGTATCACGCGACGTACGCTGCTGCAAAAAGTCCGCGATGGCAAGATTCCCGGTTACGCGCTCGATCCATCGGCAGAAAAGAAGGACTGGAGGTTTCTCTTATCGGAACTCCACGCCTACATGGTAAGCTGCGAAACACGGCCACCTGGAGCACGCAAACCACCAAGGAGGGTTTGATGCCCAGGTATCAAGTAGGCAGTCTTCGCAAGATAATGCGCGCGGAGGGTCTAACGTGGGTACTTCGCTATTACGCAACTCGCTCGGATGGGAAACGAGTCGAACGCACGACCGCTGTAGGTCTTGTCAAAGATATCGGTTCCAGCCCAGCAGATGCATCGAGAGAAGTCGATCGTCAGAAGCTCCGCGAAACCATCAACCGATTACAGCCCTTCGAAGGCAAGCCGAGGACATTTGGTCAACTCTGTCAGGACTATATCGAGAACGAACTGAGAATCGACCAAACCGAATCAGCGCGTCCAAAGGCGTTTCCCACAGTCGAGACCTACGAGCGACATCTGATCAATCGCATCATTCCACGTTGGGGGAAATTGGCTCCCTTGGCTGTGGAATCGAGAGATGTTGAAGCGTGGTTTCGGGAGCTCCGCAAGGGGAATGCTCAGAAGAAGGTGAGACCTCTAGCCGACCCAACGATCGACAAGATTCGCCGGATCATGAGCCTAGTATTCAAGCACGGGCAGCGATGCAATTTCCTCCCTCGCCAACAGGAAGGCAATCCCATGAACTGGGTGAGCCAACGCACCACGAGCGACTACCGGGCGATAGTCATGACGCCCAAGCAAGCGTTCGAGGTTGTTCTGAATATTCCAGAGCCAAGGCGCACGTTGACTCTAAGCGACGCAGCCACTGCTCTGCGGGTATCAGAACTGTTGGGCTTGATGTGGATGGATCTCGACTTCGAAGGGTTGGTGATTTACGTGAGACGAGCTTATGTGTGGGGAAGATTCAAAGAGCCGAAGTCGAAAGCGTCCAAGGCTCCCGTTCCCATGCATCCGCTCTTGGCTGGATTCCTCCTCGCATGGCACGAGAGAACAAAGTATGCCAAGGAGAGCGACTACGTGTTTCCCAGCGTCAAGCTGAGAGGCAAGAAGCCGTTGTCAGCGTCCGTCATGGTGCAGAAATATTTGCGCCCGGCGGCCGTCAGCGCTGGCGTGATTCCTGCGGGCTGGAAGGGACGCTTCGGCTTTCACAACTTTCGCCACTCGCTGGCGACGGCACTGGTGAAGTTGAAAGTCGATCCAAAAACTGTCCAAGGTGTGCTGCGTCACGAGGACTTCGGCACAACGATGGAACTGTACGCGCAGTCCGACATGGAATCCATGCGGGATGCGCAAGGCAAGTTCCTGGAACAGCTGATGGGAGACAGAATTCACCTGCTCACGGAGCGAGTTCAGTGAGAATCATGGGTTGGATCGTGGGTTGGAAATTTCGGCTCTGTGCCGCTAAGTTCTTTAGAATGATGGTGGCCAGGGACGGAGTTGAACCGCCGACGCCAGCCTTTTCAGGGCTGCGCTCTACCACCTGAGCTACCTGGCCACTTCGTTTTCCACTGCTTTTTCGCGGGCCGCCCTGGTAAGGATGGACGCTACCTGCGTTGCCGCTTGGCGGGAGACTGCGACAAACTGCGCAGTCGAGTCGCAGCAAGCACGCGGAACGATAGCATTATAACAATCCGCCGCACTTGCACCAAGCTGATTGATCACGGCTGCGAGAGCACGCCAGAGAAGCCTTTGAACAGCTCGGAGTCAAT
>Ga0326727_10011800_pt1 | contig 20153 bp, 11 predicted proteins | sample MB2enrmetagenome_FD_207643 | JGI IMG/M metagenome (GOLD analysis project Ga0326727, IMG submission 207643) | Lab enriched peat soil microbial communities from McLean, Ithaca, NY, United States - MB29MY | ecosystem: Environmental > Terrestrial > Soil > Wetlands > Peat | place: USA: New York...
TGGGTTCTGATGCTGACACGCCTGAGACCCTGAGCGAGACCCTGGAGTTTGCCCGTGAGTCAGGCCTCACCACCACGCAGTTTTTTGCGCTCACCGCCCTGCCCGGGCCGCCACTCACCCGCCGCCTGGCCGAGGAAAAACGCATCTTCGCCTGGGGCGATTGGCAGCTCTTTGATGCTCAGCACGCCGTGGTTTGTCCTTCCCACATCAGTCCTTCTGAACTTCAGGCCGGCATCTACCGAATTTCCCGGCAGTTCTATTCCGTCAGCGAGGCGCTTCGGCAACTGGTTCGTGGGCGCTGGTATGACTTCGCCATCCGCCTTCAGGGTAGTTTTCTTACCCGGCGCATTGAACGCGACAACGCCTCCTACACCCGCGCCCTCGCCAAATTCGATAGGGTTCGTGCCGATCTCGGCACGGAGCTCGATAAACTCACCGACAAGGCTCGAGCTAAACTGCGTGAGTACGGGGCGGGGCTCGAAGGCGGTCACGCTCGTGCCAGAGCCTACGTCTCCGATCTGCTTCAGCAGTTCGAGTCTGCCTGTGACCAGTTTAACCTCGAACTGGTTCCCTATGGGCATGCCTTGCGGGAAATGGGGAGCAAGAAGCTCGAGAAATACCTTCACGCCCTGGCCACGACGCGCGCCGAAGGCTAGTGTAGTGTCCAGGAAATAGCTGGACAACGCTCCTTCTCGTAGCGCCGGCATCCTGCCTGCAGATGCCGCCGGGAGGGCAGCGCTACATTGTCCACTCAATTAGTGGACACTACGCTAGTGTTCCTGCTTAGGCGCGGGTGCCGATGATCAAGCCGGAGGGACCGGGCAGGCGAACATGCCGCACCTTCTCGAAACCTGCGTCCTTCAGCCAACCTGCGTATTCCGCTTCGGTGTAGGTGCTTCCGGCTTGGGTCCCCACCAGCATATTGAGGGCAAATAATGCTGCCCACTTGGGCGCCGTCCTGTCCGGCTCGAGGATGAAGTCTTGGATCACCAGACGGCCCTTGGGCGCCAGCGCCTCGAAGCAACGCTGCAAAAGATCCCGGTTCTCATCCACGCCCAACATGTGGCAAATAGCGGATACCAAAACCAAGTCGTACCCTTCACCCAGCTTATCCACGCGCAAGTCTCCAGGCCGGGTTCGGACGCGGCCCGCCAAGCCGGCGCGGCTAATATGGCCTTGGGTAATGGGGAGCACCTCGCCCAAGTCCAGAAGGTCAACCTCGAGTTTCTCATTCGCGCTCGCAAAAGCGATCGAGTAGGCGCCCGAGCCTCCACCCACATCCAGCATGCGACTCACGCCCTCGGTCCCCACAGTCCCCACCACCAGCGGGGCCCGGGCGCGGGCGTTGCGGTGCATGGCGGCGATGAAGGCGTACGTCCAGTCCTCGCCGCGCTCGGTCATTTCTTGATGAAGCACCGAGGTGCCGGCGCGCACGCACTCAGTGAGCGTGGACCAGGTCCGCCACAAGTGCGCCATATGCAGAGTGGCGGCGCGACTGTCGTCCGCAGACCCGGCAACGAAATGCCGTGCACTGGAGGGCGAATTGCCAAAGACGCCGCCTTGCTTCGTCAGCCATCCCATGGCCACAAGCACGTTCAGGAGCATTTCCGTGGCGCGCGCATCGCTGCCGATCTTGGCGGCTACTGCCTCGACCGTCGCCCCGCTTCCCACCGCGGTAAAGAGATCCAACTCGACGGCTGACAAGACCACCCGACTCTCCTGGAAGCCTCGCAGCGTACGGTTCAGGTCGTCGGGAAGAACTCCCGCCGCTTCCTGGGCTCGGTGCGCGGCCAGCATCTTGTCGCGGTTCGAACAAATCTCCTGTTTGAGAGCCGCGACGTCTCGATTTGCCAGCCGCTCCACAACCCGCCCCTCCTGAAAGTGCGTTTGCACAATTTCCGCAACGTCTTGAGGCGTCACACTCGAGTACCAGACTCCCTCAGGGTAAACGATCATATTCGGTCCACGGTCGCAAAGGCCGAACGAACCGCAGGCCGTAATTTGCACGTCGTTCGATAGTTCCCTCAGGGCCACCTCTTTGCGCAACGCCTCGATCACCTTCGCCGAACCGCGCGCGGCACAGCACGGCACGCCCTCGGGCTTCTGCTGCTCACAGACAAATACGTGATAACGAAACGGCCCCATGATTCCCCCCTTCTCAGCCAGCTTATCACAAACGGCTTGTTGAACGGACGTAGCGCGGCATCCCTTTGCCGTCATGAAAACGCATCTACCGAAAGCGCCTTGGAGTGCGGTAGCAGCAGCTACCGCCTTGCGTATGTGCCGCATGAACCGAAAGCGGTAGCTGCTGCTACCGCACTCCAAGGCGCTTCGCGCATTTTTATGTGACGTGGTGAGCCGAAGGATCATGGACATCTGCGCCCAGGGCAGGGTTCACGCGCGTGCGAGCGGGACGCTGCCGTCACGGCGGGCGAGACGCCCGCGCCCCATGCTGAAATCTAAAACCCCTTGCAACGGCGCGGGAGTCATTCTAACATTCTGAACAATAGGACTCTGTGGGGGGCGCTATGACTGTTGGGGACCTTATTGAATCTCGCAAGGACTTCTACTCCATCGCGGAAGACCTCACCGTGCACGACGCCGCTCGCTACTTGCGCGAGAAACAGATCCGATCCGTCGGTGTGTGCGGCCGCGATGGCAAGCTGCTCGGAGTTGTATCGCAAAGTGACATTTCCGATAAAGTCGCAGCCGAGAATAAGTGCCCTGCCTGGATGCGGGTGTCTGAGATTATGACCTCGCAGCTTACCGTGGTGCCGCCCGAAACGCCTTTGGATGAATGTGTGCGGCTCATGGAGAAGCATGGATTTTTCCACCTTCCGGTGATGAATCAGCAGGGAAAGTATTGCGGAATGATCTCGGTAAGAGATATCCTCACCGTCATCGCCTTGGATGAGAAGGCCCGGGCTGATATGCTGGAGGCATTCATGTTCCCGCAGCGGTAGGGGCTGGGGACTAGGGACTGGGGGCTAGGGACTAGGGATTAGGGACTGGGGACTGGGAAGTGCGACTTTTTTGGATTTTGGATTACCCTCTTCCATGTGCCGGCAGTTTACTGCTTACTGCCTACTGCCTACTGCCTTCTTTTTCCCCAGCCCCCAGCCCCTAGTCCCCAGTCCCCAGTCCCCAGCCCCTACCAGGAGGATTATCGCTATGCTTTTGCTAAGTCGCCACGACCCGTTGTTCGCCTTGCTGCATCGGACGATGGCTGTAGTGGCGCCGCTCATGTTGATTCTGCTTCCGCTGTTTGTGGCAGCCCACGTTCGCGCGCAACAGGCTTCCGCTTCGAAAATTGAATTGAAGACCACTTCATTCACACCGGGCGGCTTCATACCCAAGCGGTTTACTTGCGAGGCCGCGGATGTCTCGCCCGCCCTCACCTGGACAGATCCCCCCGCAGGCACACAAAGTTTCGCAATTATCGAGGACGACCCCGACGCTCCCTCAGGGACCTTTGTTCACTGGTTGGTCTATGATCTGCCGGCGGCTTACCGCCGGCTCCCGGAAGCTTTATCGGGAAACGACCAGATGGCAGGCGGCGGACGACAAGGGACTAATGACTTTTCAAGAACCGGGTACAGCGGCCCCTGTCCCCCGCCCGGTAAACCTCACCGCTATTTCATCCGGTTTTACGCGCTTGACGCAAAAACCAATCTGCGCCCCGCCGCTGCTCGAAGCGAACTCGACGCCGCCATGCAGGGCCACATTCTCGCCCAGGCGGAATTGATGGGCCTCTTCAAGCGATAAAAAGGGTAAAGGGTAAAGTCTAAAGGTTAAAGGCTAAACTAACCCCCCCTCCTTTGCACAGCAAAACCAGGATTTCGATTTACTTGATGCGGGTCACGGAGTTGTTCTTGCCGCAGGAGGACAGGTAAGCGGCGGCGACCACCCATGCTACTCGCTTGGGGTCCCGGGCATAGAAGGACAGCCAGTAAGGACGGCTCACCACCACCATGTAGGTCTCTGATTTCTTGCCCGGGCTCCATTCGTACACTAACCGGCCTTGTGCTTTTCGTGTTTGCTTGACTCCTGCAATTGACTGCTCGTCAACATGGGCGAACCGAGCGAGGGCATCGGTGGCGACGTGCAGCGGGTCATCAAAGACCCAGTTGTGCTCCTCGAGGTCGGCTTGGCGCTGGGCTTTAATCAAACCGCTCGTCGATCCGATGGGCGTCAGATCACTGTATCCGCACCCGGTCTTGTCGATGTGCGGCTGGTCAGCAGATGCCCCGTAGTCCAGATCGTCCCGGTCTTGGGGGCTAACGGACTTGATCTGCTCAATGGCGAGCAAGCTGCAACAGCCGAAGTGCCCATAGCCGCCCCAGTAGGTCGCTTTGGGGTAGTGAATTTGCCGCCCGGAGAAAAATCGCCCCATCAGTGTCGCATGCACGAGAGAGCCGTGCCTGCCTGACCGGAAGGGTGGCTGGATCAGTTCGTCAAACTCTCGGAACCGCTCATCCTCGATGAGTGGTATCGGTATGTCTTCGACCACCAATTCTTTTGGGCGCTGCCTGTCAGCGTCGCCTCCGCCCCAATATACTGTCCCGGACTTAGACTTCCCGCCGTACTCGAGCCACACGCCTGGCCACGATGGACAAGTTGGATCGTTAAGCGTGAAGTCCTCGAAATCGTGCGAAACGAACCCTGTCACTTCCACAAGCCTGTGGTTGTAAGCGGCGGGATTGTTCTTTAGCTGGCAGACGGTCACGCTCTCTGCTTGCTCTTCGCACGGCGCAATCGCTAGAAAGAACAAAACACAGACCAGCGCCCCGATCGTGAATCCAACTTGTCTCATCCTAGTCAGCAAGCGCGCGCTTGCAACCTCGAAGGCCCGCTGTAGCCTCTTACCCTTTACCTTTTAGACTTTAGCCTTTACCCTTTTCTGGGGCACTCCCTTCGTGTGGCAGTCCGTGCATTTGACGAAGTGAATGTTGTGTGGACTCGTCGTGGAGCGGAAGGTCGTGTCCATTTTCTCCACATCCAAGCCGCAGTTCGACAGTTGGGGATGACAGGTCAAACACGAAGCGCGGGTGGTTTGGCCGTGCTTTTCATGGCAAGCTAGGCAGCTCAGACCCTCGTGCACGCCCACCGGCGTCCTGTCGTCGCCCGATCCCACCTCGAGACTCGCCAGTGGAGCATGGCATTGGTAGCAAAGCGCCTGGCGAGTGTCGGGACTGATCTTGATCGCCCGCGCCGCTTGCTGCATCTGGGGTAGGGAAAGGCTCTGCACCGGAACGTGGTCGAGTTCTCGACGGTCGAAGAGCGCCAAAGAGGGCCGGTTGATTTCCTCGCGGGCGCTTGCGTTGACCGCTTTCACCGCCGACCGCGTCAAGGTGGGGCCCTCGCGGTGCATCTGGTGGCAAGTTAGGCAAAGAATCACAGGGCGGCCGGCGAGATCCGGCCTCGAGAGGCGCCAGGGACCTGTGGTGTCAATGGGGATCACCAGATCGCGAATTCCTCCCTCGAAGTGCATGCCGTGACAGCGCAGGCAATCGTCCATCAGGTGCTGCTGCCGGTTGTGCTGCTTGTCCAGGAAGATTTCCGCGTAAGTGGCGCTGTGCGAGCTGGCGGCCCACCCCGCATACTCTCCCTCATGGCAATTCCGGCAACGCCCGCTCACTTCGAGCGCATCCTTGGTTCTCAGCCTGACGTGCTCAGGCAGGTTGCCGCGCAGGTGGCTGACGAGCCGGCGAATGTTGTTGACGTGGAACCCTGCGTCCAGCGTGAACACATCTCCATGGCAAGCGGAGCAGGGAACATTCCGGTGGGCGGAAGTGTGCCAATCCGTGTAAGGTTGCCAGATTTCGTGGCAGCGCGCACAGGCCTTTCCCTGCGAGTATTCGTAATAGAGGCTGCCACCCGGAAGGATGAGCAAGGCCGCTAGTAGTGCAATCAAAAGTATCGTACGGAAGCGTTTCGACGACATAGGTGATTTAGAAAACCAAGAACAATTCAAATGGCAAATAGCAAATGGCAAAATTCGGTGTTGTCCTAGTTTGAATGTAGCGCCGCCATCTTGGCGGCTCTTTGCCGGCTGGAAGCCGGCGCTACACCCGAAATTAGGACAGCACCCAAAATTCAAATGGTTTGAAATTTGCCATTTCAAATGGGAAACCATTTGAATTTTGCCATTTGCTATTTGCCATTTGAATTGCTCTTCAACTCCGAAGCCGCGTTCCTTTCCATTCCTCCACCAAATGCGCGGAGGCATAATAGGCGATCGCCATAATGGTGAGGACGGGGTTGAAGCCTCCATTGGTAACGTGAACGCTGGCATCGATCACAAAGAGATTATCGACGTCGTGTACTTGGCAATATTTGTTGACCACCGAGGTCTTCGGATCGTTGCCCATTCTGCACGTCCCGGCCTGGTGTTGTCCTCCGCTCAGGCCCACGCGCGGCTGCCGCGGCCATGTCGAGATGGCTCCAGCCTCCTTAAGCCAAGCGTCGGCTTTGCCGGCGAGAAACTTCCCCAGTTCCACCGTGTGCGGGTGGTTAGACCCGGACAATCGCACCACAGGTATTCCCCAGTCGTCTTTGACGCGCGGGTCCACTTGCACCCTCGAGTCGAACACCGGCATCTCCTGCGCCGGGCCCATGACGGAGATGCACCGCCGGAAGAACTGGCGCATGAAGTCCTTGTGAGCTTTTCCCCAGCGTGGCATGTTGGGAGGACTCGTGGAGGAAAACTGGTAGGGCAAGCGGATGAACTCGTTGCACAGCGCGCCACCGCCAACCATCCCCGGATTGCCATGGTTGAAATCCGAGATGGCGATGGAAGCGCCGGGGCCGATATCGTCGTACACATCATAATCAAAAAGCCCGAACGCGCCCGCGTAGCAGTGTCCCTGCAAGTTCCTTCCCACCCAATCGTTCCGGTTCCCCAGGCCCTGGGGAAACAGCTTGTTCTTGGAATTAAGCAGCAGGCGCGCCGTTTCCGTCGCCCCGCAGGACACTACCACCAAGTCCGCCGGCTGTACTTGGACACCCGCCTCGGAATCGAAGTAAGCCACTGCCGCAGCCCGGCCACGATCGTCGGTCAGGACCTCCTTGGCCACGCACTCGGCGCGCAGCTCGCAGTTTCCGGTGGCCAGGGCTTTGGGGATCACGGTGTTCTGGGTGCCGTTCTTGGCGTCCACTTCGCACGCAAATCCCACGCACCAGCGGCAGCGCATGCAGGCGGCCCGCCCGTTGTAGGGCGCCGAATTGCGGAGCATCGGGATGTCAAACGGATGCAGGCCCAGCCGCACGGCTGCCGGTTTCAGAATGGCGTGTTCGCGGCCGGGTGGAAGGGGAGGCATGGGCAAGGGCTTCTTGCGGGGAGCGCGAAAAGGATTGTTCGAGTCGTCTCCTGAAACCCCGATTTCCCATTCCGCTTTCTCGTAGAACGGCTCGAGATCCGCATAGCTGATGGGCCAATCTTCGAGAGTGCTGCCCGCCACAGCGCCGTATGTGGAGCGCATGCGGAAGTCTTTTTCCATATAACGCCAGGCCATCGCTCCGTAGCTGGCCGTGCCGCCGCCCACGCAAGCGGCGTTGTTGCCGTAGGCGCCATCACTCGGCAGGACCACCCGCTCGTTGCCTTGGGCGTCCACGAAAACACGCCGGTAACGCCCGTCGTCAGGGCCGAACCCACAACCCAGGACGGACGTGCGTTGGTTGCGCAGGTCATCTTTGCGGCAATCGAAAGCCGTGTACCACTTGCCGCGCTCCAGCAGCACCACGCTCAACCCGGCTTCCGCCAACTCTTTGGCAACGATGCCGCCCCCGGCGCCCGCCCCCACCACCACCGCATTCACACGTTTCAACGCCATATCAGAAAGCCGCAGACCTAAAGACCAGGTCTGCGCTACACCTCCGGCTTCGTAAGGTCATAGTGCGAGCGTCCGCGAATCGGCGGGTAAGGCAAGCCCAGCATCTTCCAGCTTACTCGCCCATTGTTTCCCCCGTGCCGAGGATCGCCGTAATAGCCTTGCATCGTGTGGCTGAGAATCAGGGTGAAGAAATCCTTCGACGAAGAATTCTTCCAGGCCTCTCCCCTCGCAGCGCCTTTTTCCAGTTCTTTGAGGACCTCGTCTTGCCGATCTGCGCCGAGCTCCGTGAATCCGTGCCCATACATCGCCAGGCTCGCTTGCTGGACGCCCTCGAGGCCGTGGCGATAGCTCGAACGGTGGCGCTTGTACGGACCCATGAGCTGAAGGTCAATGAAGTTCGCCACGCCGGCTTCTTTCGCTCCCCCATCTTGATCGGCGGGAATCAGCCGCTCGCAGATCGCTTCGACTCTCTGCCCTTCCTCCCGCGTGAAAAACCGCCACGGACTCCTCTGGTTTGTACAGCACACCATGGAGCCGGCCGCCCCGGCTGTCGTCACCTGAATGAACTTGCGGCGTGTAATTCGGCTGAAATTGCGCATGTTCTTCACCTGTGTCACCTGGAACCAACCGCCCTCTCCCTTGGGGAGAGGGTGTCCCGCTGCCGGCGTTTTCACCAGCCGGAGCGGGACGGGTGAGGGGTCCCGTCCATGCCAAGCAAGACTTCCTGCCCGCACGAATTGCGGCCGTGCGTACTCTCCACCTGCGTCATACTCAGAGCAATCGCAGGTCCATCGCCGCAGAGCGAACAGGAAGTATGCTCTTTGCTTCGGAAAACGCAAGAGACACAAAGTCCCTTGCACCGCGCCCCTTCGTGCGAGGCACTACCATAAGTACGGTTTTGAGATCATCGGGGTGCACGATTTCGAATGCCATCCCTATATCGAAGTGCGCGAACCGCGCATGTATTATCTGGCGCAGAATGCCGCCTTCGGCGCGCACGCCGTGACTTTGACGCCAACCAAACCCGGGTTGACCGTGAACTCGTTCACCTTCGGAAATGATTGCCAGACGAAGTTTCCACACCTGTAGCCTCGTTTGAATAGACAACCGTCTCACCAATCGAGCGAGCATCCCTCTCCCCCATCGAGCGAGCAGCCCTCTCCCCCATCGACGCCATAGCCCTCTCCCGTGGGGAGAGGGTGTCCCGCGACGGCGCCTTCATCAGCCGCCGCGGGACGGGTGAGGGGTCACTTCCTCGCTTAGTAAACGTCTCACGGCCGATCAAACTGCTATACTGTCCTCGTGCGCATCCCAACCCAACTGGTCCGCGAGTTGCGCTGCAATCAGACCGAGGCTGAGAAGGCAGCATGGCATTTGCTGCGTGGCCAACGGGCAGGCGCGAAGTTTCGCCGCCAATGCCGAATCGAGAACTGGGTTGTTGATTTCTACTGCTTCGAACATCGACTGGCGATCGAGCTTGATGGCGGTGTTCATTCTCAGCCAAGTCAAATGCAGAAAGACGCAGCGAAAGAAGATTATTTGAGAACGCTTGGGATCAGCCTGTTGCGGATTCCGAATGGGTTGGTGCTGGAGGATCCTGAGGCATTCGTGAGTAAGGTGCGGGAGGTTATTAGGGCGAGATCGCGGCGGGCTCAGCAAGTGACCCCTCACCCGTCCCGCTCCGGCTGATGAAAACGCCGGCAGCGGGACACCCTCTCCCCAAGGGAGCGGGCTGTTGGATCACGGGGGGAAGAGGGCTGTTGGATCACGGGGGGAAGAGGGCTGTTGGATCACGGGGGGGGAGAGGGCACTCGCGTCGGTCGGGGAGTGTTTATGCTCAATGCGCCAATCAAGATCATCTACATCCAAATAGTGACGGCTGCGTTTTTTCTTCTCACGTTTGCAGGGAGCACGCTTGCGCAGGATGGCGCCGATGCGCGCGCCCTCGAGCGCTTGAAATGGATGCGTCAAAACGAGGGAAACCTCTGGAACGTCAATCCTGATGAAGGCGCGTTTCTGCGCAGCCTGGCGGAGAAAGTCCACGCCCGCGAGGCGCTCGAGATCGGCACATCGAACGGCTATTCATCGATTTGGATAGGGATGGGCGTGCGGAAAGAAGGCGGCCACCTGCTGACCTTGGAAATTGACGAGGGCCGCGCCAAGCTTGCCCAGGCCAATTTCCGCGCCGCGGGCCTGGATTCCGTTATCACGCTGAAGCTGGGCGACGCACTCGTGGAAGTTCCCAAGCTCCGCGGGCCTTACGACTTCGTCTTCATCGACGCCTGGAAACAGGATTACGTGAAATACCTCGACATGGTCATTCCCATGGTGCGGCCGGGCGGCGTGATCGTGGCCCATAACGTCACCGACCTCAAAGAAGAACTCACCGATTTTATCCACGCTGTAAAGACAAACCCGCAATTGAAGACCTACATCGAGAATCCCGGCCCAGGTGGATTTTCGGTAAGTTATAAGCTGCCGGTTCACCACTGAGACACTGAGGCGCGGAGGACTTCAGAGCTTATCTCTGTGCCTCAGTGCCGTTGTGGTTCAGTACGCCGAAAAGAAAAGGGGCCAAGATGCCTTGGCCCCTGAGTCTTGCAATATCGAGTTGTTGACCGTCTTAGAAGCGAATGCGCAGCCCGAGCTCGATGAGCCGCGGGGAGTTGTACTGGCTGGTCAGAGTTCCGAAGTCGTACGGATCCTGGAGGTTCATTCCCGGATCGTTGTACTCCATGTGATTGAAGGCGTTCAGCATCTGTGCGAAGAATTGGACGCCGATGCGCTCATTCACCTTGGTGTCCTTCTCGATGGTCAGGTCCAGGTTCCAGCGGGACAGGCCGTAGTACGGGCCATCGTCGTAGGTCCTGGTGTCCGTGCCAAGTACCACGGGCCGGAAACCGTTGTATACCGCCGTGGGACTGCTGAACAGATTTGCACCCGGCGCCCCGGAGACGTAGGCCGGATCGTTGTTGACGCCCACCGTGCCATCGGTCTTGACGCCCATGTGCGCGGAGTGACCGAAGGTGCCCGTGTTGACCATGGGAGCAGCCCCGGCACACCACGGCATGTAGGCGCCCGTGCCGTATTCGTCGCATGAGCCAGTGTACGACTCAACGGGCCTGCCGGTATCGATCGAAATCACCGGCGCTATCGACCAACCGCCAATGACCCGATCTAGCACGCTGTTGCTGGTCGTGAAGTATTTGCCCTTACCGAACGGCAGATCGTAGCGGGCCACAATGTTCGCAACCCACCTGCGGTCCCAGGGAGAAGGCGCATAGTCCGACCTGAGGTTGTAGACGTTGTTAGGACTGTCTGTCACGTACTCTTGGTTAATGCCGTCGGTGTCAAGAGAGTGCGACCAGGTGAGATTGCCGCTCAGCATCAGCCCGTGGCCGGTTCGCTTCTGCACAGTGAGGAAGCCGGCTTGGTAGTTTGCGTACCCCTTGGTTGTGCTCCAGTCAACTCCGTAGTATCCCTGGCGGTCCGAAGGGAGAATCGAACACCCACTGCATCCCGGGAAGTTCCAGGCGCCACCCGAGTTCTTGTACCCATCCATATCGCCGAACATCCAGTAGACGTTGTTGGTGCCGATGTTGTTTGTGCCTGCGGAGCCTTCGTTGGCTTGCACAGCGGCAGTGCAGTTTGCGAAGCCGCCGCAGTAGGCGCCGCTGGCGCCGCCCAGAGCCGTTTCAAACCAGGGCTGAGGAGCGGCTTGCGATTTGTTGTGATCGGCCGCCCAGATGGCAGCGTAGGCTTGCGCGAAGGTCTGCCCGCCGAGTTTCAGCATATATGGCACGTTGTCGTTGTTCATGCCGAGGTAAAGATGCTTCATCCAACGGCCGGTGTAGCCCGCTTCGAGGACCAGGTTTCCGGGAAGTTCGCGCTGCCAGGTAAAGTCGATCGAGTCGTCGCTGCCGGGCCGCCACTTGTTGTCGAGGCCGAAGACGTATCCGGTTGAAGGGGTATTAACGCCCCACTCGACCGGAACGGGAAGGGTCTGAGCAACGGCCGGGAACGGAGCCGTGTTGCCGTCCACGCCGATGCGGAAGGCGCCTTGGCGGCCGCCCGTGCCGGTGGCGGTTGGATCGGTCCCGCTGGTGCCAGTGCAGTTACCGGCGGTTGACCCGCCCAGGCACTGAATGTTCTGCCCGAATCCGTAACCTAAGAGTGGCGTCATCACCAGGTTCACCGCGTTGCTGCGGTCGTACATGCGCGAGTAGCCGCCCCGGAACACGGACCTCTTATTCCCGAAAACCTTGTTCAGGATTCCCGAGTCGAAACCGGGGTTCCAGGCCAAAGACGCACGAGGTGAGAACGATCCGTAAAAGGGTTCGAAGGGATACTTGGGGTGTCCGCCTACAGCTCCAATCGGCGCCATGCCAATTACAGGGTTATAGACCTGTCCATTGTTCGAGGCGCTAACGACGTTGTCGATGTAACCCTGATAGCTGACTGGGAACCCCGAGGAATCGACGGGCATCATCTGGATTCCGCTCCCCTCGTAGGGAGGCATCTCCACGCCCCACTCGAGGCCGTAATTGATCGTCAGGTTAGGCTTCACCTTGTAAGAATCGGTAAAGAACAGGCTGTACTGGTCGGTAATGGAGTGGTCTTGCAGGTAGGGTTGGCCTGTCAAGTGGAGGTCGGTCCCGGCGCGCGCGAACAGTTGGGAGGCGACGCCGACCATGCCCAGTGCCTCGGCATAGTAGTTATTCCAAGTGCCGGTCTGGCCGCTGGCGAGATCCGGAGGCCGCCAGGGCGCGTCCATGAAGAGACCGCCTCCCTTATCGATCTGATAGACCAACTGGGTGAGGCCGCCCACGATGTCATCGGGCCGAACGTGGTTGTCCCACCAGTGCATCATGTTGCCGCCGACCTGGAAGAAGTGCTTATCCTTCAGCCAGCTTGCGGTGTCAGCGTAGGTCCAGTCGTGGCCGTTCCAGGTGCGGAAACGGGCGTCCTGGGTGTCAAAGTTCATGGGCGCCAGCGGGTTGCTGGTTTCGCCGGCGATTTCGAGGCCGCCGACGATGCCGAGGTTGCCCTCGGGCACGCCCGCGCGCTGCCACATCCAATCGTTGCGCAGGTAGCTGACGTGGAACTCATTGGTGAGGTTGGAGGTAATGTTTCCGGTTAGTCCTGCAACCCAATAGCGAGGCTGGCCCGGGTTCGAAGATTTCGCCGTGGGTACGCCGATTTTGTCGCCGGGCAGCAGGCCACCAATGTCCACCTGGTTGGTGGAGGGGTAAACCAAGCTGAAGTAGCGGTAGCTGGTCATGAATCGCCACTTTGCGCCGAAGTCATGATCGAGCCGGATCACGCCAAAGTCCTGGCTCTGGTTCAGCTTCAGAGGAGCAAAGTAGCCGCAGGTGTTGATGTGGTCCCCGTAGTTGGAGCAGTCGTTCGGCTCCGGCATATACTTGGTCCACATCTCTTGAACTAATGGGTTAATCCCGATGCCGCGCGGGTCGCAGGGCTCGTTGCCGGCGGTGCCGCACGTGGCGTCCGTCTTGAGATTGACCTCGCCGATGCCGCCGGCCGCATTGTGGTATTTCAGGATGCCCGCCCGGAACGAGTCCGTCGGCACATTCCTCTCATAGCGGCCGTTCTGGTAAGGGTACCGGAATCCTTCGTAGTTGGCATAAAAGAAGGTCTTGCCGCCCAGGAAACTTCCCGGGTGCAATGGCCCGCCCACGGCGCCTCCGAAGCGGTTCTGGTGGTATTTTACTTTCTCGGCGCCAACCAAGTCGAGGCCCCAGCCCGCCGCGTTGAGCTGCTGGTTCTGGAAATAATCGTACACCGAGCCGTGGAACGAGTTGGTGCCGCGCTTGGTCACCATCATCACTTCCGCGCCGGAGGAGGAACTGAAGTCGGCAGTCTGCATGCCCGTGGCAACCTTGAATTCCTCAATGCTTTCTACAGGCGTGGGGATGCCGGCTTGTGGACCCATATAGCCGCGGTTGCCGGCCACGTAGTTGTTGTCACCTTCGAGGTCGCTGGTCGCGTTGCCGCCATCCAGCAGGAAGGTGTTCTGGTCCGACATGGAGCCGGCTATTTGTCCACCCGTGGTGTTGCCTTCCGCGCCGCCGTTGGTGGGGATGGCGGTAGGCTGGTACATGAGCAGGGATGTGGCATCACGGTTTGCGTTGGCCATGATGAGCAGCGTGTTGCTGCTCAGTGTGGTTCCGATCGTGGAGTTCATGGTCTGAAGCTCGGCGCCAGGGGTGGCCGTCACTTCCACGGTCTGGGTGGTGGCGCCCACTTCCAGCGTGAGGTTCAGCGTGGCCTGCTGGCCAACCACGACTTCCACATGGGCAACGCTCAGCTTGCGAAATCCCTTTGCGGTTACTGACACGTTGTAGACGCCTACCGTCACGTTGGGAAAAACGAAAACGCCGGCCGTACTTGTGGGCTGCGTTTGGTAGGTGTTCGTTGCAACGTCCGTGATCGTCACTTCGGCGCCACTGATAACACCTCCGCTTTGATCAGTAACCTGGCCCGTGATGGTACCCGTCGAGCTAGCTTGCCCCCAACTAACACTTGGAGCAGCTAAGAGTGCGACCCCCAACATGAACGAAAACACAAGAGTAAACTTCACATTACGCATTAGCTATAACCTCCTTAGCTATACCTTTCCTGCGAATTAACCAACCTGAATCTTGGCAGGAAGCTGCAAAGCCTCCAGTCCACCGAAAAGATGAATGGGTTAGCACAAGTGTACGTGGCATTCTCCGTTGCACGTATTCGTACAGTAGCGCGCAACGTAGGCCGCCAGACCGTTGCGTTCGTGGCTTGCTTGGGATTCGAAAAAACTCTTAGACTACCCGGACCGACCGTGCTCTAATGTCCTGGGAACCGCTTCTTCCATTCTCGCGACTGTAAACTACTCAGGAAAACTTCCGGGGGTAGTACAGCGAGCAATCGACTTTCCAAAATGGTCTCGTAACTAACTGCTTGATTCCAATGGGAAAGTACTCTCGCTCCCAGCCGTTGCCTACCTCACGCAATCCCAAAAAGAGTATATCGCTACGGAAAACTGTAGCCCCAAAAAACTCTTATCGTGATTATCGCATTTCCAGGTGCCTTGCTGACTGCCTAAACGCTGGTGTTTCAGTTTGAAACTGTAGCGGCGATCCCGCGTCTGCGGGATCGCCACATGGCGGCGTAAAGCCGCCTCTGCGTCAAACTGAAATGCCGCTGCCAGTACTTACCCGACCCCCCGACCGTTCGAGGAGAATTCGCGCACCTACCAATACGTCAAGGTGCTGTTAATACTCCTGACCACAGTCGTTGTCAAGGAAAAAATAAGCGTTGACGTCCGCGCTGGTAACCTATATGGTTCCGCGCCTGATGCAGCGTGTGCATGCGGCGCGGCTTCCGTTTCTTCGATCCGAAAGTCGCGCTTAAGCGGGATACGGTTTTTGGCAGAGATTTTGCTTTTTGGAATTGGCGTGCCTCGCATCCAGACAGCACTTTGAAACCTAACGCCGACGCGAACAAAGGGACAAGTGATTTCTTAGCTTTGGAATGGCAATTGCTCTGCTTTAGATGTGGTGGAGGGTTTCGCTACGCAAAGTGAGCCCGACCACCGATCTAGAGTCGAGCCTTGAGCGTATTTACAACCCAAACAGGAAGAGAGACGGCGAAGGACTGAACCTTGGACAGACAACAAGCGCTGGGGATCTCCGGAATCTGAGGACAGGAGGAAATGACTTATGCGAAAGACTCTGCGCACCCGAGCACTATCTACGTTATCTTTGGTGGCTACGTTTCTGTTCGTCGTCCTAATTTACTCCGCACCCGCCTGCGCGCAGACACTCACCACAGGCGCGATTGCAGGCACTGTAACCGACCAGAGCGGCGCCGTGGTGCCCGGCGCCACCGTCACGGCGACCAACATTGGGACGGGGGCCGCGCGCACGGTGATCACCAGTGCTGCTGGCACCTACGAAATATCCCTGCTTGATCCGGCGGACTACCGGGTCAAGGTCGGCGCCAAAGGCTTCAGGACCGAGGAGCAAGGGCCCATCACGGTCGGGGTTTCGCGGACGGCGAGTCTTAACGTTACGCTCGAAGTTGGCCAGACCACCCAGCTTGTCGAGGTCACCGGCGCCGCGCCGCTCATCGAGACTTCCAACCCCAACACCACCACCACGATAAACTCCAACGCCTTGTCCACGCTGCCCAACCCTGGCAACGACCTCAGCTACGTGGCCCAGGTTTCCGCAGGGGCGGTGATGAACACGACGGGCGGTTATGGCAACGCGGAGTTCAACGGCCTGCCCGCCACCTCCGCCAATTACAGTATCGACGGGATGGACGCCAATGACCCCTTCCTGAACCTGAACAACTCCGGCGCCACCAACCTGCAGCTTGGCTTGAACAGCATGGAAGAGGCGAGCGTCAACACGCTCTCCTACTCAGTCGACCAAGGCCGGCAAGGTGCGGCGCAGATAAACTTTATTTCCAAGTCCGGCACCAACCACATTCACGGCAACCTGTTCGAAACCTGGAACGGAGCGGCGATGAACAGCGTGGATTGGTTTGTTAACGCGCAACCAGGCGCTCCAGCGTATCGCCCGCGCTCCAACGTCAACCAGTTCGGCGGCTCCATTGGCGGGCCCATATTGCACGACAAGCTCTTCTATTTCTTTGATCTCGAAGGCATCCGCATCGTGATTCCGACCACCCTGACCGAGAACAACCCCACCCAAGCCTACGAGAGTTACGTCCTCGCATCAATTCCCAAGGGTGGCCTCGATCCGCTGAACGGCTACACCTATGCCCGGCCCCCGAATCCGCAGGCGGCTATAACGTATTATCAGAAGGCTTTTGCGCTTTACGGTAATCCGGCTGGTGAAATCCCTGTGCCTGTGACGGGATGCCCCCTGGGCAACGGCACGCCGAATGGTGACGGCTGCGAGCTTACCAGAACTTTCGGATTCTCCAACCAGACGCACGACCTCTATATGAAGGGACGAGTGGACCAGAACATCAGCACTGCCAACAAGGTCTGGTATTCATTCGAGTGGGAGAAGGGCGTGCAGGCCAGCTACACCGATCCGGTGAACACGGTGTTCAACGCCTATTCCACCCAGCCTTCGAACGGCGCCGCGGTGGGTTGGTCGCACGTTTTCGGCCCCACGCTGGTGAATGACTTCAACCCCGGCTACTACTGGTACTCGGCAATTTTCGCCCCCAGTAATATGAAGGCTGCCTTGGCGGCGTCGCCTTTCGAATTTGCGGGACTGGGTTTCAGCGACATCTTCAATCCCGCTTACTACTACTGGCCCGAGGGGCGGAATGTCACCAACTGGCAACTCCTGGACAATCTCACCTGGAGCCGCGGAGCGCACGTGCTCAAGTTCGGAGGAAACCTACGCCGCACCCTGGTGAGCGATCATGATCCCGGAACCGGCAGCATTCCCTACATCTCCGCGGGGGACCCTTACCAGTACGCCTTTGACGTTGCCTCCTACGCTGCTGCCTACTTTCCCACCAGCCAGTCGGAGCCTATCGGAATCGCTTCCTTGGATCTGTACGCCATGGACACCTGGAAGGTGAAATCGAACCTGACCTTCACCTTTGGGGTGCGCGCCACTTGGAACTCGGACCCGCTCGAACAGCACGCCAACTTTTCCAAGCTCAAGGAAGGAAGTTTCTTCAGCATCACGCATGACCCCGGCGTGCCGTACAGCCAGATCATCAATCCCCATACCAGCCTTCTGGCCTACAGTACGCCGCTTATCGACTGGCAGCCGCGGCTCTCGGTTGCATACTCGCTCCGGCCCACTACGGTGGTCCGGGTCGGCGGCGGCGTCTTTAGTGACATCTTTCCGGCTTCACTGGCGGACCACCTGCTAACCAACTTTCCCAACGACAACGGTTTTGCCACCGCCTTCAATTACCCCATTCAGTCGAATTTCGCCATTCCCGGCTCCGGGAATGGCACTCCGGGCTCGCCTAACAACGACGCGCTGGGGAACTTGAAAAACGCCCAGCAGGCCATGCTCGCCGGCTTCGCTGGCGGCGTGGTGTCCTGCGCGGCCCCGAACGCGCCCACCAACTGCATTCCGGCTGCGCAGTATACGACCCTCCCCGATGGCGCCTTCAAGTATCCCTTGTTCTATGAATGGAGCGCGGGAGTGGAACAGCAGTTCGCCACCAACTGGGCAGTGAAAGTGTCGTACGTGGGAACTCATGCCAGCGATATGCCTTATTCGGAAGACCCCAACGCGTACCAAAATGCATGCCCGGGCTGTTTCGCTCCCTACATTTACAGCGCTTCCGGCGTCGCTCCTGACCCGCGGTTTGGCACCGTCACTCAGTATCTTTATGGCGCCAGCAGCACCTATAACGCCTTGCAGACAACATTCCAGAAGCGCGCCAGCCACGGGTTGACCTACGAGTTCAATTATACGTGGAGCCATTGCATCGATGATCTTTCCAACGAGGGTGCACTCACCGGCGGCTTTAACCCCAATACGTCGATAAGCTCGACGACGCCGGGCCAGCTTTATGCCCTGCGCGGAAACTGCGACTATGACGTCCGGAACTCGTTGAACGGCAGTTACATTTACCAATTGCCGTCGTTGATCCACGGCAACAAAATTCTGGGCGGGGTCCTCAATGGATGGCAGCTATCCGGCGATCTGTTCGTTCACTCCGGCTACCCGTTCTCTGTCACCGGCCCGGCCTACGCCGCCAATGGCAACGGCGTATTCCAAGGCGCCACGCCGAGCGTCTTCCTGGCTCAGCCAACGGGGCAGACCGTTTACGCCAAGTGGAAGACGGGGCTGCCCACTCAGACGCCAAGCAAACCCGAAATCCAATGGCTCAATCCCGACTCTTTCACCACCGTTGTGGACAGCACCACGGGCGCATGCGCGGCCGGCGAGTCCAACGGCCTTGGTGACACCGCGCAGACCTGTCAGTACACTACTAATGGGCGCAACAACGTGGTCGGACCCGGATTTGCTAACACGGACCTCTTCCTGAGCAAGAACTTCAAACTCGGGGAGAAATTCGCCCTCCGGTTCGACGTGCAGGCCTACAATCTGTTCAACCACATGAACCCGGCTCAGCCCGGGACGGGTGCAGGCGTTCCCGGGATAGCCGGGACCCAAATCGACGCCTTCACGATTAACCACACCCAGCTCGAGCCCACGGGCTTGCTCGGCTCGGGCCTGGGCGGCGACAACTCCGTCCGTATGATCGCTTTGTCCCTCCGGATGACCTTCTAGCCGGACGTGCCTACTTCGCAGGGGCGGTTCCACGAACCGCCCCTACCCGCTGCTAATTGTCGATTGCCACCTTGATGGAGTGCGGTAGCAGCAGCTACCGCCTTTCGACTGCGGTTGCCAGCGCAAAGTATACAACAGGGGCCGCGACGGATTCCCGTACTCCCAGCGTCGCGAACATCAAAAGGCGGTAGCTGCTGCTACCGCACTCCAAACCATGGCCTAGCCACCTTGACATTTTGCCTCACACTTTTCCTTGCATTTTTCGCTTGACAATGCACAGAGCCTAGGATAGCCTATTGGTGTGAACGCCTCTACCCTTCGAGGAACCTCCCTTCCTCGATTACCTTTCAGCATCAAGGAGCAACTATGTCCTTACGCAAATCGCCTGAATTTACACCTGAACTCCTCAAGGTCTTCCGCCAAAACGCCCAGCATGCCACCGGACCCCGCAGCCCGGCTGGAAAGGAGAATGTGAAGATGAACGCCGTCAAGCACGGATTTTACTCTGCCGCCGAGAACCACCAGCTTGCCATGCTGGCGCTGGGCGAAGACCCGCAGGAGTACAAAGCGCTCATCGAGCAAATGATGACCACCTACGGTCCGGGAGACGACCTGTGGACGAAACAGATCGAAGACTTGGCCAAGCTATACTGGCGGCGCTCGAGGCTGGAGCGCATGCAAGCCGGGGTAATGCGCCGCGCCTTGCTCGGGGTCGAGGAGTGGCAGCACCGCCGGGCGCTCGATATGGCCAACGCCACGTTCGATCCCACGCAACCGGAAATGCTCTCGAGCAGCATGGCCGAATCCAGCGATCTGGGCGTGCGGCTGAGAAGGACTCTCTCCACCCTGGGAGTTATTCGAGCCCTGGTAGCGCAGACCTCCGCCGCTGAGGTCTGCGGCTCTTCCTCGGGTTCGGAGTCGAGCCTACCCTGGGAGGATCGCTTGGCCCGAGATATAGACTTACCCGTCGACATTCGCCAATGGACACTGGAAGACTGGGCGGGTAGCCTGCCGCACCAGCTCGAAACCCTTTCCCGGGGCAGGATGGGCTGGCGGATGGCTCGCATTTGCCGGT
>Ga0326727_10011801_pt1 | contig 20153 bp, 14 predicted proteins | sample MB2enrmetagenome_FD_207643 | JGI IMG/M metagenome (GOLD analysis project Ga0326727, IMG submission 207643) | Lab enriched peat soil microbial communities from McLean, Ithaca, NY, United States - MB29MY | ecosystem: Environmental > Terrestrial > Soil > Wetlands > Peat | place: USA: New York...
TTTCTTCTGAACCCGGTGCGCATTTCAACTGGCAAGTTCATCGACTTCTTCTGGTAATTCCCTTGCGAGTTTGCGCGGTTTGAGGGTTGTCGGGCCGGCCTTTTCGGTGGTCGGCGGCGTAATTCGTCCCGAAAAACCCAGTTGCTCGGAAACCTCCCGGCATCCCTTCACCAGGGCCTGGGCGATCTCCTTCACTTGCACGCCCCGCACCTGGCTGGTGGAGCCGGACACGCTGATGGCGGCGATGGGAACACCCGCGGCGTTGCGCAGAGGGGCGGCAATGCATCTGGCGCCCCACTCCATTTCTTCATTGTCAACCGCGAACCCCTGTTTCCGGACCAGCTTGAGATGGTTCATCATTTGGGGAAGCTCGGTGATGGTCCTCTCCGTGAATCTGGTCAGAAGACTTTTCCTTAAAATGGCTTCCGCCTCTTGCGGGTCAAGAAACGCCAGCAGGGACTTTCCGAGTGCGGTGGAATGCAGCGGAGCATAGGTGTTCACCGTGGCCGCCATGCGGATGGACCGCAGACCTTCCTTGATTTCCACGTAAATAACCTTTTCGTGTTCCATCATTCCGAGATTCACGGTCTGCTCAAAGCGGCTTAACAAGTGTCCCATCAAGGGCCGCGCCGCTCCGATGATCATCTCCCGGGCATCACCGTGCGTGAACCAGCCAATCCGTTCGCTGAGTCGATACATTTCCGTCCCTGGGTCCTGTTGCACGTACCCGAGCTCCTGCAGAGTGTAGAGAATGCGAAAAATGGTGGCCTTGGGTTGCCCAAGTTTCCGCGCTAAATCACTTAGCCGGATGCCCGACCGGGCTTTGGACATGGCTTCCACCAAATGAAATGTCTTGGCGACCACCTTGAGGTAATTGGGGTTTTTCCGAGTGCCCACGTGATTGAGTCCCTCCCTTTCCGGCCTGCTCCGCAGCGAAAAATTGCCGTGTCGACTGGCTTTCGGTCCGCCTCTCCGCTGCCACCTCCTGCCTCCTGGGCAGAAGGTTTACAAACTGCGCCTAGTTCATTAACATGCTTTTCCTGAAAAGTAAAACACTTTGTTTCTCAAGGTGGAACATAGTTTGGCGCCCGGCAACCTCACCGCGGGCAGGACAAAAGACGTGAGCAGGAGACCCGAAGCAGATAGAATGCTGAGCCGCGCGCGAATTTTTTGACCAGGAGTCTGCCCGGTGAAAAAAGTGGGTCTGGTAGCGTTCATGCACGAGTCGAACAGCTTTAACCCTCTTCTGACCACTTACGACATGTTCAAGGATGGTGGCCTGGTTTTCGGCCAAGGGCTGGTCCGTGAATGGTCTGATGCTCAACACGAGATCGGCGGAATGCTCGAGCAGGTGGAAGCGTCGGGCGCGGAAATCGTGCCCTTAGTGAGTGCCTGGGCCATGCCCGCGGGGCCGGTGGGGGAGGAGGCATACGAACGGATTTTGGCGGAAATCCTCAAACGCCTTGCCGGCGAGTCGCTCGACGGGCTGCTGCTCTCCTTGCACGGGGCCATGGTTGCGCAACACGCGCGAGACGCCGACGGGGCGACCGTGCAAAGGATTCGCCAGGCCGTCGGCCCGGCGCTTCCTATCGTGATGACTCTTGACCTTCACGCGAACGTCTCTCCGCAAATGATTTCGGGAGTCACCGCGACCACTGTTTACCGGACTTATCCGCATATCGACCAGCGGGAACGCGGGCGCGAGGCGGCTCACATGCTGGAGGGAATCCTTGCCGGCAGCATACGACCGGTGCAGGCGCTCGAAAAGCCACCGCTTTCAATCACGCTTCTTGCCCAGAGAAGTGACGGCGAGCCGATGGCTTCGCTCTACCGGGATATGCAGGAAGTGCTTAAACAGCCGGGAATCATTTCGGCCAGTATCGCCTTGGGCTTTCCTTATGCCGACGTTGAGGAAATGGGCCCATCCATTTTGGTGATTGCCGACGGCAACGGGAAGCTCGCGAATGAGACAGCCAAAGCACTCGCACAAAAGTTGTGGAATCTCCGCGATCAATGCCATTTCGCAGGAATGCCACTCACCGAAGCCGTCTCCGAGGCCGCCCAAGCCACGGCGACGCCCCTAACCTTGCTCGACGTGGGCGACAATGTCGGCGGGGGCAGCCCCGGCGACGGCACCCTTATTTTCGAAGCCCTCCGCAGGGCCGGAGTGCATAACACTCTCGTGGTGTTGTACGACCCGGAAGCGGTTCGGGCTTGCGCTGCGGCCGGAGTGGGGGAAACCGTTTCCATCGCGGCCGGTGGAAGGGGCGATGCTTTGCACAACCGGCCGGTGCAGGTGCAAGGACGCGTGCGGTTGCTGCACGACGGAGTTTTTGCCGAGGCCCAGACTCGCCATGGGGGCAGGCTGTGGAACAATCAGGGGCTCACTGCCGTCGTGGAAACCCCGGAGGATGACACGGTCGTTTTCACCTCCTTAAGAATGTCGCCCTTTAGTCTTGAGCAAATCTTAAGCCTGGGCATCAAACCGGAGTTGAAGCGCGTGCTGATCGTGAAGGGGGCAGTGGCTCCACGCGCCGCCTACGAACCTGTCTCGGCGCGCCTCATCGAAGTTGATACGCCCGGAATTACCGCCGTAAATCCCGCGAATTTTCATTATCAATACCGGCGCAAACCAATGTTTCCGTTCGAACGAGGCGCCGAGTATCCTCCTGTGGCGGAACCCTAAGCACGGCGGGAGAAGGTGGAGAAACCTATCCAACAAGATCGATCGAGGCAAGATGGCTGGGGGCTTCGGCGAAGTTCGGCTGAAGAAGGGTGCGTGCATGCCAAAAAAATTCGAAAACCGTAGAACGGCGCTTACGCGTTTACTTCGCCTCGGCGGTCTTATGGCCGCAGGTGACTTGGGAGCTTTTGCAAAACCACCAGCCGTGGCCGAATCAGGGTTGGACTCGGAAACAGCGGGAAAGATCCTGGAGATCAAGAACGAGGGCCTGCGCGTCCAATACGACCCATCATGTGGGACCTGGCGTTGTTGGACTGCGGGGGGCAAGGACCTTCTTATGAATGTCCAGACCACGGCCTTCACTTCCCTGGGCGTTGGATGCACCGGAGATGACGCGGCGCAGCGGAGTGCTTCGGTTCAAAAGGTAAAGACCGAATGGGGCGAGATAGCGGAAATCCGCACCGTAACCGATTTCCCCTCCTTGCGGCTGCGCCTCGAACAATCGATAGGCTTGCTCAGTAGTGATTCCGGGATTCTCTATCAGAGCCGGCTTACCAACCTCCATGACCACGCAATCCAACTGGATCGAATTATGGATGTTGAGGCGACGGGCCCGGCGACGACGGAAGAGCGACTTGTCCCCAGGTCCGTGTTGACCGACGGCTTTACTTCCGCGGGTACGTCCGCGCTCACCCGGCTGGAGCGCGATAAAACGGTGGGAAGCTTCGGGACCGTGGCCATTAACTCTCCCTCCATCGTCGGCGGATACTTCTCCGGAACGCAGGCGCTGGGAACCTTCGAGGTGGATTTAGACACCTGGAAACCCTGGGCCGGGCTGAAATTCCGGGCCGTGAGTCGCTTTGACGGGGTTGTAATGGCGCCGGGAGAAACTCGCAGCTCCGATCCGCTCTATCTGGGTTTTCCTGAGGACCCCATCCTGGGGCTCGAGCTTTACGCGGCTTTGGTGAGGGAGAAAAACCACGTCAGGCTCTGGAATAAGCCCTACACTACTTGGTGCAGTTGGTACGCACGGTATGGACGATTGATGAAAACTGAGCGGACCTCACTTGAGGAGAGTACCCTCGCCAACGCCCGTTTGCTGGTTTCTGACCACCTCAAGGAATTAGGTATGGACGCGGTGCGGATCGTTGATGACGGCGACCAGTACGGAGATTGGAACTTCCCCTCCGTGCCCGGCGGAATGGGCGCAGCGGCCCGGCAGATCCACGACCTGGGGATTCGCGCCGGCGTTTGGGTGGCCCCGGCGTTTGTATCCGAAACCTCCCGCCTATTCTACAATCACCCCGACTGGTTGCAACGCAATACCGATGGATCCCTCCTCGTCCGGAGGAATTACATCGGGAACACCATGTACTTCCTCGATCCTTCTCACCCCGGCGCCTTGGAGACCCTCCGGACCCTTTTTACGCGGATCCGCCAATGGGGATATGACTATGTCCAGGCGGACTTCCTGCGCGAGTTGGTGTGGGGAGATAAATTCCATGACTCGACTTTGACCAAAGTGCAGATCTACCGGCGGGCACTGCAAACGATGCGGGACGCTTTGGGGCCGGACGTTTACCTGCTCGGGTGTAACGCCTTGATCCTTCCCTCCGTGGGCTTGGTCGACGGCATGCGCATCACCAACGATACCTGGGGTAAGGACGTTCGCTGCCCGGAGGCCATGGCCGCGCGCTGGTTTATGCACAACAACTTCTGGCTGAACGATCCGGATGCTATCCTGACCCGCGACCTGAGCGTCCCACAGGTCCAGGCTTGGGCGACACTCATGGCCGTTACGGGGGGAGTCCAGACCCTCGGCGACAACTTGCTCTACATCGATCCCGGGCGCCTGGAGGTCATCAAGAAAATTCATCCCATCCTCGGTGAGGCGGGTCGTCCCCTGGACCTCTTTGAACGCGCGCAAAGCTCCACGTGGGATCTACCCCTTAAGACGTCATTTGGGAAGTGGCACTTGTTGGCCTTGTTTAACTGGGCCCAGGAACCCCCCCAGCATTTCAACCTGGATCTGCCATCCATTTTGAATTCTCCCGGTCCGTTCCTCGTCTTTGACTTTTGGAATGATAAATTTCTTGGTGAGTTTGCAAAATCCCTGGATGTGGACGTCCCCTACTGGAACACCCGTGCGCTCTCCGTGAGAAACACCACCGGGTCTCCCCAGTTGCTTTCCACAAGCAACCACATCACCCAGGGTAAAGTCGGCCTGCGGGACCTCCACTGGGATGGAGCGCGAAATATTCTCTCTGGGGTCAACGATGCCCTGACCCGGGAGCCCTTTGTATTGACCCTCCACGTTCCGCAAGGTTTTGTCCCCATAAACTCGCACGCCCAAGGGGGATCATGCGACCTGGCTGAGCAAAGTGCCGATATATGGAAGCTCCGGCTCGAACCTCGCGAAGGAAAAATCCAGTGGACCGTTCAATTCCGAAAAGGCTGATGCTGATCCATGGCTCCGTTCAGGTGAGGTGACGGTCCGGATGCGCCGGATGGACCTCGCTTGGCGCTTGCGATCTTGCCACGCTAGCCCGCGATCGGAAACTTGGGCGTGGGAATATAGGGAGGCGCGCCCCGCTGATCCTTATCGAACGGAGCGATGCCCGTCGTATTGATGTACCAACTGGCGAGGCGATGTTCCAACTCGCTCTGGATTTGGGCGACGGCTGCATCCCCATAGAGATTGTGCAGTTCATTGGGGTCCTGCCGGTAGTCGTAAAGCTCGCTTTGGCCGCTGGGGCGCACGATCAGCTTGTGGGTGTGTGTGCGAATCATCGCCGCGCGACTTATCATCTCCGGCTGGGTCAGTTGCAGGTGCGTCTTGGGGTAGTAGATGGAGTGGGGCGCCATGGGAGGCTCAAAGCACTGGGGCTCATAGATGTTGTACCCGCCTTCGCAGAACGCCGCGCGCTCCGGGTCGCCGGCGCCGCCATGAATCTGGGGCATTAGACTGCGCGCAAAGTGGGTGTGCTGCGCTTCCATGCCGGCCAGCTCAAGACAAGTCGCCATCACGTCGAAAAGCTCCACCATGTTCCCGGCGACGTGGCCCGGCACACCGCCGGGCACACGCGCGATGAGTGGCACGTGCGTGAGGACATCTTCCAGACCGCTTGACCACTTTTCGACCAGGCCATAATCACCGGCGTAGTCGCCGTGGTCGGAGAGGACAAAGATTGCCGTGTCGTTGCTGTGGTGAGTCCGCTCGACGGCCTCCAGAAGTTCTCCCAAAAGCCAGTCCGTATAACTCACCATACCCAGATAGACGGAGCGGATCTCGCGAAACGTGCTCTCGGTAACGGCTTCGATGTTGTAGGCCTTGCGGATGCCCGCGTGGAAATTCGGCTTCCTGGGCAGACCCACGGGGCGCAGGGGCGGCAGCTCCGCGTGGTCATAAAGATTGTGAAACCCCTCCGGCCCGGCGTAGGGCGGATGGGGGAAACTCAAGGGGAGAAAGAGGCAAAACGGTCGATCGACGTTCTCGCGTTCCAGGATGCGAATGGCCGCGCGAATGTTTTGATAATCGCCCGTTGACCGCCGGTCGCCGCCTTCCGTGAAGAGGAATGAGTAATAGCGCGGATCGTCCAATGGCCAGGGGTTTCGGGAAACTTTGCCGGGCGCTCTGGCCGGCTCCGGTTGATCATTCCACGCTGTCACGCTTTGATAAAAGGATTCCGCGGCCAGGGCGTCGTTCTTCCCATACCAGAAGATGTCGTAACCATGCTGCTTCAGGTATCGAAACAGATTCGGCTCTTCCGGGCGGAGAAAGTAATAGAGGCTCCGGTGGCCCCGCACACTGGTTGGCCATCCGGTCAATAAACTGCAGCGGGAGGCGCCGCAAACGGGATATTGCACGTGACAATTTGCAAACCTCGTGCCTGTGGAGGCAAGGAGATCCAGGTTGGGCGTGCGGCAAACCGGATTGCCGAAGCAGGCGAGGGCATCTGCGCGCAACTCATCCGGCATAAAGATAATGATGTTGGCTTTCGGGGATGTTTTGGCCGCGCCGGCGTTAGGACCCGCGCCGGAACTTGTCCTTGCCGCCAGGGAGGAAAGCAACGAGGCCCCGGAAGCGCCCAGGAATTGCCTTCGCGACGCAGATGGCTTCTTCATTCGTGTTCCCTCCTCGCCGGAAATGATCAGAACGATGCGGGGCAAGATTGTAGCAGGGATGGTCCCGTGCAAGAAGGTTTGCCGACGAGGGGAGATGCGGCGGGATGTCACACACTTGTAACTTGTGTATGTCCATGGGGAGAGTTAAGATGCGACCCGCAATCCCCGCCGCGACGCATGAGCGGTGCAGCAAGGTCACCGCAGCGTTATTGCGGCTTCGTAGGATGTACTCCCATGCCGGCAATGCCTCCCGCTCCACGAATACCCCCGGAGAGGGAATTGCCGGTCCAAAATCAACTTCCATTCGGAGGTACGCCATGGCAACTATGCCGAAATTGCCCGATGAGCCTTCACCACCGCCACGGCCCGTTCTCGTCACGCCCCCACAGCCGGGGATCAGCGAAGACTGGCTGGCGGTGTGCATAGGCTTGTTCGCATTCGTTCTCTCGCTCAGCCTGCTTTTCGGGGCCGACCTGCTGGGTTGGGCGGTCACCACGTCGGTCTGGACAAGCCCGGCGAAAGCGCTCGCACCCATCTCGCAACATTATTCCAAACTTTCTCCCTACATCTCTCTCCTTGGGACTTATGTTTTCCTATTAGCTGTGTTGATGGTCGGCGCCAAGGCTCTGCGCATCAACCTGGCGCGCTTCGCCAAGGGTTTTACGGCGTTATTCATCATAAGCTATGCCTGCTGGTTTCTGGGAAACTGGGCGTATATTGCCGCCACGCCGGACAAGCGGCAGGCGCTGAAAATCGGCTGGTCCCTCAATCTCACCAATGAATCCGGATTCATCATCGCCCTGTTGGCGGGCCTGCTGATCGCCAACTTCTCACCGCGCGCCTGCAACTGGCTCAAGGAGGCCATCCGCCCCGAGCTCTACATCAAGACGGCCATCGTCATTCTGGGCGGATTCCTGGGAATCGCCGCACTGGAGCAGCGCCAACTTGCCACCTCGATCATTTTTCTGGGCGCCTGTGCCATCATCGCGGCTTACTTGATTTTTTGGCCCATCGTCTACTACGTTGCCCGCCGGTATTTTGGATTCAGCCGCGAGTGGGCTGCTCCCTTGGCGTCCGGGATATCGATTTGTGGCGTGTCGGCCGCCATTGCCACCGGCAGCGCCATCAAGGCGCGCCCGACGGTGCCTATCATGGTGTCGTCGCTGGTGGTCATTTTTGCGGTGGTTGAGATGATGGTGCTTCCCTTCGCCGCCCAGCACTACCTCTACCATCAGCCCCTCGTGGCCGGCGCGTGGATGGCCTTGGCGGTGAAGACGGATGGTGCGGCGGTGGCCAGCGGCGCGATTGCCGACGCCCTGATCCGCGCCAAGGCACTGGCCGCCACCGGCGTCGCTTACCAGCCCGGCTGGATCATGGGCGTGGCGACTACCGTGAAGGTGTTCATTGATATCTTCATCGGCGTCTGGGCTTTTGTTCTTGCCTGGGTTTGGTCCGCCAAGATTGAACATCGCGAAGGGGAGAAAGTGCAGGCTCGGCAAATCTGGCAGCGCTTCCCCAAGTTCATTCTCGGCTACGTGGCCACATTCCTTCTCGTCCTCGCCTTCGGCCTTGCCCTCCCCGCGCTCGTACCTAAAATCAAGGCGTCGATGGCCGAGGCGAACGTGTTTCGCGCCCTGTTCTTCGTCATGACCTTTTTCGCCATCGGGGTGCTCTCCAACTTCCGCAAACTCTGGCAGGAAGGCATCGCCAAGCTGGCGGGCGTCTATGTGCTCTGTTTGTTTGGATACATCATCTGGGTGGGCCTGCTGATCTCGTGGCTGTTCTTCCACGGAATTCTGCCGCCCGTGGTAAAGGGGTGACCTATGGCCGAACCGCGTTTGTCAGAAGAGCTCGCAAAGATGAAGGGTGAGTACGAGCCCCTGCTCCCCATTGAGCGCCAACTGATCTGGTATACCTTCGGGGCCGGGGTCATCCTGCTGGCCGCGTTGGTGCTCATCAGCCGGGCTGTTATTTAGGGTCGTTTCTGATCTGTTCGTTCGTGACGTCAGCCGCTGTCGGGGAACGGGGGGACGGGGACTGGCACGCGTGTCCCCACATTTTCGTGCGTCCGTCTAAGCCAGGGCTCCGAACCCTACGGCCGGCTTTTCTTTATCGCCTCGCGGATCCGAGAAAATCTTCATCATACGCAGTATCTCGAAACAGAAGAGAGCGGAAGTTCGCGCGGTTCCGCGCATGATAAATCATCCCGCCAACTTCCTCTCGCCTCCCTCTGCCCATAACCGAATACTCTCGCTTTTTCCTCGAAAATAAAATGGTTCCTGACACCACCTCTCCACAACATGGAGTCCACTGGTTATCCAACGAGTGGACGTTCATCAAAATAAGAGCTACATCCCCGCCCGCCGCGCGACGAAGGTAGATCCTATGGTGGCGCTGCGGTACGAATGATGACATTGAAGTGAGGGCCTCCAAGAGCAGCCAAGGGAGACCGAACCGCGCTGGAAGGACGCTGAATCAACTCGGATTCGGTTCGCGTGTAGAAACTTCTGTTCGGAACCAAACGGCTCTACCTCACAACGATCCCCAGTTTATTTGTCTCGATGTTGATAGTCACTTTCACTGCGAAATCCTGATGACAAACCGGACACTTCACAATATTCTCCGGAGGCCTCAGGTTTTCTGGAGCATACTCGAACCGCTCATCGCAATGTGGACATCTAAGAAGCCATGAAACCTCGCCCATCGTAGTCCCCTTCTTTTAAGGCATCATACTCCTTGTTGATGCTCCTAGCTTAGGAATCGCGGAAGCTAAAATGCGACTACCTCTACCCCGTTCAGCACCAGGCAGTTCAAAGGGGTGATCTCCGGGCCTATAGTCGACGTCCATTTCGACCCGGTATGCGCGGATTGCCTTATCAGGTTTCGCCCGGGAATAGTCAGGGAGTGGTGACTGTCGCGCGCATGGACCCACGGGCTCGATCTCGTCCACGTCCTGGAAGGTCTCAAGTGAGTAGTAACCGGTCGGCGAGAAATCAATCGTGCCTCTCGATCTGACTCGACACCCCCTAAGCACTTCCAGCGAAACCCAGTCGCGATCTCTCCGAACCAGTTCGGTCGAGGCCTGCCCGCATTGCGGTTTGTCCAATTTCAGTTCAAACCACTGCCGGCTGCCATCGTGATAGACCAGCCGACCCTCTAACGTCCGGGGCTCCGATGCTGTCGGTGGCCCTTTTGGGTTGGTCCGTGGACATTGCTGTCCGAGAGCAGGAACAACCGCGCAAATGACCACGAGCGCCAACCGGAAAACCGGGACGATATTTCCTATTATTGGTGAGCGTCGTTCATGATTCTGGCTTGTCCCCATTGCCTCATTCCCCCTTCTCGAACGCCGCGCTACGCGCTTTTGTGGCACAGGCACTCCTGCCTGTGCTTCTTGGGACACAGCCAAGAGTGGCTGTGTCACGGCCAGCGGAGTAGCGCCGGCACGCGCGGGGTTGATAAGAATTAGTACACGTGAATATTGATGGATACTCCGATCTTCCTGCAACCGCAACCCGGCGCCTTCGCAAACCGCCATGTCCTCATCGTCTTAAGAATTTCCTTGTCCCAATCCTTGATTTTTGAACTGCGTATCAAACGAACGTCTTTCACTCCCCCGTCATCGCCAACTTGCAGTTCCAGAACCGGTTCCCCCACTACCGTACCGGGCTTAAGGTGAGGAGTCTTCGCCTCTGGAGTGAACACCGGCGAGGGCACACATTGGCTTGAAGCCGCAGGTGTCGTCGGCGATGCAAGGCCCGCGTTAAAAGCAACGGCAGTCACTGCCCATGCTTCTGAAAGCGCTGGCTTGCAGCGGTGCGCGTAATATCTATAGTCCAGTCTTTTGCGGATCTTATCATCAGGCCAGAATTTCTGGCCGAATTTTGCCTCCCAGGCGGCGGAAAGCTGCGAGGGCGAACGCTCCACGTAGTCGGAAGGAACAACAAACATGGCCGGGGAAGGCTCGCCCTTGGTCACGCTGATGACCGTCTTTACGTTGGGGGCTCCCCGCGTTGCGTCGGTTTCTGCCAGGGCGAAGCAGCCGAGCTCGGGAGCCACCCACGTGTCGACAAACTCGGTGTCACAATGGGGGTGATCGCACTCATGAATTTTGACCACCTCATACCCCAGCATCTTCGCGTGCTCGCCCAGCTTGTCCACGTCGGCGGGGCATCCGTTTGCCTCGAGGCGGTACTTGAGGACGTCGAGCCGTTCGTCCATGGTGGTAGCGGACCTGGTAAAAGGCTCGATAGAGATTGATACGGCGCGGCCCAAATCGATAATGCCTCCGAGTTGACCAAATTGTTTGCCATCCGGCGATTTCAGCGTCCGGTAATTGGCCTCCGAACCGTCACTTCTCCTCGCAAAGGAAATGTGCTCTGCGGCAATTGGAGCTGTATCCATGGCGCTGCGAAAGTGCTTCTCCACAAGCTGCGCCGTGAAGGGGATTAAGGGACTTCCCTTCCTCGAACGCGAACGCCCCGAAGTGATGTACGAAAACCCGGGCCGCACATTTTCAGTTTGGGCTTCTTCTGTCTCTGGATTCTGCCAAGCCGTAGGAAGCGGAGTGGCGAAGATGATTAAAGCGCCGCAAACAATCGCTCGGGCGCCATGGGTGAGGAGGCAAGCGTTTGAAGGCTTGGGCACTTCCACCTTCCTCAAATTCGACGGACCGATTATGAGTCTCGTGGTATGAGGGTCAAGAGGTCGCCAAGGTTGCCTTGTCCCGTGATTGATCCTCCCATTCGGAGCTTGGACGCAGGAAGCAATGAGGGTACAATTTCTCTGGTCATTCAAATCCTAACGCCTGGGGCAATGGGCGGATTGCGCCCCGCAATTGCCGATTGCCGAGGTGAGGAGCATCCCATGCCGGATCGTCACTCGTTTGGTGAGATTCATCTCGACGTCACCGCAGGCCGCGAGAGGGTGGAAGCAAAGCCCGGGTCGGAGACTCCCTTCCGCATCGCCATTCTGGGCGATTTCAGTGGCCGCGAAAATCGCCGGCTTATCGAAATCGGTGAGGCCCTGGCGAACCGGCGGGCCACGCTGATTGACCGCGACAATTTCGATTCCGTTTTCACTAAGTTGTCGCCGCGTCTGGACCTCCTCATGGGTGGAAAAGACGGCATCCCCCTCACCCTGAAGTTCTCCGATTTGGAGGAGTTTCATCCCGACAGTCTTTTCCGGCAGGTTCCCTTGTTTCAAAAGCTGCGTGATACCCGCGAAAAACTCAGCGACTCTGATACTTTCGCGCAGACGGCGGATGAAATCGGCATGAGGGGAGCCCCGGCAGCGGCGGCCGCGCCGGCCCCAGTGGAGCCGCCCCGAGACGCGAGCGCCGACGTGGAGCAAGCCGTCTCCGGAAACCTTCTCGACCAGATGCTGGAGGAGACGGAGAAGAAAGCGGAGCAGCCTCGGCCTTCCCGCGTTCCCGATCCGTTTACCTCTTTAATTCGCAGCATTGTTGCTCCCCACGTTGTTCCCAAGACCGATCCGCGGCAGGCCGAAGCGCTGGGGTTGATCGACCTGGCCACCAGCGCGCAAATGAGCGCCCTTCTCCACTTGCCCGCGTTCCAGGCCCTGGAGTCCGCATGGCGCGCCGTCTTTTTCCTGGTCCGCAATCTGGAAACAAGTTCGCGGCTGCAAGTGCTGCTGATCGACGTGAGCAAGGAAGAACTCTCCCGAGATCTCGCTTCCTCGCCGGACCTCACCACCACCGGGACCTACCGGTTGTTGGTGGAGAAAACGGTGGGGACTCCCGGCGCGGAGCCCTGGGCCATTCTGGCAGGAAACTACACCTTCGACGCTTCCCGCGGAGACGCCGAATTGCTCGGCCGCATGGCGAAGGTGGCCACCGCGGCGGGCGCACCGTTCATCGCCGGCGCCAGCCCCGATGTCTTGGGTTGTGATTCGATTGCCGACTTGCCCGACCACCGCAAATGGACGAAGCCGCCCGTCCCCGAGGCCGCGGCCGCATGGCGAGCGTTGCGGGCTCTCGCGGAGGCACGTTATCTGGGATTGGCCTTGCCCCGCTTTCTGGTTCGTTTGCCGTATGGCAAGGAAACCGAGACCATCGAGTTCTTTGATTACGAAGAAATCCCGGACGCCGCCGCCCACGACGATTATCTGTGGGCGAATCCGGCCTTTGCCGCGGTTTTGCTGCTGGGGCAGACTTACACGGAGCAGGGTTGGGAATTCCGTCCGGGAACTCTTGCGGACATCACCGGCCTGCCCATTCACATATACACCGACGAAGGTGAATCGAAATCCAAACCGTGCGCGGAAGTTCTGATGACCCAGACGTCCGCCGAAGAGATGCTGCAAAAAGGGTTCATGCCCCTGGCTTCCTTGAAGGACCAGCCGGTCATTCGCCTCGTCCGCTTCCAATCCCTAACCGACCCGCCCAGCGCGCTGGCGGGGCGATGGAACCGGTAGGGCAGACGGCAGAAGGCATCAATGGCAGAGGCCCCGGTGACTCAGACAACCTACGACGAGGTAACGTATCCAGCCTTTCCCATCTATTACACCCATCCCGACCGGCTGGCGACCGTGGCGACGCTTTTCGGAATGAAACCCGCACCCGCCGATCGCTGCCGGGTTTTGGAAGTGGGATGCTTTGATGGTACGAACCTGGCGGCCATGGCGGTGGGCTTGCCGCAAAGCGAGTTCGTAGGGGTGGACGTGGCGGGCACAGCGATTGCCCGAGGCCGCGCGCTCGCCGAGGAGGTGGAGCTTAAGAATCTCACGCTCCGTCATCTCGATTTGAGGGAGATGGCCCCCGACTATGGAAAGTTCGATTACATTATTGCGCATGGCGTGTACTCCTGGGTCCCGGAAGCGGTTCGCGAGCAGATCCTTGCCCTTTGCAAGGGCAGCCTTGCTCCCCAGGGAGTCGCCTATATCAGCTACAACACTTTCCCCGGCTGCCATGCCCGGCTGATGCTTCGGGAAATGATGCTCTTCCACAATCGCGACTTTACGGACCCCCAGCAGAAGATGCAGCAAGCTCTGAACCTCTTGAAGCTTCTTGCCAACGCGCTGGAGAAAGACTTTGAAGCCTACCCGAAGTTCCTGAAGGAGGAACTCGAACGCTTATCCGAGAGGTCCCTGGAGGCGCTCTACCACGATGAGCTCGCGGAGGTGTTTACCCCCTTCTACTTTCATCAGTTCATGGAACACGCTCGCAGCCACGACTTGCAGTTTCTGGCCGAGGCCGAATTCTTCGACATGGTCCCGCGCGGGCTCACGCCGAAAGCCGTCGAAGTGCTCGACAAGATTGGGGATGATATTGTCCTGAGGGAACAATACCTGGATTTCATGCGCGGACGTCATTTTCGCAGGACCCTTTTGTGCCATACGGATGTCCCTCTGAATCGAACCCTTAAACCCGACGCGGTGCGATCGTTCTACGTATCAACCTTCGCAAAGCCCGAATCGCCCGCCCCCAACCGAGAGCCGGGGGCTGAGGAAACTTTTTCGAGTGAGGCAGGGGCAAAACTCTGCACCGCTGACCCCTTGGCGCGGGCGCTGTTCTGGTTCCTCGTGGAAAAGGCCCCGGAGCGAATTCCCTTCCCGCGCCTGGCAACGGAAGTCGAGTCCCGCGCCCGGCAACAATACGGATTCGTCCCCAAGCCGGATCAGGACGTCCCGGCGGACATTGCCGAGTTCATTTGGGCGACTTACCGGGCAGGGGCACTCGACCTCCACCTCCATGTCCCCCCCTTTGTGGTGCACGCGAGCGACAAGCCCCTCGCCAGTCCCATGGCCCGATGGCAGGCCCGCAGGAGCGAGGTGGTGTCAACGCTTCACCACCGATCCTTGAAACTGAGTGGCCCCATCCAAAGGGGCATCCTCGCCCTGCTCGATGGGGCACGCGACCGCAGTGCCTTGCGCGCGGACCTGCTGGAAGTCTTCGCCTCGGGAACACTCGACTTGCTCGATGGAGACGGGAAGGTGATCAGCGACATGAGTGTCGTGAGCAGGGCCATTGACGGTGAACTCGAAGACTTTCTCCAGAAAGCATCACGAACGGCCGTGCTCATGGGGTGAATATCCATATGCCATTATGTCTTCAAAACTCGCCAGATTTTGAGCTTCTACGCAACTATCTACGCGCTGCCGGCTTCGATGAGAAATCGATATGCGGCCATTTGGGCATCAAGGAACTGCGCGACCTCCTCATGACCACTCGGAAGCAAGGGACACCTACCCTGAAAGAAGATGAACTGGGCCTCCTCACGCGCCTATTCTTGCTCGGGGAAACCTTGAACAGGCAAGAACTGGAATCCGTCCTTTCTTCGCCGGTGGTGGAGGCCCTGCTGAACCTGGGTCTGGCGAGCCCTGACGCCGCCGACGCGAGCCGCCTGTTTTGCCCTGTGGCCCTTTACCCCGTCGGATCGGTTTTCACGGTTTCCGACCGCTGGACGACCCAGGAAGGTGAGGATTTCGAACCTCCGGCTGATTTCGTCTACCCGGCGATTAGTCCCGGCAGCACCGATGTGCTGGCCGCTCTACCCTTGACCCCTTGCGACCATTTCCTGGAACTGTGTTCGGGAGCGGGAACGGTGGCTCTGGCAGCCTCGCGCTATGCCCGCCACGCTTGGGCCGTGGACATTGCGGAGCGGTCGGCCCAGGCTGCGGAGTTCAACCGCTTGCTCAACGGATTCGAAAATGTCACGGTGACGAAAGGGGACTGTTACGAAGGCCTTGAGGATTTGCAATTCGACCGCATCGCGGCTCACCCGCCTTACATGCCGGTGGCGCAACGAGTACAGATTTTCTATGGCGGTGGGCAGGATGGAGAGCAGGTGACCCGCCGCATCGTGGAAGGATTGCCCCGCTATCTCCGGCCGGGTGGATGCTTCTATTGCCTGGCCCTCGGGTCAGACCGCAAAAATGCTCCTTTTGAGCAACGCCTGCGCGGTTGGCTGGGCGAAAGCTCGGACGACTTTGATGTGGCGGTGATTGAGCGACGCCCTCAAGAACCCAAGGAGGCCGCCCTGATCTATGCCATGAGGTCACGAGGAGGAGATAAGGCCTTCAATGTAATGCGAGATAACTTTTCGGCTCTTGGTATTGAATCCTTGTCTTATGGATGGATCATCATTCAGCGAAAGATGGAAACGCGAAAGGTGTTCACCGTCCGGCGCTCGGCCGGCCCCCGAATCGGGCGTGAGGAAATCGCCTGGCTTCTCAAGTGGGAAACCTTTGCCGCCCGCCCCTCGGCTTTCGAGGACCTTCAGGATATGATCCCCGTCGCCCGACCCTCGCTCCAGCTTCGTGCCATCCACCGCATGAAGGAAGGCGATTTGGTGCCCGACCAATTGGATCTGCATATAGGAGATCCTTTTGCCATGAACTGTAGAGTGGACCCCTGGGTGGTTTACCTCATTCCCCTGTGTAATGGTCAATCAACCGTGCGGCAGCTCTGCGAGACCTGCAAGGCGGACGGTTTGATTCTTCCTGATAGTCCTCCCGGGGAATTTGCCAGTTTTATCAGCCTTCTGATTTCAGGAGGGTTCCTGGAGGTCGCTGACTATCGCCCGCCCAAGCCGCCGGCCCGGGGAGAGGTGCGCGACACAAAAGTAGAAGCCGAGATCCCGCAGATGTAGCGCGGGCGTCCCGCGCGCTTTGGCATGGGCGTCCCGCGCTACGGGATTCGGTAGGCATCAAAGGGGAACACTTACTGGCCGAAGAATTTCTCCAGGGTTTCCACCTCATGCTCGGCCTGGTGCATATACTTCTTCGCCGCCACCGGGTCCCCGGCACTCATGGCCGCGTCAAACTTATCCATGTACATTTTCATGCGGGTCTGTGAGGAAGAAATATCCGATCGCAAGTTGTTGCCTCCGGCCGACATTTGCTTGCGCAGGGTCTCCACATGTTCGTCCACGCTCACCGCACGGACGGACAGCTTGTCGTGAAGGTCGGCCAGTTCCTCAAGCTCCTGCTTCTTGGCGGCGTCGTTCGCGGAGGCTTGCGGCGTTGCCTGTCCGGCCCCAGCAGCCCCGGAAGGTGAAGCGTTCGGAATGGCCCCACTGGGCGCGGGGGCAGAAGAAGAATTCTGGCCTCCCCCTGCTGCCTGATTTAGAGGACTGCTCTGGTTCTTCGCCGTCTTCTTTGCAGTGGGCGTGGCGCTCCCATTGGGAGTGGCTGGATTCTGGCTGGAAGGCGACCCGGCAGAAGATGTGCTCCCGGAAGATCCCTGGGCCGCCGGAGGAGAACTGGAATTATCCGCAGTGAATGCGCCGCCGGCTTGGGCAGTTTCGGAGTTTGCAGAGCCCGATGCGGCGGACGAACCCGCTGCGCCCGCCACCGGCTGCGTGTTGGAGTCGGCGGATGGCGTGCTCGGCGCAACGGAAATAGAACTGGGATTGGCCGTGGTGTTGGTCACCTGGGCAGTTTGGTCGCCGCCGGCTCGGGCCTTCAGAAAGCGTGTACCTTCGATCGCGGCCACGGCAAGAATCGCCAGAACAATCAACGCCCCCAGCGTCATATAGAGCCCGCGATAACCCTTGGAACCTGTGGGCGGCGGAGGGGCCTGGTAAGGCCCAGGCGGAGCAATCGCAGGTGGCGCGGGAGCCGTCGTTGGAGTTGGCGGCTGTGGGGCCATCACCGTGGGCATACTGTTGGTGGAGATATAAGGCTGCGAGGGGGGAATCGTCCCTCCCGCCGCCGGTGCAGGTGCTGGGGGTGCGGGCGTGGTTTGCGTTGCCATCATGCCCGTTGCGGAGCCTGTCGCTGCGGGAGCCCCGCTGTAAACCGGAGGGATGCTACCAAACGCCTGAGTGCCGGAGCCTTGCATGGGGGTCGCTTGCAGCATCTGGCCAAGGCTCCCTAAGGCGGCGATGAAGGCCTCGGCAGTTTGAAACCGTTTGGCGGGGTCCTTCTCGAGCGAGATCATGATGATGTCATTCAACGCTTTGGGCAGGTGCGGCATCATCTGGATCGGCGCCTGCGGAGTCTGTTGCAGTTGCGCCACCATGATGTCGAAATCACTCTTACCCTGGAAGGGCCGCACGCCCGTCACCAACTCGTAGAGCGAAACTCCGATCGAATACAAATCCGAACGGCCATCCAGCTCGCCGCCCTGCACCTGTTCGGCGGACATGTAGAATAGCGAACCCATGGTGGTGCCGGTCTGGGTCAGCTTCTTGTCGGATTTGGCCTTGGCAATTCCAAAGTCCATGAGCTTGATGACATTGTCAGGGGTCAGCATCATGTTGGCAGGCTTGATGTCGCGGTGAATGACGCCGTGCTTATGCGCGAAACCCAGCGCCGACAGGGCCTGCGTAATGTAGTTGATGGCATCCGGGACGGGAATGGGGCCCGCCTTGGCCCTTTCATCCAAGGTCGTGCCCTCGACGTACTCCATCACCATGAGAAGCTGGTTCTCCAGGCGAAACGCGGTTCGGAGGCCTGCGATGTTGGGGTGCTCCAGACTTGCCAGCACTTTGATTTCACGAATGAAGCGGTCGGCAAGTTCCGGGTCTTCGGCAAGATCGGGCAACAGAACCTTCAAGGCATCGACGCGATCGGAAATGGTATTCTTAACCTTATAGACCTTCCCCATCCCGCCCGCGCCCAACAGGCTGATGATCTGATAGTCCCCCACCGTGTCGCCAGGTTTAAACCCCATCGCACACCTCCGAATTTTAAAGAACGCGCTATTACTCCGAATGTACGGCGTCGCCCACCACGGGTGCTGTCGAGCCGGAATACGTGCCCGTGGCCGAGGTCTCATCCGCCTGGGTGATGGTCACATCGCCCAGCTTGGTCTCCATCACTTTCAGGACTTTACCCGTCGCCGGGTCACGGATTTCCTTGCCTTTGTGGAAAACGCCCAAGTGGTCGCCCACTTTGACGCCGGCTTTGGTGCCCACGTTCATAATCAAAGTATTGCCTTCCACATCGGCAACCAGACCTGAAACGGTGACCACCACGGTGGGAAGCTTGCCGGCGGCATCTTCCAATTGTTTCGCGGCGTCGGCTATGGCGGCGTTCGTGGCCTCGCCCAATATGGTGGTGTCAAAATTCGAGCTTCCCATGGAGTAGCTGCCGCCGCCCCCCCCTGAGCCGTTGCCGCCCCCTCCCAGCAAGGAGGTGCCGGAGCGCTGCGATTCTCCCTTGCCCTGGGCCGCGGCCAGAATCTCCCCCGTGTTCGGATCCACCAGGCGCGCGTCGATGGCGACGTAGGCCTTGGACTTTGAGGTGCCCACACCGCCTATGCCATGGCCGAACTTGCCGCCGACCCATCCACCCCCGCCGCCCCCGATGTTGCGGTTTTGGTCCTCGCGGCCGAATTGGGTAATGCTGCCGATCACCATGGCGTCCACGCCCAGAATCCTGCCGATTTTCGCGGCGGTATCCGGGTTGGCGCGGTCGCTATTGGAAAAATTCTGCTCGCCAATGATTTTGGCCAGGGCTTGGCGCTCGATCACCGAGTACGTGCCGTCTTTGACCAGCTTGGTCACCAGCATGTCGGCAATGCCTTTGCCCACGTCCTGGGCGTTACCGCCAAAAATCTGGTTGGCGGAAGCCTGCACAGCTCCAAATTCAAAATCCATGACGGTGATGCGCTTCTTGGTCTGCGCCCACGCGCCTGACGTCAACGTCAGCGTTACAAAGAGAATCCCCAAAACCTTTCGCATTGTCCCCTCCGTAAAAGAACTTGGACTCCGGAACCGAAGATCGAGCCGGGTCCGACCTTTCAGCAGGCAGTCGTCTCGCCATGCTTCGGTCCCCAAACCTAAAAATTCACCTTGGGCTATGAGCCATCCTCACGTTACCCGTTCAGGATAGTTTTGATCCGAATCTTGTACGCCCCATCTCTTAAAATGTCTTTCTACTGATTGCCAATGCGAGCAGTATAGCATCTCAGGGGCAAGAATAAAAGTTACGCTAGTGCCGAAGGGCGCGGTTCAGGTGATACTTGCTCAGCATGCCCATCGACAACATCCTGCCCTGAGTTGCCATCGATCCTGTCACAAAACCGCGTTGAATGCATTGCCACCTCCAGGGCGCCGCTTGCAGGGTTCTATTTGTTTCCAGAGAAATTGTCGTTACACCGATTTGAATCATCGTAAATAAGCAATCTTGCCCGACAAGGCGTGTGTTGAATAAGTCGCACTCTAATGGTTCGCATCGTTCACTGTTGCCATCCGCCGCCCACGGCACGGTAGAGTTGCACATAGTCCAGCATCTCGCTCAACTCTGCCTGCGCCAGAGTCAGCTCGGCAGCGTAAGTGCGAGTATTACTATCGAGGACTTCCAGATAACTCGAGGCGCCGCCTCGATAGCGAATATCGGACAGCCGGCTGGCGTCCTTGGCGGAATAGGTCAACGC
>Ga0326727_10011802_pt1 | contig 20152 bp, 13 predicted proteins | sample MB2enrmetagenome_FD_207643 | JGI IMG/M metagenome (GOLD analysis project Ga0326727, IMG submission 207643) | Lab enriched peat soil microbial communities from McLean, Ithaca, NY, United States - MB29MY | ecosystem: Environmental > Terrestrial > Soil > Wetlands > Peat | place: USA: New York...
GGCTGGATCTCGCCCGCGGCTCTCGTCGAGGGGCGCGATTGCTATGCCGTGGTGCTCTCCGAAAAGGGGGCGGTCTCCCCGGAGGTGTACCGCGCGATGACCGCGCTCCTGATGAAGTCCAACACCGCGCGTATGCCGGCGGATTTCGAGCATGGATTGATCGAGTTCTTCTCCACCTTCGAGGTGAAAGGCATCCACATTACGGCCGGGACGCCGCCACCGAAGCCGGACCTGGATTGGGCCCGCATTCACCTGCTGGTGGTCGATTCCGAATATGCCGGCCGCGCCCCCGCGCTGCTCTATAACCTGCGGCGCGGCGTGGACCAGGAAGCGGCCTACCGCAATGCCTTTGGCAAGGGGCCGGCGCAAATCGAAGAGGAGGTCCGCCGACACCTGGCTGCTGGTAACTTCGAAACTACTCCGCTCAGCAGCCTTCCCATGGCCGAGAGCGATTTTCCGGAACGCACCGTTTCCGATGCCGATGCCACCCTGGCGCGGGCGGATCTGCTGGCGGGCGAACGTTCCGCCGCCGAGTACCGGCAGCTCCTCAACGACGGCGAGAAGAAGCCGGAGGCCGACGAGGGGCTGGGCCTGCTGGCTCTCGGTGCCGGGCACACGGACGAGGCGCGCGGCTATTTCGCCGCCGGCATGGCGGCGGGCAGCACGAGCGCGCGCTGTTACATAGAGTACGCCAAGCTGGAGCCGGACAACGAGAAAGCCGACCAGGCCCTGTTGCGCGCCGCCGGAATCAATTCCAAGCTGGATGAGCCGTTCGCGCTGATGGCCCAGCGCGACACCGATCCCGCCCGGCGTCTGGCCCACTGGAAGGCCGCCGCGGAGCGCGATCCGCGCAACATCGCGTACTGGCAGGCGCTGGCCGAATGCTATCTGGCGAGCCACAATTACAGCGAAGCGGCCAAAGCCTGGACGGCGGCGGAGCAGGCTGCCACCACCCCGGCGGAGCGCAACCGCATGCACCAGGCGCGCATGGCCATCGAGCAGCAGCGCCTGGATTACGAGGCGGCCGAGAAGCAGCGCAAAGCCCAGGAAGAGGCCCGCGACATCGAGCGGCTCAAGGGCGAAGCGCGCGCGGAGGTGCACCAGCTCGAATCGAAATATAGCGACAAAGCGCCCGCGGATAAGCCAGTCCCGTGGTGGGATGGCCCCCAGCCCGCGGGCAAAGCCAGCGGCACTTTGAAGCAGGTGGATTGCCTCGGCAAACAGGCCCGCTTAGTCGTGGAGGGTGACGACCACAAAACCGTCCGGCTGTTGGTGACCGACCCCGGCGCCATCGCGGTAAGCGGCACGGGCGAGCTGAAGCTGGGCTGCGGAGCGCAGAAGCCGCGCCGCGTCGCCATCGGATATTTCCCCAAGCCGAATGCCCGCCTGTCAACCGCGGGCGAGGTGGCCACCATCGAGTTCCAGTGAGCCGCGAACCGGAGACCGCCCGCTGGCGCTGGCTGGTGCTGGCCGTCTTCGTACTCTCTTCGGCCATCAACTACCTCGACCGCCAGACGCTGGCCACGCTGGCGCCGGTGCTGCGCGCCGAGTTTCATCTTTCGAACGCGCAGTACGGGCTGATCCTTACGGCATTTTCGATTACCTATGCCGCCAGCGCGCCGTTCGCGGGTTTGCTGATCGATGCCGCCGGTCTGAATCGCGCCATCAGCTTGGCGGTGGGAGTGTGGTCCGCGGCGGGCATCGCCACGGGCTTCACGCGCGAGCTGGGCGGCCTGGTGGGCTGCCGGGCGGTGCTGGGCGCCGCCGAGGCCGCCGGCATCCCCGCGGCGGGCAAGGCCATTCATCAATATTTGCGGCCGGCCGAGCGCGCGCTCGGGAACGCGCTCAACCAGGCGGGGGTCAGCCTGGGGCTGATCGTGGCGCCGCCCGTGGCCACCTGGCTGGCGGTGCGCGGCGGATGGCGGCAGGCCTTCGTCTTCACCGGTATTCTGGGCGTGGCGTGGATCCCGGTTTGGAATTGGGCCGCGCGCCGCGCCGGAGCCGCGCCTACTCCCAAGCTTGCGCCGGGCTTAGGGATCGAGACTCTGCGCGACCCGCGCCTGTGGGCATACGTTGCCGCTAACGGCTTGAGCATGATCGGCTATTCGCTGTGGACCAACTGGACCACGCTTTACCTGGTAGAGGTTCATCATCTTACGCTGGTTCAGGCGGCCTGGTACGCGTGGATTCCGCCGCTCTTCGCGACGGTGGGGGGGCTCGCGGGGGGATGGCTTTCGCTGGGCCTGGTGAAACGCGGGATGGCGGCCATTCCGGCGCGCTGCCGGGTGTGCCTGGCGGCCGCGGCGCTTTCGCTTATCACGGCGGCCATTCCGTTGGCGCACACCGCGGGCTGGGCTTCGGCCGGCATCTCGCTCAGCATTTTCGCCGTGGCGGCATTCAGCGTGAACATGTACACGCTGCCCCTGGATGCCTTTGGCGGGGCGCGCGCGGCCTTCGCGGTTTCGATCCTGGTAGCGTCTTATGGCGCGGTGCAGGCGGTGGTATCGCCGCTCTTCGGCAAGGCCATCGACTTGTGGGGGTATGCGCCGGTCACCACCACAGCCGCGCTGATGCCGCTGGCGGCGTGCGCGGTTCTGTGGGGCACAGGTTCTGCGGAATGAAACAGCGGCTCAAGCGATGGATCTTCCGGCTCCTGGGTAAGGACCCCGAAGCGGTGGTGGTGACCTTTGCCACCGGAGACGCCGAGTTGTGCCGCCGTATGGCCGAAGAGGTTCGGGAACTGGTGCCGGACCGGCGCCATTTCCTTGCCACGGAGGCCAACTGGCCGCAACTGCGCCGGGTTCTCCGGGGCTATCGCATCGGCCTCGCGCCGGTGATGCTCACGCGGCGCTCGAGCGCCCTGCGCCGCGCGGCTTTTCGCCTGGCGCCGCGCAAGATACTGGCCTACAACGGGCGGCTCGAGCGCCACCACCTGCGCCTTGACTTAGCATCGTTTCTGTTCTGGCGCGGCGTGCCGCTCGACCGCATCTACCTCCGGCCGCGCTGGTGGCCGTGGCCGGTGCGCGAGCGCTCATCGGTTCCCGCGGGGCATCGCGTAATTCAGGGTCGCGCCTGCTCGCCCGGAAGGCGCCGCGTGGCGGTGCTCTCTCCCTATTTCCCATATCCACTCTCGCACGGCGGCGCGGTGCGAATTTACAATCTCCTCGGCGAGATGGCTCGCGAATTCGATGTCGAATTGTTCGCCTTCACCGATAGCGATGCCGATCCCGATACCGACTTGCTGCTCGAATGGTGCGCGCGCCTGGTGCTGGTGCGCAAGCCGCGCTACCGGGAGCCGCGCTGGTCCACGCTGCGGCCGCCGGAGGTGCGCGAATTCCGCTCCCCCGCCATGCGGCGAGCGCTCGATGAAGAGAAGCGCGAGTTCGGATTCGAACTGCTTCAGGTGGAGTACACGCAGCTCGCCGAATACGGCGGCGACGTGCTAGTGGAGCACGACGTCACCTTCGACCTGTTTGCCCAGGTGTGGCGGCGCGAGCGCACTCTGGCCGTATGGTGGGATTGGTTCCGATGGCGCCGCTTCGAAACGCGGGCCGTCCGGCGGTACCGGCGCGTAGTGGTGATGTCGGGGAAGGACGCGAAGCTGCTCGGCCCGGCGGTGCCGGCCGTGGCGATCGAAAACGGCGTGGATCTGGAGCGCTTCCGGCCGGAGCCCGAGCGGCCCGGCGAGCGCCTGCTCTTCATCGGCTCCTTCCGCCATTTTCCCAACGTGGCGGCCTACCGCTTCTTCACGGAACAGGTCTGGTCGCTGCTGCGCGATAAGTTTCCGGAGATGACCCTCACGGTGGTGTGCGGGCCGGATTACCTGACCTATTGGCGCGCCTTCACCGATTCGCCCGAACCAGCGGGTGATGATCGCATCCGCCTGCTGGGCTTCGTGGCCGACGTGCGGCCGCTCTATGTGGAATCCAACCTGGCGATTGTGCCGACCACGGTTTCGGCGGGCACCAACGTCAAGGTGCTGGAGGCCATGGCCATGCGGCGGGCGGTGGTATCGACTTCCTCGGGCTGCGCGGGCCTGGGCCTGCTGCACGGTCACAGCGTCTGGGTGGCGGACAGCGCCACGGCATTCGCCGCGGGCGTGGCTACCCTGCTGGCCGATCCCGAGTGGCGCGCGCAGATGGCCGCCGCGGCCTGCGATCACGCGCGCCGCAATTTCGGTTGGCGGGCGCTCGGCGAGAAGCAGCGCGAGCTGCTGCGGGAGTTGACGGCGCGCTCGTGAGCGCCTTACCCTGAAGTCTTTAAAGGGATGAAACATTGCCGAAGGTAAAGATCAGCGCACTAGGGTGTTACACGCCGCCGCGCCTCCTCACCAATCAAGACCTCGAGAAGATGGTCGCGACCAATAACGAGTGGATCCTGGAACGGACCGGCATCTACCAGCGCCATATCGCGGACCCGGATATGGCCACGTCCGATATGGCGGTGGAAGCCGCCCAGTGCGCCCTGGCGCAGCGCGGAGTGGAGGCCGCCGGAATCGATGCCATCATCGTCTCCACGGTCACGCCCGACCACCTGTTCCCTTCCACTGCCTGCCTGGTGCAAAACCGCATCGGCGCGCGGGGCGCCTGGGGATTCGATCTGATCGCGGCCTGCTGCAGCTTCGTCTACGGCCTGACCACGGGCGCCCACCTGGTGGCCGCGGGCACGCACGGCAAGGTGCTGGTGATCGGCTCGGACACCATGAGCCGGATCATAGACTACACCGACCGGGCCACTTGCATCCTGTTTGGCGACGGCGCGGGGGCCATGCTGCTGGAGCCCACCGGCGAGGGCGAAGACGGCCTGGGGTACATCGATTTCCTGGGCGAGGTGGATGGATCGGGCGCTCCGTACCTGAATATGCCGGCGGGTGGCAGCCGTATGCCGCCCTCCCATGAGACGGTCGAAAAGCGCCTGCACTATGTCAAGCAGGAGGGCCAGCAGGTCTTCAAGTACGCGGTGCGCAAGATGTACGAATCCTGCCGCGACTTGCTGGCGCGCAACGGCCTGACCGGCGAGGATGTAGCCATCATGATCCCGCACCAGGCCAACAAGCGCATCATCAGCGCGGCCGGCGAGCGGCTGGGAATCGCACCCGAAAAGGTGATGGTCAACATCGAGCGCTACGGGAACACCACTTCCGCCACGATACCGCTGGCGACCCGCGACGCCATCGCGGAGGGGCGCCTGAAGAAGGGCGACCTGGTGCTTTTCGCGGCGGTAGGCGCGGGTTACACGGTGGGCGCGAGCCTCTGGCGCTGGGCTTTCTGAGAACTGCCTCCGGCCACTCCGGCACCACTTAGTCAGTTCGTGTCTGATAAGATGGCTTCACGCGGAGGGTTCACGATGGGGCGTCCAACCGGCAGGCATTTTCTTCAGATACCCGGCCCGACCAACGTCCCGGACCGGATTCTGCGCGCTATCGCTCATCCGACCATCGACCATCGCAGCGATGAATTCGCGGAGTTGGCCAAGCTTTGCCTGGAGGGCCTGAAAGCCATCTTCCAGACGCGGCATCCCGTCATCATTTTCCCGGCCTCCGGTACGGGCGCGTGGGAGGCAGCCCTGGTCAACACGCTGAGTCCCGGAGACCGGGTTCTGGCGTTCGAGACCGGGCATTTCGCCACGCTCTGGTCGAAAATGGCGGCAAGCCTCGGCCTGCGGGTAGACTTTGTGCCCGGCGACTGGAGGCACGGCGTGGAGCCGGCGGCGGCGGCGGCGAGATTGAGCGATGACCGGGATCACGAGGTCAAAGCGGTTATGGTGGTCCACAACGAGACTTCGACCGGCGTCACGAGCGACATCGCCGCGGTGCGCCTTGCGATCGATGCAGCGGAGCACCCCGCCTTGCTATTCGTGGATACCATCTCCTCGCTGGCGTCGATCGACTACCGCCATGATGAGTGGGGCGTGGATGTCGCAGTGGGCGGCTCTCAAAAGGGCCTGATGCTGCCACCCGGGATCGCGTTCAATGCGGTGAGTCCGAAAGCGATCGCGGCCAGCCAGACATCCAAACTGCCCAGGAGCTACTGGCGCTGGGAGGAAATGCTGGCGAATAATGCCAGGGGATTCTTCCCATACACTCCTGCGACGAACCTGCTCTACGGCCTGCGGGAAGCGTTGAAAATGATCCAGGAAGAAGGGTTGGCGAACGTGTTTCGGAGGCACGCCAGACTGGGGGAGGCAACGCGGCGCGCGGTGCGTGCCTGGGGATTGGAGATTTGGGCTTGCAACCCGGCCGAATATAGCAACTCGATTACCGGCGTCCTGCTGCCGGGGGGTTTCAGCGAAGCGGTATTCCGCGCGGTCGTGCTGGATCGCTTCAATATGTCGCTCGGGTCGGGGCTCGGGAAAATCGCGGGCAAGGTTTTTCGGATCGGCCACCTGGGCGATTTCAACGAGCTCATGCTCGCTGGCACGCTGGTCGGCGTCGAGATGGGGCTCGAACTGGCGGGTATCCCCCATCGGAAGGGCGGAATCAACGCCGCTCTCGATTACCTGACCGGGCAGGCATAATGCCGAAACCTGCCGGGCCAGCTTCTTTCCAAAACCGATGGGTGCAACTCGCCATCATGGTGGCGTCCGTGGTCACGCTGTCCAACATGCAATACGGCTGGACGCTGTTCGTCAACCCCATGCGCAACGAGACCCACTGGACCACCGTGGGGATCCAACTAGCCTTTAGCATTCTGATCTTCCTGAATACGTGGCTGGCGCCGCTGGAAGGCTGGGTGGCGGACCGTTACGGCCCGCGGTTCGTGGTAATGCTGGGTGGCCTGGCGGCCGGAACTTCCTGGGTGATGAACTCGCGCGCGCACTCGCTGCAGGCGCTCTACGTGGCGGCCGCTATCGGGGGTCTGGGCATCGGTTGCGTCTTCGCCACGTGCATGGGGGCGGCGCTGAAGTGGTTCCCCGAGAGGCGGGGGTTCGCTTCCGGGATGATCGCGGCCGGCTATGGTTTGGGCGCGGCGATCACCGTGATTCCCACATCCCGTATGATCCTGGCGAGCGGTTACCGCCATACGTTCTTCTTCTTCGGGCTGCTCCAGGGAGTGTCGATATTCTGCCTGGCAGCGTTTTTGATCAAGCCGGTCGTGCCGGACGTCCGGCCAGCGCCAACGGGAAAGATTCGTCAAGGGCGGGAGTTTACTCCGTACCAGACAGTGCGAACGAAGGTGTTTTGGCTCATTTACCTGGTTTACCTGATGATTGGTTCCGGCGGCATGATCGCGACCGCGCAGCTGGGGCCCATCGCGCGCGATTTCGGCGTGGAAAAGCACACGATCGCGGTGCTGGGCTTCACCCTGGCGCTCCCGGCCCTGGCCGTTTCGATCGACAACCTGGCAAACGGGATCACCCGGCCTTTTTCCGGCTTCCTTTCGGACAGGATTGGACGCGAAAACGCGATGCTGCTCATGTTCTCGGCGGAGGGGATCGCCTTCCTAGGAATGGCGGCATTCGGGCGGCAGCCGCTGGCTTTCCTGGCGTTCGCGGCTCTGATCTTTCTTTTCTGGGGCGAGATCTTCTCCCTATTCCCGGCCATCTGCGGAGATACTTTCGGCGTCCGGCACGCCACCGCCAACAACGGCCTGCTCTATACCGCGAAGGGCACCTCGGCGCTGGCGGTTCCCGTGGCCAATCTGCTGGTAGGGGCAACCGGGACCTGGACGGCAGTTCTGCTCATAGTCGCCGTTTCTAGCGTGGGAGCGGGGCTGCTGGCCAAGTTCGGGGTTGAGCCGATGCGGCGCAGGATGCTCAGTCCGGAAGCTATGCCGGTGAAAGGGCCGGGTGCAGCTACAGCCGAATTGACCTGGTGATCAAGATGCCGACAACATCATCGAACATTCCGGCCGGAGCCGCGGCGCCGACTGTGGACTCCGGCGCGCTCCGCCGGGAACTAGAGAGCATCATCGAAGGCGAAGTGCGCTTCGATCCCGTTTCTCGCGCGCTCTATTCCACCGATGCGAGCGTCTACCTGATCGAGCCGTTGGGCGTGGTCATTCCCAGGAATCGCGAAGACATTCTGCGCAGCCTGAAGATCTGCCGGCGCCATCGGTGTCCGATCACCCTGCGCGGCGGCGGCACCTCCCAGTGCGGCCAGTCGATTGGGCCCGGCTTGCAGATCGACATTTCGAAATTCTACAACCGCGTGCTGGAAGTGAATGCAGCCGAGAAGTGGGTCCGCGTGGAACCCGGCATCGTGCTGGATGAGTTGAATGCGCAACTGGCGCCGCTCGGCCTGCGTTTTGCGCCCGACATTTCCACGGCGAGCCGCGCCACGATAGGCGGCATGATCGCGAACAATGCCGCCGGTGCGCGCAGCGTCTGGTGGGGCCGGACAATCGACCACGTTCAGGAGGTGGTGGTCGCCCTGTCCGATTCGAGCGTGGTTCACTTCCGCGATATTCCGCGCAGCGAAGTGCCGGCCGGCGACACGCTGGAGGCCGCCTGTTATCGCACGGTGCTGGGCCTGGCAAGCGAGCACGCCGACGAAATCGGCCTCCGCTATCCGAAGATCCTGCGCCACGTGGGCGGCTACAACCTGGATGAGTTTACCGATCCGGCCAAGCCGGTCAATCTCGCCAGGATCATGGTCGGCTCCGAGGGAACGCTGGGCATCGTGCTGGAAGCGAAGCTGCGGCTGGTGCCGCTGCCCAAGGCCAAGGCCGTCATGGTGATCATGTTCGGCGGCCTGCTGGAATCGCTGGCCGCCACTCCCGCGATCCTGGAGCATAAACCATCCGCCGTCGAGGTGATGGATAAGTCTATTCTGGATTACACCCGCCAGAATGCCACCCTCGACAGCATTCGAAATACGTATATCGAAGGCGACCCGGCCTCCACTTTGTGCGTGGAGTTATACGGCGACCGGAAAGAGGATCTGCTGCCGCGCCTGAAGGCGCTCGAAGAAGATCTCCGTTCCCGCAAGTTCGGTTACGCGTACCGGACCGAAACCGACCCGGCATCGCAGGCCAGGATCTGGAGCCTGCGCGAGAACTCGCTGGGCCTCTCGATGGCCATGAAGGGCGACGCCAAATCGGTCTCCTTCGTGGAAGACACCGCGGTGGCTCCCGAGAAGCTCCGCGATTATATCGGCCGCTTCCTGGAAATCATCCACCGTCACGGAACCACCGCCGGGATCTACGCCCATGCCTCGGTGGGCTGCCTTCACGTAAGGCCGGTAATCAACCTCAAAACCGAGGAAGGGATTCGGAAGTTCGAGAGTGTGGCCCAAGAGGTAGCGGACCTGGTGCTGGAATTCGGGGGCTCGCTTTCCGCCGAACACGGCGATGGTCTCACGCGCAGCCCGTTCAACAAGCAAATGTTCGGTTCGGTGTTGTACGAGGCGTTCCGGCAGGTGAAGCGCACCTTCGATCCCGGCGGAATTCTCAATCCCGGCAAAATTGTGGACGCGCCGCCGATCACATCGAATCTCCGCTTTGGCGCGGATTACCGGACGCCCGATCCGCCGGCCTGGTTCGATTACTCGGAGTTCGGGGGAATGGGCGCCGCGGTGGAAATGTGCAGCGGCATCGGCGCCTGCCGGAAGAAGCTCTCGGGTACCATGTGCCCTTCCTATATGGCCACGCTTGACGAGGCACATAGCACCCGCGGCCGCGCGAACGTGTTGCGGCTGGCCATGACGGGGCGGCTTGGGGAAGCGGGACTGGGCGACGAGGGCGTCTACGGCGTGCTGGATCTGTGCTTGCAGTGCCGGGCTTGCAAAGCGGAATGCCCGATCGGCGTGGACATGGCGCGGTTCAAGAGCGAGTTTCTGGCGGATTACTGGAAGCGCCACGGGACGCCGTTGCGGGCGCGCGCGCTGGGCAACATCCACCGGCTTTCGGTCTGGGGCAGCCGGTTCGCGCCCCTCTCCAACTGGATTGCCGGCGGACGGCCCGTGCGCTGGATGATGGAAAAGCTGCTGGGCATCGACCGCAGACGCCGCCTGCCGGCCTGGAAACGGCAGACCTTCGAGCGATGGCTGGCCGCCAATCCGCCGCGGAAGTTGGCAGCGGGCACGCGGATCACGCTATTCAACGATACGTTCCTGAATCACTACGATCCCGAAATTGGCGTAGCGGCGCTCGGAATTCTGGAAAAGGGCGGCTGCCAGGTCAGCGTGGTCCGCCCCGGCTGCTGCGGACGCCCGTTGATTTCGCAGGGGCTGCTGGCCGAAGCCCGGGCGCAGGTCGCCCAAGTAGTGGAAGCGCTGTTCCCGATCGCCGAACGCGGTGAGAAGATCCTGTTTTGCGAGCCGAGCTGTCTGTCGGTCCTCAAAGACGACGCGCCGGCGCTCCTGCGGGGCGAACAACAGAAGAAGGCGCAGGCTGTAGCCAAGGTGTGCATGCTGTTCGATGAATTCGCCGCGCAGCTGGACCTGCCGCTGGCACCGGGGCCCCAGCGGATTCTGGTTCATGGCCATTGCCACCAGAAGTCGCTGGGGCTGCTGCCGGCCACCATATCGCTGCTCAGCCGTATTCCCTCGGCGAAGGTGGTGGATCTCGATGCCGGCTGTTGCGGCATGGCAGGGTCGTTCGGCTATTACAAGGAACATCACGAGATTTCCGAAGCCATCGCCAGGCGGCGCTTGCTGACGGAGGTAAAGAAGATGGGGCCAGGCGACGTGCTGGTGGCGCCCGGCACCTCCTGCCGCCATCAAGTGGCGGAGCTGAGCGGCGCGCAGGCTCAACATCCTGCGGCGCTGATCCGGAGTCTCCTAAGGTGAGGGCTATTATGAGGCCGTCCCCTGCGTTCCGGGCGGCGATCGCGCGGAGGAACCAATATTTTGAGCTACACGGCCACCGCTCACGGCACGCGCTATACGTTCGATGACCTGAGGACGCTGCTGGCGAAAGCCACGCCGGCCCGCTCGGGAGATGAGCTGGCGGGCATCGCCGCACGCACCGCGACCGAGCGCGCCGCAGCGTGTATGGCTCTGGCCGAGGTCCCGCTTACGGATTTTCTTGCCGAGCCGATCATTCCGTACGAAGCGGATGAGGTCACGCGGCTGATCTTGGACACACACGATGGCGTGGCTTTTGGGCCTATCCGCCACCTCACAGTTGGCGATTTCCGCAACTGGCTGGTCGACGCGCGTGCTACGGGAGACATTCTAGCTGCGCTCGCACCGGGCGTCACGCCCGAAATGGCCGCCGCCGTTTCCAAGCTGATGCGGGTGCAGGATTTGATTGCCGTGTCATCGCGCATTCGCGTGATCACGCGCTTCCGGACTACGGTTGGACTGGCGGCCCGCCTCTCCGCGCGACTGCAACCGAACCATCCGACGGACGATCCGCAAGGCATCCTGGCGGCCGTGATCGACGGCCTGTCGCTGGGGAGCGGCGATGCGGTGGTCGGCATCAATCCTGCGGCCGATAACGTGGCGAGCGTCGAACTGCTGCTTCGCATGCTGGACCGGTTGCGCTTGGAATTTCAGATTCCCTTTCAGAGTTGTGTGCTGGCCCACGTGACGACGCAGATGGAAGCGCTGGCCCGAGGCGCACCAGTGGACCTGGTGTTTCAATCGATCGCGGGCACCCAGGCGGCCAACGCGTCGTTCGGTGTGAATCTCGCCCTGCTCGGCGAGGCGTGGCAGGCGGCGCGTGAACTCCGCCGCGGCACTGTCGGCGATGACGTAATGTACTTCGAAACCGGGCAGGGCAGCGCGCTCTCCGCCGGCGCGCATCACGGCGTCGACCAGCAGACCTGCGAAGCGCGGGCTTACGCGGTGGCGCGGCGCTTCCGCCCGATGCTAGTGAATACGGTTGTGGGCTTCATCGGCCCGGAATACCTGTACGACGGGAAGCAGATTGTGCGCGCGGGGCTGGAGGACCACTTCTGCGGCAAACTGCTCGGCCTGCCGATGGGCTGCGACGTCTGCTACACCAACCATGCCGAAGCCGACCAGGACGATATGGATGTGCTGCTGACGCTGCTCGGCAACGCAGGCGTCAATTATGTCATGGGTGTGCCGGGCGCCGACGATGTGATGCTGAATTACCAGAGCACATCCTTTCACGATGCGCTCTATTTGCGCGCGCTGCTCGGGCTGCGGCCCGCGCCGGAGTTTGAAGAGTGGCTCGCGACTTCCCAACTCAAGCTGCCTCGAATGATGGCCCTACTCGAATGACAGTTCTTCGTGATTTCACCATGGCGCGGGTTGGACTGGAGCGTTCCGGCGCGGCGCTGGCCACGCGAGAACTGCTCACTTTCCAACTGGCGCACGCCATGGCGCGAGACGCGGTGCATCATCCGTTCGACTCTGTGAGCCTGCAACTGGAGTGTGCTGTCCGCGATTGGCCGTCGCAGGCGCTGCACAGCGGGGCTGCGGACCGCCGGGTTTACCTGCGGCGTCCGGACCTGGGGCGATGCCTCGAGGAGCGGTCGCGAGAGGCACTGGGGGCCCATGTGGGGCATGCTTGCTGCGATCTGGCGGTGGCGCTTGTCGATGGCCTCTCCGCGCTGGCCGTCCATCGCCATGCATTGCCCTTGTTGGACCTGCTGCTGCCGCAGTTCAGCGGCGCCGGCTGGTCGCGCGGGGAACTGGTGCTGGTGGAGCAGGGGCGTGTGGCCATCGGCGACGAGATCGGCTACCTTCTGCGAGCCAATCTGGTGCTGGTGCTGATTGGAGAGCGCCCCGGTCTGAGCTCTCCGGATAGTCTCGGTGCATACCTGACCTGGCGCCCGGCGCCGGGACGGACCGATGCCGAACGGAATTGCATCTCAAATATCCGCCCGGACGGACTCGGCTACCAGGAGGCAGCGGATCGCATCTTCGCGCTCGCGGGCGAGGCGCGACGGCGCCAGTTGACGGGGATTGCGCTCAAAGAAGATCGCGCCGCGCTGCCGGAGACACGAACGAGGGCGACGATCCGCTTGCCGCGATGAGCAGGATCGCTGGGATTTCCCGCCAGTCAGCCAATACCGGTATGATCGAGGTTGCCCCGATGAAACCGGAAACTACAGCAGAATTCTTCGAACACGATCGATTCGCCAGTGGTAACGGGATGCACGTCGTCGAAGTGCGTACGGGCTTTGCGCGGGTGGAGATGAAGGTCGAGCCGTGTCACCTCAACGCCGTCGGCATCTTGCAGGGAGGCGCCCTGTTCACGCTTGCCGACCTGGCATTCGCGGCGGCGTCCAACTCGCACGGAGTGGTCGCCGTGGCGTGCCAGGCGGATGTCACCTATTTCAAGGCGGTCGAGGCGGGGAAACTGACGGCCGTTGCCGAAGAGATTTCGCGCACCCACAAGCTTTCGACATGTCTGGTGCGCATCTGCGATGAGCGCGACGAGCTGGTGGCTTTGTTCAAGGGCGTGGCCTACATCAAAGGAACGCCCCTGCGGCTATAGGCCAAGTTCCGCCGGCGGTCTTGGAGCCTCACACCATTGACGAGCGGGTTCTATGATTGGCGTCTTGGCGTGGCCACCGGGCGAGTAGGATCAATTGAGGAGGACCATTATGAACGCACTGGAAGGCAAAGTCGCGGTCATCACCGGCGCCAAGGGCGGGCTCGGAAGGTTCGTTACCGAAGCGTTTCTGGCGGCCGGTGCGAAGGTGGCAGGAGTGTCGCGATCGATTCAGGCGAGTGACTTCCCGCACCCGGGGTTCGCCGCCCTGCCGGCGGACCTCTCCGGCGGCGAAGCGGCTCGCAAAATGGCCGGCGACGTCATGACCCGTTTGGGACGCATCGATGCCCTGGTACACGTGATGGGCGGCTTCGCCGGCGGAAACAGCGTTGCCGAAACGGATGATGCGACCCTCGACAAGATGCTGGATCTGAATTACCGTTCGGCGTTCTTCACTGCACGGGCCGTGCTGCCGCACATGCGGCAGGGCGGGCGAATCCTGGCCGTAGCGAGCCGGCAGGCCGTGGAGCCGGCCGCCATGGTGGGGGCATACAGCGCTTCGAAAGCAGCGCTTGTGGCATTGATCCGCACCATCGCGCTAGAGAACAAGGACCGCGGCATCTCGGCGAATGCGGTGCTGCCGGCCACGATGGATACGCCGGCGAACCGGGCCGCCGACCCAAAAGCTGATCCCTTGCAATGGGTGCAGCCTGCACAGGTGGCCGCGCTGCTGGTGTACCTGGCATCGGACGCCAGCGCACAGGTGACCGGCGCGGCCATTCCAATCTACGGCAGACAGGCTTGAGCCGGCGTCGAACCGCCGTCAATTCCGCATTAGCGTAACCGTCGCGCATCGGCAAGCGCAATCTTCTACGATAGATAGGAGTCGCCGGAAGCAACGGGCGCTGTGTCGAGGAAGATTCATGCTGGCCGATTATCTGCCCAGACGAAGTTTCTTGCGGTCCATGGTCTCCATTCCTTTTGCTGTCTCTGCGGCGAAAGCGCAAGAAGCGAGGCCGCCATCCCGAGCAAGCCTGAAGAGCTTCGACTACTCCGGCGTGCGGCTCTTGTCGGGCCGTTTGCGCGATCAGTACCAGGCTGCGCGCGATTTTTATGCGGCGTTGGCGGACGACGACCTGGTCCACGGTTTTAGGGTTGGAGCCGGTCTACCCGCGCCAGGCAAGTCTCTCGACGGCTGGTGCCGGGTCGATTCGGCGGTCGTATTCGGCCAATGGCTCAGCGGCATGGCTCGAATGGCCAAGGCGACCGGCGACCCTGTCATGCGCGACAAGGCCGGGAAACTGATGGCCGCGTGGGCACAGTGTTTCGAAAAGACCGGTAGCGTAGGGGGCCACTATACCTTCGATAAGTTCTTCTGCGGCGTGCTGGACCTCCACTTGTATACGGAAAATCCCGATGCCTTGCCTCTGTTGCGCCGGATTACTGCGGCTGCGGAAAAGGCGCTGCCCAGGGCGCGGCAACTGGCCACACCGGCCGATCAGCAAGCCGCCGCAGGGGAAAACTCGGAATGGTACACGCTCAGCGAGAACCTCTACCGGGCATTCCTCGTGACAGGTGACTCCGAGTTTCGGGACTTCGGTGACGTTTGGCGCTACGAATCCTATTGGTCGAGGTTTCTGAATACCTCGAGTCCGCCGCCTCTCCGGGTGCATGCCTATAGCCACGTCAACTCGTTTAATGGTCTGCCGCTGGCTTACGCCGTCGGTGGCGACGAACGCTATTTGCGGATGGCACGGAACGCCTGGAACTTCATCCGCGAGAGCCAGATGTTCGCCACGGGCGGATTTGGACCGGGAGAGCGGTTGGCAGGTTACGAAGGTGACCTGGGCCGCGCGCTCGAAATGCACGCCGACACCGCCGAGGTGCCCTGCGGATCGTGGGCCGGTTTCAAGCTGTCGCGCTACATGCTTACCTACACTGGGGAGGCGCGCTATGGCGATTGGATCGAGCGCCTTGTGTACAACGGCATCGGGGCCGCGCTGCCCATGAAAGGAAACGGAGAAACATTTTACTACGGAGACTACCGCATTGGGAGCGGAACAAAATACTATCTTTGGGACCACTGGCCGTGTTGCTCGGGAACGTATATCCAGGCCGTAGCCGATTATCCCAACCTGATCTACTTCCATGACCAATCGGGCCTCTACATCAACCTCTTCGTGCCTTCGGAGATAACCTGGCGGCAATCAGGACAAACCGTGAAGCTCACACAGGAGACCAAGTATCCCGAGAGCGAAGAAATCAAGATGAGAATCGAAACGTCGGGATCATTTTCCGCGCCCATCCGGTTCCGCGTACCTGAGTGGGCGAAGACAGCTTCCGTTCAGGTGAACGGTGAGGCGGTTCCCGTCGAAATCCGACCCGGGACCTGGGCGGTTCTGTCACGAACGTGGATGGACGCAGATCGGATTCAAATTCGCGTTCCGATGCAGCTCCGAGCCGAGGCCGTAGACAAGCAACACCCCGACCGGGTTGCAATTCTCTACGGACCCGTGGTTCTGGTCGAAGATCTGCGGTTCAATCTCGGGCTGCAGATGCCTCCCGGACGACACGGAGTTGAGGAACTGGCGGCACGCCTGCGCCCGGAAGCGGAACATCCTTTGCATTTCCAGGTGGTGGACCCTCCCGGCCAGGCGGTTCACTCAGGCAGCTTTTTCCCATATTACGAAGCGGCCGCCAACCTCCCCTACCGCATGTACCATGACTTTACGCATAACGAGCTGGCATAGAGACCCGAACCGGCCATCATGATCTTATCGCCGAAATCCGCCGGCCCACTGCACCAACGCCCCGGAAATCAATTCCTGAATTCCACGACAATCGCTTCGAACGGTTTGTCATTCAGATTGTCTAGCTTCAGTTTGCGGGGGCTGCTCTCCCAAACCCAATTCCCCGCCTTGTGCTGCTTGACCTCGGCCTTTCCCTCAGGCGAGGTCTCGCGTACGTTCTGATCCGTGTAGTAATAGACTATGCGGTTGAGGACGTACTCGTGCATCGGCGCGCTCTGCCGTGGACCCATCTTCAAGCGGAGAACCCGAACCTGGGGGTTCTCGAATTCCAACTTGAAATCTTGGGGATCAACCCGCAGCGGGTCGAGAGCAGTGCTCACCACCTTGCTGGGATCTCCCGGCTTCTTAATCCCGATATCGAGGCCGGGTGGCCCTTGGGGCGCCTCGTTAGTGGTCGGGATTTCCGAGTAGTGCATCGCGCTTGCCGGGCTCCATTTGACCTCGCCCGCCTCCCACCTCAGGTCCACCGTGGTGCCGTCCAGGGAATGAAGCAGTTCTCCGCCGCGAGAACCGTAGATCATCACGCGGTTATATCTGTGGACGTGCATCTGGGCGTGCGGCTCATGGATGATCACCTGGTCATTCTCGAGGGGCGACTGCCTCACTGCGGGCCTTTGTGACTCCTCGGGGATCACGTCCGGCCCCCGATCGCCTGTTCCCAGATACTCCATGTGAGCGAATGTGCCGAGCCGCGGGTTGTAACCGAGATACCAGCCAACATGGACAGGGTCCTCGTAGATCACGATCCGATCGCCGGCCCACTTCCAGCGCGCATGGGTGTAGAGGTCGGACGGGGCCATATACCAGTAGAAATGGTCAAAGCAGGTGCGTCCGGCAACTGCCGAAAGCCATTCGGCGGTTCTAAGATCGACCTTGTCCCACGCAAGCGCGAACACATGTTGCGGTCCAAAGCCACCAGTGAAGTGTCCGTGTGCCCACGGGTGATCGAGGTGGTAACGCGGATCGTCGGGCCCACTGTCGTGTCCGACCCATTGATCGTTGTTGGCGTGAACGTGCGGAACATTGGGGTGACCTGGCTCGTCAACGGCAATGGTGTCCTCACCCATGGCGGCGGGCTGCTGACCTGCAGGGATCGAAGCGCGCGCAGGCGCGGCGGAAGTCGCGGGGGCAGGACCGTGAGCCGGAATGTGTCCGCCGCCGACTGCCGCGGGATCCTTATCCTGCGCCAAAGCAGCCAGGCAGAGTAGAACCGATAGGCCTAAGATCCGTTTCATCTTCGTTTACTCCCGCACGGAGTTTCGCAAAAGCGGCAAAACTCGAGCCAGTCCCATTTTGCCACGCATTGGCGCTCCTCGAATGGACAAAGCTGAGCCGGAAAAAGGCGCTGATCGACCGGACGAGAGGGGGACGTGCGATCGGGGCGATACTGCCGACTGGCCCACAGGCGGCTAATGCGTTAAGTCATAAGTGAAATAGTTCATCGCGACCTTGTAGGCTAACGTAGCCCATTTCTCCGGATAACGAGGGTCGTCGGACCACTCCCAGGCATCGCCCAGGTCCATGTTATGACAGATCGCGACCATGATCCGACCTTTATCGTCGTAGATCGCACGCCAGTGCGCTGGCCTGCCGGTCTCGCCTTTTTCGTAGGTAAGGCCAGTGTAAGTCCATTGCCATCCGGGCACCTGAAACCGGTCGTCCAGATCATAAATGGTGTGGAAGATCGGGTCGCTGTTTTCGATGTCCACGATGGGGCGGTCGGGGAACACCTTGCTCATGCTGGCCGTAAAAACTTGCCACTCGTTCATTCCCCTATACTCTTCTGAACCGTGGAAATCGTCGACCATCAGGAAACCTCCGCGCAGCAAGAACTCGCGCAATTGCGCCGCCTGATCGTCCGGCAAGTACCAATGCCCGACCTCAACTGCGTACATCATCGGCCAGTTGTAAACGTCGCCGGTTCCGTCGAGTTCCACCACCTGCTCCACCGATCGCGTGTCGATCCGCGTCAGGCGCCGCACACCTTGAAGCAGATGGCGATCCGAGCGCGGATAGTCCATCGTCCAGTTCAGACTGGACCGGAAGCCCCGGTTGATGCCGGGAACCTTGAGCCGCGCGCGGGTCCATTCGTGCTTTTCTTGATAATCGGACGGCAGCGGAAAGTTCTCGTACTCGATCGCCTCATATTCGCGAAAGGGCTTTTGGGCGCGCAACACACCCCAAGTGCCGAGGCCGGCTACAACCAACAAGAGGAGTGCGAGGTGCCGCATTTCGGTGTGTCGCTCGGAACTACCCGATGATGGACCAGTATACTCCACTTCGCTGCGGCTTTCAGGTTTAATCGCTTCGCTCCGCCCGGGCACCGTGACCTTCGCCATCATTCAGCCAGTAGGCCAGCGAGATTGCCGGCACGCCGTAGGTCGGGTGCGCGGGCAGAGGCACCCCCACTACGCCATTCGTGAGATTGGAAGGTATTGAAAAAGAGGCGCTTTGCGATTTCCATTTGCGGGCGATGCCCGCCGCCACTCCAAGGCCTCTTGGAGCCGCCGGGAATGAGGAATTTCGAGAGAAGACAACCTGGAAAGGTGATTTTGATGTATGCTGGTTCTCAACCGGAAGCGCAAAAAAAGAAATTCGGGTTAAAGTCGTTGCCCGGGGGACCCAGATGAAGCCGCCGGCTCTCGATGCGAACGAGTCCGCGGCCTATCTATCATTGAGGCCGCTGCGCTCGATCCATCTTCAACGCTATGGGCTTGCGCTGCTTTCCGTCGGCATCGCATTGGGGCTGGCGTTACTCCTCGAGCATTTTCACTTCCGCGTCCCTTCGGCGCTTCTGCTGCTGTTTGCAGTGGCCCTAAGCTCCTGGCGTGGAGGGCGAGGGCCGGCCGTGTTGGCGGCGATCCTGTCCATAATCACCTTCTACTGGTACTTCGTGGAGCCGGTCCGCACCATCCACATCTACTCGTCCGAGATCCCGTACTTCATCACTTTTGTATCCTTCGCTGCGCTGCTGTCTTGGTTCGGCACGATCCGGCGTCGCGTCGAGGCAGATCTGCGCGAGCAGGCAGCGCTCCTCAATCTCACGCACGACACGGTTTTTGTGATGGATATGGAGGGGGTTATCAAGTACTGGAATCGTGGCGCCGAGGAACGGTACGGCTGGACCGCGGAGCAAGCGCTGGGCAGAGGTGTTCACGGCCTGCTCAAGACAGTCTTCCCGGCGCCGCTTGAGGAGATCAAAGCGAAGATGACGCGTACCGGCCGCTGGGAAGGCGAGCTTCTGCACACAAAGAAAGACGGAACCCAGGTGGTCGTGGCGAGCCGATGGGCTCTGCAGCGAGGCGAGCAGGGTGCACCAGTCGCCATCCTGGAGACCAGCAACGACATCACTGAGCGCAAGCGGGCCGAAGAGAGAATCCAGCAGCAGCAGATCGAGCTGCAGCAGATCCTGGATATTACGCCGCAGCTGGTCGCAGTGTTTGGGACCGACAGGAAGCCTCTCTATGCCAACCGGCCCACCCTCGATTACTTCGGTGTAAGCCTTGAGGAATGGCAGAGTATCCCCGATCGTTTCTGGTTTTTTCATCCGGATGACCAGGAACGCGTAGCGAGAGATGTGTACACCGGACCCGCTAGCGACGTTCCGCACGAATTTGAAGCCCGCCTGCGGAGAAGGGATGGATTGTATCGATGGTTCTTGTTCCGCGATAATCCCCTGTGCGACGAACAGGGATGCGTCATGCGCTGGTATCTCACGGCGACCGATATAGAAGACCGCAAGCGAGCCGAAGAGGAGCGCCAGGCGCGGGTCTGGTTCCTGGAAAGCATGGACAGGATCAACCGGGCCATGCAGGGGACCAATGACCTCGAGCAGATGACGGGCGATGTCATCGAGGCCATGCTGTCCATTTTCGATAGCGAACGGGCCTTTCTGTACTACCCGTGCGATCCGAATGCCCCTTCATTTGAGCTGGTCATGGATCGGACCCGACTGGAGCATCCGGGAGCAAGAGGCGTGATTCCCATGAC